>Ga0126382_10001051_pt1 | contig 11170 bp, 8 predicted proteins | sample PanSoiMetPlot_30_FD_92548 | JGI IMG/M metagenome (GOLD analysis project Ga0126382, IMG submission 92548) | Tropical forest soil microbial communities from Panama - MetaG Plot_30 | ecosystem: Environmental > Terrestrial > Soil > Tropical forest > Bulk soil | place: Panama | collected 2016-02-17 | reverse complement strand
CGCGGTTTCGTGGTGAAGCGAGTTTCCAGACCTGGCTGTTCGCGGTCATTCGCAAGACCGCGATCAGCGAGCATCGCCGGAGCCGGCTATGGCAGCTGCGGGATGTCGCCCTACGAAGTTCGTCGAATCAAAGCCGCACCAGCGTCGAAACTCCTGATGCAGTTCTCGAAAAATCTGAGGCTCAGGTCCGATTTCAGAAAGCACTTCGCACCCTGCCCACGCGGCAAAGAGAGGCGCTGCACCTCGTTTTTTACGAAGATCTCAGCCTAAGCGAGGCCGCGTTTGTGATGGGCATTTCGATTGGCAGCGCACGGCAGCATTACGAGCGGGGAAAACGGCGGTTACGCCAGGTGATTGAACAAACAGAGTCAGATTATGGAATTCATTGGCGACGAAAAGAGAATCCAGGCGCTATTTAGCGAAATGCGTTTTCAGGATGTGCAAATCGCACCGCCGTTCAGTGAGCTTCTGAATCGGGACACAACTCATCCGAGCCGGTTCAATCTTGCACTAGCGTTTAGCGTCGCCGTCTTACTCGGCGTGATTGGTACCGCGGGATGGTGGGAGGTGCGCCGATTCCACAAAACCACTTCCCCAGTCGTGTCGACTGAGATAGCACCAACTTCATCCGCTTTGGAAGAGTCGGCAGTACCGGCAGCTCAAACACCCATTAAGAGAAAATCGGTCGCCGCGAATCGACCTGAACGATTGAGAAGAAGATTAGTCGCGCGAGAAAGCGCACTGGAATTAGCGACTAACAGAGCGCTGGTGAACGAAGCCACGGCGATCTCGTCATGGACATCACCCACAGACGCTCTTCTGAGTTCGTCAACCGCGGAAGTTCTCAAAACTTTGCCACAGCTAAATGAAAACGCGAATCAACTGAAATCATTTCTGAACAGCTCTAATGAGGAGGAGAGATGAAAAGGAACAGTGCAATTCTGATTGGAGTAGTAATCGCTGTGGCGCTGGCCACGGCGCTCGCGCCGGCGCAGCAGCAGCCACCACAGATACCACAGCCTGGCGATCAGCAGCCGACCCCGCGCCCGCCGCATCCCCCGATGGATCCGATGGGCGAAATGTTCCCGCCGGAGATGATCATGCAACATCAGCGGGAGCTTGGATTGACTGAGGACCAAAAGACATTCATGCGCAGCGAAATCAACAAGACATCCACCCGCTTTAACGAACTGCAGTGGCAACTGCAGGATGCGATGGAAGCGCTGCATGATACGATGAAAGCGAATGTTGTGGATGAGCAGCAGGCGCTGGCGCAACTCAATCGCGTCCTTGACGGAGAGCGCGAGATCAAAACGCTGCACATGCAGCTGGCAATCCGGATTAAGAACAAACTAACCCCGGAGCAACAGGAAAAGTTGCGCGCGATGCATCACGGACCCGGTCACGGGCCCGACGAACCAGGACCGGGCCGGGGTCCCGGAGCGCCGTTCGGGATTGGTGGACCGCCTCCGGGGAATCCACGCCGGCCGGAAGGCGCACCAAAGCCCGACAATCCAACTCCCAAAAGCTTCCTCTGGTAGGCGAGGACTCGATCGTTAGGAAGGGCGGCTGCTTGATCTGGATGATCTGGCGGCCGCTTTTCTACGCTGCTTGAACAGCAGGGCTCTTCTTCAATCGCAACGCCCAAACAGCATAGATAGGGATACCTGTGAGAACGAGTAAATAGCCAATTCCTGACGTCTGTGGCGCAAGATAACCGAGATCCAGAACCACCAAAACCGCCAGGACAATATAGATTATCGGCACCACGGGATAGCCAAAAGTCCGGTACGGCCGGTCAGCTTCCGGCGCTCTGCGCCGCATCACAATCACCGCCGCGACCATCAGCGCATAGAAAATCATATCGGCTGAAATGATGTACTCCAAAAGTTGGGTGTAGACATTCCCGTAAATGACAGCACCGGTTTTAGGATCCGTCGCCACGGTTCGGGGCAGGGTCAAAAGGCAGGCCCAGACACCCTGCGCGGTCAAAGCTATTGCCGGAACGTGCTGCGAATTTAGTTGCGCCACGCGCTTGAAAAACAATCCATCGCAGGCCATCGCGTAATACACGCGGGCTCCAGCGAGAATCAAACCGTTGTTGCAGCCAAAGGTGGAAATCATGATCGCCACAGCCATCAATATTGCACCCCGGGGCCCAAAGACAACCTGCATTGTCGCCGTGGCAACGCGTCCCTGCGGAGCTGTCTGGATGCCGGCGAGTGGCAGCGTCACCACGTAAGCCAGATTCGCGAGCAGGTACAATCCGACGACTACAGCACAACCGATTAGCAACGCCCGCGGTAAGTTACGTCCCGGATTCTCAACTTCTGCAGCAGTAAAAGTGACATTGTTCCAGGCCGATTGTGCGAATAGCGGTCCGGTCATTGCGCGTCCGAGAATCAACGCCAGCACCAAACCTCCTGACAAAGCCAGACCGGGCTGGGCCACCTGTGGATTCCAACCATTCGCCGCCGGATGCCACCACAAACTCGTGTAAGCCGCACTGCTGTGGTTCCAGCCAAATACCAGACCAATAACGATCAAACCAATCAAGGCGGCAGTCTTCGTAAAAGTGAAGGTGTTCTGAATCATCTTTCCAGTCTTCAGTCCGAACATATTCGAGACGGTCAACACGGCGATCATCGCAATTGCCAGAAGCTGCGCGGTTGAAAGACTGATGGCGTAACTGCCGAAAACGACGTGGGGAGCCAGCAAATAGTTGTCCGTCGAGATTCCTTTCACGAGTACGCCGGAGAAGTTTGCGAACGCGACCGCTACTGCCGCGATCGTGCCCGTTTGAATGACGAGAAACAGTGACCACCCAAAAAGGAAACCTGTGCCGGGACTATACGCGCGCCGCAGAAACACATAAGGGCCACCGGCCCGGGGAATCATCGCGGCCAGCTCAGCACAGCAAAGGGCACCGGTGATTGTAAGGACGCCTGCGAGAGCCCACGCCGCGATGAGCCACCCCGGCGAACCGACCAGTCTCGCAGACTCCGCAGACGTGATAAAGATGCCCGATCCGATCATCGAGCCAATCACGATCATGGTGCCATCGAGAAGGCCGAGTCCCCTTACCAGCTTTTGCGAATTGGCGTCGCTGTTGCTCATGATCTGTTACGACACTTTCGCGCTACAGGTCGCGGCTTATAACAGCTTCGTTGTACTGAGTAAAGCAGATTGTGATTTTGGATTTAACTTTCAGCTTCGTTGGACATCCTGGGACTTAGTTTTTGAAACGAAATAGCTTCGCCGGCGTGATTCGAGATCGCGGGGTCACGCATCCGCAAGGTCATCCGCTGACAAACTTCTGCGTGATATACTCGACCCTGATTTATGGCTGAATTCGTCGTTCGTTTAGGGACGCCGGCGGGCGAAATCGTGACCCGCACCGTCGAAGCAATTGCCGCGCACGAAGCGCGCGCCCGGCTGGAACGTGAAGGTTTTAAGGTGTTCGCGGTCACGCCGCCCAGGGCCGAAGGTCTGACCGCTTTTACCAGAGGCGGCGCTACGCGCGCCCGTTCGCGAGTCAAGGCGAATGACTTTCTCCTTTTCAACCAGCAGCTCGCGGCGCTGCTACGCGCAGGCATTCCGATCCTGCAAGCGATTTCCATGTTGCGCCGTCGCGCCACATCGATGCGTCTGCGTGCTGTGCTCGAAGAAGTAGAAGAGGCAATTCGCGGAGGAGCTGCTCTGTCGCAGGCCTTTGCCGCGCAAGGAGCGACCTTCCCCCGAATTTATACCGCGTCCATATTGGCTGGTGAAAGATCCGGCGCGCTCGATGAAGTGCTGTCTCGCTATGTCACATACATGCGGCGCTCCGTCGGTTTGCGACGCAAGATTCGCGGCGCTTTGGCCTACCCGACATTTCTTATGATTGCCTCGCTGGGCATGGTCATCTTCCTGACAGTTTACGTAGTACCGCGGATGTCCGAGCTATTCGCGGGCTTCGGCAATAAGTTGCCGACAGTCACAGTAATTGTGCTGGCGATCTCAGGCTGGCTGACGCGAAATGTAATCTGGTTGGCGCCGACCCTGGTTATTGGCGCCGTACTGCTGATGTTGTGGTCGCGGACTCCGCAGGGCCGGCTGGTCATTGACGGATTGATGTTGAAGATTCCGCTCGCCGGAAAATTGCTTGTGCAGTTGGCTGTGGCGCAAGCGGCCCGTTCCCTGGCCACGCTGCTCGCCGGCGGCATAACCCTGGTGGAATCTTGGGAGATCGCCGCGGAGTCGATTACGAATCTCGAATTGCGCCGGCGCAGTTCGGGGATCCTGCCCTTAATTCGGGAAGGGCGGTCTTTCACCGAAAGTCTTGAATCGGCAAAGTGGATGCCTGAATTGGCGATCGATATGATCGGAATTGGCGAACGGTCCGGCAGCCTGCGCGAGATGCTTGACGAAGTGGCCACATTTTACGACGCAGAGGCCGAGGTCAAATTGGAGCAGTTGACGACCACGCTGGAGCCTGCAATTCTGGTGCTGATGGGAGGTGTTGTCGTAACCATTCTGCTGGCGATTTACCTGCCGATTATTCAATCGATCTCCAGCGGGCCGATGATGGGACATTGATGTAATGCAACTTATTAAGTTGCGGGATTTGGAAAATGAAGAATCGCAAGTTAACAACTTGCGTTACGAATTGCGTTACTTATGAAGCAATTTAATGACGAACCAAACGATTCAGCGGTCACTAACGCAATCAAGAGTGGCCGCGCTCCCGTGAACGGTGACCCAGTAGGGTCCGAGCCTGCCGAGCCGCCAGAGATGCGTCAGGCCAAAGAACTGGCTCGGCGCTATCGCTTGCCTTTCGTAAATCTGCTTCCGCCGGAGGGTGAATCGCCGATCGATTATTCGTTGCTAAGCGAGTTACCGGTTGACCTGATGGTGCGACATCAGTTTGTGCCGCTTAAACGCGTTAACGAAAAGCTGCATATTGCCATGGCCGATCCGACGGATCTGGACCGGTTGGACGATTTGGCCGGCGCTTTGCGAATGCGATTGGTTCCGTATGTCGCCACCGCGGGCGCTATTGATGTTGTCTTGCGCAAAGGTGATGCGACCCAGCGGGTGCTGCAGGAAGCCGCCTCGGGATTCCGCATCTCGCTCGTGCGCGAGACGGAACAGGGCGAAGAAGTACTCGACCTTGATCGTCTCGCAACTGATAGCGAGATGTCTCCGATTATCAAACTCGTCGACACGATCATTTACAACGCGATGGAGTCACGGGCCTCGGACATTCACATCGAAACCCGTGATACGGAAGTACAGGTCAAGTATCGAATCGATGGCGCACTATACGCGAAGGTTGACCCAATCGATCTGCTCTATCACCAGACCTTGATCTCGCGCATCAAGGTGATGTCCGAGTTGGACATCGCCGAGCGGCGCGTGCCCCAGGACGGACGTTTCCGCGTTCGCTACAAGGGGCGCAACGTCGACTTTCGTGTCTCGATCATGCCGACCGTCCACGGCGAGGACGCCGTGATTCGTATTCTCGATAAGGAACAAATCAACGAAGCGTTTCGCAATCTCGATCTTGATGTCGTCGGCTTTGATCCAGACGATCTGAGAAAGTTTCGCCGTTATATTGCTGAACCTTACGGAATGGTCCTGGTAACCGGTCCGACGGGCTCAGGAAAAACGACGACGCTTTATGCCGCGCTGAACGAAATTAGAAACGAAGAGGACAAGATCATCACGATCGAAGATCCCGTCGAATACCAACTGCACGGCATCACGCAGATTCCGGTTAATGAGAAGAAGGGGCTCACGTTTGCGCGCGGCTTACGCTCAATACTACGTCACGATCCGGACAAGATCATGGTCGGCGAAATTCGTGATGAAGAAACTGCGCAGATCGCGATTCAATCAGCGTTGACCGGGCATCTGGTGTTTACAACCGTCCACGCCAACAATGTCATCGACGTGATCGGACGGTTCCTGAATATGGGCGTCGAACCTTACAATTTCGTTTCATCTCTCAATTGCGTGCTGGCGCAGCGGCTGATCCGGGTGCTCTGTCCCGTCTGCCGCCGTGCTTTTCAGCCGTCTGACTCAGAATTGATTGAATCGGGATTACGCCCGGAAGAGCATCGCGGCCGCAGTTTTTACATGAATGTGGGCTGCGATGCCTGTAACCACACTGGTTACCGCGGCCGTACGGCGATTCACGAACTGCTGGACCTGAGCGACAACATTCGCGAAATGATCGTTGAGCGCCGGCCGGGATCTGAGGTTCGCCGGGCGGCTGAGGCCGAGGGCCTGACCAGTCTGCGTGAATCGGCCTTGAAAAAGGTATTCTCCGGCGCTTCGACTCTGCACGAGATCAACCGCGTGACATTTGTCGAAGAAGTAAACGTGAACGGGCAGCGATAACGTCAATTTAGCCATCTCAGTCCATTCTTCCGCGGAAACCTGACCATAACGCGGCTTCGGATTTCGGCGGATTTCGAGCGTCTACGCCCTTCGTTTTTCGCTTACGGTCTCGGAGGTTTTCTGCTAGACTTTCGGCCAGCTTCTGTGCATTGCGGAACTGCCCTGACATCATTCGCGTGTAAGGAACTGGGGCCGTCGCTTTTAGCCACTGCCTTCTCCCGAAACCTAAAGAGGTAATCGCCATGAGATCAAATAAAGGTTGGTACTCGCTTCTCTCACTGGTTGTTGTGTTCTGTCTCGTCGCCGTGCCCGTGGGCGCGTTTGGGAAAAAGGGAAGGGACCATTACAACCGCGGTTTGGATTACGAGTTAGCCCAGCAATGGGATAAAGCGGCTCAGGAATTCACCCTGGCACTCGCGGCCGATCCATCGAACGTCGATTATCAGCTCCATTACCGGCGCGCGGTCTTTAATGCCTCGCAGACGTTCATGCAGCAGGGCAGAGCGTTGGCCGAGCAACGCGATTATGTGGGAGCTTATAACGCCTTTCGACAAGCGTTTGGATACGATCCCGTAAACCAGCTCGCGGTTTCAGAAATGGAGCGTATGCTGCGCCTGCAGGAAGTAAAGGAAGGTGGCAAACCTGCCACGACAAATGACGGCGCCCAAGGCGATGGCAGCGGTACAGGTACGCCGGCAACGCCGGGCACTGCCAAGCCGCAAGAACAGGTGCAGCCGATAAGACAGGAAGCAAATCGATCAGTTATCTATAACGGCGCCGATCTCAAGACTGTCATTCGCACACTCGCGGATCAACTAAGCCTGAATGTGATCTTTGATCGGCAGTCATTCGCCCAACCGCGACAAGTCGATATCAATCTGCATAATGTCACGACGGCGAAAGCTCTCGATTTCATTTTTCTGCAGGAAGGGTTGTTCTTCCAAAAACTGGATCGACACACAATTCTGGTGGCTGAGCAGGGCCGGCGCCCACAGTATCAGCAGCTGGTCGTGCGGACGTTCTACATTGCCAATGCCGATCCTGAGAAAGTACAGAATTTCATTTCTAAAGCATTGCCAGCTTCAGTGGGCCGACCTCAATCAATCGTCGTTTTTGACAAGGACACAAACAGCCTCACGGTCCGTGACACGGCTGAGAACGTGCAACTGATCGGTGAATTGATCGCCGCGGTTGACAAGGATCGCGCGGAAGTCGTGATGGACGTAAATATCTATGAAGTAAACCGCAGTGACTTGATGCAATTCGGCAACCAGTTGGGTCAAGGGACCTTCAATCTTGGTGGCTCGCCCGGTGTCGCGGTGCTCAGCAACAATGGCGTTCGTACCGCTGCCGAACATGGTGTCAACTTAAGCAACGTGATTGGCGCAAGCCCGACCGGCCTGGCTGCCGCGCTGATCATTCCACCTTCAGTCTTTCAAGCGTTTGAGAGCAAGAGTAATGGCAGGCTGCTCGCAGCCACCCAGGTCCACGCGTTTAATAATGAAGAATCCACCGCCCGAATTGGACAACGCGTCCCGGTGCAAACCGCGCAAGCCTATCCGTTCGGAATTCAAACCGGAACTCCAAATCCTGGGAATGTCTTTCCGTCGGGTGGTTTCCCGGTCATTAATTACGAGCCAACGGGCTTAACGCTCAGCTTCACTCCTCAGGTCTTTCCGAACCTCGACGTTCAAGTAAAGATGAAAATCGAATCGAAGGATGTGACCGGCGCTAACACTCTGACGCCAACGTTTACTGAGCGCACCATTACCGGGACGGCGCGGGTCCAGAATAATCGCACGATGATGCTGGCCAGTGTCTCCACTGAAGTTACGGCGAATGGGCGGCAGGGTTTGCCGGTTTTGGGCGGGCTTCCCTGGTTGGGTCGTCTCTTTACCGCGCCCACGAAAGATAATCGCCAGGTGGACATCGTGATCGCGGTCACCCCGCGCGTGCTGCGCGCGCCTGCGGTTACGCCACGCGACGAGGAGATGCGGCCCAGTGGCACGTTACAAGCGCCCACTACCGGTTCGCTCGAGGCGATGATGGAACAGACGGCGCGTGAGGAACAGCAGATTGCGGCCGCCAGGGCGCGTCAAAACCAGCAGCTTGCCGCCGCCAGGCAGATTCCCAAGGACGTAACGGTACAGTTGCCTGATGCTCCGGTTACTTACGAACCGGCCACCAACGTGTCAACTAATCAGACGGTGAATGTCGCTCAAACGCAGACGGTGCCGCCCCAAACCCAGCCGGCGAATTTGGCTCCCTCAACAAGTCAGGCACAGGCCGATTCGGCGATGCCGCAGCCGAAGACTACCGCGGTCGCGAATAATACCAACACAGAGCAGAAACCCAACGCGGTCTCGACAAATACTGCGACTGAACCGAAGACCGACGTGAGCACAGCGATCAATCGGTTGGTATCGCCTGGCAACTCTGTCTCGACGACTTCGGCCACCAGTAAAGATCAACCGGCCGTGACCTCGGTTGTTGACCGGACGGTCGCACCAACTACGAAGACGGACGCGAATGTTAATGCGGCGGATTCGGCTCCGACTTTGATCGAGCTTGGTCTCGCCCCGGATAAATCCGAAATGACTGTGGGTGAGAAGCGTCAGATCGCAGTCAATCTCCGCGCCACAACCCCGCTGAGTCTGGCAGTCGTGTCTTTACGTTTCGATCCGAAGGTGTTGAAGGTTGGATCGATCTCCGCCGGTAAACTCTTCGCCAACGGGAGCGCAGCTCCAATGATTACTCAATCGATTGATCCGAACGGAATGCTGCTCGTTTCAATTGCCCCAGCGACCGGCTCTCAGGTCACCGGTGAGGGTTCTCTGCTGAACATAGAGTTTGAAGCAATTGGCGCGGGCAACAGTGGTCTGGCTTTCGATATCTCCAACGTCCATGTGGTGCCGGCCGACGGTCATCCGACGACGCTGCAAGTGGATGCGACAACGCTTACGGTCAAAGAAGCCGACGGCCCGCCGCCCCCGAAACCGGTTTCGAACCCGACCAGCTCGAATCAGTCACCGGCGACGAAGTTTGAGGTAGCTGCGCTGGCCGTGGCGACCGGACTTAGCCAGTCCTGGATTCCGTAACCTGTCAGGTCTGCCAGCAGTCATGTTCAAGAGGCGCAGTAACGGCTTCACGCTGATCGAGCTGGTGATAACGGTGGCGGTGCTGGCCATCCTCACTCTCGGTGTCATCCCACTCGTTCAGATCTCAGTGAAGCGGCAGAAGGAAGAACAACTTCGCGAAGCTCTGCGCGAGATGCGCGAAGCCATAGATCAGTTTCATCGCGAGGCCCTGGCCGGCGCGCAGGCGCAATTGCAGCAGGGCCCACCGACGGCCCAACAGGAACAAGCTCCGCGACCCGCGCAGAACCAGAATCAAGCAGCCGCGGCCGCCGGCGTTTTTTCTGATCCGCGCGTACGAGTTTTCATCAGTGACCAGGCAATCTTTACGGCTGACAATCCTGATCGCTATCCGCCGGACTTGAAGACTCTAGTCGATGGGGTCAGTGTGCTGCCGATTACGGTAGGGAGTCTGGGTCGACGTGGCAATCTGAACTACACCGCGACCGAAGCGGCCACGGAAGACCAGACAATTCCGAAGACAAAAATTTACTTACGTCAGATTCCGGTTGATCCCATGACGGGCAAGGCGGACTGGGGGTTTCGTTCCTGTTATGATGCAGCTGATTCCACCTCATGGGGCGGCCAGAATGTCTTTGACGTGTACTCGAAATCAAAAGACAAGGCTTTGAATGGCGAGAACTACAGTGACTGGTAGGCGAGCAAAGAGCAAAGAGCAAAGAGCAAAGTATCAGCGTAAGACTTTGTCTTCACGCTTTGCCTTTACCGCTTTGGGCTTTGCCAAAACCGCGCAGCAGCGCGGTTTTACGTTGCTCGAGCTCATGATCGTCATCTCGATCATCATCATTCTGGCAGCGGTTGCGCTGCCACAATACCAGAAGACAATCATGCACGCGCGCGAAACGGTTTTAAAGGACGACCTGTTTACCATGCGCAAACTGATCGACCAGTACTCAGCTGATAAAGGCAAATTGCCGCAATCACTTGATGACCTGGTTTCGTCTGGTTACATGCGTGACATTCCGACGGATCCGATCACCGAAAAGAAGGATTGGAACATTGAGACCGGCGATGATCCATATTCAACGGAAGGCGGCACTGGCATCACCAACGTTCATAGTTCGGCAGGTGAGACATCAACTGAAGGAACTCCATATAGTGAATGGTAGTCAGAGTAACTTAAACCGATTTTCCATTTGTCATTTGACATTTGTCATCTTCCATTTTGTTGCTTTCACTTCCGCCACGAATGAGCAAATGAAAAATCTTAAATCATAAATGGAAAATAATTCTTTAACTCAATGGCCCTGTCCACACTCTTAAGACCTCGCTTTCCTTCCTCGGCAGTCGGAATTGAAAAAGGCGGCGCGTCGATGGTCCAACTCGACCGCAGCCGGGGCGGATTTGTTATTAGGCGGGCTTCAACTATTACTTTGCCTGACGATTTGATTCGTCCCCAGTTTGATGACTCGAACATTTCGGACCCAGCGCAACTGATGGCGGCACTGTCGGACCTGGCAACCAGCTCCGGCTTGCTCCGTCAGCGCAAATGGTCGGTTGCTTTGCCTGAAGCTTCGACGAAAACCGCGATTCTGACACTCGAAGGAACTGCCGGTTCCCGAAGTGAAATCGCAGAAGTTCTGGAATGGAAAACTGAGCGTGCTTTCGGCGCGCCTTTGGACGAATTACGG
>Ga0126382_10001050_pt1 | contig 11170 bp, 9 predicted proteins | sample PanSoiMetPlot_30_FD_92548 | JGI IMG/M metagenome (GOLD analysis project Ga0126382, IMG submission 92548) | Tropical forest soil microbial communities from Panama - MetaG Plot_30 | ecosystem: Environmental > Terrestrial > Soil > Tropical forest > Bulk soil | place: Panama | collected 2016-02-17 | reverse complement strand
TGGGGAACCTTCAGGAGAGTTTTCGCGGAGCGGCCCGACGATCGGCCAGCGAGGGAGTTCGTGCGGATCGCCCGACAGGTGGCGCCTGAGGTCGAAGTCCGCGTGCTTGGGATCGGCGAGACGCTTACGCTCGACCCGTTTGGATGACGACCCCAGTCGAACAGCCGGTCCGCCGCCCAAAATCCCACCGCTGGCTGAAGCGCGGCGTCGCGATCGGCGTCGGGCTCGCGGTCATTCTCGGGACCTACGTCTTCGTCCTGCCGCGGTTCGCGAACTACGGCGAGGTTTGGGAGGCGGTCAAGGAGCTCTCGTGGGGCTGGATCGCGGTGCTGCTTGCGACCGTCGCCCTCAACATCGCGACCTTCGCGCCACCGTGGATGGCCGTGCTGCCGGGTCTGCGCTTCCTGCCGGCCTTGACGGTCACACAGGCATCGACTGCTTCGACCTACCTCGCTCCAGGCGGGCCTGCAGTCGGCATCGGGCTCTCGGCCGCGATCCTCCTGGCGTGGGGCTTCGGCGCGGGAGCCGTCACCCTGGCGGAAGCACTGACGGGGATCTGGAACCAGCTCGCGATCCTCGGCTTCCCTGCGGTTGCGTTTACGGTGCTGACGCTGCGCGGCGAGAGCGGAGCCGCCTTGCAGACGGTCGCAACGCTCGGATTGGTGGCCTTCGTCGTGATCGCCGGAGCGTTCGCCGCCGCGATCGCCAGCCCGTCGATGGCAATGAAGGTCGGCAACCTGGCCGCACGCGTTGCCGACCGCCTTCTCAAGCTCGTTCGCAAGGGCCCCGTGACGTGGGACGGAAGCACCCTCGTGAGGTTCCGGGCGCGGGCGATCGGCCTGCTCCACCGGCGCTGGTGGATCCTCTCGCTGGCAACACTCGCGGGCCAGCTGTCCGTGTTCCTCGTCCTGCTTGCTTCCCTGCGTGCGCTCGGCGTCACGGCGTCGCAGGTCAGCACAATTGAAGCCTTCGCCGGGTGGTCTGTGGCGCGGGTGCTCGGCTCGCTACCGATCACCCCAGGAGGCCTCGGCCTGGTCGAGGTCGGACTGACCTCGGTGCTGGTCGGCTTCGGCGGCAACAAGGCCGGCGTCGTCGCGTCGGTACTGCTGTTTCGTTTCCTGACGATCGTCCCGACGCTCGTCCTCGGCGCGGTCGCCGGCGCGACCTGGCGTCGCTACCGCCTGCCCCAGGGCGAACCGTCCGGTTAGTTCCCGCGGGGCTGCCGCAGTGGCCGGCGCTTCGAGCCCGCGACGGGTACGGGGGAAAGCCGCCGCCCGAAGACATCGATGAACAGGGAACATGGCCCAGCTTCCGCGGGCAGCGTCCCCTCGAGCACATCGATCCGGTATGTAAGGTCGTCGCCTTCCAAGGTGGCTTCGAGCGAAACGACGACTACGTCCGGGGTATGGCGCTCATCGTCGAGGAACGTGATCACGGCGTTGGGCGGATCGACCGCGAAGTTGTGGACGCCTGCGGCCCAGAGCTGCACGAATCGATGGGATGGGATGTGCCCGATCTCCCGCCGCGGCCGGTCGGCGAAATAGACGGTCGAGCCGGCCAGCCCGTGCAGCGTGACGGTGTCCTCGGTGCTGGAGAAGCGGGCAGCACCTTGGACGAACAGTGCGTCGATTCGCTCCAACTGCGGGTCCAAACTTGTGGCCACCTGCGAGTTTCTCGGCTGAGTCGTCCGCTGTCGTCGTACTGAGCGGGTGAAATCACTCTGCCGCAGAGGAGCCCGCGGACGCATCATCCCCTCCGGGTGATGCTCGCCCTTCAAGCAGGAGAACGAGCTCGAGAAGGAGAACGATCTACCGGCGGCCAGCCGCAATGAAGCTCCTAGGACACCTCTTCAAGCGGGACGCGGCCGCTACACCGGCAGAGCCGCCGCCTGTCGCGCTCAGCCCGGTGGAAGCGGGCCAGCTCTCGTCGGTCTTCGCGCCGCCGCGTTGGTTGCGCGATGTCGGGCGAGCGTCCTGGCTGCTCGTGGGGCTGATCCTGTTGATCGTCGGGCTCGTGTGGCTGCTCGCCACAACGCAGACGATCGTCGGGCCGGTCGTCGCGGCAGCGATCGTGGCGGCGGTTACGTCTCCGGTCGTCCGCTGGTTGACGAGCCACCGCATTCCGCGCCCGGGCGGCGCGGCGATCGTGCTGCTTGCAGTTGCTGCTCTCGCCGTCCTCGTGGCTTTGATCGTGATCGGTGGCATCACGTCGCAGGCGTCCGACATCGGCAATGACGCCACCTCGGCAGCCGACAAGGCCGCGGGCTGGCTGCAGAGCCTCGGGATCAGTCAGTCCGCTGCCTCCAGTGCGAGGAGCAACGTCGAGAAGGACGTTCCGGCAATCATCTCTGCGCTGACGACCGGGATCATCCACGGGATCAAGGGGATCACCTCGCTCGCCTTCGGGCTCTCCTTCGCCGCGCTGAGCCTGTTCTTCCTGCTGAAGGACGGCCCGTCGATGCGCGCGTGGGTCGATCGTCACCTGGGCGTGCCGCTTCCCGTCGCGCGGACAATCACGGGCGGGATCATCAAGTCCCTCCAGGGCTACTTTCGCGGCGTCACGCTCGTGGCGGCGTTCAACAGCATCGTGGTCGGCCTCGCGTCGCTCGCCCTTGGGGTTCCTCTCGCCGGGACGATCGCCGTCGTCACCTTCGTGACCGCCTACGTCCCGTACATTGGAGCCTTCGTCTCCGGAGCCTTCGCAGTGATCATCGCGCTCGGGGCGAAGGGGACGACGACCGCACTGATCATGCTCGTCGTCGTCATCCTCGCAAACGGGCTGCTCCAGAACATCTTCCAGCCGTTCGCGATGGGGTCGGCGCTCGACCTCAACCCTCTCGTCGTCCTCGTGCTGACGATCGGGGCGGGATGCGTCTTCGGAATGCTTGGACTCGTGCTGGCCGCCCCGCTTGCGTCCGCGGCGGTTCACATCACGCGCGACCTTGCTCGGGCACGCGCTTCTGCCTCGCTTGAAGCCGGAGACAAAGCCACCGCCGGCGCGGCACCAACCGCAAGCGCATGAATGGGTCGGATCATCCCGGGCGGATGACGCCGGGTCTCGACTCAGGTCGCACGATGCGAGATAAATAGGCCTGCAGACGAAAGGAGTGTCGTGGACGACGACGAGCTGGGTGCAGGGTTTTGGCTGAAGATGATCGGCGTGATCTTCCTGATCGGGATCGGCGGTTTGATCGCGTTCCTGATCATTGGCTGGGCGTGGTACGCCTGGGGTTTCATCGGCGCGTTCCTGTTCGTGGTCGCGGTGCTCGCGGTGGTCGCCTGGTTCATGGACCGATCCCGGGCGAAGCGCTACGCCGAGGCCGAGGCTGAAACGAACTAAAAGGGTTAGGCCAAGGCCGCTGCGTTAGCCGCGTCGAGAGGTCGCACGGCGGCGGCCGGCTCTTCGGCCCCGACGAGGCCGAGCTCGGCCGCCCGGGCGATCGCCTCGCTGCGGCTCGACACGCCGAGCTTCCGGTACACGGAGATTGCCTGCGTCTTGATCGTGTTCCGGGAGACGAAGAGCCGTTCGCCGATCTCGCGAAACGAGAGGTGTGTCGACAGCAGCGGCAGCAGTCGCAGTTCAGCTGCGGTCAGCGCCGCGTTTCCGGTCGGCCCGTCCTCGGGCATGCCCTCGATCTCGTCACCGAGGGCGTCCACTCCGGCCGTCAGCACGCCGAGCTTCGGTCTGAGGCCGAGAATCGCGCGGGCTTCTTCGAGCATCCGCTCCGCGCCTCTCCGGTCCCTGATCGTCACGCACGCGTACCCGACCTCGAGCCGGACTTGAACGGCCAGCCACGGAAGCGCGCAGGTGAGCCCCGGCAACAGGTTCTGGGCGAGTGTGAGCTGGTGACGGGCCTTGTCCCACATGCCGTGCCGGAGCATCGCTCGAGCGGAAGCAGCGAGCGCGAGCGCGCTCGTCGAGTAGTCCTTGAGCGCGGTGTCTTCCATCAAGTCGCAGGCTTCGGCTGCGAGCTCCTCGGCCTGCCGATAGTCGCCTCTCTCGCCGGCGAGGATCGAACGCTCGCCGAGTGCTATGACGCGCGTCTCGTTGGAGCCGAGGCGCTCAGCCTCGAGGGCGGCCTCCGCAAGAATCGAATCCGCCTTGGCGTTGTCGCCGAGGAGGATCACTGAGGCCCCCTCGACGAGCAGCGCGTCCGGTCGCCAGCCGGCGCCGCGGCGCAGCCTCGATCGTGCGGCAACTGCGTCCGTCCTCATCCGCACCGGGCCGCTCGAACACATCGCGGATCGCATCACGGAAATGGAGGGACGGACCGAGGCGACGCCTTTCCGCCGACCGGCGACACCGCGCTCGGCGGCCTTGAGCCACCGTTCCGCTTCGTTCCGGCGGCCGCGGAACGCGTGCGTACGACAACCATGGATCGCCACGGCGGGGTATTCCCCGAGCCGATCGTCGTCATCGAAGGGACGGAGCCAACTCTCGAGCATGGCTGCCCGCCCGCTCGTCTGCGCCTTGAGCGCGATCGAGCTCAGGATTCGAGCCGCGCGATCGCTGTCGCCGGCCGCGTGGGCATAGCCAAGCGCCGATTCCTGGCGATCCTGCTGCTCGAACCATTCCGCGGCTCGTGCGTTCAACACCGGAGCCAGCCCGGGCTCCTCGTCGGCGAGCCTTCGGCGTAGGAGGTCGCGGAACAGGTTGTGGTAGCGGTACCACTCGCGATGACGATCGAGCGGGACCAGGAACAGGTTCAGTCGCTCGAGCGCCGCGAGCGCTGCGGCTGAATCAGCCCGCTCGAGGACCGCGTCGCACAGCGGTCCGGACATTTCTTTGAGGACGGACGTCCGCCTGAGGAACTCGAGCAGTTCCGGCGAGAGCTGCGACATGTGTTCGGCCTCGAGGTAGTCGGCGAGATAGCGATCGTCGCCGCCGATCTCGGCCGCGCCGGAAGGGTCGATCGAGTCTGCGGAGTCGCGGGCTGCCAGCGCGGTCAAGTAGATACCGGCCGGCCACCCCTCTGTGCGGTTCAACAGGTCGACCGTCGACTCTTCGTCGAACTCGACCGCGCACGCTCTCAACAGCAGCTCGGCCTCGCGGCGGCTCAACGCGAGCTCATAGGCGCCGAACTCGAGCAGCGGCCCGCCGACGCGGAAAGAGGCGACCGGGAGCTTCGGCTGAGTCCGGCCGGAGATTGCGGCGACGGAACGCGGAGGGAGATTCTCGATCACCGTCTTCACGACTGCGATCGAGTCCTTTGACTCGAGCAGGTCGACGTCATCGAGCACGAGCACGAACGGTGAGCCGCCCGATGCCAAGTGGGCGGCAAGACGAGGTATGACCGAGCTCCAAACCGAGGGCTGATCGAAGCTCAGGGCTTCGAGCAGGCGTGGCTCGATCGGCTCGATCGAATCGAGAGCCGCGACAAGGTGCCTGAGCAGGACGATTGGATCGTTGTCCCGTTCGTCGACCGAGAGCCACGCGAACGGTCGCGCGTCTCTGGCCGCCCACTGCGCGAGAAGCGTGGTCTTCCCATAACCGGCCGGCGCAACGACGACGACCCGGGGAAATGCGCCGGCGGCACGGAGTCTGTTCACGAGAGCCGTTCGCGAGACGCTACCCCGGCGAACGGCCGGAATCGTCAGCTTTGACGCGATCGCATCGAATGCAAGGCTTCGCTCCGGCCCGACGAGGACGGCTTTCGCGCCGGCGTCTCGGAGCGTGCCGATCGGCGGCGCACCACACCCTTCGAGCCGGCCCGTTTTCTCTAGGACGACGATCTGAATCCTTTCCAGTCGTCGACCCGTGCAGAGCGAAACGACAATGGGTCGTTGAAGCGACGGATGGGCGGCATCCCTCTCCCTTTGAGCATCTGCCTACCTGTCGATTTTCTGATCTCCCACGGCGAGTATCTCGCGTCGAGAGCGCCCTGACCACGGTGGAAAACACCACAATTTTCGTGGCTACAGGCACCACAGCTCGCGGCCACGGGGCTGACTATTCGACGATCGAAGGAGCGTGGCCCGCGTCGACGCTCGCGAGCCCCTCGCCGACGGCCCAGAGCGCAAGCTGCGTTCGCGAGGTCAGCTGAAGCTTGCGGAGCGCACTCGAAACGTGCGTCCTCGCTGTCCGTTCGCCGATCCCGAGCTCACGTGCAATCTCCTTGTTCGCCTTGCCCTCACCGACGAGGTTGACGACGTCGAGCTCCCGAGGAGTGAGGCGAGCCGCGCCGTCGTAAGCGGCTGGTCCAGCTCGTTCTCGGAGCGACGACATCAACGGGCCGGCGACCGCAGGATCCAGCTGGAGCTCCCCACGGTGCGCGGCCCGGATTGCCGTCGCCACCTCGTCGGCATCGGCATCCTTGAGCAGGTAGCCGGACGCCCCGGCCTCGAGTGCCCTCTGCGCGCGCCCGGGCTCACCGAACGACGTCAGGGCCACCACCTCGACGTCCGGGTACTCGTTCCGGACGCGCCGGGTGGACTCGATGCCGTCCACCGGTTTCATTTGCAGGTCCATGAGGACGACGTGGGGACGCACCCCGTCTGCGTCGAGTCGCTCGAGCAGGTCGAGTGCCTCGGCCCCTCCCGGCGCTTCCCCGACCACCCGCAGATCCGTTTCTCCGGCGAGGAAGGCGAGTAGCCCGCGACGAACGACTGCGTGATCGTCGACGATGACGACACGGATCTCGGTCTCGTTAGCGGCCATCATCCGATTCCGTCGTCGATAGGACCGGCACCTCGACACGAATCACGGTTCCCGCTCCAGGAGCACTCGCGACGGCCAGATCGCCGCCAAGGTCGGCCGCCCGGCTTCGCATCGACTCCAGGCCGTAGTGGCCGGGGTGATCGAGCGTCGCGTCGAACCCACGACCGTCGTCAGCGACCTCGAGCGATACATGCCCGGGACCCGCCGTCACCCGGACCGTCGCCGCCCGCGCGCCGGCGTGCCTGGCGACGTTCGAGAGGGCCTCGCGGCCGATTGCGAACAACTCCTCCTCCGTCCTCGGGTCAACTCCGAGCGGTGCGTCGGGACCTTCGACGTCGATCCTCAGACCGCTCGGGCCGCGCAGGCTCCTGGCCTGTTGATCAAGGGCGGCAACGAGACCGGGTTCGACCGCGTCACGACGAAGCTCGTAGATGAAGGCCCGCATCTCCGCCTGGGCGGCCTTCGTCAGCTCGGTAATGGCGTTCAGCGATCCTCGAACCTGGCCGGACGAATCGGCCCCGTCCTTCTCGAGCGCCTTTTCGGCGGTACGGGTGTGCAAAGCGGTCGAGAACAGCGCCTGCGAGACCGAATCGTGGAGGTCGCGAGCGATTCGACGGCGCTCCTCGAGTGCACGCTCCCCCTCTCGGCGATGCGCCTCCGCAAGCGCTTCGGCGGATCGCTGTCGCTCGGCGACCAGCGCGCTCAGAAGCAGGGTCGTCAGCGCAGCAACGACGATGTAGAGCTGCGTGCTCAGAGTTCGATGGTCGATTGGCTGTCTGAAGAAAGGCCCCATCTCATGGGCGGTGATCCCGATCGACATCAGCGCAGTGATCGCGATGGCGACGGTCGCTCCGGGTGGTCCCAACCGAAACGCAGCGAGGATCAGTGCCGGGAAGACCATGTAGGTGACCGGGCCCTTGGCGGAGACCGAGACGAACGCGAGCGCTGTGACGAACGTGGCCAGGAAAAGGCCCTCCCAGCTACGAACACGCCTCCAAGCTGCGGCTGGATCCGGTGCCCAGACGAGCAGCAACGGGACGACGACGAGTCCACCGGCCGTGTCCCCGAGCCACCAGGTGCGCCAGAACTTCGGGACCTCGGACGCGGCGATCACCCCTCCCGAGAGCATCGAAACCGTCCCGACGATGGCGCTGATCGCAGTCGCAGCCCCTATCGCGACGAGCAGGCCGCCCACCTGCTCGGGCCGGTCGAGGGCCGCGCGCGGGCCGATCAGCCGCCGCAGAAGCCACGCACCGACGAGGACTTCGGCGAGATTCCCCGTCTGTTGGCCGATGAGGCTTCCCAGCGGCAGGGAGTGGAGGAGCTGACCATTGACGACGAGCTCGGCGATGAAGACGCCGGGCCACAGGCGCAATCCCCAGAGATAGAGAGCGGCAATCCCTACGCCGGCAGGCGGCCAGATCGCGGAAACCGACGCCGTGTAGCTGAGCGACTGGCCAAGCTTTGCCGAGGCGTAGTACGCGGCGGCCAGGAGCAGAACGCCGGCGAGATACCTCGAGCGCAGCGCGCCTGCGACCGGCCTCCAGTGGATGGTCGGTCGTGGGACAGCAAGAGGGGTCTCTTCCGTTTTGTCTACCTCCTTCAGTGAAGAGGCTACACCTGCTTCAAACCTCAGCCAAATGACGTAGAACCGCCATACAGATGGCGCATTTCGCGTCGCCCCGGCGCGGGGCATCCTTCACGTACCCGGACATGCACCGAAGAGGAGGCGCGGTGCAAGGTAAGCGACGCACGGACTGGGGCCGATGGCCAAGTCCACCTACCCTCGGCCACGGAGGCGACTAGCGAATGGCGACTTACCCGGTCAATGCGCCGCTTTCGATGAGCACGACGCGCGTCGTCGTGGCAAGCGGCCTCTTCCTTGCGGGGCTTGTCGCCGCAGCCGGGACGATCTGGATCGTCGCCCCCAGCACGGTTCTCGTGAACGCCGAGACCGTCGGGATCTTGCGCGGGCTGATCATCGCCTCGTGGGTCGCGGCCGGCGCCTACATGTGGTCGGCGCGCCCGGAAAGCAGGCTCGGTCTGCTCGTCGCAGGCCTCGCGCTCCTCTATGCGTCGACCTCTCTCATGGGCTCCTCCAACGTTTGGGCCTTCACAACGGGTCGGATCGCGTTCGCCGTCTTCGTTGTCTGCTTCGCGTACCTGTACCTCTGCTTCCCGGGGGACCGTGTCATCGATGGCGACGATCGCCGCTTCATCACCGGTTTCGCTCTTGCGACCGTGGCCGTCTGGCCCTTCGTCCTCGCCTTCTCCGACCGGCTTCCTCCAGCGGGGCCGCTGAACGCCTGCGCTGACCATTGCCCGGCAAACGCCCTTCGGATCGCCGGCGTCCATCACGGAGTCACCGAATTCTTGAACGCGATTGCCGCTGCAGTCACGGTCGTGGGCCTGCTCGGAGCCGCGTTGATTCTCTTTTCCAACGCGCGCTCTCCCGTGCGCCTTCGCCGCCGAGCTGTCGAGCCGGTGGCGTTCGCGTTCGCGATCGCGGCCGTTTCGTATCTTTCGAGCACAAACAGTTCGTTGAGCGGCGGAGCGCTCTTGACCGCGCAGATCGCCGCCGCCATCGCAGGGTTCCTCACGCCGGCGGCGATGTTGGCCGGTCAGCGACGGGCGAGATCCTACGCGGCTGCCGCTGCCGGTCAGCTCGTCATCCGCGGTCGAGCCGAAGGCGTTTCGCCGGACCGAATCCGGGACTGGCTGCGCGACGCGCTCGGAGACCCGACCCTCGACATCGCATTCTGGGATTGGCTGCGTCTCGCATTCGTGGACATCGACGGCAACACCATCGACTCGACGACCGCCCCGCCCGGACGCGCCGTGACCCCGGTCGTCCACGGTGCGAGGCCGGTCGCTGCCATCACGCACAGTCCATCGCTGCAGGAAGCCGACGAGATCCTGGAGGGCCTCGCCCAGACTGCCCTGATGCTGCTCGAGAACACGCGCCTCGTCGATGACCTCCGCGCGTCGCGGGCGAGGATAGTCGCGAGCGCGGACGAAGAACGCCACCGCCTCGAGCGCGACCTACACGACGGTGCGCAGCAGCGCCTCTTTCTTCTGCAGATCAAGCTGGAACGTCTTCGAAAGGGTGTCGCCGACGACACGCTCGTCGGCGAGATCGAGGAGATCGAAGCTGACGCAAGGGCAGCACTCGAAGAGCTCAGGGTGCTCGCTCACGGGATCTTTCCGACCGTGTTGCTCGAGAGCGGAGTCCCCGAGGCGTTGCGAGCCTTCGCCCTCGATGCTGCGATTCCGATCCAGGTGAACGACCACTGGCTGGGACGTTGCTCGCCAACGATCGAGGCGGCTCTTTACTTCTGCGCTCTCGAGGCATTCCAGAACGCGGCAAAGCACGCGGGCGAAGGCGCGAATGTGACCGTGGACCTCGACCGCGACGGTGATCGAATCGACCTCAGCGTCGGGGACGACGGCATCGGCTTCCAACCGGGCGGCGGGCCCGGCGGCATGGGTTTCGTCACGATGCGCGACCGGATCGGCGCCGTCGGCGGCGAAATCGAGATCATCTCGGAACCGGGCTCGGGCGTCACCGTCCACGTCACCATTCCCGAGGCGCCTCTCGGGCCGTCGAGCGAAGGCCGCGAGTCGGCGCAATGGCAATCCGAGTAGTTCTCGGCGAGGACAGCTTCCTCGCGCGAGAGGGCATCGCCAGCGTGCTCCGGAATCTCGAGGGCGTGGAGCTCGTCGGGACGGCGGGCGATCTCGACGAGCTGCGCGCCTCCGTGGAGCGGGTGAGACCCGACGTCGTCGTGACGGACATTCGCATGCCTCCGGGCAACACCGACGAGGGGATTCGGCTTGCGGAGGAGCTTCGCTCCTCCCATCCCGATGTCGGAGTCGTGATCTTGAGCCAGCACGCGGAGCCTCGTTACGCAATGGCGCTGCTCAGCGGCGGCTCCGGGCGTCGGGCATATCTGCTCAAGGAACGCCTCACGGACGAGGCCGAGCTGAACCAGGCCGTGCACAACGTCGCGGCGGGTGAGTCACTGATCGACTCACGCGTCGTAGAAAGACTCGTCAATGCGCGCGACAAAGTCGACTCGGAGCTCGGGAGTCTCACTCCTCGCGAGTTCGAGATCCTGGGTCTGATCGCCCAGGGTCGCAGCAACGGCTGGATCGCCTCACATCTGACGATCACCAAGCGGGCGGTCGAACGCCACATCAACGCGATCTTCCTCAAGCTCGATCTGGGCGAGCCCGAGAACGTGAATCGCCGGGTCCAGGCAACGCTCCTCTACCTGAGCGGCGACCACGGCTGAGTTTCATCCGGTTCGGACGATGCAGCGCGGGCTCCCGTCCGCTTTGATCATCTGGTAGTGCCGGACGAGAATCCGCCAAAGTCCGCGGCGCCGAAGGCCGACGACCGCGTCGCTGAGCTGCCCGGACGGCGCAATAAGGGCGGACGCAAGGCCACGGTCGTGACGTTACTCGTGATCGCCTGCATCCTGGCGCCGATCGCAGGCACCTCGATCTGGCT
>Ga0126382_10001049_pt1 | contig 11180 bp, 9 predicted proteins | sample PanSoiMetPlot_30_FD_92548 | JGI IMG/M metagenome (GOLD analysis project Ga0126382, IMG submission 92548) | Tropical forest soil microbial communities from Panama - MetaG Plot_30 | ecosystem: Environmental > Terrestrial > Soil > Tropical forest > Bulk soil | place: Panama | collected 2016-02-17 | reverse complement strand
TCGGATCATCATCGCCCCATCTGTGACGAGCTGTTGATTGATTGATTACCGCGACCAACGGCGCTTTGTCTTTGTCGCTATCGGCGAACGTGCGCCCACGCACAAGCGGCTGCCGCACGGTTTCAAAGTAATCCGTGCTGGCGGTCCGAAAATCAGCCTGCGGCTGGAGCTCGCCTTCTGGAACTGGTCGATTTTCGATCTGAAAACCGCGATTGAAAGGTCCGTTGTTTATGCCTAGCTGGTTCAGTGGATACGTAGAACCAAGAGCTGCTGAAAGGACGCCCGGTTCGGAGCGCGCCTTATCCAGAATTCGCTGAAGCAGATCGATTGTTTCCTGAGTGGTGTTGTACTTGGACCAGTTTGGGCTGATCCGCATAGCCAAAACGCGCTCCGGATCGAAGCCAGGATTAACTTGTTGGAGCTTGATCAAGCTTCTGACCATCAGTCCAGCCCAGATCAGCAAAATAAACGAGACTCCTACCTGCGCGACGATCAATAGATTCCGAACGCGCTGGCGTTTAACTCCAGCGCTTGTGCGGCCCCCTCCTTCTTTGAGCGCTCCAGTCATGTTCTTCTCTGAGGAGAAAGCGGGCATGAGGCCGAATATCAACCCGGTGACCACCGAGATTCCCAGTGTAAACAACAGAACAAATCCGTCGATTTTTATTTCATTTGATCTTGTGGTGAACCTCGCGGCGAAGCGAACAAGCAACTGCATCCCGCCGGCAGCGAGGGCCAGACCGAGCACCCCGCCCGCGAACGAAAGCAGGGTGCTCTCGGTCAGCAGCTGTCGGACGAGCCGGCCGCGGCCAGCGCCCAGCGATGAACGAATCGCCATCTCACGTTCCCGTCGCATTAGTCGAGCCAGCGTTAGATTCGCGACGTTGGCGCAGGCAATCAACAAGACCAAACCGGCCGTTCCAAGCAGGATGAGGAATGTTGGCTTAGCGCGTCTCGTCAGCTCTTCCTGCAAAGAGACCACGTTCGCGGCGTAGCCTCGATTTGTTGGATATGAATCCGGGTACTGCTGCTGAAGATTGCGTGCAAGCGTGCTGAGGTCTGCCTGCGACTGTGATACAGGTATGCCTGCTTTAAGACGCCCAAACACGCTCATCATCCGTGCGTTGCGATTCGATATGAATTGTTCGGACGAACGCGTCGGACATTGAGATGTTGGCATGTAGACGTCTTGTTCGATCGGATATTGAGGTATCGGAGGAAGCACTCCAATGACCGTGTGCGGCCGGTTGTTCATTTGAAATATCCGGCCGACTATATCCGGATCGCCGCCATGACTCTGTTTCCAGTACTGGTAGCTCAGTACGATAACCGCATCTGAACCATGCTGCTCATCGGCGTCCACAAAAGTCCTTCCAAGTAGCGGCTTTACTCCAAGCACGTCAAAAAAGTTTGCGGATACCACGCCTGTCGCAACGCGCTGCGGTTCCTTGCCGCCCAGCAGTGTAAAGCTCATGGAGTGATGCTCAACCACGCTATCGAGTGTCTGATTCTGGTCGCGATAATCTTGTACTTCTTTTACCGAGAATGGAACGTTCAGGATGTGAGCGAGTGGAGCTTGTTGCTGGACGATCACGAGCTGATTGCCGTCCTTGTAAGGCAACGGGCGCATCAACACACCATAGATCACGCTAAAGATCGCGGTATTCGCTCCGATGCCAAGACCGAGAGTCAGGACCGCGACCACGGTGAACCCGGGATTTCGTACGAGGATCCGCACGCCGTAACGAATATCCTGCAGCAGCGAATCAATCAAAGGAGCTCCTCGAACTTCTCGGCATTCCTCCTTGAATTTTTCGATCCCTCCAAAGCTCATTAAGGCCTGGCGGCGGGCTTCGGCAGGGCTCATCCCACGCTTGACGTTACCCTCGATCTCCATCTCGAGGTGGAAACGCAGTTCCTTATCCATGTCCCGCTCGACCTTGTCTTTTTGAAGCAGAGCGCGCATTTGGCCAATGAGTTTCCCCAACATTGACGCATCCTCCGGCAAGAATTTTGACAAGGTGAAAGAAAAGCGAAGTTTGCGGCCGCCCCGTCTTACAAGCTTCTCTCAATTTCGCCTAGCTGGTTTGCAAAATACGATCGACCGCCGCGGAGAGCCTGGTCCAATTCTCGGTCTCCTCGGAGAGTTGTTTTTTTCCGGTCCGGGTCAGTTCGTAGAACTTAGCCTGTCGGTTGTTATCCGAGCTTCCCCATTCAGATTTGATAAGACCTTGTTGTTCCAACCGGTACAGAGCTGGATATAAGGAGCCCTGGTTTATGACCAAAACATCTTCGGAGACCTGTTGGATACGTTGTGAAATTCCCCAGCCGTGCATTGGACCCAGCGCGAGGGTTTTTAGTATGAGCATGTCGAGGGTTCCCTGTAACAGGTCGGTTGGTTTGCCCATCAGAGCCTCCTAGATAATCTAGAGGAGAGGATAATATGTTGGCTCTTGTAGATTGTCAAGGGGAGAGAAACAGTACTCCGGCGGCCATTTTCAAAGACACGTGAGACACCATCGGGCTTTAAGCCCGATGGTATCTCGGAGTCAGACTGGCCATGTTCGTTAGGTTGAAGCTTAAACTCCATCAGCTAAAGCGTGATGGTATCTACAGCGCAGTGCAATGTTGTTAGCGGGAACCTGAAACTCCATCGGCTAAAAAGCCTGATGGTACCTAGAGCGCAGTGCTTTGTTGTTAGGTCGAACCTGAAACTCCATCGGCTAGAAGCGTGATGGTATCTGTGCCTTCAACGGTCCTGCTTCTCGGCTGGACTGTGCCGGTAATCTGCATTATTGTCTCGAAGACCAGTGGATTGATCAACGCGCTCAACTGAGTCCTACAAGTACTTAAGTTTGGCTGTCCAGTTAACGCGGTTTTTGCCGCATGTTGGATTGCTCTGGACGCGCTGAAATTCGAGTTCCCAAACTCTGAGCTCTACTCAGAGCCAATAACGCTGAACTTGCAGTGCTGAACTGCTACAAACAGAACAAACGAGGAACACTCTCATGAACAACCTGTGGCGGAGAGCGACCCGCATTGCGCTATTCAAACAGCTGACAGCACTCTGTCTGTTAACGCTCTTAGTCTCATCGTCGGTTTCCTTCGCGCAACAAACATCTGCTAAGCGCCCCTTGTCGCACGCTGACTACGATAGCTGGCGAGCGATTCAGGGCCAGTCACTGTCGCGCGATGGGAAATTTGTAGGCTATGCGCTCGTTCCACAGGATGGCGATGGAGAGATCGTCGTTCGTAATCTCGTGACCGGAAAGGAATGGCGCGCGCCGCGAGGGGCTGCGCCGGTAAATCCTCCACAGCGGTCACCCGAAGCTGAACCTGCGCCCGGTCCGGGTGGCGGGTTCGGCCAGGGTCCCTTCGCCGGCCGGCCGTTCTTCACCGCTGACAGTCGCTTTGCAGTGTTTCAGATCCTCCCTTCAAAAGCGGAAACGGAAAAAGCCAAACGGGAAAAGAAGCGTCCTGATGAAATGCCCAAGAACAGCATGGGCATCATGGATTTGACGACTGGTGACGTGACTCGCATCGACCGGGTAAAGAATTTTCAGGTTCCTGAAGAAGGAAACGGTTTCCTCGCCTATGCGCTCGAAGCTAAGCCCGAAGAAAGAAGACCAGAAGACAGGAGGCCTGAATCTTCAGCTGCTGCAGGTCCCAACCGAGGCCGCCGCGATCCGAGAAGGAAGGAGTACGGGACCGATCTGGTGCTGCGAAATCTGGCCGATAAGAGCGAGCGGACGTTCCCCGAAGCGCTCGAATACTCGATCACCAAAGATGCGAAGAACCTGGTATTCGCGGTGTCATCGAAGAAAGAGGAGAGCAACGGAGCCTTTGCAGTCGCGACGGCAAGCGCGGATGCGCCTGTGGCCTTAGTGACAGGGAAAGGAAAGTACACAAAATTTAGCTGGGATGAGAAACAGACCCAGCTCGTCCTGTTGAGCGATCGCGACGATGCAGGATCGGCATCGCCGCGTTATAAGCTCTACCGCTGGGATCGAAAGGCCGCTACTGCTACCGAGTTGGTTTCCACCTCGACGCCGAACTTCAGGTCCGGTTACGTCATCAGTGAGAGAGGTACGATCAGTTTCTCACAAGATGGAGGCAAAGTTTTCTTTGGTGTAGCTCCTCCATCGGAACCGGAAAAGGATGAAGGCGAGGAAGCTGCATCATCGGATGACAAAGTTTCGGTCGACCTCTGGCATTGGAAAGACGATTACATTCAGCCGATGCAAAAAGTCCGAGCCGAACAGGATCGGAACCGTTCGTATCGCGCGGTGTTCCATATCGCCGAAAAGAAGTACGCACAACTTGGCGATGAAACGATGCAGGTTGTTAATCCCTCGAGCGACGGCCGCTGGGCTCTTGGCCTGGACGATCGATCATACCGCATCCTGGTAGGCTACGATGATGATGCTAACTCGGCGGATGTGTCGCTCATTAATACGAGCGACGGCACCCGAAAGCCTGTTATGAAGAAGCATGCCCGGGGATTCACGTGGTCACCGGGCGGACGATATGCGTTGTTCTATGACGGAAAGGATTGGAACACTCTTTCGATTCCGGATTGCAAGACCGTCAATTTGACTCGAACCCTCGGCGTGAACTTTTGGCGTGAAGACCACGATTCTCCCAGCACGCCTCCTTCCTACGGCAGCGCCGGATGGACTTCCGATGACAAGTACGTATTGATCTACGACAAGTACGACATCTGGCAGATAGCGCCCGATGGGTCGAGCGCCAAAAATCTGACCGACGGAGTCGGCAGAAAAGAGAAGATCGAGTTCCGGTACGTAAGACTGGATAATCAGGAGAAAGGCATAGATTCTTCCAGGCCCTTGTTGTTGAGAGCTGAAAATGAGTGGACACGTGATTCTGGATTCTACAAGGACAAAGTCGATGGAGGGCCGCCAGAGAAGCTGATAATGGCTGCCAGGAATTTCAATCAACCAACGAAGGCGAAAGAAGCCGATGTGTACCTGCTGACTGTTTCTACCTTCGACGAGTTCCCGGATTTGCTGGTAACGTCTCCGACATTTAAGGATCTTGCGAAAGTCAGTGACGCGAATCCGCAGAAGGCCCAGTTGTTGTGGGGCACATCCGAGCTGGTGCGATTCAAAAATGCCGACGGCGTTCCACTCTCGGCGATGTTGATCAAACCGCCGAACTTCGATCCAGCCAAGAAGTATCCGATGATTGTTTATATCTACGAGACTTTGTCGGAGAACGTCCATCGGTTTGTCGACCCACGGCCAGGTCACAGCATCAATCCCTCGTTCTATGCGAGTAATGGTTATCTCGTGCTTGAGCCGGACATTGTGTATACGATTGGTCACCCGGGTCAGAGCGCGCTCAAATGCGTATTGCCGGCAATTCAATCGGTGGTGGACAAAGGGTTCGTTGACGAAAAAGCCATCGGAATACAAGGTCACAGCTGGGGCGGATACCAGATCGCTTATATGATCACGCAGACCACCCGGTTCAAGGCGGCATCCGCCGGCGCGCCGGTAGCGAATATGACCAGTGCGTACAGCGGGATCAGATGGGGCTCAGGCCTGCCGAGACAGTTTCAGTACGAGCATACGCAGAGCCGAATCGGTGCGAGCCTGTGGGAAGCGCCAATGCTTTATCTCGAGAACTCTCCGGTGTTCAGAGCGGATCAGGTTCAGACTCCGCTCATGATGATTCACAATGACGCTGATGATGCGGTGCCGTGGTATCAGGGAATCGAGTATTACCTTGCGCTGCGGCGGCTGGGCAAAGAGGCTTATCTGTTTACCTATAACGGCGAGCCTCACGGCTTAAGAAAACGGCAAAACCAGAAAGACTATACGATGCGGCTGCAGCAATTTTTCGATCACTTTCTGAAAGGTGCGCCGGCGCCAGAATGGATGGTCAATGGCATACCATATCTTCAGAAGGATAAAGAGAAGGAGAAGTATCGGATAACGGCGGAGACGAGAGAGAAGGCCGGAAAATGACCAGCGCCGGCCGGCCGGCAGCCGGTCGTCGGTCATCGATCATCAGTCGCCGGTTATCGGTCGCCGGTCGTCGGTCGCGGGAAGGGGTGAACAATATGGAGAGATTTATTGATCATGCGGTCGAGCAGTTTGCTCACGATCACACCAAACCTGAATCGGATCTTTACGTGCGTTTGCGCGAAGAGACCTACCGCGATATGAGCTGTCCTCAAATGCAGGTCGGGCGGATCGAGGGCCGCTTTCTAAAGATGCTGGTGCGATTGACCGGCGCGCGACGAATACTGGAGATAGGCATGTTCACCGGTTACAGCGCGCTGATGATGGCCGAGGGTCTTCCCGATGATGGGCATCTGATCACTTGCGACGTAGATTCCAAAGCTGAGGCTATCGCGCGCCGGTACTTTAACGAAAGCCCGAACGGACACAAGATCGAGATTCGAATAGGCCCAGCTCTTGAGACTATAAAGACATTGTCGGGCCCGCTCGACATGGTTTTCATAGACGCAGACAAGAGCAATTATTCAAACTACTATGAAGCGGTTCTACCGCTTGTGAGACCGGGTGGGCTGATTGTTGCCGACAACGTTCTCTGGAGCGGACGAGTGCTCAAGCCCGAGAGCGTCGATGATCACGCGATAGTGGCGTTTGATAAGCTTGTGCAATCAGATGATCGAGTCGAAAACGTTTGTCTGACGGTGCGCGACGGAATGATGCTGGCATGGAAGCGATAGATGGAAGGCGGAAGGCAGTAGGCAGAAGCCGGTTACCGTCGAGATAGAAAGGAACTCGTATGCACTTCGAATACACCGACAAAGTCAAAGCTCTTCAGAAGAAGCTGCTCGCATTTATGAACGAATATATCTATCCGAACGAGAAGGTCTATTATCAGCAGATAAACGAAGGCGATCGTTGGCAGCCTACCGCCATCATAGAAGAACTCAAACCGAAAGCACGAGCGGCGGGACTTTGGAATCTATTCCTGCCTGAGAACCCGTATGGCGAGGGATTATCAAACCTGGAGTACGCTCCATTGTGCGAAATTATGGGTCGCTCCACGATGGCTCCGGAGGTCTTCAACTGCTCAGCTCCGGACACTGGCAACATGGAAGTACTCGCACGGTATGGAAGCGAAGAGCAGAAAGAACGATGGTTGAAGCCGCTGCTCAACGGCGAAATCCGTTCTTGTTTTGCGATGACCGAACCTGCGGTCGCTTCTTCAGATGCGACGAACATCCAATCGAGCATCGTTCGAGACGGTGACCAATACGTTATTAACGGCAGGAAGTGGTGGAGCTCCGGCGCCGGTGACCCGAGATGCAAGATCGCGATTTTCATGGGCAAGACCGATCCGACTGCGCCGCTTCACAAACAGCAGTCAATGATATTGGTCCCAATGGACACACCCGGAGTAAAGATTACGCGGATGCTCACGGTGTTTGGCTACGATCATGCGCCACACGGTCACGCCGAAGTTGATTACGAAAGTGTTCGCGTTCCTGCGTCGAACATGCTTTTGGGTGAGGGTCGTGGGTTTGAAATCGCTCAGGGAAGACTCGGTCCTGGCCGCATACACCACTGTATGAGGCTTGTTGGGTTGGCGGAGCGAGCTCTCGAAACGATGTGCAAGCGCGTCCGTTCTCGAGTGGCGTTTGGGAAACCTATATCGCAGCAGGGGACGATTCGCGCAGACATCGCCACTTCACGAATGGAGATCGAGCAGTCCAGGCTGCTGACTCTGAAAGCGGCTTATATGATGGACACGGTTGGCAACAAAGCGGCGCGAGCGGAGATCGCCATGATAAAGGTGATCGCGCCCAGCATGGCTTTGAGAGTAATTGATCGCGCGATCCAGGCTTGCGGCGGTGGGGGAGTGTGTCAGGACTTTGAGCTCGCAGCGGCGTGGGCCGGCGCTCGGACTTTGCGACTCGCAGATGGCCCGGATGAGGTTCACCGCGAGGCCATCGCAAAGCTGGAGTTGAAGAAGTACGAATAGCGACCGGCGACGGAACGACCAGCGACCGGAGTTGTGGTTGCATCCGATCGTGTCGTCCAGCGTCGGTCAACCGTCGTTCATCGAGTTAAGGCACAGAAATGAAACTCAATGACAAAGTGGCAGTGGTTACAGGTGGAGCTAACGGGATTGGCAGGGCGTTGTGCGAAAGATTCGCCGCGGATGGAGCACGAAGCGTGGTCGTTGCGGACCTCGATATCGAACGCGCGCAGTCTCTGGCCAAGAGCATCGGCGGACTCGCGGTTAAGACCAACGTGGCAGTCGAATCAGATATTGCCAGTCTGGTAGCCGTCGCAACCGATACTTATGGTCGGATTGATCTCTTCTGTTCCAATGCAGGAATCGGCACGCCTGGGGGCGCAGACGAGCCCAATGAAGTTTGGGAGCGGATCTGGGATGTGAATGTAATGGCGCACATCTATGCGGCGCGACATGTATTGCCCGGAATGCTTGCGCGCGGCGAAGGTTACATACTGGCCACTGCGTCGGCCGCGGGTTTGTTGACCCAGATCGGCTCCGCGCCTTATTCAGTCACAAAGCATGCCGCTGTGGCTTTCGCGGAATGGCTGTCGATCACTCACGGCGATGCGGGAATAAGAGTCTCCTGTTTGTGCCCACAAGGAGTAAACACCGACTTGTTGAGAAGCTCAGCGGGTGGTCCCGGCGAGTTTCTGCGGGCTAATGCACTCGAACCTTCTGATGTCGCAGATGCAGTAGTGAAGGCGCTGGATGAAGAACGATTCCTGGTACTGCCACACCCAGAGGTGGCTGAATACTTCCAGCGGAAAGCAAGTGATTACGATCGGTGGCTCAGGGGGATGCGAAGGCTTCAATCAAGCTTCGCCAAATTCGGTTCCTAGCCGAACTCTTTACCAGGGCAAGCTTTCAGTTTAACTGCCGGTAGGCTGCCTACTGCCTACTGTTTCTTGCCGTTCGTTTCAACCGCTGCCTTGACCTGCTCCAGATACTGCTCTTCCGGTAATGCGCCGACGAACTCGGTTGTTTCATTGATCACGATTTTGGGTACGCCTCGAACGGCATATCGCCGCGAGAGATCCGGAAACTCCATAGCTTCGATAACGTCCGCCGTAATGTACTGACTTTCGACTGCCATCTGGTGGGCCAACCTGGCCGCTGCGGGGCAGAACGGTCAGGTCGGTGTTGTAAAAACCTTTATATTGACATCTTCAGTGAGCTCGCTCAGATATTTGCGCGTCTCTTCGGAAAGATCGGTTGTGCCGTTCGAAACATCAATGAGGTCGGCTATCAGCGCTGAAAACTCATATCCGGACGGTATTCCAAAGAATCGAACTTGTCCTCTCGATGCTCCTTTAAAGACAAAAGCAGGCACGCGATCGATTCCGTGAGCTTCGGCTTCATCCTTAGCAGAGGACATTTCGTGTACAGTGAGCGTTAACTTGTCCGAGAGAGAGGCCACTTCGTCAAGTAGCTCCTGGGTCTGAGCGCACGTCTCGCAAGGCTCTTTGCCGGGAATTATGATTGGCGACTGGCGTTCAGTGAACATGATGATTTGGACGTGACCGGTTAAGCTTTCGTCGAAGCGGGTACGAATCGTGTCGCGGTCTTTGTCAGATATTAAAGCCATAAATCTCTTCCCCCTTGGAAATCATTATCCCATTCAGTGCGCTTCCTCAATGTGTCGGGATCTTCTGCGTTTCGGCAAGGGAATTGAAATGGTGACTGATTGAATTCCCTTCAAGTCTCGAAATCGCAAAAGGTGGTTCTTTTGCAGTCATTTCCTCTGTATAAGAATTAACAATAATGTTCCGGAACTGATTTCTTCTTGCCTCAATGGCAGACTCAGCAACCGACCTGACATTTGTTTGGGTTGCCGGACCCGACACTCTTATAGTCATCATCAAACTACCGGTTTGAGGGTCAGGTTGCTCCGAGATAATTGAGTAAAGAGGAGTCTCGGAGCTAGTGAGCCGCGGAGCCGTGCCACAACCGATCAGAACGAATAGAGCCAGCGAAAATATCATTGTTTGTAGCATCTGCTAGTCCTCAGAAGATCATTGTGTTACCGGCTTCAATCTGTCGTCAACCTCGCTGTTCGTGCTGACTAAGAAATATTTGGATGCACCGAAATCATTTGAGTTTGGCGATTTTCGTGCCTAATTGGGGGTGTGAAATTGCCATTGCTTCAGTTTTCGGTTTGGCGTATGATGGGCGCCGGCTACTGGCAGCATCAAAGGCCTCTTGTCAGCTGTTTCTGAGGCCGTTCCTCTTAACTGTTCTGAGGCTGTTCCCTCTTATCTGGTTAGACCAACACTTTTTTTCATTTGAGTTTTGGGCCTGCATAAAACCGACGGAGGAAAAATAACGATGAAGAACAGTGGAAAACGGCTAGTAGTTGTCTCCCTATCGTTAATAGTCCTGTCAGGTATCTCCCCTGTATGGCTAACGTCAACTCCGGTGCGAGCCAATCGCTCCGCGGATTCAGTAACCAACGCCCGCGCTGCATATGAACTGGCCCGCTCAATAGAAAGAGAGAAAAACACAAAAGACAATGCTCGTAACTCTGAAGACGCGCTGCAGAATTTCAATGGAGCAGTTGCAGCCCGCATCCTGGAAATTCAAGCTCGAGTCAGGGAACTGGATGAGCTGATGGGTAATATCTCATCGCTGCCTTATGACATCCCAGGAGATTTTCGCAAGCCACCCGATCCTTCGCTGTTAGCTGAATATCAGTCTTTGCAAGCAGAGTTGAATGCCCTCTCGCCTGAGCCTCTGGCGCCCGGGAACCTGAATGCGACAACGGAGGTAGAGCCAAACAACACTTCCGGGACAGCCAACCCGCTCGGCCTCAACGCCAACGGGTGTCGTGTTGCTACGGGCTCGATAACCGCCGCGGACGTGGATTTTTGGTCATTTGCCGCGCCAGCAGGTTCAAGGGTATGGGCCTACGTTGACACGGGCGGCGGCCAATCTGCGCCCTTTCCCCCAAATGATAGGGATTCGAAGCTGGACCTGATCAGTACGGACGGTACGACTGTAATCGAAACTGATGACGACGACGGTTCGGGCAACGGCGGCGACTCTGTCACCGAATCAGGGTTTGCGTCGGATATTGCTGGTCGCACGCTCGCGGCTGCCGGTACCTATTTCCTGAAAGTCTACGGGTTCGGTCCGGCGAGTGTTATTAAACCTTAACGACT
>Ga0126382_10001047_pt1 | contig 11191 bp, 12 predicted proteins | sample PanSoiMetPlot_30_FD_92548 | JGI IMG/M metagenome (GOLD analysis project Ga0126382, IMG submission 92548) | Tropical forest soil microbial communities from Panama - MetaG Plot_30 | ecosystem: Environmental > Terrestrial > Soil > Tropical forest > Bulk soil | place: Panama | collected 2016-02-17 | reverse complement strand
CGCTTGCGGCACTCAAGGATGGGGATGTGGTGAGCATCGACATCGAGCGACGCCGGCTCGAGGTTGATCTGAGCTCGCAGCAGCTCGCCCAGCGCCTGCAGAGCTTCTCGCCGCCTTCACCTCGTTATCCGCGCGGCGTTTTCGCCAAGTACACGGCCCTGGTTTCTTCGGCCGCTCAGGGCGCGGTCACCGGTTTTTTAACAGCAGCACCACACTCAGAACGGAGCAAGCGCAATGGCAGCAATCTACTATGACAATCAGGCAAGCCTGGATCGGGTTCGCGCGAGGAAGGTCGCGATCATCGGCTACGGAAGTCAGGGGCACGCGCACGCCCTGAACCTTAAGAATTCGGGCGTCGACGTGCGGGTTGGGCTTCCGGTTACCAGCCGATCTCGCGAGAAAGCAGAGCGAGCCGGACTTCGGGTCGTTTCAGTGGCGCAAGCGGCGCGGGAAGCAGATCTGGTGATGATCCTCACCCCGGATCACGTCCAGCGCGAAGTCTACCAGAACGAGATCGCTCAGAGCCTCACTCCAGGCAAGGCACTCTTCTTCGCCCATGGCTTCAACATCCACTACGGGCAGATCCAGCCACCGCCGGGCGTGGACGTGGTGTTGATCGCCCCCAAGGCGCCCGGCCATTTGGTGCGGCGGCTGTACGAGGAAGGGCAGGGAGCCCCCGCCTTGCTGGCGGTGCACCAGGACGCGAGCGGATCCGCGAAGGCGCTGGGCCTTTCCTATGCGCGCGCACTCGGCGCTACCCGGGCGGGCGTCTTGGAGACCACCTTCAAGGAGGAGACGGAGACCGACCTCTTTGGCGAGCAGACGGTGCTCTGCGGCGGCGTCACCGCGCTGGTGATGGCCGGTTTCGACACCCTGGTGGAGGCCGGATACCAGGAGGAGAGCGCGTACTTCGAATGCCTTCACGAGCTCAAGCTGATCGTCGACATGATGTACGAGGGCGGGCTGGGCTGGATGCGCCACTCGGTGAGCGACACCGCCGAGTACGGCGACTACACTCGCGGACCGCGGGTGATCGGCGAGGCGGTGCGCGCGGAGATGAAGAAAATCCTTCGCGACATCCAGAGTGGCGCCTTCGCGCGGGAGTGGATCAAGGAGAACGAAACCGGACGCCCCAATTTCGACAAGCTGCGCCAACAGAATCGGTCGCATCGGATCGAAGCGGTCGGCGAAAACCTCCGCGAGATGATGAGCTGGATCCGCAACGCTAGAAAAGACTCGAGCGAGCCGACCCAGGTGCTGGAGTTTCCGCGCAGCGGAGCGGTCTGAGCTTAGTGCTGACGCAACAACCCGTAGCTGATCGGAGCAAGTTCATGCAGTCCAAGTACATTTGGCTGAACGGAAAGCTGACCAATTATGCAGAGGCTAGCCTGCACTTCCTCACCCCGGGCCTACACTACGGCGTCGCGGCATTCGAGGGCATCCGCTGCTACCGCACCGCCCGGGGCCCGGCGATTTTTCGACTCCGGGAGCACATCGCCCGCCTGGTAGGCTCGTGCAAGGTAGTCGGCTGGCAGAAGTTGCCCTTCGACAGCGCGGAGCTCATCGAGGCGTGTCGGGTGACGGTGCAGGTCAACGGCTTTGAAGAATGCTATCTGCGCCCCCTGATCTACCAGGCGGAAGGCGGTTGGAACCTTTCCGTCGACTTCGGCAAGCCGCACGTTGGGATCGCGGTGTGGGAATGGAACGGGTATCTGGGCGCCGAGGCCAAGGAGAAGGGCGTGCGGGCAAACGTCTCTTCCTTCACCCGCCACCAGCCGAATGTGATGATGACCAAGGCGAAGATCTCCGGCAACTATCCGAACTCAGTGCTCGCGAAAACCGAGTCGATGCGCCTGGGTTTCGACGAAGCGATCATGCTCGACGGCCAGGGGATGGTCGCCGAATGCACCGGTGAGAACATCTTCGCGGTGCTCAACGGCGAGGTTGTGACTCCGCCGGAAGCATGCATTCTGGCCGGAATCACCCGGGATACGGTGATTCACTTGGCGGCGGATCTGGGACACAAAGTGCGAGTCCAGCCGATTTCGCGCGATCAGCTGTACATGGCGGACGAGGTTTTCGTGACCGGGACGGCCGCGGAAGTCGTCGGTCTGCGGGAGATCGACTTTCGGACCATCGGAACTGGCAAAACCGGTCCAGTGACGCGGGCCCTGCAGGACGCGTATCACGCCGCGGTGCACGGCAACCATCCGCGTTCCGCGGGTTGGCAGACGAAAGTCGAACCGGATGCCCGCGTCGGTCGCTACGAGGATCGGCGGGTCGCAGTCTAGGGGAATCCCCCCGATCCTTCAGACGCTGTAAGTTTGGATTAAGGGAAGCGTTGCACGATCCGGCGCCTCAAGCTCAGATGGCGCCAATGGATCCGCTGTTCTTGAATGTCCGCGGTCATCGCCTGGAATACGCGTGGTGGGGACCTCGCCAAGCCTCCGGGCCGACGCTGGTCTTGTTACACGAGGGCCTGGGCTGCCTGGACCTGTGGCGGGACTTTCCGCGCCAGCTCTCCGAGGCAACTGGACTCGCCGCGTTTGCCTACAGCCGGCAGGGATACGGCCGTTCCGACCCGGTGGAGCTGCCTCGTCCGCTCAGCTACATGCACCAGGAAGCCAAGCTGTTGCCCGAGGTTTTGAACGCAACAGGCATTATCGAACCACTGCTGATCGGCCACAGCGATGGAGCGTCGATCGCGATCATCTACGCCGGTGGCCAGCAGGGGCCCCGGGCGCGCGCTCTAATTCTCGAAGCACCTCACCTGTTCACCGAGGAGTTCGGCCTCAACACCATCGCCCAATTGGCCGAGGAATTTCGCGCCACCGACCTGCGGGAAAAGCTCGCCCGCTACCACGGTGAAAATGTGCAGGGCGCCTTCTGGGGCTGGAACCGGGCATGGCTCGACCCAGGTTTTCGCACCTGGAACCTGGAGCAGTACCTTCCTCGCATTCGCGTGCCCACGCTCGTTCTACAAGGCCTTGACGATCGGTTCGGGACTCTGAAGCAGGTCCAGGCGATAGAGCGCCAGTCTGGTGGCCGCGTGGAGACGCAGATCCTTGCGGCGTGCGGACATTCCCCGCACCGGGATCAACCGAGAACAGTTCTGCAAGCGATGGCCGGGTTCATCAGGCGCGTGGGATAAATTGCGGCCGGGGAAGTTTCGCATCTGGGCTCTGGGCAGCTTCTCCGCGCTGGTTTTGACCTGGGGAGCCTCGGCGAGCTCGCGGCGGACGGCGATGCCCGAGCCGCTGATCGGCGAGAGCATCACCGACCTCGATCGTTCTGAAGCGGGCGAACTGGAGCTCGACGTCACCACCACGGTGCATCGAACCACATTGCCCACCTTGAATGCGTTAACGGCCTCGGTGGAAGCCGAGTACGGCTTGACGGACCGGCTGGGCTTGGCCTTGGAGGTCGGGCTCAGCAAGGGGTTCGGTCCGGATTCGGCGGCTGCGCCTTTCGAGCCCGCGGTGACGGCTGGCGCCGCGTGGGCACTGCTCCACGACTTCGCTCGCGACATCCATCTTCAACTCGAATCCAGGGTGTTCCTGGTAAGGGAAACGCGGTCCGACCTGATCGAGTTCGAAGATTCAAATCTGCCAGTGACCCTCGATTTGCGGTTCGGCGCTCGTGGCGAGCTAGGGACGGTGCGAGCAGGCTTGGGCGTAGGTTTTGGTGCTCACAGCCGGCGCGAGATCCCGATTCGCGGGAACATCGCCGTGTTCACGGAGCTGAGGCCAGCTGCCCCGATTGGATTCGTGGGGCTCGAGGTGGACGGAGATTGGGCGCGCGCAGCGCCAGTGCTTCTGGTTCCGACCGCCGTTTTTGGCTCCCATCCGATTCGCTTGGGGCTGGCCATCCCGACTGCCATCTCCAACGTCGGCCCAGTTCCTGGGGTGATGCTCCGAGTGATCTATGAACCTGACTGACCATGGTCGCGCGTCGCGGGTGATCTGAATGGCCGATGGCCCGCGCCTGGTGTATGAGCGACCCATGCGCAACAAACGAATGGTTTGGCCGGCAGCCATTTGGGTTTTAACTCTAGGTGTGGCGTTCACCGCCGCGGGCAAGGGGACGAAGGCGACCGCTCCGCTGGAAGTGACGTACTACTACCTGCCTGGTTGACCGATCTGCGCTCAGGTCAAGCCCGCCGTGAGCGAGCTCGAGACGGAATTCCCCGGCAAGGTGAAGGCCCTGAACGTCGACGCCACCACGCCCGAGGCGGCGAAAACCATCAAGACGCTCGGCTTCAAGAGCCACGGGTTGGTGATCCGAAACGCCAAGGGAAAGGTGCTGTGGAAAGAGCCGGATCACACCGTGAAGATCGAAGACGCCCGCGCTGAAATACAAAAATTGATAAAAAAGTAGCGTTTCCAGGGCCGATGTAGGTCCCCAGCAACCCACCGCGTTTCCTGGCCAAACGCGCTCTTCTTCTGGCGCTCGCGGTAGGCCGAACGCTTGGCCCGAGGTGTCCGCAACTCTGTCCGGGCGCCCGGGTTTGTAATTCCGTCAGCGTTCAAGCTGAAAAAAGTAACAGGAGAAATGTATGAATTACCTGGTCAGAAACATTGCACTGATGGTGCCCTTGGCTCTCGCGCTACCGGCGATGGCTGACGACACTCCGCAAGCCGAAAGAGCCGACGCAAAGCAGGATTTCCAGAAGGCGAGGGAGGATCGCGCTCAGGCTCGCCAGGATTTCAAGAAGGCCCGCCAAGAGTCGGCCGAGGCGCGCAAGGAGCGACTGGAAGCCGGTGAAGAGGCGCGTGAGGCGAAGCGAGAGGTGATTCAGGCTCGCCGCGAGGCCAGGGAAGGCGACCTGCAGGGAGCCGAGGCCGACATGGCCAAAGCCTCCGCGGATATGGCGGAAAGCGCGAAACTCTCGGAGAAGGCTAAGGCGGACGCCATGGCCGCGCGCAAGTTGCGAGACGAAGGACGTGAGGAGCTGAAAGAGTCTCGCAAAGAGCACAAGGAGGGAATGAAGGATCTCCAAGATGCTCGCGAGGATGCCAGGGAAGCGCGGCGCGAGCATCGGCGGGAGCGCCGCGAACAGCGGCATCACAAGTAGGCACCCCGATGGTGAGTGACGAGACCGGGTCGTTTTTTGCGGCCCGGTTTTTTTTATGTCTTCTCAATCCGGCAGACGCCGCCTCGAAACGCCGGGAACCCCGAGATGGCGTCCAGCGCCCCATCATCAGTCAGCAAATTTGCGTTTGCGTCCGCCCAACCGGCAGGCATCACCGCGACGGCGGGGGCAGCGCCGGATAGCCAAAGCGCGCCAGGGTGTCGCACTCGAGCTCGACCTTACCGGAGGGACTGGGAAAACGCGGAAGCTTGTCAGGGTTCTCGGGCGGTTTGGGCCAGAGCGTGCGCTGGGGGTGTCGGTCGCCCGAAGTTTTTGGCGCGGCGACCGCCTCCTGGAAAGTGCTCCACGGGAAATACTTGCCGAGCCCCAACTCCCTGGCGAGCGCGAACAGGATCTTCCAATCGCGTTTCCTGCGAACGCTTCACGAGAACAGGTTGCGCACCACGAATCCGATGTTCGCGGGTCGTTCCGCGAGTCGACGCATGAACCATGGAAACCACTGAGGGCCGTAGCTGATGAGGACGCGTACACGGTAGCCGTCGGCTGCCAGTCGAAGCTGCTCGGCCCGCTGGATTCCGTAGAGAAGCTCGAATTCGACCTCGGATTTGGGAAGTCCCAGGCCCTGCGCGTGGTGAGAGATTTGCTGAATCAGCTTCAGGTCATGGGTACCGAAGGCAGCGCGGGTGCGTTGACGTGCTTCGGGGGTAAGCAGCCGCTCCGCCAAACGCATGTAGCTCTCATCCACGTCGCGCTTGCGCGGATAGGCGATCTCCGGCGGCTCTCGGTATGCGCCCTTTACCAGGCGAATCCCTCCGCCAAGCGGCAGCAGTGCCTCCAGATCCTTTGGGGTGCGATGCAGATAGGATTGAAGGCACACGCCGAGGTTGGGATGTCGCTGCCTCGCGTTCCGAAACAGCTCCAGCGTGCGATCGGTGTAGGCGCTTCCTTCCATGTCGATCCACACGAAGTTTCCGAGCTGCTGGGCGGCGTGCTCAGCGAGGATCTCCAGGTTCTCCAGACACTGCCGCTCGTTCTGGTCTAGGCCCAATTGAGTGGGCTTGATTGAGATCTCGGTGTCCAGGCGGAGCGCTTTCACCCGGTCGAGGACGCGAAGGTAGTGTTGCGTGACCTCCTGAGCTTCGGCGACCGAGGTGAGGTTTTCCCCAAGCTGAGTGAGGAGAGAGCTGATCCGCTGTCCCTGCAGGATACGAGCAGCGGCCAATGCTTGTTCCATGTCCTCGCCGGGCATGAAGCGCGCCGCGGCCCGCTGGACAAAGCGATAGCGCGGAGCTCGCTCCTTCAACCAACGGTTTTGAGAAGTGGCCAACAGGGCTCGTCGAATGACTTGCACAGCGCCCTCCGATCGCGGCGACGGAAAGGGCGCTTCTACTACGAGGGGCGCGCTTGCTCGAAGCTTAGTTAACTCTGGTGCAACAAAAGCCCACACGCGGTGTCTAATCGGCGGAGCCAGAAAATGACGCACTGACGTTTTTTAGAGAGAGCCCATCAGTGCGCGGCCTCACGGCGAGCCCCCTCCTTGCCGTGGGGCTTTTTTTGGCTCAGTGCAGCGGCACTCGAACGGAGCCTCAGCGCGTGCTGAGATGTCGCTTGCGGCCGGCGCTGAATGCCACCGGCGGACTGTTGGCGGCTCCGGTGGCCTTGGCCCGCAGCTCGTAGCTTCGCACCAGCTCATCGACGAACCCGTCGGGGTTGCTCACCACGTCGTCCCACGAGTAGCGCAACACCGCCCAACCCAGATTGAAGAGGGCCCGATCGCGGGCACGGTCGCCTACGAATGCTGCCCGGGTGCCGTGGTGCTTCCACCCATCGCATTGTATGGAGAGCCGCAGCTTCGGCCAGGCTAGGTCGACCTCCGCAACGTGGTACGCTCCATCTAGGACGTTGTAATGCAGCTGCGGTTTGTGCCCGACGGCCCTCGCCAGCTCCAGCGCGAGCGACTCGAGCGCGCTGTCGGGCACCTCGTCGGTCCGGAGATATTGCTGCAGCAGCGCGCGCAGCCGGCCGATTCCGCGCCAACCAGGTCCGCGACCATTGAGCGCGCGCCAAAGCCAGCTGACGATGCCGCGGTTTTGGCGAAGCGCTGAGTCGAAGCATGCTCGAAGCCACCCGTCGTCCAGCACCGAGGCCAGGTCAATCAACGTCCGGGCCAGATTCGTCAGGCGCAAACTGCCGCGGTTGGTGATGTCGCGAGAGCTTAGATTTCGAGACCTCCAAACCTTGGCTCCGCGGACGTTCGCCCTGCGAGACGCTGCAATGGTAATCTGCACCGAATGATCTCGGGGGACATCGAGCCCGAGCCTCTTCGCCGCGCTGGTGTGGGAGAGCACCGCTCCTTCGCCGGCCGCCAGCACCGCTGCCATTTCTCGCTCCTCGCGAGTGGGTTGATGGCAGCCGAGCCTGAAGACTCCGCGATGCATCCGACTCCACTCGCGGGTTGCCAGCCGCCCGCGCAGCCATTTCCAAGAAACTCCGGCGTTGGCGAGGTCAGCTCGGTTCACCACGCCGCTTTGCTTCGTGGCGAGCTCGACGAGCCGCCTCGCATCAGCCATGGCCACGGGCTGGGTGGGTGCGAAAAACGCGCCAGCCGACGAGTCTGTGGCGAGTCTTGGCCCTGGCAGGCTGCCAACCATCCACGGTTCGAAAAAACACGGTGTTTTACGAGGCGCCATGCGCCCGGGACGCTCTCGAACCGACAAAGGCACCGTCCAAGGGCGTCCAGCGGTCTAGATGCAAGTCCGTCGCAAGACGCAGAAGACCGAGACGATGCAGCTGATAGGAGCAGACGAACAGGAGGCGAGACCTCGGGGTAACGTGGCTCCGGCTTGTTTGCGCTCGATTCCTCTGGAAAGCGCAAGGGAACTCGCCAGCATCTGGTGCCGCGCAGAGTTAGGCCGCCAGCGGGCGCCGGGCTATTACCGCAGTCGTCTGAGGCGATGAACCAGTCAGTAGCGCCTAAACTCGCCGCGAGCGACGATGACGGCGGAGCCACCCACCTCGACCCGCTCCACCTTGTTTTCAGATCCGGACGCCCGAGCGTACAACACCGAAGGCCGGCGCAATTCCACGCCTTGATGGATCTCGATCTCCTCGCCAAAGGGGATTTGCCGATGACGCGCCAAATGGACGGCGAGCGGCCCCGCCGCCGAACCGGTCGCGGGATCCTCGGCGACCCCCAGCGCGGGCGCGAACATTCGAGTTTTCCAGAAGCGCCCAGAACCAGCAAAGCAATTGGCGCCGACCGGCAGATTTGCCAGGGCGGTGAAATTTGGCTTCAGCGCGGCGACCGCGGCCTCGTTTTCCAATCCCACGTAAACGTGGATCGGACCATTGTCGTAGGCCTCGACCGGCAAACGGGAGCTCGCGACGCCCAGCGCGGCCAAGAGCTCCGCTTCGCGATCGTACCGGCGCCAGGACGGAATCGGTTGTTGCATTCGACCAAAGACGATCTGGATCCCCTCGCGGGTTAGCTCCACTTGCACGATTCCGCGGCCGGTTTCCAAGCGCAGCCGGTTGCGCTGAAGCGGGTCGCCGATCACGAACGCCGAGCCCAGTATCGGATGGCCCGCGAAGGGCAATTCCGTGGCCGGGGTGAAGATCCGGATCCGGGCATCGCCTCCATTCTCCGGCGGCAAAACGAAAACCGATTCGGAGAGGTTCATCTCCCGAGCGAGCCGCTGCATCTGTTCGGGAACCAGTCCGCGCGCATCGGTGAATACCGCGAGTTGGTTTCCTTCGAGCGGGTGGTCGGTGAAGACGTCGACTCGAACGTAGCGCAGCCCCGCGCCACTTCGACCCGGTTCGAGCTTGGCAGGGTCCATGTCGGCCGGTTTATAGCCCATCCACGCTCGTCACGTCGGAGCCGTCCACTCGCTGTCTTTGGGGCGGAGCATCAGCTCGTGGGTCCAGGCGCCAGGGCCTTGACGGTGCAAATACTGGCAAGCGCCCGCGATTTCGTCCGGCGGCATGAGCACCGCGCCGCCCCGCTTGGCTGCCCATTGGCGGGTGCTGGCGCTTTCGATCGGCGAGTCGATCGGCAGATACGCCACGTGGACACCGGCCGTGCGCCATTCCTTCGCCACCACCTGGACCAGGGCGCGCAGCGCTTGCTGCGCCGCTCCGATCGCTGCAAACCCCTCCTTGGTCCGAACCCCCGAAGAGGTGCCGATCTGGAGAAAGGTCCCCGCTCGTTGCTCAACGAGCGTCCGACCCGCGGTTTTCAACAAGTTCCAGGTGCCGGCGACGTAGGCGCCGAGGTTGCGCTGGAGCTCTTCGTCGGCCAATTCGAGAAAAGGCAGCGAGCCGAATCGGCCCCCCGCCGTCTGCGCGGCAATCACCAGGTCGAGGTGCATCTTCGTCAAACCGCTCAGGGAGGCGGGGTTCAGCAAGTCGCAGGTAAATGGGACGCCGGTCCCGCCTGCCGCCTGGACCTCGGAAGCAACCGACTCCACGTCCGCGGCAGTGCGCGCGGCGCAGACCACGGTCCAGCCTTGCCGCGCGAAATGCAAGGCGATTTCCCGCCCGAGCTTCTTGATTCCGACCATCAACAGGGTCTCTGGCATGTGCGTCGTTCCTCGAAGGAAAGTGGTCTTGGTTGGCTAGAAACTAACCGGGTGTCGTTTCCGACCCAAGGCCCCGCCGGGCCCCGGTGCCGAGTTCGTGATAGGAGATCCTCGATGGGCGAGGCACCGTCGACGACCGCCAGCTATCGCGCCCGCTACCGTTCCGAGAAGATCGGCCGCTGGTATTCGGGATGGGCCCACTTTGCGTTTACCAACCTCAGCTCCCTGGCGGTGATTGCGTTTGCCATCGGGCGGCTTCGACATCCCAGCTGGAAAGAGCTGCTGGTAATCCCGATCGGGTTTTTGATCTCAAATGCGGTGGAGTATCTGGGCCACCGAGGCCCGATGCACCGGCGGCGAAGCGGGTTGGGGATCGTCTTCCGGCGCCACACCCTCGAGCATCACCACTTCTTCACCGACGAGCTGATGTCCTATGAGGGATCTCGCGACTTCAAAGTGGTACTCTTCCCGCCGGTCATGTTGTTGTTCTTCCTGAGTTTGGCAGCGCCCATCGGCCTGGTGTTGTTTGCGCTGATTTCCGCCAATGCCGGGTGGCTTTTCGTGGCCGTCGCGTTCGCCTACTACCTCAGCTACGAATGGCTGCACTTCGCTTATCACCTGCCGAAGAATTCTCCCTTGGGACGACTTGGAGCCCTCAGGGCGCTGCGGGCGCACCATCAGGCGCACCACAATCCGCAGCTGATGGGACAGTGCAACTTCAACATCACCTTTCCCATCTGTGACTGGTTGTTGGGGACCTCTTACCGAAAAGAGGGTTCGGGCTCGTGAGCGTGGTTCACGGTCACGAGGAGCTCATTCAACGCCGCTCACGGCCTGGGATTCTCGAAGAGATAGAGCACCGCCTGGAGATCTCCGATCACCGGCCTCTCGACGGCGTGCTGGAATTCCTCCTCGAGGAGCTGCACAACAAGCCTGACGATCCTCACCTGGTGCGCCTGCTGGCGCTGCTGCACGAGCGCAACGGTGACGCAGAGGGCGCCAAGCGGATTTTGGCGAGGGCCAAGAAGAGCTCCGAGATCGAGGCGCCCCGACGTTCTCTCGACCTTCACTTGCTTCACGCCCGGATCCTGGTCGAGGCGGGTCAGCTTCACGAGGCGGAGGAGGTGGTGCGGCAGGCGCTGTCCGCCGAACCGACCAGCCTGTCGGCGATCAACCTGCTGGCGAAGATCTGTCACATCCAGGGGCGGCTGACGGAGGCGATCCACCTCTGGCAACGGATTCACCTGCTCTCCTCCACTCGAGAGGGCGCGCTGGCGCAGCTGGGAATCCTCCATCGGCTGGCTCGAGACGATGAGCTGGTTCGAATGCGCTTCGTGGCGGTCGGGGAGGATGCGTACGCGAAAAAGCACCACGGGCAAATCGAGCTGGAGTCGGCGTTCGCCAAGTTTCGAGAACGCGACTTCGTCGGAGCGCTGAAGATCTGCGAGCAGCTGGCCGCCAAACACCGCGGCCAGTCGCCAGCGCTCTACAAGCTCGCGGTGCTGCAGAAAGCTTGGTT
>Ga0126382_10001046_pt1 | contig 11195 bp, 13 predicted proteins | sample PanSoiMetPlot_30_FD_92548 | JGI IMG/M metagenome (GOLD analysis project Ga0126382, IMG submission 92548) | Tropical forest soil microbial communities from Panama - MetaG Plot_30 | ecosystem: Environmental > Terrestrial > Soil > Tropical forest > Bulk soil | place: Panama | collected 2016-02-17 | reverse complement strand
GTGCAGGCCATCCAATAAGCAAGGCATTACTTGCGTCCATTACTGTTGCTGCACCAGGATAGACCAAAAACCAGTACCATGTGTTCGCAGTAACCGTAAGTGTAAAGGTTGAAGGGGTAATCCAGTAGTAGTTTGCTGTGCAGTTGTTTGCAGTTGTTGTTGGTACTGCTGTTCCGGATACACCGTTAACATATAGCTGGAATGATGAGCCTATATGAGCACCGTCAATTCCTAGGTTAGGATATGATGTTCCCACGTGTCCTGTCCAGACATAGACATCCATAAAAACAGCATTACCGGTGCTTGTTGGTGTTCCCATTGTTGCTGCGCCTACTCTTATCTTGGTTATTGTAGTGCCTGTGGATTTCATCAATGCGCCTATTCCTATGTGTGTTCCATTGGAAAGAGCAAGACCTGTTGATTCAGTCGAAAAGCCGCATGGTGTGAAATTGAGAATGTCTATACCCTGGCTAGGTATGTCCACAGCGGGGCATCTAACACTGCCAATTGAGGCTATTAGCCTGCTACCTGTATCGGGATAGTCGTAGGAGATATCATATTTGTATGGCTCTGTTGGATACATTGTTATTGCCGCATCGTCTGCGCCATAGTTTGGGTTATCTGTTAGAAGGAACACATTAACTCCAGGGGAGACTTGCTGCGGATCGAATAGGGTTAGTTGGTCATTACTTGGGTCCATTACCATCAGTGCCGTGCTTGTAAATTCCAGGACGTGATTGACGGCAGTACTTAATGGGACTAGTTGCGCATCTAATCGGGGAATCCAGGTTGTGATAGGCGAGGAGGCAATGTTACTGGTTTTAAAAAGCGATGTCTTGGCTGTATCGTCTATGTCATAGATGTAGTTAGAGTCTGTCGTAAAGAGGTCATTTAGAATGTTGTTTGTAAACATGTTGCTATCAGTGCGAACATATCCACCTGTGGTTACAGTGGCTTCTTTTACAACATTTACAATGCGTTCGTTAAGCCGGATAAGATAGGAATAGCCACTTAGTTTGTAGGTTGAGCCTGTGGCTCCAAACAGGTATCGTTCACAGGACCGCACCACACCTTTAAACGCGGCTTGCCATGTAGAACCGTCGTTTGAACATTCTATGAAAATGCGATTACCCCTTAGCAGGGTTTCTGAATCCAGTGTTCCGTCACTATCTTCTATTTCTAGATCGAAGGTTCCTGCAGTTACTGCCGTGCTTTCAAACTTGAGGGAGATGGGTTTGGCAGTCGACCCAACATCACTAAATGCGTTGTATGAATAAACCTGGGTGGAGTAGGTCGTATCGGTTAAGGCGTAGATGGTTATTCTTGGTTTCATTATGATGTCATGGCCTCATGTATGACGAGTCGCCTGTATAGATTATTGTTCCGCTTTCATAGTGGCATTCTGCATAATCGGATACGTGGGTGTCCTCGCCTGGTACTAATTTAACAATATTAAGAGGGATGACTCTTGTCAGGAGTTTGGTAGCAGAATCGGATAGAGATACGCTTTCTGTAAGACTTGCATGTATATTCTTTGGCAGCGTGGAGGGTTGCCGAACAAGAGATTCAGTAATGACAACAGTCTCGCCTGTAGTCAACTGACGCGTTTGTCTTGTCACTGTTCTTACTGCAGATTCGGTTATGCTGATAGTTTGGCTGGCTGGTGCACGCTGGACCAGCGTACCCTGGATAAACGTAAGTGTTTGTGCGGTTTCCAGGTATGATGCGGCATCAGCGGATAAGGCTAAGGCATTTTCCGATAGAACATTAGGCCCATCAAAGAAGAAGGAATTAGAGCCAGATGCACCGTTGGTAGCGGTGACCCGAAACCAGACTTCTAGTACAAGTACAGCGTCTACTGCAGTTAAAGCAGAAACCGCTGAACCTGTAAAGTTTACTATATGATAATATTCTGCAATTGGGGCAGTTGTAGGCTCATCCACAGTGGACGCGGTATTACCGTCAAGAATAGTACCGTATTTGGTTGCATTGCTGGGCTTCCAGACATAGCAATTCACCTTTATTGGTTTATTGCTTCCATCTACAGGAAAGTTATTTAACGCATTACCTTGACTTGCGGCAAAAGCAAAGGTCCAGGTTCCAGCGGCGATAGATGTCTGATTCAAAAGCGGACTAATAAATCGGGTAAAGTAATATGTGTAAGTCGCGCCTGTGCTTGACTGAGGTATTGACAGCGCTACTTGTGATGTGCCAATCGTGGTATTCATAGAATGGCTAACTGTTGCATCATCTGCTTGGGCATCTGCTGTGAGTGTTGATTGTTCTGTTGTGGGTAACGTCCCTGCTACTGTACTTAGGGCATTATGGAAATAGAGACGAGTGACCAATGCTAAAAGTTCCCGTAGTTGTGTGCACCCATGTATTTTTGTACGGCAGTTGAGAGGCGTTCGCCGTCTACGATGAGATTGACGGTTGTTGTTCGCTCTGAAAGCCTTGTGAGTAGTGCGTTTAGTAAACTCATTATTCGCGCTGCATCTGAGGCGCTCATCTGATTACCTCCACCAGCACGACTGCTACCACCAATGCCGTACTCTCCTAACCTTAAGTTGGAACTCGTCCCAAACATTCCACCCTGCCGTGCATTAAGACCACGCCTATCCTGGCTAAATGGAGAGTTTGGTCCTGTTAATGGTATAACGCTAAGAACTGTACCCATACCGCGTCGCAGTTGGGCATACGTTAGCAGCTCGGGTTTATGGCCTTCTCCTACTGAGAGATTGCCTATCTGAGTAGGCTGGGTAATAATAAACGAGCCACCGCTTCTACCATGTAAGGATTGGAGTCTGCCTACTTTTGCCGCCGCTGATGGACCGATAATATCAATTCCACCTTTTGCGCGCCTAAGGCTTCCAATGTTACCGCCTAAGGCCTGTCCCAGAGCCGATTGACCCGGGTTACCCATGCCTCGTCCTACTTGACTAGCAGCACCCTGCAAGCCGCTAGTGAGGTTACTCAAAGCACCCTGAACCTGACTTGCTCCCTGTTGAATAGCGCTCATGATACCCTGAATGAGCGCCTGACCTATTTTTTGACCTGCTTCTTTGGCTTTGCTCTCTGCGGCAGTTGCCCATTTAGTTATCTCTGCACCAATCTTTTCAGCCCCACCCTGCAAGTTCTTGGGAATCTCCTCTACCCATTTTTTAAATGCCTGTCCAAGTTTTGAAGCCTCTGAAGTTATCTTTTGCGTTCCGCTTGTAGCCCATTTACTAACTGCTGATCCGACTGCACTAGCCCCTCCTTGTAACCAGCCAGGGATACCACTTACCCATTTCTGGAAGCCTGATTGTAGTTGTGTGGCAGTTGAGCTAATCTTTTGAACAGCACCTGACACCCACTGGCTTACGGCTGAACCAACCGCACTAGCACCTCCTTGTAGCCAACCTGGTATGCCTGACACCCACTTTTGGAATCCACTCTGAAGTTGGCTGGCTGTCGCACCAATCTTTTGGACAGCACCTTGCACCCACTGAGTGACTGCTGTACCAACGGCTGTGGCACCTCCCTGTAACCAGCCTGGAATACCCTGGACCCACTTTTGAAATCCACTTTGAAGTTGGGACGCGGTTGCACCAATCTTCTGCACGGCACCTGTCACCCACTGGCTTACGGCTGTACCAACGGCACTGGCTCCACCCTGTAGGTTCTGAGGGATCTGAGTTACCCATTTTTTGAATTCAGCACCTATCTTTGTTGCCTCTGCACCAATCTTTTGTCCAGCATTTGTTAGCCATTGGCCTATTGCTGTACCAATTGCGGTAGCCCCTCCTTGCAGGTTCTGCGGGATCTGGGTTACCCATTTCTTAAACTCGCTGCCTATCTTCGTTGCTTCCTGCCCAATCTTTTGTCCAGCATTTGTTAGCCACTGACCTATTGCGCTACCGATAGCAGATGCCCCACCTTGCAGGTTTTGGGGAATCTGAGTTACCCACTTCTTAAACTCAGTACCTATCTTTGTTGCTTCCTGGCCAATCTTTTGTCCTGCATTTGTAAGCCACTTACCGACGGCTTCGCCTATCTTGCCAGCACCGCCAGATAACCAGCCAGGGATGCCATCTACCCACTTCTTAAAATCTGTGGCGAGCTTGGTGCCCTCTGCACTAATTTTCTGTCCAGCACCTTGCACCCACTTGCTAACTGCCTCACTTATCTTAGCGGCACCGCCTGACAAATACGATGGAAGTCTGGTAACCCACTCCTGTATTGCTTTACCCACACCTTCAAGACCTGTTCTTATTTTTGTGCCGAGATCTCCCAGGCTAAGTTTTTGGCCTATAAAATTAAGTGCGCCTTCTATGGCCTTACCTAAATCCTCACCTATCTTTTTAAAACCAGCAACATTAGATTCAAAGTTCTTCCTCATCTTTGTGAAAGGATCTTCAGAACTAGTAAATGTGCTCTTCAGTTGATCCCACGCCTTTTTCCAGGCATCAACAACCTTCTTAGAATCCGATTCGGATACCGTAGGTAGCATATGAAACTGGTCTAAAAGTTCAGCAAAGACGCCTGTAACTGGAAGGTCTTTGATTGATTTTATCATTTCGTTAAAGCCGTCTGATGCTTTCTTAAAGTCGCCCTTGAGTCCTTCACCGAATCCCTTTGCTGCTCCTTGGAATTCCTTCATAGCGGCTTCTGCAGTTTTTAAGGCGGCTGCTATAGGTCCAATATTCTTCCCCAGTTCAGCCATGGAACTTGCGAGTTTTGTAAATCCACCTCCAGTCTTTGCATCTGAGAGGCTTTTCATTATTTGTACAAGGTTGCCTATAGTACCAACGGCAGTAGGTACAACGTTCTGAGCAAAGTTTGATAATGCCCTATTCACATTTTCCTGTGAATCCTTCTGACGCTCAAGTTGTGTTGTTAATTTGCCCTGTGCAACTTCTAACTCTTTTTGAAGTTTTACTGCTTCTTTGCTTCCGGCTCCATGTTTTTTTACGGCTTCAGTATATTTAGTCTGCGCCTCTTCGACTTTTTGTGCTGCTTCTGCTTCTTTTTTCTGTGCTGATTCCAGTTCTTGGGAGGCTTTTGTTGCTTCTTTGCTATTAGGTCCAGATTTTTTTATTGCCTCACCATATTTAGTCTGAGCCTCTTGGACTTTCTGAGCTGCTTCTGCTTCTTTTTCCTGTGCTTGTTGGAGTTCTTCTGCTGCTTTAATTGCTTGCTGGCTGTTAGCCCCATGTTTTTGTATAGCCTCATTTAGTTTTTCTGCTGAGTGCTGTACTTTTGTTTGTGATGCTTCTAGTTTGTTCTGTGCGGATGTTAATTTCTCTGCTGCTTTAGATGCTTCCTCAGTACTAGGACCAGTCTTTGTTATTGCTTGATTATATTTGTCCTGAGCCGCAGCGACTTTTGCTTGTGCTGATTCTAGTTTGTTATGTGCTGATGCTAACTGGTCTGCTGCTTTAATTGCTTCTTTGCTGCTAGAGCCAGACTTTGATAATTCTTGATTTAGTTTCTCCTGCGCCTTCTGTACTTTTAGTTGCGCTGCCTCAACTCTAGTGCCTGACGTAGCAAGCCTTGTTTGTGAATCATGAATTTGATCATACATGTTGAAGAGTTGAGTAGCACCGCCTACGACTCCGGCTATCTGGGCAGCCTGACCTTTTAGCCCTGTTGCAAATTTGTCAAAGCCTGAACTAGCCTGCTCTGAATCTTCCCCTGCTTGTTTTGCAGCGTCACCTAATTTTTGGAGCTGCTGTGCTCCCTCATCTGCTCCTACTACCTGGACCTGGATTTGAATATCTGGCATTTTTGTTAAACTGTCATCCGCTTATACTTTTTAACGCGTCATTGATTTTGTCATTAAGTTGTTGATGAAATGCGTCAATTAATTGGTTAATAGGATCTTCAAAAAATGGCTGTGCGCTCATCTTACTTGTGCCCTTGTCAACATAGGAAGCATAATCTTCTGAGGCTGTGGCAGTCAATTCTGTATCGTTAACAGTTACATCTATTGATGCTTTTAATGCCCCGGTATCTACTGGACAGAGGTTAGTAGTCTTATCAAGGATATCGCCTCGCAATTGTTCCAATGCATCTGTAATGCCTTTAGTCAATGCATCTGGGGCAGTACTTCCAAGAGCCGTTACTAGTTCGTCAATGCCTGTTGCTTTTATACTGAGGTCGGCCATCTTGTATCTACCTACCTACCTACCTACCTACCTACCCCTCATCTTTGCTAGTTTCTGCTGGACTGCGGCTCGCTTTTCTGCGTGTTCCTCGTCATAGCGTATCTTGTCGGCCTTGAATTGCATCATGGCAAAGAGCGCTTTTCTATCCTGTGGGTATAACTCAGGTCTACCACCGTACAGTTTGTATTCCCAGCGTTTTACATTCGATTTTAGTAGCAGTTCATTGTGTATTCCACAGACGTCAAATAATTCAAACATCTCAAGACACTCCAGTTCTTGGCTGGTCAGTGGTCCCCTGCCATTCATGAACACGGCTCTAAGCCGCCCTGTCAATTTGGGTCGCTGATAAGTCCCAGTAACATTGACGCATCTAACGCTGGTCTAATCTCACTGAATATACAATGATTGTATTCCTCTGTAGTCATTGGCCTATCCTCTTTTACGTTCCACATAATGTAACCTGCTGCCTTTAGGTACATCTTTGCTAGGGCTTTTGCTGAGTCTCTAGGTTTTAATGCTCCCAATTCATTAGCCTCGTTTCTAAGGTCTTCGATCTCGTCGTATTGATATTGTAATAGTTTCATTCTGTGAAAGACGCTTTTTTGTTCATGGCCGTCCTCATAACGCATTGTGAATTCATACTTTGTTTTCTGTGCTGCCTGCTGAATTCGTTTCTGGTATTTGGAGTTTAGTGAATTGAGGTAACTGCCCCATGGCGTTTGGGCTTCAGTGCCATGTACAATTTGCTTTGGCTCATCGTCTTCTAGTTCATCTTCATCTAGTTCTTTCTTTCTTTCTCTTTCTGCTGCTAGCGCTGCTAATCTTTCTGTGGCCGTTGTTGTTGTTGTTTCTGACATGAAAACAAAACCTTGCTTAGGCAATACTCACAGATGCGGCAAAGCCGGAGTAACTTGTGGCTTTTGCATCAGTTGATTCCGCGTCTACTCCCTCATCGTACTGTTCGAGATAGGCATCTGTAAATGTTAGTGTTACTGGAGTACTGAAAATATTGAAACTCATTACCCTGGGTGTTAGCGTCTTGGTATCGGCCTGGAGGGTGGTATCTTTCCAGACTACATCCATGTCTATACTGATTTCTCTTGTCGTGGCGTTTACCCATCTGATCTGGGTGTCCCCAACAACTTGGATTCTATCAGGGTTTTGGTCTATCTTTATCTTGCACTTGCGAACGTCGTAGGGAAGCGAGTTCCATGTCAGTGGGTTGGACCCAGTTGTTACAGATGACCATGGCGTGGTAGTTAACGTGGGTGCAAAGGTGGGAGTTGTTAGACCGCTAGTTGTAGCCCAGTCAGATATACTTGATGCAATCCAGTTTGAGCTAACCTCGATGATAGCCCCAGCGTTTATCGTAAGGGTAACATCTGCGATGGATGCACCTCTTATGATTTGATACATCTCTGTTAGGGTGCCAGCACTGTTATGCTTTTGTGATAATGCGAATGTGAACGAGTCATCTCTGTTACCAGTTCCAGATAGATTAATCATGGACTTTAGTAATGTTACGTCTATGGGAGCATAGACAATTTTAAAGTCGAAGAGTTGCGCTACCAGGATTCCTTTGTACAGGTCGGGTGAGCCTAACTTGCGATATTTGATGTTTTCAGCAGAGATTACCGGACTAAACGATTTTGTCGGAATAGCAAGAAATGATGGTGCGTTTGGAGTTGTGCCTCTTGTGACTTCTTTAACCCATTGGAGTTCCTTAACAATCTGAAGACTGTTAGTAACTGGATATGACATATCTTCTTACTTTAACCTCATTGGGCTTTATAGCCAGAGAAAAGTAGAGAACTAAATATTATGGACGTGGTACAGCCTCAGCAAATTCTTGCCATTTATTGTACAGAATTGATGCGGTTTGGTGTTCTTGTGTTCTTATAAACTTGCCATGCAGCACAAATATGCCACCTATCATACGGCCTGCGTCACCATGTCCCTTTAGTAGGATGTGCTTGTCTTTGAGGACAAACCAGTAGTGCTTTATCCAGTAGGTTATGCTGCCAGGGTTTTTTAGAAGGCGTGGTCGTGGTCCAGTTTCTGAGATAGGACCCTCAAACTTTACATCAAAGACTTGATGGTCAAGGCCCAGTGAATCAACAAACTCCAACTGTCGTCTGAACTCCGGCCAGTCTGCATTTCTTGCCACGTATTCATCGGAGTCTATTACAAACACCCAGTTGTAGCCCTGTTTTGCTGCATGTTCAAGGTAGAGGTTTCTTGCCTTTATCTGGTTGAGGATGTCATGGGAACTGTCAACAAAGACGTTAGCATATTTTTTTGTAACGGATAGGGTCTGTTCAAGCGAATCTGCAAACTCCGTATCAAAGCCTTCAAAACGCGTATGTATTATTATTGCTCCATCAAGTCCACCCTTTTGCAGAGCAAGGGAATAAAGGCAGCGGTCAAGTCCATCGGGGTCGCCGTAGACACAAATGGCTGCTGCTATTTTTGCTGTCATGATGATGTGTTCCTTTTATTTGACGATGCGCTATAGTAAGGTATGGTCATTGGCGACATTCAAAGAACTAGAAGATTAGCAGGCAATCCTTCTTCTACTAATGTTAGTGATGCAGACATAACTCAAGGTCTGGCATATGGCACTTCTCAGGTCATAGCAGCAACCAACAAGGACGATTGGGACACCGACACATCAAACGATTTCTATCCAACTGCAGTTATGGCAGCAGTGTATTTCGCCTCTTCAATGATTCGTGATAGATTTAACGACCAGGTCGATATCTCTACAGAACATTATAACAGAGCCACAGCGCTTATCACCCAGATAGCAGAAGTTCTGGCTTCATCAGGTGAGGGTGGTGGTGGCTCAGGTTCAGGTTCATCTTCTGCAATTGCTTCACGGCAATATCGTACATATCCACTTAATCCAAACGCCCCAGTATACAGGTCAATGACTTCACAGGGTCAAACGCTTATCGGCGTAGAGACCTATACCAACATTCCTCAGTAACTAAGGTAATACAAAATGCCTCAAGTAGTTTCAGGGACTGCCTCTCCGCTTACCAGCAGCGTAACTAAATTGGTAAGAGACTTGTTAGAAAATAACTGGCCTACTTCTGCTTATGACCCATTGCGTTCTGACATAGGCTTTGGTCTATCAACGTGGGACGATTACGGAGATATCGATATTCATGTAACTCAGGATAGGGTGGTAAGCGTTCCTGATACGATTGGATGGGGTCGAAGCAAGGTTACAGAGCCTGCTCTTATCACTCTATTCTTAAGAAAGAATCAGCAAGAGATTCCCGCTACGTTTGGCAATGCGCAGCGTATGATTGAGCAGATTGTGAAGGATAACGCTGCTAGCCTGGGTCAAGGAATAGCGATGTTAAGGTGGGATGGCTGGGATCGTATCGTTATTGCTGACAGTCTCAAAGAGGTATGGCAGTGTACAGGCCGTGCTAGTGCTATCTACTTTCTGGTTAAGGTTTAAGGTTTCTTCCTGGCGTGGCTGGCTGGTCGTATACCCAGTAAATCGTCCAAGACAGAAGCCAGCGATTGTTTCCATCCTGCCTTCTGGCTAAGCAGTCGATGAGCCTCATCAGATATCCTTATGTTTTTCAATGTGTATACTGTAGCCACGGCGTATAATAAACGTACTGCCTTACAAAGCGTTTATATTGTGGCAAGTGTATACACTGTGGTATGAATCAAACAAAAATACAGTATTGGAAAGGTATGACTATGATGGGCTTGGTAAGTCCAGAGATAGCAAGAGAGATAATGACGAACGCAAGAGAAGCAGGATACAAGGTATATGATAATGGGCATTACTTCAGCGTGGAGGTATCATAATGTCTAAGACGTTAGAACAATATAAGCAGGAGATAGACAAGCATTGGGCAGTTATTATTAGTCTGTCTAATGCGGCTGGGGCGCTGTTTGTTGCACAGTTGCAAAGAGAGATAGAGGTAGAAGTAGAGAAAGATGGTTAAGAAAGGCGCAGTAATCGCTATTGCAATTAGCGCAGTCTTTCTTGCGTTTGCTATAGGCATACTGGGAAGGGATTATTCGCAGGTCAAGCAGGCTGAGAAGAATCTGAATACGGCCTGTGAGGATCTAAAGCAAAGCACACTGGTTGTGAAAAACGCAGCGGCTAAACTAGCAAACGTGGATCCAGGCAATGCAAAACTACCCGCAGCATACCAGGGCATACAGACCTATAACGAGAGATGTGCTAAGATGACTGGAGCGCTATAACAAAATGCCTAACCCAAGACCAGACGATAAGAAAGGTAGCAGATTCAATCACTGGTATGGTCAGAGCCAGAGTAGACTACCTCGATATATGCGCTGCGAGGCATGTGGTACTGTGCTTTGTGTCAGAACAAAATATACTGACTTTGACATTAACGTAATGGGTAGACATGCAAGTGATTGCTATCCACTTCATCGTGATCAATGGCGGGGCTTTGTTAGTGCAGAGAGTCGGTCGGTCAATCAATCAATCTAGCCTTGCTCTCTCATGATCTTTTTTAATAGTTTGAACATCGTTATAGATTTGTTCAAGGCGTTCTTTGGTAACTTCTATATCGATTCTTGCCTGTTGAAATATTGGTAGAATGTGTTCTTGTAGGTCTTTTCTGACTTCTATGGAGGTTCTCATTTGTTGCTCTAGTGTTCCTACTCGCTGCCAGAGTCTAGAGAAAAATATCAAGACTGGAACCAGTATTGTTCCAATGACTGCAATAATTGTTGCAATATGTTCCTCGAACTCTGTTATTACTACCATGCATGGTCGGTCTGTTGTTAATTAGCGGATAGAGTTTTGGTGCTCTCCCTGGGAAGGTTATCCATTGTGTTGGCCTGAGCCTCTTTTGGCACTAATGGTAACAGACGGTTGAGTTGTTGCTGGGATATGTCTGCCTTTTCCTTCCAGTAGTCAAGGTCTTTTTGATGCTGGTCTAATATTTTCTTGGCTTCTGGTGACAGTGTTGTAATTACTTCAGCCACTGTTCTAAGGTCTTTTTGCTGTTCTACCGTCTTCTGTCCCATGGCCGTTGCTAG
>Ga0126382_10001045_pt1 | contig 11196 bp, 11 predicted proteins | sample PanSoiMetPlot_30_FD_92548 | JGI IMG/M metagenome (GOLD analysis project Ga0126382, IMG submission 92548) | Tropical forest soil microbial communities from Panama - MetaG Plot_30 | ecosystem: Environmental > Terrestrial > Soil > Tropical forest > Bulk soil | place: Panama | collected 2016-02-17 | reverse complement strand
CTGGCTCCCGGCAGTCCGTCCAAGGAGTTTTAAATAATCATCATACGCCTGACGATCCACTGCCGCCATGTCTCTGATATAGACGCCCACAACCCAAAAGAGTCCGTCCGCCTCCGGACGATACCACGCCGCAAAACCGGTGAACCGTACGGTAGCATTTGGCAAATCAACCTCAACTTCAAGCTTGTTCTTGAATGCAACCGTATGGTCACGAATGATATGAAGGTGACCGGTCTCTATGGTTCCGGTCTGGATCCGCATGCCCTGTTTTCCGAAATCAAGACCCAGCCCGTCGATCTTCCTGGACCGATGACCTTCGTTACTCTGATCAATTATTGTCACCCGCAAGGGTACTGGCTTCGTGGGCGGTGGAATCTGCCTTTGACCCTGACCTTGTTGGAGCTCGTCAGCGTTTTGAACCGATCTGATTAGTTTAATGCCGTCAAAGCTACAGAAGCTGTTTTGATCGGGGAAAAATCGACGACACGTGGGGCACTCTTTCATTAATCATCCTCCTCGCGCATCGCCGATTATACCTATCTCAATCCGCTATTGTCAGTAGCAGCAGTCCCAGCAAGCGCCAGTAATTCCAATTAATCAAGAAAGATTAAATCTCACCTTGTGGGTGGTTTTGCAATTCTCACTCGCAAAACGGATTTCTAGAGAGGAATATTTCCATGCTTCTTCGGAGGATTTTGGTCACGCTTGGTATCGAGCATTTCAAGTGCACTAATCAGTTTTGGCCGCGTTACTTGCGGTTCTATAACTTCATCGATAAATCCCCGTTCAGCCGCGACGTAAGGTGATGCAAATTTCTCACGAAACTCTGCCGCGCGACGCTTTGATTCAGCAGCGCTATCCTCTGCTTGCGCAATTTCACGACGATACAAAACACCTACCGCTCCTTCAGCACCCATCACGGCGATTTCCGCCGTCGGATAGGCAAAGTTAACGTCAGCACGGATATGTTTGCTTGCCATGACACAATAGGCCCCGCCATATGCTTTGCGCGTTATCACAGTGATCTTTGGCACAGTAGCTTCCGCAAACGCAAACAACAGCTTTGCGCCGTGGCGGATGATCCCACCATGCTCCTGTTGAACGCCCGGCAAGAATCCTGGCACGTCCTCAAAGGTTATCAGCGGGATGTTAAAACAATCACAGAAACGGACGAAGCGCGCAGCCTTTATCGATGCATCGATATCAAGCACCCCTGCAAGATGCGCGGGCTGATTCGCTACTATTCCAACCGATCTCCCCGCAAGACGCGCAAATCCAACAACAATGTTCTTCGCATAGTGCTCGTGGACTTCAAATAAATAACCGTCGTCGACTACAAGATGAATTATGTCGCGGATATCATATGGAACATTCGGCGCCTCAGGAACAACGCGGTTCAAACGTTCGTCAACTCTATCAGTCGGATCGTTAGCTCCACCTCGTGGGGGATCCTCGAGATTATTCGAGGGAATAAACGAAAGAAGCTCTCGTATTGTCCTCAAACACTCCTCGTCATTTTCGGCGGCAAAGTGCGCGACACCCGAGACGGAGTTGTGAGTCATTGCGCCGCCAAGCTCCTCTTTGCTCACCTCCTGATGTGTGACAGTTTTTATTACGTCTGGCCCGGTGATGAACATATATGAGCTGGTCTTTACCATTATGTTGAAATCGGTGATTGCGGGAGAGTAGACCGCGCCTCCCGCACAAGGACCCATGATTGCGGAGATTTGAGGAACAACTCCTGAGGCTAGGGTGTTGCGCAAGAAGATGTCAGCGTAGCCTCCAAGGGACACGACGCCTTCTTGAATCCGAGCCCCACCCGAATCGTTTAGGCCAATGACCGGCGCGCCGACCTTCATCGCCATATCCATAACCTTGCAAATCTTTTCGGCATTGGTTTCTGATAATGACCCGCCAAATACGGTGAAATCCTGTGCAAACACGAAGACTCTGCGTCCATCGATAAGGCCGTGACCCGCGATAACTCCGTCCCCGGGGTACTGCTGATTCTCCAGACCAAAATCTAGCGAGCGATGTTTCTTGAAGCGATCGAACTACTCGAAAGTGCCATCGTCGAGCAGGAACTCGACCCGCTCCCGAGCCGTCATTTTTCCAGCCGCGTGCTGTCGTTCGACCCTTTCGGTTCCGCCGCCCGCAAACGCGGCAGCGTTCCTTTCGGCAAGCTTTTGCAACCCATCCTCAGCCGAATTTTCTTCGTCGATCCTTTTCTCAGAGGTAGCCATTTGTTCCTCTTTCATACTTGTCCCTGCAAACTAGAACTGACAGTCTATCAAAGCCTACAAAATCCGCGAAGCTCACGTTGCGAAAGCTCTATATGCCGACAAACAAAAAGTTTGCGTTGACAACTTTTTCAGGTGGCTCCTATAATGCAGCCCTCATTAAAGCCCGGTTATAAAGCTCCAATCTCAACCGGTCGCGGAGGCTAAGGTGATAAAGCTAGACATTGTGAATCACGTTTCGGATAAAACCGGCGTACCCAAAATCAAAGCCGAAATAGCCGTAGAATCGCTTTTCGAGGCGATGAAAAAGGCCCTTCAACGTGGCGAACGAATCGAGCTTCGAGGCTTCGGTGTCTTTGTCGTCAAGCCAAGAAAACGCGGCGTTGGACGCAATCCAAGGACTGGAGAAGTAACTGATATTCCTCCCGGCAAGACGATCAGATTCAAACCCGGAAAAGAACTTCAATCTTGAGATAGCACCATTTGCATCCGCGTTAGTTATTCTCTGGGATAATAGCGCCGCCTCTCCCTACACTAAACTTGCCTCTCTGGTTGACAGTTCTCTGATCGTGAGTTGTATTCTAAATTTGTGCAGAATACAGAACAGCCTTATCTGTTTACCGAATTTCAAGCTGCCCAACCACTAGCCCGCACTGGAGAGAGCGAGCTATCAACTTCCCGAATCCTTCTTCATAGCCTATTACTTGTGTGCACTGCAGTGACAACTGCGTTGACCGGTGCCGCCTTGGCTGTTGGGGGACAGGTTGGTGATTCGATTATCGACATGCTCGTGGCACCCACTCTTGCCGTAGTGAGAGAGACGGCTTCAGGGAATCTTGATCCCCTTGCGAAAGGGCTTCTGTTCACATTTACTCTTTTGACCATTTTAGGCGCCCATGAACTGGGCCATTATTTCGCTTGTAGACATTACGGGATTCGAGCAACATTGCCGTTTTTCATCCCAGCTCCTCCTACCATTACGCTATTCGGCACACTCGGCGCAGTTATTAAGATCAAGGAACCAATCAGATCGCGTCGCGCGTTGTTTGACATCGGGATAGCCGGGCCTCTCGCGGGTTTCGCTTTCGCATTGCCTGCGTCAGTCGTCGGTCTGATATTCGCTGCACCAGCGCCTCCCAGCGTCGCAACAGGCGAAGTGGTCCAGTACCACGATCCATTGCTCTTCGTCTTAATCCTAAAGCTCTTTGGCCTTCCAACCTGGATCGAGTGGAATCCCATTTACTGGGCAGCTTGGGGAGCATTGCTCGTTACTGCATTGAATTTGTTCCCGGTAGGTCAGCTCGATGGTGGCCACGTGGTGTATGCGGTGCTGGGGCGTCGGGCGCACAAATGGATTTCACGTATTGCCACGCTAGCGTGTGGCATGTTAGCGATCTACTCATTGTTGGTGCACCAGCCGCCCGTTTACTTGCTATGGACCTTGGTGCTTCTGTTCCTGATGAAGGTCGGCCATCCGCCCGTTGTTGAAGAAGAACCTCTGGGCGCGGCACGGGTTACCATCGCAATAATAGCCGTACTGGTTTTTGTGCTGTGTTTCATGCGATTCCCCATCACCACAAATTAGCTCACATAAGATAGGCTCGAATTTAGTCGACATGGTAGTTGATGTGCTATCATCAAGACGTTCAGCACGCGTTTTTCTGGCAATGGGCACAGGAATAAGATGGACTCGAGCATAAGCGTAATTCTTGCATCTGGATTTGTCTGGGGACTTCATCATGCTCTGGATCCGGATCATCTCGTCGCCGTTTCGACGATAGTAAGTGAACACAAGAGCGTGTCGCGCTCCTCGCTGGTGGGAACATTCTGGGGCGTTGGACATACGTCTTCACTCCTTCTCATAAGCTTGATCGTTCTCCTTTTGAGAGCTTCCATCCCAGAAAATATCGCACGGTGGATGGAAGCACCCGTCGCCCTGATGCTGGTCGCGCTGGGAATAACAACAATAATTCGCGCTGTTCGAGAACGCGGCTGGCGTATTCACTCTCACACTCACACGCACGATGAATCCTCGCCGCACACACACCTGCACATTCATCTCGAGGAGGAACACGCGCATCAACATCGGTTTTTTAAAATTGGTAAGAGACCGTTCGTGGTTGGCATGGTTCATGGGGTTGCTGGAAGCGCAGCGCTCACGCTTCTTGTTCTGTCAACGATTCCGTCAGTTGCTCTTGGTTTGCTTTACATAGGAGTTTTCGGCGTAGGATCGATTGGAGGAATGCTGTTGATGAGCGCTTTGATCGGTCTTCCTTTTGCTCTGACCGCCCGACGATACGCATTTATAAACGGCGGGATTCGGCTCGTTGCGGGCGCCGTCAGCATAGTTTACGGGTTGGTGCTTGCGTGGAATCTTTAAACCAAAAGCTAATAACGATTCAATAAGAGTGTTCTATCGACTGATGCAAGCCCATCTACGATCTCATTCGATTCCACTCAAATTCCGATACGATTATGCCCCGGCCTGAAAACCCCAATTCTCAACTTGTCCCTTATCTCAACCCTGAGTTCCTGAAGAGTCAGGAGGCCAGGCTCATCAGGATTCTAGCTGAGTACATCGAACCCGCGACGAGACTTCGTCGGCATCGGATTCGCGACACCATAGTGTTCTTCGGGTCTGCACGATCAATGTCACCTGAGCTTGCCGCGGTTGAGTTGGACAAGGTCAGGGAAGAAATAGGGGCGATAACAAAAGCAGGCGACGTCATTACCGCTGAGCTGCGAGCGCGAGAAGCAAGCGCGGAACAAGCCGGTAAACTCGCTCGCTACTATAACGACGCTATGGAACTGGCTCGCAGGGTAACTGAGTGGTCAAAGAGCTTGACTAGCAGTCATCATTTCATTGTGTGCTCGGGGGGATCTCGTGGAATGATGGAAGCCGCGAATCGCGGCGCTTCAATGGCTCGCGGAGAAACCATTGGCTTGAACATTCAGCTGCCACTGGAGCAGGAGGTCAATCAATACGTTTCGCGTGACCTGATCTTCAATTTCCACTACTTCTTCATGCGCAAATTCTGGTTTGTTTATCCAGCAAAAGCGCTTGTGGTGTTTCCGGGCGGCTTCGGAACGATGGATGAGTTATTTGAGGTGCTTACGCTGATTCAAACCAAGAAACCGCACAAGACCATGCCAGTGATTTTGTTTGGAACGGAGTTCTGGGATCAGATTATAAACTTCGAAGCGTTGGTTCGCTGGGGCGTCGTCAGCGCTGAAGATCTGGAGATCTTCCACAAGACTGATTCGGTTGATGATGCATTCGCTTATTTGACCGAAAAACTCGAGAAGCTGTACCTGACACCGAAGGGACTTGAGCAGGTAAAACTGACATAACTTCTATTGCTCCTGTTCCCGATCTACCACCTCGATCACTTTTTCAATCTGAGTCAAATATTTCGCAAACGTCTGGTTTGTCTCATGCTCCAGCCAGACCTCTTTGTCTGCCGCGTATTCGTAGATCCGTTCAAACACCTTCTCATCCAGTTTAAGCTCCGCCGCCAACTGCATCGTGCACTCTCTCTTGTTAAACGAGGCGGGCTTTCCGAGCATCGCAAGGACGTGCCTGAACAGAACCGCAAAATTGTCGAGGGAATCAACCATAAGCCTCGCCAACTGATCTGCGTTTCGTGACGCCGGAATGTAAAGCCGCCTCACGCGGAGCAGCTTGGCTCGTAGTTCATATTCAAGCTGGTGTCTCAAATTGCGGGTCGGGATTTCAAGTCCATCGAACGGGTCCTTTCCATAAAGCACATGCCGAACCTGGCTCATATCCACGAATTCGATGGGAAAGACGTCAGATGAATCATTTATTTCCTCGGTTGTGAAATAAAGCGGTACCGGATTTCCTTCCGATCTCCACCATTCGGTTACACCTTGAGCCGCGTGTAGATCGGAAGGCGTTATGCGCTTGAGGACGACCAGGACTTTCTTTGGTCGATCCTGATCCAGCTGTCCGCCGACCACCGCCGAGCCGTAGAGCACAACAGATGAAAGATTCTCGTTGTGTGCCTCGTTGAGTCTTCTTACAAGATCCTTTAGTTCGTCAGCCAAGTTTCCTCCCGGTGAGGCACGGATTTACCAGCTGTCACTTGCGCCGCCGCCGCCAAAATCGCCGCCGCCGCCAAAGCCACCAAAATCACCCCCGCTATCGCTACCTCCACCCCAGCCTGAATCGCGGCCACCTCCGCCAAAGCTGCCCCAGCTTCCTCCACCACCCCTTCCTCCGAATAAAATCGTCCAGAGCAGTAAATCTGAAGCAACGCCGCCCCATCGACCGCCACCTCCCCGCGGGCCCCCGCCACCCCGGCGTCCGCTAAACAAGTTATGCAGAACCGCAAAGAGAATAAACCCGATGATAATGATGACATATATCGGTATTCTTACGACGCTTCCTCCTCGCGAGCGTGGCTGTTGACGAGCTGGTTGGCGAGCGGCCTGTGTAGGATCTACTCCGTCCATCGCGATTCCGAGCTTCTGAGAGAGGGTCGCGAGAATCGTTTGCGTTCCCGTAGTGAGAGCCTGATCAAAACGACCTGCAATAAAGTCGTCGCGCATCTTCCGGATCAAATCCCCGGCGAGGATATCGGGGACATCGCCCTCGAGATGCCTGCTGACTTCGAGCCTTGTTCCGCCGTGATATACGCCCTGTGCGTCCGGAGGCTTTATTGCAACAAGCAGCAGCAGCGCGCGCTTCTCGGAATCGCGACCGACTCCCCACTCGCGACCCAATCGAAGAGCATAATCCTCAATCGGATAGCCTTGCATATCGTCGAACGAGATTGTCACAACAACGACCTCGATGCCGGTACGGTCGCGGAAATTCCGAAGCAGATTTTCAAGCTGCTGATTGTTCGCTGGGCTGAGCATACCAGCAAAGTCGTTAACGAAACCTTGCGCCTTGGGCAGTTGTGGATCGCCAAATGCTGTAGCTGCAAAGATTAGTAGCAATGCCGTACAGATAAAGCCAAGTTTTGTAGCTCTGGTCATAGTTCCTTTGATTATCTCCCCAAATTCCATGCCGACCAGCGCGCTCACCGGACTGCCCAGCCGTTTTTGTTCGCCCGGCGTGACGATCTTGCTCGCGCTTGCCTGACGTAAACATTGATTATGACCGATAGGACTCGAAGGACAAAGTAAAGTGTGGATCCAACTTCGAAACTTGCTTCTCAATTCTTTCTGTATGTTGACAGATACGAGGGCTGAACATATACTTAGCAGTCTCATTTGAGAGTGCTAACGCGCACATGTATCTCCAACTTTTTAGCGCTTAGCTTCAATTCATTAGAAAGGAGCAACTACACACATGGCTAGCATACGCCCGCTTCAAGATCGTGTGATCATCAAGCGGATCGAAGAGAGCGAACAGATCCGCGGGGGCATCATCATTCCAGACACCGCAAAGGAAAAACCACAGGAGGGCGAGGTCATCGCCGTTGGCGCAGGCAAGAAGCTCGATAGCGGAGAGCGGGTCGCGCTGGATGTCAAAGAGGGAGACCGCGTGCTGTTCGGCAAATATGCCGGCACCGAGGTGAAGCTCGATGATGAAGACTACTTGATCATGCGCGAGGACGACATCCTGGGTGTGATCGAAAGAGCCGCTGAAAGCAAAGCTAAAGGAAAAGGAAGATAAGCAATCTTAGAACAGGAGAATAAAAATGGCTAAACACATTGCATACGGGGAAGAGTCGCGGCGCGCGCTGCTGACAGGTGTTAATCGCCTCGCAGACGCTGTAAAAGTGACTCTCGGCCCCAAAGGTCGCAACGTCGTCATCGAAAAGAAGTTCGGATCTCCCACGATAACTAAAGACGGCGTCACTGTCGCTAAAGAAATCGAACTCGAGGATAAACTGGAGAACACCGGGGCGCAGATGGTCCGCGAAGTCGCCTCAAAAACTTCCGACATCGCTGGTGACGGCACCACCACTGCAACCGTACTTGCACAGTCGATCTTCCGCGAGGGAGTCAAGACTGTTGCGGCCGGCGCGAGCCCGATGGCGTTAAAGCGCGGCATCGACAAAGCAGTTGACAAAGCGGTTGAAGAAATTCAGCGCCTCTCCAAGAAGGTTAAGGACAATGAAGCGATTGCTCAGGTCGGAACCATTTCGGCAAACGGCGACTCTACGATCGGCAACTTGATCGCCGAAGCGATGAGCAAGGTCGGTCAGGACGGCGTCATCACCGTTGAGGAATCGCGCACTCTCGAGACAGCTCTTGAAGTCGTCGAAGGTATGCAGTTCGATCGGGGTTATCTCTCTCCTTACTTTGTAACCGATCCGGAGCGTATGGAAGCAATTCTTGAAGACGCGGTGATCTTGATTCACGAGAAGAAGATCTCCTCGATGAAAGATCTCCTTCCGTTGCTCGAGCAGGTTGCGCGCGGCGGCAAACCGCTGCTGATCATTGCTGAGGATGTTGAGGGCGAGGCCCTGGCGACGCTGGTTGTAAACCGCCTGCGCGGTACGCTCCAGGTTTCTGCGGTTAAGGCTCCCGGATTCGGTGATCGACGAAAGGCAATGCTGCAGGATATCGCTATTCTGACCGGCGGCAAGGCAATCACCGAAGATCTCGGAATCAAGCTGGAGAGCATTCAGTTGACCGATCTCGGACGCGCCAAGAAAGTTGTTGTTGACAAGGACAACACAACGATAGTCGAAGGCGGCGGCAAATCTGCGGAGATCGAGGGCCGTGTCAAGCAGATTCGCGCTCAGATCGAGGATACGACCTCGGATTATGATCGCGAGAAACTCCAGGAACGGCTTGCGAAGCTTGTTGGGGGCGTAGCGGTAATTAAGGTGGGCGCCGCTACTGAGACCGAGTTGAAGGAAAAGAAAGCTCGAGTCGAGGACGCGATGCACGCTACCAAGGCTGCGGTTGAGGAAGGTATCGTGCCGGGCGGCGGCGTTGCTTTCCTGCGCGCTCAAAAAGCCCTCGAGAATTTCAAGGTCGAAAACGAAGACGAGAACATCGGGGTTGGAATCGTCAAGCGCGCGCTTGAGGAACCGCTTCGTCAAATCGTAGGGAACGCAGGCCATGAAGGCGCAGTTGTCGTCGACAAGGTCAGGGCCAACAAGTCGGCCAACTACGGCTTCAACGCTGAGTCTGAAGAGTACGGGGATCTGCTTGCGATGGGCGTGGTCGATCCTACAAAGGTTACTCGATATGCTCTGCAGAACGCTTCGTCAATCGCAGGACTGCTGCTGACGACCGAAGCGCTGATTTCGGAAGTGCCGGAGCAGGAGAAGGAAGCTCCGCAAATGCCTCCTGGAGGCGGCATGGGCGGCTTCTAAACTGGTCAGCAGGACAATAAGGAATAGAAGGCTCTGTCTCCGTAAGAGACAGAGCCTTTTTTTGAATAGGGTAGTCTGTCGCGATCCATCCGAATTCCACTCACTGCAGAGTGTGAATATTCGTGGTCCAATCTTAGCATCTGCGTAATCTGCGGATGAGTCTCTTCGGTTCAAGTACGACGACCTCATCCGCAGATTACGCAGATTACGCAGATGATAACGGTGGGATTATTATATGTCGCGCAAAACTCAAGGGCCAATTATTGCGCACGCAAGGTTGCCAACGGTTTGCGAGACAGCACGTCAACCGTCGCAAGCGTTCCAACAACAGTCACCAGCACGATCGTCGCCCCAATACCTCCGAAGTTCACTACAGGCGTAAAGCTCCAGGGAATTTCAAACACCCACTTCGACGTCGAGTATGACAACCCTACCGAAGCCAGCGACCCGATTATTCCGGCTACCAAGCCAATCAAACTGTATTCGGCGATCAGGATTACTAATAAGACTTTCCGTTTAGCACCAAGTGTCTTCAATACCGCAACCTCATAGATCCGCTGGAACTTCGTCATTGCAAGCGAGCCGATCAGTATTAATGCGCCGGTCAATAGAACAAAACTTGCCACAAACGACACCGCTAATGTGATGTTGTTTATGATCCGTTCGATCGCGCGCGCAACGTCCGCAACATCGATTACCGAGATGTTGGGAAACTTGTCTACAAGCGTGCGCTGGAATCGCGAACGTTCCACCTCACCTGATGGCCCGTTAAGCGCTCCCACCATCATCTGAGGTGCTTTTTCCAGCGTTCCAGGCCTGAACAAAATCACAAAGCCGGTCCGCGAATTTCGCCAGTCTACGTGGCGTACGCTCGTTACCCGCGCGACCAGCTTGCGTCCTTGAACATCGAAGCTGATCTCACCTCCGACCTCCAAGCCGGACACTCCGCGCAAGCTCTCTTCGATAGAAACCTCAGCGTCTGGTGAAGGTGTCGGGTCCCAAAATTTTCCAGCGACAATCGATTCATTCTTCTCAAGGTTAGGTCGATATGTAACCACGTATTCGCGTCCCAGTCGTCCACGCTCGCGCTTCACCTCTGCTTCGTTGAGATCGATATCTTTCCCGTTGATCGCAACGATCCGAGTTCGAACAGTAGGAACCAGAATCGGAGGCGTGCCCATTGTTTCGGTTACGATATCAGACACTCCCTGGCTTTGATCGGTTTGAATATCAATCAAAAACATATCCGGCAGATCACCGGTGCGCCCTCGGTCCAGCTCATGAATAAAGTTTGTTTGCAGTGATTGAACGGATAACACCGCAAAAACACCAAGACCGACGACCATCACAATTATCCGAGTTTGATTGCCCGGTCGATGAAGACTGTTGATTGCTTGCCGAAGCGCAAACGACGTCAACGACCTGGTTCTGCGAACCAGAAAAATCAGCAAGGTAGCTCCCGCGTACAATGCGCCCGCCGCAACGACAAGCCCACCCAGGAAGATCAGCCCGACTCGTACACCTCCGCCTTGCCACCACACCACGAACTAAAGGCCCAGAATAACACACACCGCGACCGACCAGCGCAGGAGATCAAAGCGACCCTGCTTGCTAGCGCTATTGTCGCGCAGCAGCACATTCGGCCGGATATG
>Ga0126382_10001044_pt1 | contig 11199 bp, 12 predicted proteins | sample PanSoiMetPlot_30_FD_92548 | JGI IMG/M metagenome (GOLD analysis project Ga0126382, IMG submission 92548) | Tropical forest soil microbial communities from Panama - MetaG Plot_30 | ecosystem: Environmental > Terrestrial > Soil > Tropical forest > Bulk soil | place: Panama | collected 2016-02-17 | reverse complement strand
GTTGATCGCGACATCGGCGCCGAAACGCCGCGCGTGCTCACGACGGGAGTCCGCGACTTCCAGCGCGATGATCTTGGCCGCGCCGGCCAGCGATGCGGTCTGGATCGCGGCGAGGCCGACCGGCCCGGCGCCGACGACCACGACGACGTCACCCGGCTTGACCCGGCCGTTCCTGACCCCCACCTCGTAACCCGTCGGCAAGATGTCGGCCAGGAAGAGCACCCGCTCGTCGGTGACGCCCTCGGGCACCTTGTGCACGCTCGTCTCCGCGAACGGCACCCGGGCGTACTCGGCCTGAGTGCCGTCGATCAGGTGCCCGAATATCCAGCCGATGCCGCCGGTGGCCAGGCAGTGGCTGGGCATCGCCCGCTTGCAGTAGACGCAGCTCCCGCAGGATGTGATCGCAGGCACGAGCACCCGGTCGCCCTCAGCGAGGCTGTTTACCGCCGAGCCCACCGCCACGACCGTGCCGACCGCCTCATGGCCAAGGATGCGGCCGTCCACCACGGCGGGCACATCCCCTTTGAGAATGTGCAGGTCAGTGCCGCAGATGGTCGTCGTATCGACCTGGACGACAACGTCGGTGGGCTGGACCGGACTGGGGTCGGGAACCGTTTCCCAGGACTTGTTACCTGGACCGTGGTACACCAGCGCCTTCACAGGACCTCCAGACCATGACTCTCATCGCGGTGTCCGCATGTAGCGGACACTAATCGGCGTGCGAGCGCGCTGGGACTCACTATGAGACGGGCTGGTGCGCGCCGCCGGCGGGGATGATGGCGTTGTGGAGTCCCTGACCGAGCTGCGGGAGCGGCGGGCGTTCGAGTGCCGCCTGACACCCGACCTGGCGCTGCAGACGCTCGGGGAGGCGGATGCGTTCCTGCGCCGCCGCGGGTTGCTGACCCGCACGACCGACTGCGCGCTGCCGAGCCTCTATGAGGCCTGTCACGAGGGTCCGTATAAGCCCGGCAGCCCGGGCTTCGCGACATGGCCGGCGACGAAGTGGCCGTGGTTCGGCGAGCTCGCCGAGCGCGGATACCTGGTCGCGGCCGTCCACCGTGGCAAGAACCTGATCGTGACCAGCGAGGTGGCGCGCCTGCTCGACCCGATCTGCCGCGCGGAGCTCGAGCGCATGCGCGCGGCGGACCGCGGCTGGGCCCCCTGCTGGATCATCTCTCCGCCGCGGGACCCTCCGGCGTCGACGATCTGCGCACCGAGCTCGGGCTGAAGCGGCAGGAGATGCGGTCGCTGCGGGCACCGCTGGAGCGGTGCGGCGCGATCGTCTCGCGTTCGCTGGAGATGACCGCCGGCCGGGGTCACACGCATTCGAGCGAGCTGGCGCGCTGGGACCAGGCCTACCCCGGCAGCGGCGAGAGCGGCGCGGGTCCCGCCAGTGCGCTCAAGGACCTGGTCGCCGCCGGCGTGCACGCGGCGGTTGTCGCACCCGAGCCCGAACTGCGGCGCTGGTTCTCCTGGCAGTGGTACTGGACCGACACGCTCGTCGGCGACCTCGTCCGTGAGGGCCGGCTGCGGAGCGTGGACGGTCACGTCACGGCGGCGGCCTGACCGCCCGCGAGCAGACTCACGACAATCCGAAGATGTTAATGCTGCGTTCGTCTTCGCTGAACCCAGCGATAGTCGGCATGCGTGATAGTGGTGCCGCCTACCCCACGGCATCTAGCGGGGAAACCGTCGTGAGGGACTCTCGATGTGCAACCAAAACGAATGGATCGTGCGTGAGGCATTCCTGGCCTACGACCGAGGCGACGTCGCCCGGATGATGGACTTCGTGGACCCGGATGTGGACTGGACCTACATCGACCCGGGCCCGGAGGGCCCACGCCCGCGGACCTGCCACGGCCGCGGGGAACTGGAGGAGGCGCTGCGCCGCCAGGCCAACCTGGGGCTGCGGGCCGAGCTCGAGGAGGTCATCGCCGCCGGCGACCGGGTGATGCTGGTGGTGCGGACGCTGGGGATCGTCGACAACGGGCACCGGCCGGCCGACGAGCGGACCTATGACATTGCCACGGTCCGGGACGGGCTGATCACCGGGCTGCGCGCCTGCCGCGACCGCAGCGAGGCGCGGTCACTCGCCGGCATCGGCTGACCCCAGCGATGCTGGGAGCGGTGGGATCTCGGACTCCTGCCGCCCGGTCAAGGCCCAAGACCGGAAGCGTGCCCCCTTGCGGAACCCCCCGCAGTTCTGTAAATATTTACTGCATGAGCGACAGCAGGACGGCCCTGCTGGCCGCGGCGGCCGAGCAGTTCGCCAAGTACGGCCCAAGGGGCACGCGGGTGCAGGACATCGTGAACGCGGCGGGGGTCAACGAGCGCATGATCTACCACCACTTCGGCAGCAAGGACGGCCTGTATGCGGCGGTCATGAGGGACCAGCGCTACCGGCTGGGCGAGGCCTGGCTGCCGGCGGTGGAAAAGGCCGTCACGATGGATCCCTACCCCGGGATGCGGCTGGCGCTGGGCGGCCTGTTCGATGCGTTCCTCGCCCGGCCCCAGTCGGCGGCCCTGTTCGCGCACGAGGCCCTTGGCGGCGCCCCGCTCGCCGTGCCCGCCGGCGCCGGCGAGTTCCTGGAACCGGTGCGCCAGCTGTATGAGCGCGGCCAGGCTGACGGCGTCTTCGCGCCGGACGTGCCGTTCGCGACCGCCTACGCCACCGCGGTCTGCGCCCTGATCGCCGTGAGCCTGTTCGGACGGCGCTTCGCCGAAGTGCTCAATACCGGGCTGGATGACGACCCGGCCCGGTTCCGGGACCAGGTCGTCCGCCAGCTTCTCGACGGCATGACCCGCTGAGCCAGCCGCCACCAGCCACCTACTCACACGTCAAGCAAGCCCCACCCCGTCAGCGGCAGCGCAGTAAATATTTACAGAAGGAGTTCACGGAGATGAGCGACCGCACCGGCATGAGCCACCAGACCGAGATCGGCGACCGGGCCGAGACGAGCGACCCGACCGAGACGGGCAACCCAACCGAGACGAGCGACCGGACCGAGATGGCCTCCCCCATCACGCGACCGGACAGCAGCACCGCCGCCCGCGCGGCGCCCCCGCTGCTCAAGATCATCGCCGTGGTGATGCTCGGCGCGCTGATGATGCAGCTGGACATGACCATGACCACGATCGCGACCAGGACCCTGGTGGGCGACTTCCACTCCACGCTGGCCACCATCCAGTGGGTCACCACCGGCTACCTGCTCGCGATGGCGTCAACGATCCCGCTCGCCGGGTGGGCGCTGGAGCGGTTCGGCGCCCGCACGGTATGGATGACCTCGATCGGCGTCTTCCTAGCCGGCTCCGTGCTGTGCGGGCTGGCCTGGTCGCCGGGCAGCCTGATCGTCTTCCGTGTGCTGCAGGGCCTCGGGGCGGGCGTGGTCATGCCGGTCGGCCAGGCGGTGCTGGTCCGTGCCGCGCCGCCCGACAAGTTCGGCCGGGTGATGGCCGCCCTGGGCGTGCCGGCCATGGTGGGCCCGGTGCTCGGGCCCATCCTCGGCGGGGTCCTGGTCACCAGCCTGAGCTGGCACTGGATCTTCTACATCAACGTCCCGATCTGCCTGGCCGCGATCGCGCTGTCGCGCCGGGCCATGCCGTCCGCCACGGCACCCGGCCGCTCACCTCTCGACTGGACCGGCCTGGCATTGCTGTCGCCGGGCTGCGCCGCGATCGTCTTCGGCCTGGCTCAGAGCAGCCAGTACAACGGGTTCGCCAATGCTCACGTGCTCATCCCGCTGGCCGTCGGCGCAGCGCTGCTCGCCGCGTTCTGCGTCAACGCGCTGCGGAGCACGCACCCGCTCATCGACCTGCGGCTGTTCGCCAGGCGGGCCTTCGCCTCGGCGTCGGCATCGATGTTCGCGGCCGGTTTCGTGCTCTTCGGTGCGATGGGCGCGCTGCCGCTGTTCTACCAGCTCGCCCGGGGCGACACCGCACAGCACGCCGGCCTGCTCCTCATTCCCCTGGGACTTGGCATGGGCCTGTCGCTGGCCATCGCGGGCCGGCTGTCAGACAAGGTCGCGCCGCGCACGATGGCCCTGACCGGGCTGCTGGCCACCGCGCTCGGGACCTACGTCTACACGCAGCTGTCGCTGGGGACCAGCGATTTGCTGCTCGGCGCGGCCCAGGTCTGCAGCGGCATCGGCATCGGCGGCATCATCGTGCCGATTATGTCCTCCGCGTTCCGCGGGCTGGACCCGGCCGCGGTGCCCCGGGCCTCCTCCAGCATCCGGATCATGCAGCAGCTCGGCGGCTCGTTCGGGAGCGCCGTCCTGTTCATCGTCCTCCAGCACCAGCTCACCTCCCACGCACACACCGCCGCTGGGGTCACCGCGGCGTTCGGCGCCACCTTCTGGTGGGTCCTGGCATTCGCGGGCGCGACGGCGATCCCGGTCATGTTCCTTCCCGGCCGCGCCGGAGAATGATCGAACCTGTCGATAACCTGGCGTTGGCGAGATGCCCCCGGGGCATCCCGCCACCAGGCTCGCGGGCCGCCGCGGCTCAGAGACCGACCGGGCAGCCGGGACGTTGTATCTCCCACCGACGACGCCCACCCCGCAACCAGGCAGGAGAGGTGAGGATGATGTCAGACCAGGGCACGGGTCGTGGCCGCTGGATTCTCTTCGCGCTCGCGGGCGCTGCGCTGGCGGCCGGGGCCGCTGCCCGGATGAGGGCCCGCCAGGATTCGGGCCAGGCGGACGCGCCGGCCGAGGTCGGCTTCATGCGGACCATCCACGCGGCGCTGCGCCGCGACCTGTCCCGGCTGCGCAATGCGGCCGCGAAGATCGACGGCTCAGCGGCGGCGCCAGCGACCGTGCTGGCCGGCTGGGACGCCTTCCGTGCCGAGCTCGACAACCACCACCAGGCCGAGGACGACGATCTGTGGCCGGTGCTCCGGCGGGAGCTGTCCGATCCGGGCGACCTGGCGTCGGTCGACGCCATGGTGACGGAGCACCAGCACATCGAGCCCGCACTCGAGGGCGTGGACGCCGCGCTGCGCGGCGGGGGCGAGCTCGCGGCACCCGTCGAGCACTTGTCAACCGTTGTCCTCGATCACCTGGCGCACGAGGAGCGCGAGGTGCTTCCGCTCATCGAGCAGCACATGACCCGCGCGCAGTGGCGCGCGTTCATGGTCAAGGAACGGAACAAGCGTCCTCCGCGGGAACGGCCGGAGTTCCTGACCTGGATACTCGACGACGCCGACGAGCAGGACGCGGCGGCGGTTCTCACCGAGCTTCCGCCGCCGGCCCGGCTGGTCTACCGCCGGGTGCTCCGGCCCCGCTATGACGCGCAGCACCGGTGGCAGATCCCCAGTCCCACGGCGGCCGCGGGCGACGGCTGACGCCGTGGAGCTGAGCCCTTTCCGGCTCGAGCGCTACTACGCCCAGTATGAGCACACCACGCGGTTCATGCTCTCGAGCAGCGACTGCCAGTCACGGACGATCGCGGAGCTGCTCGAGCTCGAGCCCGGCGCTCACGAGCGGCTGCTGGAGTGCTGGTGCGGCTACACCGAATCGCCGGGCGCGCCCGCGCTCCGCCAGGCGATCGCCTCCCTGTATGGGCGGACCGGCGCCGAGGAGGTGATCGTCACCACGTGCGCCGAGGAGGGCATCTTCCTGCTCTATCACGCCGTGCTCCGGCCCGGCGACCACGCGATCGTCGAGACGCCCTGCTACGAGTCGGCGCTCCAGATCGCGCGCAGCACGGGCGCCGAGGTGAGCGCGTGGGGGCGCCGGTACGAGGACGGCTGGGCTCATGATCTCGATGCCCTCGCCCGCCTGATCCGTCCCGAGACACGGATGCTCTTTCTCAACCAGCCGCACAACCCCACCGGCACGCTGATGGCGCGGCCGGTGTTCGAGCACGTCATCGGGATCGCTCGCGATCACGGTCTCATTGTGTTCAGCGACGAGGTCTACCGGGAGCTCGAGCATGATCATGCCAAACGGCTGCCGCCAGCTTGCGACGAGTACAGGCGGGCCGTGTCGCTCGGCAGCATCTCCAAGAGCTACGGCTTGCCGGGGCTGCGGATCGGCTGGATCGCCACCCGGGACGCTGGCCTGCGCGACGCGGTCGCCGCGCTGAAGGACTACACGACGATCTGCTCGAGCGCGCCGAGCGAGTTCCTGACCGCGCTGGCGCTGCGGAACCGCCAGGTTCTCCTGGACCGCAACCTCGCGATCGTGCAGCGTAACCTGCCCCTCCTCGACGGCTTCTTCGAGAGGCACGCCGAGGCCTTCGCGTGGGTACGCCCGACGGCAAGCCCGATCGGCTTTCCCCGTGTGACCGGGATGGGCGACCTGGCCCGGTACTGCGCACGGCTGGCCGGGATCGGCGTCCTGCTCCTTCCCGGCTCCGTTTACGACGAGCCGGACCACGTCCGCATCGGCTTCGGCCGGGCCGACATGCCCGACGCCCTGGCGCTCCTGGAGGCGAACCTCACCGCCAGCCGGTGACGCCACATCCCCGGCCCGAAGCCGGGCCGCTCCTGCGATGGGCGCCCGGCCGGGGGCTCCCAGCCCAGGCCGAGCCGGCCGCGCCCGGTTCAGCGCCGCCTGGTCTGGTCAAGGTCACTGCTATGGTCGGAGATGGAATTGCCCGGCTCGTCCCAGGCCGGTGTCAGCGTCCGGCGCGCTCTCCGCGCAAGTCGGCGGCGGCCAGCCGGGCAGTCGACCTGGGAGGCTTGATATGGCTCACCCGGCAGAAGGCGGCCCCGATCCGGCCGCCGCTGGCCGAAAGTCATGACCGGCACGATGACCGTGCGGGTAAGCCGACGAGAATCGTTCAATGCGGCACACCAGCTGTGTGACCCGGGCCTATCGGACGCCGAGAACGAGCGCCTTTTCGGAAAGTGCGCGAACCTGCACGGCCACAATTACGTCCTGGAGGTCGTGGTCGTCGGCCAGATCGACCAGGCCAGTGGGTACGTCATCGACCTGAAGGTGCTTTCAGACGTCATTTGCCGGCAGATAGTGGACGACGTGGACCATCGCAACCTAAATACCGACGTCCCGTGGCTCAAGGGGTGCATCCCCACCGCCGAGAACCTCGCCCTGGCCTTCTGGGAACGGCTGCGCCCCGAGTTCCCGGGGGGTTCGCTGCAGTCAGTCCGCCTATGGGAGACCGACAAGAATTGGGCCGAGGTCGGTGATCACGGCTGAGGATCCGACCAGGCTGGGCCGGGAATTGCGGAGGCGCTACACCGCCGCGGACCTCGGCGTGCTCACCCCCGGTGAGCTGAGCCGCTTCGCCCCCGACGGGGAGGGTGACCCCCAGGCCGACGCGACCCTGGCGTGGGAGCTGCTGTACCGGCTCGAACCGGAGCTCTACGACCGGCTGGTCAGTTCGGAGCGGCTCCATCCCGGTGTGCTCGGCTGGCTGCCGCATGACGCGGGCAGGATCGTCGAGGTGGGCGCCGGCGCGGGGCGGCTGACGCTCGAGCTCCTGGGCCGCGCGCGGGAGGTGGTGGCGGTCGAGCCGTCGGCGCCGCTGCGGCAGATACTGACGCGGAAGCTCGTGAGGGCCGAGCACGGAAGCCGCGCGCGGGTCGTGCATGGTTTCTTCGACGACCTGCCGGCCGCCAGCGGTTCCGCTGATCTGGTGGTAGCCTGCTCGGCCTTTACCCCGGCCGCGGGGCATGGCGGGGAGGCCGGCCTGTCCGAGATGGAGCGGGTATGCAGGCCGGGTGGCCGCGTCGCCATCATCTGGCCCAATAATCTCGGCTGGCTCGCCGCCCACGGTTACGAGTACGTCAGCTTCGCCGGGCAGATGTTCGTCGAGTTCGCCAGCCCTCAGGAGGCCGCCGAGCTGGCCAGGATCTTCTACCCCCGCGCCGCCGCGGAGGTCCGCCGGCGCGGCCGGCGGCGGGTCCCCTACGACGTGCTGGGGATCAACCCGCCGCGCGACCTCGCCTTCAAGGTGGTGGAACGGTGAAGATCGCAATCATCGCGCCGCTGGTGACGGCCATCAGCGAGCCGCAGCGCGGCGGCTCGCAGGCGTTCGTGTCCGATCTTGCGCGCGGCCTGGCCGGCCGCGGGCACGACGTCCACGTCTACGCCGCATCCGGATCGGAGATACCGGGGGCCGAGGTGATCGACACCGGGATCGATCCGGACTCCCTCGCCGCCACCTTGTACCGGGCGTCCGGGCCGGGCGTCGCCGACCTGGCACCGTCCGAGGCGGCGTTCGCCGGTGTGTACGCGCAGGTGCGGGGGGTCCGCTACGACGTCGTCCACAATCACGCCTTCGACGCGCCCGCGATCGCGCTCGCGACCGCGCTGGGCGCGCCGGTGGTGCACACGCTCCACCTGCCGCCGGAAGAGAGGGTGGTGGCGGCGCTTCGTTATGCCGACCGGTGGGATGAGCCGCCGTCGGTTGCCGCCGTATCGGCCTTCCAGGCCGCGGCCTGGCGGCGGGTCACCCGGGTGGACGCGATCCTGCCGCCGCTCGTGCCCACGGCGTCGATCTCATGGTCGCGCTCGGCCCGGTGTGGCGCCGTGTTCGCGGGCCGGCTGAGCCCCGAGAAGGGAGCCGCCGAGGCCATCGACATCGCCCGCGCCGCGGGAATCCCGATCGACGTCTACGGCGACGCGTACGACGCCGGGTACGCCCGCGAGCAGATCGGCCCCCGGCGGGACCAGCCGGGCGTGACGGTTCACCGGGCGGTGCCGCGGGCATCGCTGTGGACGGCGATGGCCCGCGCCGCGGTCGTTCTGTACCCAGCCCTGTGGGACGAACCGTTCGGCATGGCCGCCGCCGAGGCGCAGGCGTGCGGGACACCCGTCGTCGCGTTCCGGTGCGGCGCGCTCGGTGAGGTGATCTCCGACGGGCTCACCGGCTTCCTTGTCCCGCCCGGCGACGTGCGGGCGGCCGCGGACGCCGTCGGCAGCGCCGCCGGAATCTCACGCGCGGCGTGCCGCCGCCACGCCGAGGCCCATCTGGACCTGGAACTGAGCCTGGAGGCTCACGAGCGGCTGTACCGGCGAGTCGCCGGTCACGGTGCCGGAGCGCAGGCCAGTGCCTGACCGGGGGCACTGGCTGGCCGGGCGGGTGGCGGTGGTCACGGGCGCGAGCCGGGGGATCGGGGCCGCCACCGCCGAGGCGATCGCCGATGCCGGCGCCCGCGTCGTCCTCGGCGCCCGTGACCACGAAGCTCTGGCCGATGTCGCCGGGCGTATCCACCGGGCCGGCGGCCAGGCCACCCCGGTGCTCACCGACGTGAGCAAGGCCAGGGACGTGGAGCGCCTCTTCGCCGCCGCCGACGCGGCGGGCGGCCCCGCCGCGCTGGTTTGCGCGGCCGGGGTGCTGACCTCGGTCCCGTTCGCCGAGACGAGTCTCGAAACGTGGGAGGAGACGCTTGGGGTCAACCTGACGGGCGCGTTTCTCTGCTGCCGCGCCGCGTTCACGGCCATGCGGTCGGCCGGCGAGGGGCGGATCGTCAACATCGCCTCGCTGTCCGGCGTCTACGCCACGGAGAAGTTCCCCGGCCTGGCCGCTTACAACATCTCCAAGTACGGGGTCATCGGCCTAACCGAGGCAATCGCGGTGGAGGGCAAGGGGCACGGCATCAGCGCCATCAGCGTGAGCCCCGGCGCCGTCGACACCGCGATGCTGCGCCGGGCCAACCCCGAACTTCGCCCGGGCCTGACGCCGGGTGACGTGGCGGAACTCATCGTTGCGCTGCTTGACAGCCCGCTGGCCCCGGCGAGCGGGGCGAACATCCCGCTGTTCTCCAACGCCTGACGGCGCCGGTGGCCCGGCATTCCCGCCCGCTGGGGCTGGACGTCACCGCGCGAGCGACCAGAGGTCCACGTGCTCGTCGGTCAGCGCGGCTCGGCCCGGCCGGGCGCGCCGGGCGGCGAGGCGCGCGCAGGCCGCCATCTCGGAGTCGTGGTCCAGTTCCGGGTCGCCTCCGCGGTCGACGCCGACCGCCGCCTGCACCGCCCCGTCGAGCAGGTAGAAGCCGACGAGTTTCCACTCCTCCAGGCTCCCCCGGACGGCGAAATCGTCCCACCTGGTGGCGTGGCCGACGTACTCGATCTTGTGATCGTACTGGTCTGACCAGAAGGTGTGGATGTAGTCATAGGGCGCGGCAGAACCCAGCATCGACCTCGCCGCCGCGGCCCCCTGCTTTTCGGCGTTGTTGTAATGCTCGACGCGGACCCGGCCGAAAACCGGGTGGAGGTTGTTAGCCACATCGCCGGCCGCGTAGACGTCAGCCGCGCTGGTCCGGCACCATTCGTCGGTCAGGATCCCGTTCTCCTGCGCGATGTCCGACCCCGCGACCGCCGACACGTCGGGCTCGATCCCCACGCCGGCGACGGCGAAGTCGCACGCGATGCGCTCCCCGTCCGCGGTCAGCACCGCCTCCACCCGCTCGCTCCCCTCGAACGCGGCGACCTGGGCCCCAGCCAGCAGCCGGGCCCCGTTCGACCGGTGCCACTCGCCGACGATCGCGCCGACCTGTTCGCCCAGCACCCGTTCCAGCGGGATCTTCCCGGGGAAGACCGAGGCCACCTGGACCCCAAGCTCCGTCAGCGAGGCCGTCACCTCGCAGCCGATGAACCCCATGCCCACGACGACCGCGCGCCGGCCCGCCGCGGCCTCGCGCTTGATCGCGTCGCATTCGGCAACCGTTCGCAGGTAGTGGATCCCGGGCAGCGCGGCCCCGGGAACCGCCAGCCGCCGGTTCCGCCCTCCGGTTGCTATCAGGAGCTTCTGGTACCCCAGCTGGCGGCCCGAGTCCAGGACCAGCCTGTGCGCCACGGGATCAACGGCCGCCACGCTGGAGGCGATGCGCTCGACGCCGTGCGCCTCGTACCAGCCGGCGGGCCGGACGAACCAGTCCTCGAGGCGTTCCTCCGATCGCAGGTACGTCTTGGACAGCGGCGGGCGGCCGAACGGGACACCAGGCTCCGGGCCGATGATCGCGACCCGTCCGCCGAATCCCTCGTCGCGGAGGGCCGCGGCGGCGTGGCCCCCGGCGAAGCCGCCGCCGAGGATCACCATCGGCTTCGTGCCGCTTTCCTCGGACATGCCAGCACATTCTGCCGCAACGCCGCAGCTGAGAGACGGCGGGCTCCCCCGGGCCCGGCTGAGGTGATGGCGGCGCCCGCCGCCCGGATCGCGGCCGCCGGGCATGGGGTCAGGGATTAGGCTCCTCGTGACCCGAGGAAGGATGAGGCTCGTGTCTTCCCT
>Ga0126382_10001042_pt1 | contig 11213 bp, 16 predicted proteins | sample PanSoiMetPlot_30_FD_92548 | JGI IMG/M metagenome (GOLD analysis project Ga0126382, IMG submission 92548) | Tropical forest soil microbial communities from Panama - MetaG Plot_30 | ecosystem: Environmental > Terrestrial > Soil > Tropical forest > Bulk soil | place: Panama | collected 2016-02-17 | reverse complement strand
GCTGAGAAGACTATCGCCAATTCGCTGTTCGCTACGTCGTTTGTCGCGCCAGCTTTGGCGGTGACAACGAACTTCAACTTCGATTTTAAAGATTCTTCACCACCGGTGGGCGATCGGCAGGATAAGGTTGCATCGCGAGGCACCGTTAAAAGCGGCCCGCGTCGGCAGCAGCGACAGTATCAGGTTGCTCCGGCACGGCGTATTCAGAGAACAATCGGCCACGAGTGGCGTAGACTGGTTGCGGCACGCAAGAATGTACACGGCGCGTTTGTCCGGCTAATTAGGGACGTACGTCCGCGGCCATTCGCACAAATCCAGCGCAAGCAGCGAAGAAGCTAAAAGCTCATCGAACTGTAGAACGCCCGCGGATGACTGCGACCGACGACAAGGTCCAGCATTCCTCCCGTAACATTTCCATCATGCGCCTCTTTCATTTCGGAGAGGCAGTCCAAATACGCGGGAACGTTAACTCCTAAATGTTGATTGGTTGATCTGAAAAATAATTTTCTGGGCGAAAGAATTAGCAGCCTAGGGAGTGAAAAGTAAGAAGTGATTTCCAAAGTACGAAGCAAAAAATAAATTAAGAAACAAGCCAGTCGCGGCGAAGTGCTTGTTCGAATGCGCGTGATCGCAGGAGGTCCAAGACTTTTCTCAGATGCGAATTAATAGGGAGAAAGGGGAAATATGAGGATACTAACACTAACAGTGATACTGGGGTTACCGCTCATGGCGCTAGGTCAGCAAGCGGAGCCACAACAGACGCAGGGGCAGACGAAGGAACCGCAGACTACTGCGCCGGTGAAAGGGAAGAAAAAGCAGCCCGAACAGGATGCTACCAAACCGCAGGCAAAACCTGAGACCGGCACAAACGTACGTGGACAACCACAACAAAACATTAAGGGTCGCGCGTCCGCTCCGGAGGTAAACAAGAATGAACCGGGCAAAACGGAATCTGGCATGCGTTCAGGCACGAACGAGACCAACGTGAGGAGCACGAATCAAACGAACGTGAACCAATCAACGAAGGTGAACGTGCAAGAGTTTAAGTCGCGTCATACCGAAGTGTTCAGTCTTGGACGGCATCCGAAGGAGTTCTTCGTTCAACGATTTGGAGCGAACCATGTTCGCCTGATCGGGAACTCGTACTTCGTGTTCGTGGATAATTGCTGGGTCGCGGTTGACGTGGACGGCTTTGTCTATACCGAGCGGTTGATCTGCCCGGGCGATCCGGATTATGTTGTAATTGATTAGCGCAATCTCTGCGCAGCACAAAAGCGCTCCGCTGGAAAATGCGGAGCGCTTTTTTTGTAGGAGTTATCAGGCGCGGTCAGGAACGGAGCTCTTCCGGGCTTTAATTCGGGTTTGCAGGAAACGATCGATTGAAAACTTGCCAGGGCCGGTGAAGGTCAAGCCGAGGAAGATGGTCAAGTAAAGGGCTGCTCTCAGCCAATCTTCTCCCATGCGCACACTCGTATAAAGGGCGCCGACCATTCCCAAGGCCACGCTCGCCGCGACGAACCGAGTAAGAAAGCCGACGCCGACAAAGAAAGCGGCGACCGATTCGTTCAGCGTGATCCACAAGGCGAGAATGACCGGAAGCGGGAAGCCCACGTGTCCAATCAGCGGCGCGAGCCCGATGGACGACAGGGGTTTTCCCGAATGAAACGCCGTCACATACCATCCGATCTTTTGTATGCCGAACGTAAACGCCAGCAGGAATCCGGCTGCGCGCAAAAGCAATAAACCCAGATCGATCATTGGCAAAAGTTAAAGGAAAAAAAACCGAGACAAAAGCTATGAGTCACTCGCTGTGACTTGAACCCAGCCGCAGGGAGCATCCGATGCGAATTCTGATACAACTATGGATGAAGCAGAACCGAAAATCCTTCGTGGAACCGAAGGACAAGTTACGCCGGAAATGATTGAGGAGCGCGCGCACGAGATAGCGCGGGCCGTTGGACGTGCGGAAGCAAATGATCTCGACCGGACTCGTGCGCGCGAGGACCTGACCGGTTCTACACCAGGCTCGGAATCGCGGACGGTGGGGGAACCGGAGCGCGATTGGTACACGCCACGCGGGTCGTCCGGCGAGAAGGCTCCGACGGTGCACCCTGAAGGCGAGGAAACATCCCGAAGAAATTGATTCAGGAAGGCATTTACGAAGCTGACCACGATCAGCGTTCAAACACTGGGCGAGCTGAGAAATAATCTGAAATCCGCGATGAGTTGAGGATGATGGATCAGCGTTTGCGCGGCCGCGTGATCAGTTTGCGCAGGCGCTGTGTTGTATTATCGCGATCGATTTTGCCGCTGGCCACATCGAGCATCAGTTTCTCCCATTGATGGTTGTCAGCTTTCGACTCGATTCCGTTCAGCCGAAGGAACACGATGCCGGCCATCATCGCAGTCCGTTTGTTCCCATCAAGAAATGGATGGTTCTTGCAGATGTAGAACAAATAGGCGGCGGCAACTTCGACAATATCGGCATAAGGAGATTTTCCACCGAAACTGGATTGCGGCGTCAGAACCGCTGAGGCAAGCAGATTTTCGTCACGGACGCCTTTCAGGCCACCGAATTGTTTGATTGCCTCAGTGTGAATCTCGCGAACGATGTTGATACTAAGGTGGACGCAATCATCAGGAGCCGCGCTCACGCAAGTTTGCGCAACGTTTTGCGATAATCCCTCGCTGTCTTTTTAATAACCGACGTGATTTCTTCTTTCGACGGGCGCGGCCGCAGCGGCATGAGCATGATTGCCCCGCTCTCGGGGATAACGGTCACGTTGACCTGATCGCCAACTTTAACGCGTGCGAGGTCCATCAGCGCAGCATCGAAAATGATGCCCTGCGAGTTGCCTACCTTCGTGATCGTTTTGGTCATGCCGTAATACTATGTTTTACGGACGGCCGGGCGTCAAGCGATGGATGTGATTGCGGAATGTGAACTGTAGCGGACACGGCTGCCACCACAGTTTTGGGATTAATTTGCTTTCCTTCGAACCGATCCCTACAGGGCGCTTCGTGAAGAAGACGTTTATTCTTCGATCGCACCTCCTATTTTTCGCAGGTGTTCGCGAAAAGTGTAACTCGGATCGGTTGCGCGTTTCTGCAGGTACCGCTCAAACTGCAACTGATCCCCCAGCGAGAGCCCGCCCTTGATTTCTTCCGCCTGACGCCGTTCCCGTTCCCAGATTTCATGGGCCATGCCAAGCATTTCGTCGACGCGACCCGCAGGGACGAACAAACAGCCGTCGTCATCGGCGAAGACAACATCGGTGGGTTCGACCAAAAATTCGCCGAACCGAGCGGAGCGTAGTGCTGATGAATCACGAGGCTCAAGGCGTTGCGGACCAGAGGGACATGTTCCATAGCTGAAAATCGGCAAACCAATGTGACGCAGCTCTGGCGTGTCGCGATGCGCACCCCAGACGATGATTCCAGCCAAATCGCAGTGTTGAGCTTCGAGCGCGGTCAAATCGCCGATACAACCTTCGTCCAAACGGCCGCCGTTATCGATTACCAGCACCTGGCCGGGCTGCGCACTCTGCATTACTTCCAAGAAAACATCCACGCTTCCAAAATGTCTGACCGGCAGCGCCGGGCCTGCGAGACGTTGATTGGGTGTGATCGCTCGAATGCCAGGCGGTGCGATTCGCGGCGGCACTTTCAACCGCAGCGCCGCATCGGCAACCAGCGGAGTCGAAAGTTCGGCAAAAACGCGAGATAGCGATTCCGCTTCCATGCTGCGAGATTGCTCGTATTCGGCAGATTTGCAATGTGCTTTGCGCAACCTGGCCTAACGCAGCCGTCAAAGAGCAAATCGTTCACAGCGCAGCCGCGGTCAGCGATAAAATGCGCTGCAGACTCGGCCTCTGTTGCTGTAGCATCGCCAGCCAGGTGAACGAGCGAAATGAAGAGATCGCGTCGGCCCTGCCGGCGGATTTGGATGCGTTGCCGCGGCTCGGCGGATTTCGTCTGCGCGGTGTGGAGATGACGCGCCTGGAAACGTTCATCGATGCAGCGTTCGCGTTCGCAATCACGATGCTGGTGATCGCCGCGCAGCAAATCCCCGACGATGTCGAAACGCTGCTGGCCGCTTTCAAAAATGTGCCCGCCTTTATCGCCAGCGTGATCGTGATCGGAATTTTTTGGCGAGGGCACTGGTTGTGGAGCCGGCGTTACGGTCTTGAGGACGGCATGTCGATTCTCATCAGCTGGGCCATGATCGTTACAATCCTGATCTATATGTACCCGCTGAAAGCGATTTTCAGTTCCATGTGGTATCTGCTCAGCAGCGGCCAAGTAGGCCATCCTCTCGGCGCTCAATCCGAATCGCAAGTGCGCTCTGTCTTTGCGGTATTCGCACTCGGATTTACGGCCATTGCGCTGGAAGTGGTGCTATTAAATCTGCGTGCCTGGCAATTGCGAAAACCGTTACGATTGAATGCGCGGGAAAGATCGATGACGCTTTATGAGGTAACGGGATGGAGCATGCCGATGGGTGTGGGAATCATTTCGTTTGTGCTCGCTCTAACCCTGCCGCTTGAGCAAATGGCCTGGAGCGGCTGGATTTATTTTTCGATGATCATTCTCGTACCGCTACATTCAGCCTACCGCAGGCGAAGGATCAAGAAAGAAGGCAGCCAGGGAAGCTGACGCACGAGTGTTCGTGACGCGTGCTCTCGCGCCTGATAGAATCGGCGGCATGGATTCGGCATCACCTACTGCCTCGGGCGAGCGTTGGCGGTTTCTGCGGGACGTCGCAGTTTTTCAGCTCAAGTTGTTCCTCGATAATGTGCGCGATTTCGCTCTGGTCCCGATCTCGCTTGTCGCGGCGTTGATCGATTTGGTTTACAAAGGCGAGCGCGAAGGCACGCTCTTTTACAAGGTGTTGCGATGGGGCGCGCACAGCGAAGAGGTGATCGACGTTTACAGCGCGATCGAGCAGCATCCGTCGGGCAGTTTCAAGGTGAATCCGGCTTACACGGTGGACGCCGTGGTTGCGCGACTGGAAGGCGTCGTCATGCGTGAGTGCGAGAAAGGCGGAACGGCTGCAAGCATCAAGGTGGCGATGGACCGCGCGATCGATCAATTGCACCGGGAAACAAAGGAGCCGGGCGATCGTGCCCTGGACGCCGTAGCGCGCGCGGCCGATAAGTTGCGCCTCAAGATTGGCAGCCTGCCGAGCGAAGGAAAGGATGAAGTAAGAAAGAAGAATTAAGAAGAGATGAAGGCTATTCGAGTAAATCAGTTTGGTGGTCCGGAAGTTTTTCGATTGGAAGAAGTGCCGACGCCGCGGCCCGGTCCGGGTGAAGTGCTTGTTCGAATACACGCGATCGGCGTTAACCCGGTGGAGACGTACATACGCGCGGGAACTTATGCGCGGTTGCCGAAGTTGCCGTATACCCCAGGCAACGACGGCGCTGGCGTGATCGAGCAAATCGGCGATTCAGTAACGGAGTTCAAGCCTGGCGATCGTGTTTACACCTCGGGATCGGTGAGCGGGACGTATGCCGAATTTGTGTTGTGCAAGACCGAACAAGTACATCCCTTGCCGGCAAATGTTTCCTTCGCGCAAGGTGCGGCCGTGGGCACGCCGTACGCGACGGCGTATCGCGGGTTGTTCCAGCGCGCGGAGGCGAGGCCGGGCGAAACGGTGCTAGTGCATGGCGCCAGTGGCGGTGTCGGGATTGCGGCGGTGCAACTGGCGCGCTCTCGCGGCCTGCGCGTGTTTGGGACTGCGGGGAGTGACGAAGGGCGCAAGCTCGCGCGCGAACAGGGCGCACACGAAGTGTTCGATCATCGCACGCCTGATCATTTCGAGCAGGTCATCAACGCGACGGGCGCGCGTGGTGTTGACGTGATCGTCGAATTGCTCGCGAATGTGAATCTCGGCAAAGATCTGACCATTCTCGCGAAGGGCGGCCGCGTAGCGATTATCGGAAGCCGTGGGCGTGTGGAGATCGACCCGCGCGACACTATGCAGCGCGATGTTGATCTTCGGGGAATGGTGTTGCCGAACGCATCGCCGGCAGACATGGTGAGCATTCACGGGGCGCTCGTGGCTGGTTTGGAAAACGGGACGTTACGTCCGGTGATTGGCAAAGAATTTCCGCTGGGCGACGCGGCCCAGTCCCACCGCGCGGTCATGGAAGCAGGAGCACTCGGCAAAATTGTGCTGCTGCCGCGAAAGTAAGAAATGAGAAAGTGAAGATTGTTGTGCTGCGAGCGGACAATCTTAAGAGCGAAATTGGTTGGCGCAGAAAAATTGCAGGCGACACGCCTGCCGCTACAGATTGGACGGCCGTAAGAGAACAGAACCTGTTTCGAATTAACAAGGCAACCTATGGATGAAAGCCGATCTGTTTTCGCTGTGGCTCGGGCAACTGCGGTGGATTGAGAATTTGCATAACCTCCTGCAAGATCTCGACGATGGCCGCCTCATGTACGTCTAATCTGGCAGTGAGTTTTTTCTCAAGTGCAGTGAGTTTGCGCGCCAGTTCGGGTGTGCCGCGCAGCGCCTCGCGCATTCTCGCGAAGGCGCGGACCACAAAAATGCTCATCTGAACAGCTCGTTCGCTGTTTAGAATGTTGGCGGCTTGCAGCGCACCGTATTCAGTGAATACGTGCGGACGGTATCGGCGACCACCGTGTGAACTTGAGGTCGCAATTTGCGACCTCAAGAGATCGAGTTCCTCGGCGGTAAGCTGGAACGCGAAGTCCTCGGGAAACCGTTTCCGGTTGCGGCGGTATTGTTCGTTCAACCTTTTGGTAGGCACGCCGTATAGCGCCGCGAGATCCGAATCGAGGATCACTCGTACGTTCCGAATCGTATAAATCCGTCGCTGAATTAGAGCGAGATTAGTTTCTGACATTGGTTAATGATTCAGTTCCGCTCCAAGTTACTAACCGAACTCATCACAATTTGCGATGAGTTATCCGTCCTTGACATCGCAATTTGCGACCTCAAAGAGTTGAACTCCTCGCATGTGACTTGGAGAAAGTGGCTTAAAATCTCGAATGAAGCCGCGGTCGAGTTTCAAAGTAGCACACCCCGCGTAAAGTAAGTCTTTTCTCGACAGGGTTTATCTATGGAGATTCATCAGTTGCGTTACTTCGTCGCCGTTGCGGACGAAGGAAGCTTTTCGCGCGCGGCGGCCAAGGTGCGCGTCGCTCAACCTTCGCTCAGTCAGCAGATTCGAAAACTGGAAGCGGAGGTGGGTCAACCATTGTTCGATCGGCTGCCGCGTTCAGTGGTGCTGACCGAAGCCGGCCGTTGTTTGATCGATTATGCGCGACAGATTCTCGCCTCGATTGGCGACGCCCGACGATGTGTGGACGAGCTCAAAGGCGAGGTTGCCGGTAGGGTGGCGGTGGGTGCGATTCCTACGATCGCGCCATATGTACTTCCAGAATTGGTCGTGACGTTCCAGAAACATTATCCAGACGTGATACTGGAGATCGTCGAGGACGTAACTGAGGGGATTACTCGACGAATCGAAGCCGGCGAACTGGATGTTGCAGTGGCATCCACTTGCCGGCCAAGTCCAACTTTGCGACGCGAATCTGTGGGCACTGAAACGCTGCTTGCGTTGGTCCCGGAAAAACATCCCCTGGCAAAGAATGATCTCGTGGAGTTGGACGATCTCAAATCGCAGAGATTTCTACTGCTTCATGAGATGCATTGCCTGTCGCAACAGGTGAATCATCTGCTCGAGTCTCGTCGCCTGCGACCGGAGATCGCGCTGGCCGGCAGTCAGCTCAGCACGATCGCGAACATGGTCGCGGCCTCGATCGGTATTTCAATTGTGCCGCAAATGATGGTGAAACATCATGGCACGCCCGGGTGCGTGAGTCTTTCGTTCGCTCCACCTGTTCCGGAGCGGGAGTTGAATCTGCTTTACAATCCGCTTCGATTTCAGAGCAAAGCAGCCGCAGCATTCCGTCAGGAAGCTGCGGCTGCCTTGTCAGGCAAAGATTCGCCGGTTGCTCGCGAAGCGAACAAGTGAGGGTTCTACCTCATTCTTTCGAGTGCTGCCGCCACCAGCGACAGCATTGGCCAAACCGCGAGGATCAGGATTACTCCAAACCCTGCGAGCTCAGGCAAATAATGAGGGTGTGACCTGTGCACGTATCGTGTCTCCAGGAACCGCAAAATGCGTTGTCCTATCGGCATCTTAGTTTCCATTTTGTCTCCTCTTGTTTTTTGTTGGCTATTGAAAATCGCAGGCCCAGGTTCGCGAGGGGTCTCTGTTAGTGAGACCGAGAACGTGGAAGTTATTAACGGCGCCCTGTTTATGACCAGAACGCGGCCGAGCGAGTCAGCTGTTTGCGTTCCAGGAACGGTCGTTTTCCCTTGTAGTTCCCATCGCTAAACCTGAGCCGTTCATGGAATCAAATGGCCATATCCCGGACGCCGATTGAAATACTTTGTGCGTCTAGGTCTAATAGGATTTGCCTATTCTGGAAAGGCGGAAGGAAAAACTACGAAATGTCGAGCAGTGTGCCCCGGCAATTTGAGGCGCCGCAGTTGCAAGCAAATTTCTTTTTGGATTCTTCCGTGATCGGTTCGTCGATTTCCAGCGCGTAATCGTAGAAGAGTTCCTCTCCGGGTTCGATATTGCGGATCGCATGGATGAAAATGCGGTCGTCTTCTTCGATGGCTTCGCAGTTTGGGTCGCAGGAATGGTTGATCCAGCGCGCTTCGTTGCCGTCAATCTCCGGATTGATCACTTGGCCGTTATCCAGGCCAAAAATGAAAGTATGTGGGTCGTTCTCGTCGTTCGGAGCGGCTTCCCAGGAAACGCGTTGTCCGGTGTATTCGATGATACGAGTGCCTTTGGGAATTAACCCCACGGCGTAAACGCCGCGACCGTGCACGCTGGAGTCGCGAACCGCGAACCGTACATTTCGCTTTCGGGTTTTGCCTTTTTTGGCCATCGCGTAAAAGGAAAGAGTAAGAAGTGAGAACTAAAAGGGAAGAAGGAAGAAGGAGAAACTGAGATGACAGAAGAAGAATGCGCGCGCCTTGAATCGATCGACGCAATTTTGCGATCTGAGACTCTTCGCGAACAAATTCGCCCGATTGTCGAACGAGTCCGCGCAGAGCTCGCTCAGAAAAAAAAGGCGGTAATGACTTGGGAAACGATTCCGCTGAGCGTTTTCGGCAGCGCATTACCTCGTGAGATACGATCCGCGTGGGTATTCGTCCTGCGCGCGGGCGCAGATACTGGCGCGGAACGCCATCCTAACAGTCATCAGCGAATGATGACGTTCGGGGGTAGCGGCGATATGCGAACCGAAGAGCGAGGCCAGTGGCAATCGCATGTCTTAATCAGCGACCCGGAAGCGCCGCTGGAGCGCCGCTGGATTTCAATTCCACAGAATGTTTGGCATCATCCCGTGGTCGGCGCCGACTTTGATTGGACGGTGGTTTCGTTTCACACTGTCCCCGCCGAGGAACTGATTGAAGAAAAACCGGATGACAGCGGTCAGGATGGAACAAAGCAGATGAAGTATCTGGAGCGAAAATGAAAAGGATATGAGCGCGATATGAAGAAATTTCTCGTGGTTGCGGCTATCGTAGTAGCGTTGTCGAACTCGGTCTTGGCGTACCTTGGCGATGGCTCCGACAGGATTGACGACCTATATGGCAACCTGGTCCAGCGACGTCTGCGCGATGACGGAAGTGTCAGCGTCCTCTATCATAAGGATCGATATCTTTACCTGGTGATCTTTGTTAACGACCGAAGCGTTTCGGAGAGTTATTCGCACATGAAGGGCACGGATCTGACTGAAAAAGAGATCGCGAAATTCCTGAAACTAAATGCCGCGGGCGGGACATGGGTTCCTGCCAGCACTTCGCAAGAGCGGCGCTTCAAACGAAGTGACGACGGCGCTGAGGCGACGTACGGAATCACGAACGGACGTCGGGCACTGACGGTACGAGAGCTTCGTGGCAGAGAGACGCAGCGCGAGCAGTGATTGGCCCGCGCCAAGACGCGCGTAAAAAAGGATATCCTCCCTCAAGGTGCCGTTCGTAGTGAAGTTTTCCGCAGAACCAACGCGGCAACAATCCCTATACAGAGAAATCCGACAATCTGGATCAGCATGTAGCTGCCGATATAAGCAGTGGGAAAGCCGTACCAATTCCAGTAGGAAACGTTGGTGGCAATCGCGGCCAGGATCCCGGCTACTAAAATGAAACCGACCCGGCCAGCGAAACTTTCGATGCGCGTCTGTGCAAGCAGAAACACCACCAGGATCGCTTGGAGTAATTGGGTGGCGAATTCGATTCCGAGCGCTTTGCCAAATTTGAACAGACGGCCTGGCGCATGATACATGAGAATGCCAGAAGGATTCGCGGCGAGCTTTTCATCCATGTGTTTCATCGCTTCACTTTTTTCCTGTCGGCTTGCATTCTTGCCGACGCCCATTCCAGGAAAAATGTAAAGACCGGTCTGCTCGCCGATATTGCTTTGCATCGCACTCAGGACGGCGGATTCATTCGGAATTTCGGCAATGCCAGCCTCGCCCAGAGGCAGCGCCATGTGCGCGATTGCTGTCCAGATGAACATGGCCATCGCGCCGAGAATACTCGCGAGAAGAATTTTCATGAGCGGAATGCTGAAGGGTCGGGAAGAAATTTAAAAGAAAAAATTGGCCGCGTGTTAACTGAAGGCATGCCCAAAGAGACATTACAAAATTTTAATGTAAAAAGTCTTGACCGTTTTTCCACGATCTGGGCAAGCTAAACGTTCTTAATCCGGGAAGTTACTCCAAACTCCACTCCTGACTAACCGGAACTTCAGCCCTAAGAAATATGAAAAATCCACGTTGGTTCACTGGTAGTGGTGTTGTCTCGCATCTGCGCATGGCAGGTGCTGTAACCCTGATGTCTGCAGCGGCCGCCATGGCGTTCGTCGCGGTGAAACCGTCCGGCCCGTTTTGGGCGAAATCGGACAGCAAAGACGCAATCAATAAATTCAGTCAAAATCGCGCTGCGTTGTTTCGAAACAAACTAGCCATACCTGGCCCTGAGCGCGAAGGCGGGCCAACGGCCGCAGCTGAAGCAGCCTACGCGATTCGCGCAGCCGGCGGCGCATACGTGCCGTTTGATTTGACGCGCAATGCCCACCACGCATGGGCCAACACTAAAGCAAGGGCTGCTGCAAAGGGTCCGCAGGCGCCAGGTGCGGGCGGTGCATGGACTC
>Ga0126382_10001041_pt1 | contig 11218 bp, 9 predicted proteins | sample PanSoiMetPlot_30_FD_92548 | JGI IMG/M metagenome (GOLD analysis project Ga0126382, IMG submission 92548) | Tropical forest soil microbial communities from Panama - MetaG Plot_30 | ecosystem: Environmental > Terrestrial > Soil > Tropical forest > Bulk soil | place: Panama | collected 2016-02-17 | reverse complement strand
CCGTTCGTCACGGCGCCGCCGCGGGGCGATGAATTCTGCGACCGGCTCGGCGGGCTGCGGGCCGTGCCGGCGCGTCGGCTGGCCGGGCAGTTGCTGCGGCCGATCTCACCGTCCGGCGACGCGCGAGCCGCGCTGCACTGGTCCCGGTCGCGCGGCCCCGCCGTTGCGGCCGTCGTGGAGAAACTGGTCACCCGCCCGGCCGATGCGGTGGCAGCCTTCCTGCGGTTCCTTGACCGCAGCTGGCAGGAGTGGTTCTCGGCCGAGTGGGTGAGGATCTTGCCGGTGCTGGCGGCCAGGGCACGGCTGTTCGCCGACACGGTGTCGGTGCGCGGGGCCGCGACGGCCCTGGCGGGACTTGACTCGTCGGTGACGGTGGCCGCGTCCGGCGACGCGGTCAGCATCGGGAAGGTCCGCAACGCCCGCCACGACGTTTCCCGCCGTGGGCTACTCGTGGCACCGAGCACCTTTATCCGGCCTCACCTGTACGTTGCCGACGTGCCCGGGCGCCCGCTGTTGCTCATCCACCCCGCTGAGGCGGGCGCGCCGGTGCCGTCCGTCGCGGATTTGCTGCGCCGCGCCGGCAGCCTGGCTCACCGCGGCCGCTTGGAGGTCGCACGGGCGATAGCGACCGAGCCGCGGACGGCGGGCGAGATCGCCGCACTGTGGAACATCGATGCGACGCTGGTCAACCGGCATCTGCGGACGCTGGCCGCCGCCGGGCTGGCCCGCACGATCCGCCGGGGGCGATTCGTGCAGTACCAGCTCAACGCCGACGCCGTCGACGCGCTCGGCGACGACCTGCTTTCCCTGCTGCTGCGGTGAGGCACGTCTGACGGAATCCGTCAGCCCGTTGGCCCGGCAGGCCCGGAGGTGCTTCAGTCGGTTCCATGGCGACACTCCTCGTCAGCGAACCAGGCTTCGCAGCCGAAACCGCGGCGCTCCTCGACCGGATCGGCCCCACATCAGAGATCACTGATTACGAAACCCTGCTGGCGGCCCGCGCCGAGGCTCCCGATCCTGAACTGTCGCTGCGCCGCGACCCGGCGGTACAGGCGGCGGATCTGTACTTGCCGGTGCGCGGCGGCCCCGTGCTGGTGCGCGTGTACCAGCCGCCCCCAGCCGGCACGCCACGGCCGCTCCTGCTGTGGCTGCACGGCGGCGGCTTCATCGGCGGATCCGTGTCCGACATCGAATACGCGTGCTCACGCCTGGCCTGCCTGGCCGGGCTGACCGTGGTGTCCCTTGAGTACCGGCTCGCTCCCGAGCACCCCTTCCCCGCGGCGCTTCACGACACCTATGACGCCATCCGCTGGCTGACCGGGCACGGCGGTGTGGTCGGCGGCGACGGGCGGGTCGCGGCGGGCGGCCAGAGCGCGGGAGCGGCCCTGGTCGCCGGGGCCTGCCTGCTCGCGCGGGACGAAGGCGGCCCGGCCGTGGCCCGCCAGGTCCTGTGCTACCCCTCGCTGGATTTCGGCCAGGACACCCAGTCCGCGCGCCAGTTCGACGGGGTGTTCTTGACCATCAAGCCCGGCGGCTGGGCCGAGAGCGGCTACCTGGCCGGGCAGCCGATCACCCCCTACGCCGCCCCGCTGCGGGCGGCCACCCTCGCCGGGCTGCCGCCGGCCCTGGTGATCGGCGCAGGCCGGGACCCGCTGCGCGACGACGCCCGGGCCTATGCCGCGCGGCTGGACGCCGACGGCGTGGACGTGACGCACATCGAGTACGCCGACACCATGCACGCCTTCCTGAACTTCTGCGGCGTCCTGTCGGCCGGCCGTCACGCGGTCGAGCTGATCGCCACCGACCTGACTCGGACCTTCGCAAGCTGAAGCCACCGGCACGGGCAGATCCGGCCGGCGGGTTGCCGGTGCTTGCCGGCTCGCTCCAGACTTGGCAGGGTCGTGCTCACGAGGGACGATCGTGCGCCAAGCGCCGCGGGGTTGAGTGGTGATCCGGACTCCTGACCAGCGTCTGCGGGTGTTCGTGAGCTCTACCGTGGGCGAGCGGGGCGAGCGGGCCGAGGAGCGGCGGGCGGTCGCGCGGGCCATCTCCGCGCTCCGGCTGGCGCCGGTCATGTTCGAGCTGGGGGCCCGGCCATACCCGCCGCAGGAGCTGTACCGGGCCTACCTCGCCCAAAGCGACGTCTTCGTCGGGCTGTACTGGCAGCGCTACGGGCAGGTTGGCCCGGATATGGAGATCTCGGGGCTGGAGGACGAGCTCCGGCTGGCGCGGCCGCTGCCGCGGCTGCTGTACATAAAGACGCCGGCACCCGACCGCGACCCCCGCCTGGCCAGGCTGCTGAACGGTATCAAGCAGGAGGCCACGGCCTCCTACCGGTACTTCCGGACACCCGCCGAACTGGGCCGGCTGGTGCGCGAGGATCTCGCGACGCTGCTGAGCGAGCGGTTCGCCGCCAGCCAGCCCCCGGCCGCAGCCGCCGCGCCGCCGCCGCCGGCCCGGCGCCGCCGCGGCCCCCGCCCGCTGCCGGTCGGCATGACCTCGCTCATCGGGCGAGAGCAGGCCATCGACGAGGTCGCCGGCCTGCTCGGTGACCCGGGAGTGCGGCTGGTGACCCTCACCGGGCCGGGCGGGATCGGCAAGACCCGGCTGGCGGTGGCCGTGGCCGAGCGGCTGCGCGACCCCTTCGATGCGGGCGCGGTGTTCGTCCCGCTGGATGCGGTGACCCGCCCCGAGCAGGTCCTGGGCGGCATCGGCCGGGCGCTGGGAGCCGACACGCCGGGGACGGATTCGGCGCTGCAGGCGCTGGCCGAGCAGCTCGCCGACGACCGGCGGCTGCTGCTCCTCGACAACCTGGAGCAGGTGCTCGAGGTTGCCGGTGACCTGGACGAGCTGCTGGCCCGCTGTCCCGGGATCGCCATCTTGGCGACCAGCCGGACCGTGCTCGGGCTGCGCGCCGAGCGCGAGTACCCGGTACCGCCGTTGCCGCTGCCGGCCGACCCCGCCACGGTGCCGCCGGAGGAGCTGATGACGTTGTCGCCGGCGGTGGCGCTGTTCGTGGACCGGGCCCGCGCGGTGCGCCCCGGCTTTGCCCTCACCCAAGCCAACGCCGTGGCGGTGGTCGAGCTGTGCCGGCGGCTGGAGGGCCTGCCCCTGGCCATCGAGCTGGCGGCGGCGCGCACCCGGCTGCTCGATCCCGCGGCGCTACTGCGGCGGCTGGCGACCTCCCTGGACGCGCTGGGGACGGGCGCCGTGGATCTGCCCGAGCGACAGCGGACGCTGCGGGCCGCGGTGGACTGGAGCGTGGGCCTGCTGGACGACGCCGAGCGGTCGCTGCTCGAGACGGCGGCGGTGTTCGCGGACGGCTGGACCATCGACGCGGCCGCGCAGGTCGCCATGCTGGACGAGGACCGGGCGCTGGACCTGACCGAGTCGCTGGCCCGCCACAGCCTCATCTACCCCGACATCACCGACCACGGACCGCGCTTGCGGATGCTGGAGACCGTCCGCGAGTTCGTCGCCGAGCGGCTGGCGGCCAGGCCCGACGCCGCCGACATCCAGCGCCGGCACGCCGGCTACTACCGGGCGCTTGCTGAACGGGCCGACCGGCCGCTGCGGGGCGTCGGCCAGGGCGAGTGGACCGAACGGCTGGAGGCCGAGGCCGGCAACCTGGCCACCGCCGTGCGCTGGCACCTCGCCCACGACCGGGAGCCGCTGCCGCACCTGTTCCGGGTGCTGTGCACCTTCTGGATGCTGCGCGACCACTCGAGCGAGGCTCGCTCGTGGATCGGCCAGCTGCTGCCGGCCGACGACACCCTCGACGCAGAGGCCCGGGCCGAGCTGGTGTGGACCGCGGCGGTGATCGCCAACGAGGTGGGCGACGACCCGGCGGCGCTGGCGGCCCGCGACCGCCTCGCCCCGCTCCTGGACGAGATCAACGACCCCTACCTCCGCGCCGTATCCCGGCTGGCGCTGGCCTGGAGCTCGCCCATCACCGACGACTTCGACGGCGCCCTCCGCGATGCATCGGTGAGCCTGGAGCAGCTTCGCGGCCAGGACGAGCCGTTCTGGACGGCGCTGGCCGTGTTCACCCTCGGCTTCCTCGAAACGGCCGTCGGCCGTTACGACGACGCCATCGGCCACCTGACCGCGGGGCGTGGCCTCTGGGACCGGTTCGACAACGCCTGGTTCGCCGCGAGCGCCCGGGTGCAGCTGGGCACCGTGGCCGTCGAGCAGGGCCGGCTGGATGACGCTCGGGCGCTGCTGGACGAGGGGCTGGACTTCAGCTTGGAGGCGTACGGCACCCACGGCGTGACCATCTGCTTGGCCGCGTTCGCCCGGCTGACGTTCGCCGAGGGCGACCCCGAGCGGGCGGCACTGCTGGCCGGAGCGGCCGATGGCCTGCGCCGGCGGGCCGGCCGGCGGGCGTGGCCTTCGCTCCGCCGGGAGGAGGCAGAGATCGTGGCGCAGGTCCGCGGAGCGCTGGGGGCGAACCGCTTCGATGAGGCGTTCGCGGCCGGCTCCCGCCTCAACCTCCGGGAGGCGGTGGCCGCCGTCCGGGACGAGCGCGGCGCCCGCGCGCCCGCCCCGTAAGCCGTGACTGGGCCCCGCCTGTACCTTGGGCCCGCCGACCTGAGTTCAGTCGGCGAGCAGCTCGTCCAGGCGCTGGGTTACCGGCCAGGCGCCGTCGGAGCTGTTGGAGATCACGGTGTGGGTGACGGCTGACGTGGGGTCGTGCACGCTCCGGAAGGAGACACCGGCGTCGAGTCCCTCGAGCATCACAGTGCCGCCGTACATGCCGAGCCAAAATCCCAGCCCGTACCGCCTCGACTCCGCGGGGATGTCGCTGCGGGGACGCACCATTTCGGACACCCACCCCGCAGGCACGATCTTGTTAGAGAACAGCGACCGCCAGAAAGCGGAGATGTCGGCGGCGGTCGAGTAGATCCCGCCGTCCCCACTGCCGAGGACCGGTAGGTGGAACACGTTCGTCCTCGACCTGCCCTCGACGGGCACGTAGCCAAGCGCGGCCCGGCCCGGCAGCTCATCCGAGCGCAGGAAAGCGGTGTCGCGCATGCCCGCGGGCGCACACACTCGTTCGTGCACCAGCCGGGGAAAAGGAACCCCACTGACGCGCTCGGTGATCAGCGCCAGCACGACGTACCCGCCGTTGCAGTAAGAGAACCGTTCGCCCGCCGGGAACTTCGCGTGATGCCCGCCCAGGACAGCCAGGTACTGCTCGGTGTCCGCAAGATTTTGCGCGGGCACCGTGAGCACGTAGTCGGTGAGCTGGTAGCCGGTCTCCTCGTCGACGTAGTCACCTATGCCGGACCGGTGCGCCAGCAGGTGCTCGACCGTCACGTCCCGCGCGATGAGCGGCAGATCCTGGCCCAGCACCGAGCGCGCGGTCGTGGACAGGTGCAGCGCACCGTCGTTGATCAAGCTGACCACGGTGAGCGCGGTCAGCCCTTTCGTTCCGCTGGCGATCGCGAACCGCGTGTCGATGGTGTTCGGCACCTGATATGCGCGGTGAGCCAGGCCATACGCCTCGGCGAACTCGATCTCGCCTCCGCGGTCCACCCACACCACACCGGCGAACCCGCTCCGTTCAGCGAGCGACTGAATCTCTTGGGCCCACGGCGGCATCCCCCGGAGAGTACAACCCCGCCGCGACCGGGACCAGGCCGACCGGTGCGCGGCAGCACCGCCTTCAATCCCAGATCGCTTGATCGTGGTCACCGCGGCATAGCCTGGCCATAGCGGGAATCACGTCGCACGCTCGCCGCGTGGGGCGCATTGGCGCGCGTCACAGTCTGGCGGTCGTATCGGGGGTTGGGTGTGGGAACGCCGATTCTGTTCCTGGTAGATGAGGACCGCGCGGCGTTGGGGGCGCTGGCGGATGACCTTGGCCGCCGCTTCGGCGCTGGGTCAGCTGGCCAGCCCTATTACCAGCCACATGAAGCCCGCGCCGCCGATCGTGCAGGCGAGCGTGAGGCGGCTGGGATGGCCCGTGTGCGCCTCGGGGAGGATGTCGGAGGTGGCCAGGTAGAGCAGAACCCCGGCGAAGAATCCCAGGTACAGCCCCAGCACGTGGCGCGGGATCGTGAAGGCCAGGGTGATCGCGGCCCCGATGACCGGCGCCGCGGCGTCGCAGGCCAGCAGGGCCAGCGCCCGCCGGCGGTTGTTCCCGTACAGCGAGGTGATCGTGTAGGTGTTGAAGCCGTCGGCGAAGTCGTGGCTGATGACCGCGATAGCCACGACCGCCGCCACGGTGCCTCCGGCCTGGAAGGCGGCGCCGATCGCAAAGCCGTCCGCCAGGCTGTGCCCGACCAGGCCGGAGGCCGCGAGCATCCCGACGCCCGGATGGTGCTGGTGGCCCGCGTATTCGCCCTCGTGACCCCGGTGCACCGGCGCCGAGCGCTCGATCACGTGCAGCGCCAGGAACCCCGCCATGGTGGCGAGCAGGACGACTGGGACGCCGAACAGATACGCCGGCTGCTCGCCTAGGGCCTCGGGTATCAAGTCGAAGAGCACGACGCCGAGCATCAGCCCCGCGGCCAGGCCCAGCACCAGGTGCTTGCGGTCACCGATGCGCAGCGCGGCCACGCCGCCAAGCAGTGTGCTGACGAACGACGCGAGCGCGACCACGACAGGCATTGGCGGCAGCTCCTCCTGGCCGAAGCGTTACGGGACCGTCCTCAGTCTGCGCGCCGGCAGCGTTCACCGCGGCGCAACCCGCACGTGACCACGCCGATCATTCGTCAGACGGGGTGTCCGGCTGTACGGTCGCGCACCAGGCCGCGATCTCCGCGCGCCGCGCGGCGCCCAGCAGGCAGGGCACAGGGGCCGTTGGTTCCTGCTGAGAGACTGGCGACGTGGACGGCGCCAGCGAGCTCGAGCAGGTCTACCGGGAGGAGGCGACCCGGATCCGGGCCGCGCTCGCGGCGCGGCTCGGCGATGTCGGCCTCGCCGAAGAACTGGTGCAGGAAGCGTTCATCGAGGCAATCGAGCACTGGCGCGCCGATGGCGTGCCGCCGAACCCGGGAGGCTGGCTGGCCACCACCGCCCGGCGCAAGGCGATCGACCGGCTCCGCCGGGAGCGCTCCGGGCAGGAGAAGCTCGCGCTGCTGGCGGTGACCCAGGCACGGCAGGCGAGCCCCGGCGGCAGCGGAGGCGGTCCGGATGACCTCGATGCCGGGGCAGGCCAGGCCGACGATGACGACCTGCTCGGGCTGGTGTTCGCGTGCTGCCATCCGTCGCTGCCGCGGGAGTCGCAGATCGCGCTCACCCTCCGCGCCGTTTGCGGTCTGACCACGGCCGAGATCTCGGCGGCGTTTCTGGTCAGCGAGCCCACGATGGCGCAGCGGCTGTCGCGGGCGCGGAAAGCTCTGCGAGATACCGGCTCCGCCGTGCGCGTCCCCGATCCCGATCAGCTCGGCGACCGGCTGAACGAGGTGCTCGCCGTCATCTATCTCGTCTTCAACGAGGGGTACCTGGCCAGCGCCGGGCGAACGCCGGCCCGCCGTGACCTCGCGGCGCAGGCGATAGCGCTGAACAGGCTCCTGCACCGGCTGATGCCGCGCGAACCCGAGGTGCTGGGCCTGCTGGCGCTGCTCCTGCTGCACGAATCGCGGGCGGCCACCCGGTTCGACGGCTGGGGACGGCTGGTCCGTCTGCAGGACCAGGACCGGGCGCGCTGGGACCGCTCGCTCATGGCGGAGGCGACGATGCTGCTGGCCCGGGCGATGGCGATGCACCGCCCTGGCCCGTACCAGATCCAGGCCGCCATCGCCGCGGTCCACGGGCAGGCGCCGGACTACGAGCACACGGACTGGCAGCAGATCCGGCTGCTGTATGACCGGCTGCAGCTGCTCACGCCGTCGCCCGTCGTGCGGCTCAACCGCGCGGTCGCCACCCGGTTCACGACGGGCCCGCAGGCCGCGCTGGCCGAGGTCGAGCCGCTGGCCGGTGAGCTCGACGGCTACCGGCTGTTTCACGCGGTGCGGGCCGAATTGCTCCAGGACCTCGGGCGCGATGAGCAGGCCCGCTCCGCGAACGAGCGAGCGCTCGCGCTCGCCGCCAACCCGGCCGAGCGCGAGCTGCTCGCCCGCCGCCTATCGCTGTGAGGTGATCGGCCTCACTGCACCATGACCGGCCTGACCTCGATCGTGATCCATCCCCGGTCTATGCCGGGCCAGGTCTTGGCGATCTCAACGGCCTCGTCGATCGTGTCGGTTTCGAGCAGCGAGTAGCCGCCGAGAACCTCCTTGGCCTCCATGAACGGGCCGTCGGTCACCCCGGTTGCCCGCACCGTCTTGGCCTTGTCCGGCCAGTCGAGCTGGTGCCCGGCGTCGGCGAGCTTGCCGGAGCCACCCTGCTTCTCGTACCACGCCATGATCTCTGTCATCCATGCCTCAAGGTCGGGCCCGCGCAGCTGCTGGCCGGTCTCGGTGATCATCCCCAGTATCAGGTACTTCATCATTCGCCTCCGCTTGTCCGGGCCGGGCGCCCCGGTGGCACCCTCTCACCGATTCCACGAACCGCCCGGCGGCCGTTTCGACATGGCACTCGAAGAAAACCCGACGCCGCTGCCTGATCCATACTTCATATGTGACCTCCGGCCAGGAAGGCGCCTTCGAACTGGGAACCGACGGGCCGACGGCGATCCTCGTCGGCATCGACGGCTCCACCACCTCGCTGCGCGCGGGGGCGTACGCAGGAGGGCTGGCGCGCCGGCAGCATGCCCGCCTCGTCGCCATCTACGTCGAGCCGCTAACGTCGATGGCCGCCGCGGTGCCCGCCGCCGGCGCCGCGCTGGCGGTGGCGCGCGAGGAGGGATTCTCCCAGGTCGCCGGTGACCTGGGCCGCCAGGCCGAAGAGCTGGCCCGCGACCGGGGCATCAACCTTACGTTCATCGCCGCCCGCGGCGACCCGTTCACCGAGATCTGCCGGGTCGCCGCCGAGATCCGCGCAGACGCCCTCGTCGTCGGGGCGTCGGCCAAGGCGGGCCACCGGCTTGTCGGCTCGCTGGCGATCCGGCTGGTGCGGGCCGGCCGGTGGCCGGTCACGGTGGTCCCCTGACAGCAAGCTCTCCGCGTCATCGTGGCGGTGTTCCGCCGCCGCGATCGCGAGTTCGCGGCGCAACGATGCGCGCTCCGCGCGGTACTCGGGCCGGCGGCAGGCTCATCGGAGCCATCCGGGCAGATCACCGATCTTGGCTCCACCGGAGCCGGTGACGACCGCCGCGAGCCCGTCCTCGATCGCCCGGACCTGCTGCGCGCCAAGGCGGCGGATCCAGTCCCGCCGGAGCCGCTCGAAGATCGCTGCGCTCAGGTCGAGCATCTCCTCGCCCCGCGGCGTCCTGGTGAGCACGGTGGCGCGGGCGTCGTCGGTGCTCGGCCGGCGGGTGATGTAGCCGATCTGCTCCAGCCCCGCTGCGGTCTTCGCCGCGGCTTGCTTGCTGACGCCGAGGCGGCGGCCCAGTTCGCTGACCGTGGCGCCGTCGGGGCCGATGGCCTGAAGCGCGAAGCCATGAATGGGCCGCGCGTCGCCGTGCCCCTGCTTGGCGAGTTCGGCGTGCAGGCCGTCGATGAGCTCCCGGAAGGTGGCCGCGAGCAGTAGCGGCAGCTCGAAGGCGGGTCGTTGCACCCGCCCATTGTGGTCGACGGTGGACAGGATAGACAACCAGGTTTACGATATCGACAACAAGGTTGTCCATCACCTGGAGGTTGGCCATGACCACGAGCCTTGTGCGCGCCGGGCGGGCGCGCCAAACCGAGACGCCCAATGCCCTCATGACAACGTTGGCCTCCCCGTCACAGGGCCCGACCGCGGGGCTCAGCATGTGGCTGGTCGAGATGCGCGCCGGCCAGCAGGGCCCACCCCACGTCTTCAACACGGAGCAGATCTGGCATCTGCTCGAGGGAGAGGTCGAGGTCGCGGCGGACACCGAACGGCTCGTGCTCGGCCCCGGCGACACCGTGGTGCTGCGGGCGGGCACCGAGCGCCAGGTGTCCGCGCGGACCGACGCCCGGCTCGTCGTCTGTGGCCGCAGTGACGCGGTCGTGCACGTGCCCGGAGAAGCGGCCCCGCGGGGGACTCCACCCTGGATCGGGTGACCCGCGACGCACATTATGGTTGACATTGATTATTCTTTACTGAATACTCGGAGCTGAACATACGGTTCCGATGCTGCCCCGCACGGGGCCAGGGAGTGAGTAGACATGACGACGACGCGCACCGCCCTTGTCATCGGCGCAGGGATCGCCGGCCCGGTTGCCGCGATGGCGCTGCAGAAGGCCGGTATCCAGGCCACCGTGTACGAGGCGTACCCCAGCACCGCCGACGACGCCGGGACGTTTCTGACCATCGCGTCCAACGGGATCGGCGCGCTGCGGACGATCGGCGCGGACGGGCCCGTGCTAGAGCCCGGCTTCCCGACCCCGGCGATCATGCTGCGCAGCGCGACCGGCAAGAACCTGGGCGCGGTCCCCACCGGGCTGGCGTACCCGCACGGCACCACCAGCCGCACGCTCAAGCGTGCCGATCTGCACCGGGCGCTGTACGACGAGGCGGCCAGCCGCGGCATAACGATCGAGCACGGCAAGCGCCTGACCCACGCCGAGCAGGCCGGCGACGGGGTGCGCGCGGTGTTCGCGGACGGCTCCGACACCAGGGGTGACGTGCTGATCGGTGCCGACGGCATCCACTCGGCCGTCCGCCGGCTCATCGACGCGGACGCGCCCGCACCCAGGTACGTCGGCCTGATCAACGTCGGCGGGTACACGCGCGGCGTGCCCGTGGATACCGAGCCCGGCAGCTACACCCTGATCTTCGGCAAGCGGGCGTTCTTCGGCTACGTCCCCGCACCGAACGGCGAGGTCTGGTGGTTCGGCAACGTGCCCCGCGGCGATGAACCCGCCCGCGGCGAGGTGGAGGCGATCACCGCCGAGGCGTGGCGGCGCAGGCTGGCGGAGCTTTATGCCGGGGACGCAGGGCCCGCGGTCCGGCTCGTCGAAGCCAGCGACACCGCCATCATGAAGGCCAGCCTCACACACTCGGTCCCGCACCTGCCGGCCTGGTACAAGGGCCGCATGATCGTCATCGGGGACGCGGCGCACGCCCCCACGCCAAGCTCCGGCCAGGGCGCGTCGCTGTCCATCGAAGACGCCATCGTGCTGGCGAAGTGCCTGCGCGACCTGCCCCACGAGGAGGCGTTCGCGGCGTACGAGGGGCTGCGCCGGAACCGGGTCGACCGGAT
>Ga0126382_10001039_pt1 | contig 11231 bp, 10 predicted proteins | sample PanSoiMetPlot_30_FD_92548 | JGI IMG/M metagenome (GOLD analysis project Ga0126382, IMG submission 92548) | Tropical forest soil microbial communities from Panama - MetaG Plot_30 | ecosystem: Environmental > Terrestrial > Soil > Tropical forest > Bulk soil | place: Panama | collected 2016-02-17 | reverse complement strand
GGCCGGTCGACGCGGCGCTCCGCCACCTCGGCGTACTTGCGCTCGAGGATGGAGGAGAGGACCGTCACCGCTGCGCCCCGCGGGTGAAGCGCACCAGGGACTCCAGCTTTTCTGCGGCTCTGCCCCGGTCAATGGAATCGGCCGCGATCGCGACGCCTTCGCGCAAAGAATTCGCGGCCCGCCCTGCGACCAGGGCCGCGGCGGAATTGGCCAGCACCGCGTCTCGGGGTGCACCCTTGTGTCCGCCGAGCACATCGCGGAGGATACGCGCGTTGCGCGCCGGCTCTCCTCCCTCCAGCTCCCGAAGCTCCCACCGCCGCAAGCCGATGTCCCCTGGCTCGATCTGATAGGAATCGACCTTCCCATCCCTCACCTCGGTGAGCTGAGTGGTTCCGCTGATCGCGATTTCGTCGAGGCCGTCGCCATGGACGACGAACGCATGCACCGAACCCAGCTGGTTCAGCACCCGCCCCAGCACCGGGACCCAGCGAGCCCCGTACACTCCCATGATCTGGTGTCTGGCGAGCGCTGGGTTTGCGAGCGGCCCAAGCAAGTTGAACACCGTTCTAACACCCAGCTCGCGCCGGATCTCAGCCACCGCCTTGAACGCAGGATGATGATGGGGCGCGAACAAGAAGCCAATTCCGAGCTCCTCGATGCAGTCTTCCACCTGCTCGAAAGGGATCGACAGATCCACCCCCAGGGCGAGCAATACGTCGGCCGAGCCACAGCGCGAAGAGACCGAACGGTTGCCGTGCTTGGCCACCACCACGCCCGCTCCCGCCGCGACGAAGGCCGAGGCGGTTGAAATGTTGAAGGTATTTCGCTCGTCGCCGCCGGTGCCGCAGGTGTCGATGAACACCTCTCGATCCACCCGGATCGAACGAACGCGGGCTCGCACCACCTCGGCGGCGCCGGCAATCTCGTCGGCCGTCTCGCCCTTGAGGCGAAGCCCGGTCAAGAAGGCTCCAATCTGAGCGGGGGTAGCCGCGCCGTCGGCGATTTCTTCCATCACCGCTGCCACCTCGACCCGAGCGAGATCCTGCCCAGCCACCAGCTTTTGAATCGCCTGCTGAATCATGCACGGGCTCGCCGTTGGATGCGACGCAGCCAATTGGCCAAAATCGTCTTGCCATGCTCGGTGAGGATCGATTCCGGATGAAACTGGACGCCTTCCAAATCAAACGCGCGGTGGCGCAATCCCATCAGCTCGTTCTCCCGGGTCCATGAGGTCTGCCGCAAGCTGCCCGGTAGCGAGCGGCGTTCCACCACCAGGGAGTGATAGCGACCTGCAAGGAAGGGCGAGGACACGCCGGCGTAGAGACCTTCGCCACGGTGCCAAATTGGCGTCGCCTTTCCGTGGACCACCCGGTGGTTTCTTACCACCTTGCCGCCAAAGGCCTGGCCAATCGCCTGGTGTCCCAGGCACACGCCGAGGATCGGAATCTCGCGAGCCAAGCTTTGGATTGCCTCGATGCAGATTCCCGCCTCGTTCGGCGTGCACGGCCCCGGTGAGAGCACCAGCCCGGAGGGCTTCGCGGCTCGGATCGCAGGCACGTCGATCTGGTCGTTTCGAAACACCTGGATGGAGCTGCCCAACTCGCCGAGAAACTGGACCAGGTTGTAGGTAAACGAGTCGTAGTTGTCGATCAGCAGCAGCCGCGGCTTCATCCCGCTTCATTTAGCAGGCCTTCCGGGGGGCCGCGAGATGGCCAGGACCTCGGAAGCGGATTAAGGAGGCCGGATTCCATGACTCCGGCCGGGCAATCGAGCTGGTCCTTCGACAAAGTCGCAGGCGTTTGCTCGGTGCTCTCCGGATTCACGACTTTGGGCGTTCATCTGATTCCACTGGCCTGGAGCCACGCCACCTCCTTCGAGCAACAGGTAGGGCTTTGGAACAACCCCCTCTATCTAGGCCGATTGTGGATGGTCTACCTCCACCTGCTCTTGGTGGTGGTGGCGATGCTGGGGGTTTGCCTTCGAAAACTGAGAAGTTCTCCTGCGCCTTCGGTGCTCGGCTTCGTCGGTTATCTGCTGTTCGCGTTCGCTGAAGCAGCCCGGGTTTCGTTGGCTCTTTTCGCGGTGAACGCCAGCTGGCGCGCCACCTACGCCACCAGCGGCGACGAAGCGCTCCGCGCCTCGATGAAAACGCTTCTGCTTGGTTGGCCTGGCATCAACAACGCGTTGTTCGTGCTCTTCTCCCTTGGCTTTGTCGCCGGCAATTTCTTTTACGCGATCGCCACCTGGAGGAGCCGCGGGCTGGAAAGAATCATCAGCGGTGCGCTGCTGACTTGGGCGTTGATTGGAATCTACGGGCTGCTGGAAGGCTTCGCCGGAGCCTCCTGGCTGCGCCCATTGCCCGAGTGGCTGAGCTTCACTTTCCAGCCGGCGGTACGTTTTCTGATTGGCGCGTGGTTGCTGGGGGCGGGCGCCAAGAATGCCGCCACGGCAGCGACTTAGACCCGCTCCGCAATCGAACTTCGGCTCCCTCGTATCGCTCGATGAAAGGAGCTGAACATGGAAATGACCCAAGAGAAGTTGAGCGGAAATGAGTTGCAGCTGGCGGCGTGCTTCGCGGTGATTCTCGGTTACCTGTGTTCTGCCGGCGTTCTCATCAGCCAGTTCTTGTAGGTCGTGCAGATGGTTCCAAGCGTGCAGTTGTCGGTTGCAGTAGCTGGTGCAGAAGCCAGAAGCCGGGAGACGGGATTTTCCCCACGAGGTTGAGAAGCCCCTCCCGGCAGCAGTGAAATCCCCAAGCTGAAAACTGTGGCGAGTGCCGGCGCGAGCTCCTGGAAGCGCGCGGTCAGAACTTGTAGGCGAGGCCGATCAGGCCGTTCAAGCCGAAAGTCGTGCCGGAAACGGAGCCAGCGCCGATCACCGGCCCAAGCCGAAGGCTGAAGGTCAGCAGGAGATTCGGCTCAATCGCGTACTCGACACCGCCTCCGAAGAGGATCGGAATAACCACGTAGGATCCAGAGGTAAAGAAAATATCGAAGGCCACGTCAGCGCCGGCGATGACCATCACTTGCGGGGAGATAGGGAAACCTGCAGCAAAGGACAGCGGGATCGCAACCCCAACCTGGGTACTGCCGCCGCTGGGGAAAAACAGCAATAGGCCCGGCTGAGCGCCGATTCCAACGTTGTACTTGGGCGTGTCTACGAGGTTGAGGCGACCTACCGCGGCAAACTTGAGCTCGGGCCAGATGCAGCAGGTGCTGTTCTCCACTCCATAGTTGAACGCGAACATCCCGCCGAGATCGACTTTCGGCGACACTCCATGGAGAAGCGTGGCCGAAATGCCTGGCCAGCCTGCTTGTCCGTGAATCACGGTCTGATCGACGCCCACCGTGCGTCCCGACAGCACCGACCACTGCTCAGCCGCATTCGCAGCGGTGACGCCAAACAGCAGTGGCAGCGCCGCTGAGCCCAACCTCATCAACCGAGTCATCTATTTGAAACCTCCACAGGCCGAGGAATTGATCCGAATTCAGCTCAAGGTCCTACGGATATAGGCCAGGAGTTGCGGTTCGAAAAATTATTTTCACATCCAGAGAGATTAGAACTGAGCAACATCGATCGCGCCAGCTGCGCGCATCGTTCACAGTAGTTCCCGAGGTAGGCGCCTATAGCTCGTCGGCGATCCGTGCACCCGACCCGGGCGGAACGCAGGTGAAGGTCAGCTCGCCGCCCACAACGTTGGCCAGCGCCCTGAGTTCGTCGTCGGTGCGGAGAGGATCCGTGGATTGGCTACGCACGAAGAGCTGATCGGAGGCGGAGTAGAGAAAGCCCGCCGCTTGTCCATCCACCCTGCCCTTTACCACCAGCTCGCATTCGGTGGCGGAGGCGCGCCACTCCAGCAGATCGATCCGCGGCCCCGCCACCGCTCCGTTGTCGTTGGTCAGCGTCACCTGCTGGCCGACGATGGGAGCCAGGTTGCTGTCGAATGCGAGCAGATACGCTTCAATCTGGCGGCGGAGGGTTACGCCCTGGCTTCCCGAAGGAATGCCTCCGCGGTTGAAGATCGACCGGATGAAGACGCTCGCCCCATGAAATCGAAACAGAGTGTCGGTGCCGCCATCGTGTAAAAACCCGAACCCCCGAACTTGATCTCCCATGAAGGGGAACGGATCCGACGGAAAGAACGGCTCCGGCGACATCCCGAACATTCCGACCTTCTGGTAGGCGTTCCGCAAGTGCGGAATCTTGAAGAGCTGCGTTTCACTCTCGAACGACGATCTTCCATCGCTGCCGAAGAATCCGGGCCGAGGGACGCCGAACTCGCGGTTCCCGTCCGGGTCCAAAATATGGCAGCCGTTGCAGGTCACGAAGGTGTCCGATGGCAGTCCCCCGGTGGTGATCCCGAGGAAGAAGTTCTGCCCCTCCTGCTGTTCCGGCGTGAGCGAGTTGTCCAGGTTTCGAATCGGGTTCGGTGGATACATCACCTGGAGAATGAAATCGGTGAAGGCCTGCATCTCCTCGTCGGTGAGCTGTTCGCTGCGCCCGAGCAGGCCGGGAAAGGCGACGTTGAACTTCTTGAAGCCAGCGACCTCGTCGAAACTGCCGGTATTCGGCTGCTCGCTGAACTCAACGTCGTTGCCGCCCGTCCGGTCCCCGCGCCAGTGCATCGGGCCGTGGTTGTCCATCCCGCGCAAGCTCTGGGTGGTCATCGGTCCCTTGAGCGGGTGAAAGATCGGATCGAGCAACGTCGGCCCGACGATGAACGGCCCCGGATCGTTGAGTTGGGTGTTGTCGGGGTCCCCCAGATCCCAGGCGAGGCTGTCGAAGTCTCCAAACACGTGACAGCTGGCGCAGGCCGAGTCGCCGTGGCTCGAGGTGTTCGCGGCGTCGTACAGGAAGGGGCGCCCATTCACCACGGACTGGGGCTCGGGGTTGTACATCGCCAGGTGGAAGGTCTCGGAGCGGCTTGGGAGGTCGACGATCGAAATTGAGTTGTCGAACCGAGTAAGCACGTAGAGCGCCCCGCGCGCCTCGTCCAGAACCACCCCGCTCGGGCCTCCGCCGGTGAGGAGAACTTGGTTGCGGGTGTCTGGAACGAAGCTGTCGTCCTCGAGCTGCGCGGTGCTGAAGATCCCCAGCTTGCTCGAGCCAAACGCCGTCACATACAGCCAATTGCCGTCGCTGGAGACGGCCATCGAGGTCGGGAATGCCAGGCTTTTGACGCTCTCTGCATTGGGCGTGGGATCGCAGCAGTGGGTGTAGTCGATGTGCTTGTTGAGATGGCGGGGCGTCGGATTCGCGACGCCCTCGAGAATAGTGATTCGACTCTCCACGATGTGCCCGCGCACCGTCCGCATGCGCGATTCCTGATACGCGTACTCGCCGGGCCCTTCGAAACGGGTGTCGTTCTGCGCGTCGGTGTTGGAGACGTAGATTTTTCCGGAGACGGGATTGACCGCGATGTTGAACAGCACCGTACCGACGCCGCTGTAGCTGGCCTGGCGCGCCACCGGACGGTCGGCGTTGGCGTCGATCGCGAAGACGTCCCGATCCGGGAGCGAGAACCGGATCGCGTCGTCCCAAATGCGATCCAGCTTGTCGAACCAGTGCACCGAGCCATCGGGGCCGCCTTCGCGGTACTTCACGATCAAGCCGACGTCGGGCCCGACGATGTGCTCGAAGTTGTCCCGCGGCGCCGGAAGCGAGCCGGTCGGAACCGAGCCACGGGAGATGGTGGCGGTTCGGTTGCCGGAGTGAAACGCGGCGGCGTAGACCGTCGCGCCGTCTGGGCTCACCGCAAGCGCTCGCGGCGTGTCGCAGAATAAGGTGACGATTCCAAGGACTTCGCCGGTGCTGTCGATCGCCCAGACATCGGCGCGGCCTGCGCCCGGGGTCGTCAACTCCGGATCGACCGGAGAATTTTGCCCGCGGTGCGCGGTGGTGACGAAAGCGCGGTCGCGCTCAGAGCCAGCGAAGACGATGTCGCGCGGCTCGTCGCCGACGAGCAGCGTGCGCACCACGCGCGCCTGCGCCAGGTCGCTCAAGTCAACTACGCTGATGCTGTCGGAAAGGTGATTGACCACCCAGACCTCATTTTGGGTTCGCGCCGCCACCGCGACCGGCTCCAGCCCGACCGGAACCGATGCCGCCAGCGCCAACCAGCCCTCCTGGATGCTGAACACCTCGAGCCGGTTGGCGGGCGTGTTGGTCGCTAGCAGCAGATTGCCCTGCGGCGACAACGCCAACGGCCGGACTTGCCCAGATTCGAAAAGCGTGAACGAGGAGCTACCGCCGGAGGACAACAATCCCGGGCTCGAAGGCGCGGTGACCGCCTTCTCCGACCGACAACCGATGAGTGAAAGCAAAGCCGCGCCGAGCGCGAACAGCCGACGAGTCGCCACGTTTCCCTCCCCGAAAGAGCGCGAAAGCTACCTAAAGGCCGGCAGATCAGCCAGTGCCGCCGGCAGCTTCAGTCGACCCGCAGCCGAACACGCAAGTAGAGGTTGTGCACCCCAAGGTGGGAGAGGGGAACCTCGAACACGCGATCCGACTGGATCGCCTGAGGGATTTGCAGCTGGAGCAACCGCTCCTCCTCGATGATCCCCTGGCCGGCGCATTCCAGGCACGGAAAAAGCCAGTCTCTTCCGGAGCCATCGCACGTCGGACAGTGGCGGAGGGCCGGCACCGCTATCGATACCGCGGTTCCCTGCTCCGCTTCGTCGGCGCTGAGGATAATGTCCAGGTCCAGGGGCCTTAACCGCTCCGACTTGGGAACGCCGATCTCGGTGAAGTTTCGAGTCCAGCGATCGGAAACTTCGCGGATTTCCGATTCCGGCGCACGGAAGTCATGGAAAAGTGACAGAGGCGGTGGCCGCGGCGCTCGCGGAGTGACATCCACGCTACCCATCGGTACGCTCATCGGTTCGATGACCGCGGCCGAGTGGGCCTCGTCGTACGCTTGACGCTGCGAAGCATCGGACAGCACTCGGTAAGCCTCGACGACTTGCTGGAATCGGCGACTCTGTTCTTCGCTAGCGCGATCCGGATGATAGCGCACCACCAGCCGTCGGAACGCCCTGCGAATACCGACCGCGCCCTCGCCGCGCCTAATCCCCAGGACCGCGTAGTAGTCAGGTGAGGATCCCATCAGCTTCACCTCCAACGCGCGGGAGCAATTTACCAACCGATCAGATCGGGTGAAAGGTCGCTTCTTTGAGAGCAACGAACAGAGCGTGGGCTTTGTTGCGCGTCTCCCAATACTCGGCGGCGGGGCGCGAGTCGTAAACGATGCCGGCTCCCGCTTGCACGCTCAGGCGCCGAGCCGACTGCAGCAAGGTGCGAATCACGATCCCCATCTCCATGTTGCCGTAGCGATCGAAGTAGCCGACCGCCCCGGCGTACGGACCGCGGCGCGCCGGCTCGAGCGCATCGATGATTTCCATCGCTCTCACTTTGGGAGAGCCGGTCACCGTGCCCGCGGGGAATGCGGCCCGCAGCACGTCGAGCGCGCTGGTCCCCTGTTCCACTCGGCCCCGAACCTGGGAGACCAAGTGCATCACGTGCGAATAGCGCTCGACGGTTTTTAGAACGTCCACTTTCACCGTACCCACCTTCGCGACGCGGCCGACGTCATTGCGTCCCAGGTCCACCAGCATCACGTGCTCGGCATTTTCCTTGGGATCCGCTCTCAGCTCTAACTCGAGCTTGGCGTCCTCGACGGGCGTCCTTCCGCGGCGCCGGGTTCCCGCGATGGGCCGCACCGTGACTTCGCCACCTTCCAATCGAACCAGCGTCTCGGGCGAACTGCCGATCAACGCCTGGGAGCCATTTTGCAGAAAGAACAAGTAGGGAGAGGGATTGACCCTCCGAAGCGCCCGGTACAAGTCGAATGCGGGGACCGAGCTGGTGGCGTCGAAACGCTGCGAAACGACGATTTGCTGGCAATCGCCGGCCCGGATGTAGTCTCGCGCGGCCTTGACCGCTGCCTCGAAGCGAGTCCGCGAGGTGCGCGGCCGCAACCGCACGGCTTGGCGTGCCCTTCGAGCTCTGACTTTCCCCAACGGCCGCTGCAACGTCCGAAGCACGCGCCGGATCCGACGAAGCGAAGATTGGTACGCGGCTTCAGGCTTCACCCCTTGGGTGCAGGTTGCCTCGGCGATCACCTGCACCGTGTGGCGAACGTTGTCGAAGGCGAGCACGGTATCGAAGTCCATCATCAGGATGTCCGGAAATCCCAGCTCGTCGGGTGTGGTCATCGGGACCCGGGGCTCGAAGAGGCGGACCGCGTCGTAGGAGAGGTACCCCACCACGCCGCCGGCGAACCTCGGCATTCCATCGATTCGGATTCCTGGCGCGCGCTCCAGCTGGCGCGATATCCAGGTCAGTGGATCGATGCGGTCTCCGATGCGCCATGAAAGAAGCCTCCGCGGCCGCACCCCCAAGAAGGACCACCTGCCTTGGTGCTCTCCTCCCTCGACGGACTCGAAGAGAAAGCCGTGCCCTTCATCTTTAGATAGCTTGAGAAATGCGGAGACCGGAGTCTCGGTGTCCGCCGACACCTCGACTCGAATCGGAATGGTCGACCCGGGGCGATAAAGCTGTCGAAACGCGGCGTACCCGGGCGACGAGTCCATCAGCGCCTACTCCGCGGCGGCTCCAACTGGGTTCCGTTCCGCCGCCGGCTCGGCCGCGGCCACCGGCGGCACTCGCAGCAGAAACACCGCCGAGACCAGCCCGAAAGCCAAGGTCGCCAACCACAGCGTCCGACTGCTGAATTGCTGCATCACCTCGGTCCCCAGCCAGGGGGCGAAGGCGAACGCGACCCCCCAGGCCATCAGGTAATAGCCCATGTACTCTCCGCCGCGACCTCTCGGGGCGAGCGAAGCCACATACGCCGAGGCGGTTGGCAAAAAAACCATCTCGCCCGCTGTCCAAATCAAGACCGTCAGGGTGACAGCGGTCACGGTGTGAGCGAATGCCAAGGCGCCAAATCCCGCACCCAACAGCACCGCGCCCAGCGCCAGGGACCGCCCGTAGCTCCAATGCGCCATCGCCGAGTTGAGCCGTACTTCGGTGAGGACGATCACCAACGTGTTAAGGGTGAACATCGCTCCATAGACGGCTTCGGACATCCCCAGATCGCGAACCATGTAGAGCGACATCGAGCCCATATGCTGAAAGAAGGTCACTAGCACCGGCAGCATCGCGACCAGAAAATACAAGAGGCGCGGATCCAAAAGCGCGAGGTTGGGAAGTCGCACCTCGGCAACTTTGGTTTCTTGGTGGTGCGCCGGCGGGCGAAATCGTGACAGCAAGACCAGGCCTGCTGCAATCGACGTGGCCCCGTCAACCCAGAAGAGCGCGTCGAACGAGACCGTAGCCAAAAGTCCTCCCAGCGCGGGGCCTACGCTCATCCCCAAATTGACTGACAACCGGTTGAGCGCGAAACCCTGCCTTCGCAGCTTGGGTCCTGCCAGCTCTCCAACCAAGGCCAGGTTCGCCGGGCGAAATGCCTCTGCGGTGAGGGCCAGAAGCGTCACTCCGGCGAGCATCTGTGGAAGCGTCTTTGCGAGCAACAGCAGCCAAGAAGCAGCCCCAGAACTGAACAGCGACAGTCGCATCACCCGCAGGGCGCCCAGGCGATCCGCGAGGTGACCACTGACCGCCACCCACAGCAGTGCCACCACACCATAGGTGGTCAGCACCAATCCGGCGCGCGAGGGCGTGTAGCCGAGATTCTGGGTGAGGTAGAGCATCAGAAAAGGCAGCACCATGGTGCCGGCGCGGTTCACCAGCGAGGCCGCGGCTAGCAGCCAGGATTCCCTCGGAAGGCCACCGAGCTCGCGCCACGGATTCCATCGGGAGCGCAACGACCGAGCTAGGGAGTTCATCGCGGCGCGCCTTTGTAACAGCTCGGGGGCGCGGGCGCACCAGTCCGGATCAGCCCTTCTCACGCACCCGGGAGGGCGCCTCCGGCGACGACTCCGGGGGCGAGGAAACCGGGGCGAGCACCGTTGGTTCGCGATTCACCGATTCCAAGGCGTCGGCAACCGCGCTGATTTCCTCGCCCAGGCTGTCCATGCTCTTCTTGAGCCCCTGGCCGGCGATTTGGGCCGAGGCGCTGTCGGCCGAGCGCACCCGAAGCACCTGGGTGTAGAGGTTCTCGAGCACATAGGAGAGCCGGGTTCGTTCCGCTTCCATTCGCGACGCCGCGGTGAGCAGTTCGCTACGCTGCTTGCGCTGCTCGTCGAGGGCGACGATCGCGGCCGAAAGGCGCTGCCGGGTAATCTCGTCCTGCTCCGCCTCGAGCCGGTTCGCCAAACTTTTCCTCTCCAGCGCCAATCGCTGATCATCCTCAGGGGTGACCAAAGCGCGAAGCTCCCCCTCGCGCTTGGCGAGGGCATGGCAGCCTTGCCGAATCCCCTGCACCGTTTCCTCGGGCTTGCGAATCAGGTCCCGCAGCACCTCCGGGCCCCGCTTGATTTCCGCGAGGAGCCGCTCGCACCACTGATCCACTCGGGCCAGGCTCTTGTCGATCTCGCCCGTCGTTTTCACCTGCGATTTCGGTCCTGCGCCTCGTTGCTCGGAGGTGGTTTCGCCTGACCCGGCTTCCTTTTCGCGCTCGGACTCCAACTGCTCAGCGGAATAGCGAAAGATCTTTCGGATGCCGGAGATCGCCAACCCGACCGCGAAAAGGACCAGCCACCAAAGATTGGGGGACTGGTACGCCATGTATCCCACGAAGGCGGCGGCGATCAGCCGGATGGCCCCGTCTGCCGGGTCGCTCTTTCGGGAAGCCCGGCGCCGCGCCTCTCGCGCCAAGCGCTTTTCCCATCGGCGTCCCTTCCCGAAGCGATCTATCGCCTTTTCGCGCTGCTCGGCTCGATCGATCGCCGCGGAAATGCGCCGAAGCGCCTCCTCAAGAGTCTGCCGGTGGTTTCCATTCATCTTTCGGGCTCGGTTCGGCCGTATACAATGCCTCCAGCGACGGCGCGACTGCCCGCTGGCAAAATCCCGGTCCCCGGGCGCCACCCAAGTGACGCAGTTACGCCCCGGGACCGGGCCCCACGAAATGCCCGGAAACTCAGTGGGTCACAGGAGCTTCGGCGGATGCGTTGACCGCGTCTTCGACCGTTCCTGCCAGCCCGAGGTCCAGACGCTGAGCCCGCTCATATCGGCTCTCCACGTCCTGCCAGTTCCACAAACTCCAGAGCACCTCGAAGAACTTCGCCTTGTCGGCCTGGTATTGGAGGTAATAAGCGTGTTCCCAGGCG
>Ga0126382_10001037_pt1 | contig 11237 bp, 10 predicted proteins | sample PanSoiMetPlot_30_FD_92548 | JGI IMG/M metagenome (GOLD analysis project Ga0126382, IMG submission 92548) | Tropical forest soil microbial communities from Panama - MetaG Plot_30 | ecosystem: Environmental > Terrestrial > Soil > Tropical forest > Bulk soil | place: Panama | collected 2016-02-17 | reverse complement strand
TATCCCCGGAATGACTGGAGGCTAAGCTTGCACACATTCGGGCGCAAGCTTCGCGAAGGAACCTCTCCGCTTTTTTACCAAGGTTTTATATTCAATCGACTAATGCCAAGTGGGGCCCAATGCTGGAACTTCACCGCCCGCTGTATAACGGAGCGACAGCGCAGCGAGTACCTGATCAGTAACCGTTGTGATGTGTAAAGGTAATGTATCATGACGCATCAACATGATCCCCACACCAATGACCATGGTCATCGTCGCGAGGGCCACGACCATGAGCATTCGACTCTCGGAGAATACTCCCACCATGGTCACAGCCATGGCGTTGTCGACCCCTCCATTGCCACAACCGCAGAAGGGCTTTGGGCGCTCAAATGGTCGTTCGTTGTGCTCACGGCGACGGCACTCGTGCAATCTGGGATCGTTTTCGTGTCGGGCAGCGTGGGTTTGCTGGCGGACACTATTCATAATTTTGGAGACGCCGCGACAGCGATCCCTCTTGGCATTGCGTTTCTTTTTGCGCGTAAGCAGCCCAACAAGCGATTTACATTTGGTTACGGGCGTGTCGAAGACCTTGCAGGCGTGACCATCGTTTTCACGATATTTTTTAGTGCAATTGTCGCCGGCTACGAGAGCATCGATCGATTTTTTCATCCGCATGATATTTCACATCTTTGGTCGGTTGCCTTGGCCTCGGTGGTCGGCTTTGTTGGCAACGAAGCCGTCGCAATTTTCCGGATCCGAGTGGGCCGCCGAATGGGCAGCGCCGCATTGATCGCCGACGGTCACCACGCAAGGATCGACGGATGGACCAGTCTGGCAGTACTTGTGGGGGTGCTGGCTGTGTGGTTCGGTTACCCGATGGCCGACCCGATTGTCGGATTGATCATTACCATTGCGATTTTTGGGATCGTGATTCAAAGCGGAAGACAGATATTTACAAGGATGCTGGATGGCGTGGATCCGCATGTTGTTGATGATATTCGACAAGCCGTGGCGCATGTGCCGGGTGTGAAAGAAGTGACCGAGATACGAGCACGTTGGCTGGGTCACCGCCTACATGCGGAGGTTAATGTGACACTGAGTTCGCAGATGATTCTCCGCGACGCCCATGCTATCGCCGAAGAAGTCCGTCACCAACTGCTACATCATCTCGAATATCTGTCGCTTGTCGTTATCCATGTTGATCCTGAGGATAAGTCGGGCGAGCGGCACCATCGCATCGAAATGCATAGCCACGACGGATTGCCCGCGCATTCTCATGCGGCCTAAGCGTGCCACAACTGACTGCAGGCCAGCTTACCGATTTTTGAAACCCTGGAGTTTCAATGCTGGATAATGGTCGTTCTCGCTTTGAAAAGCAGTGAAGCGACAACTTAGCTGAGCTTTCTCGCAGGCGCGCTTGCCTGCACCTGCGGGGTTTTCCAGACGCCAGCACGGAAAGCGATCGCCAGAATGACACCGTAGGCAGTCAAGCCTGAGGCAGCGACCACGGCGAGACCGCTCAAGCCAGCTCCAGTCATATGGACGGCAATCCAACCGCCGACAGCGACGACTAGCGCGCGACTTGTAATGGCGAAGAGCGGCCACATAGGCCGACCCGCCGCCTGAAATGCCGACGCCAACGTGAGTCCTAAGCCGAGGAAGGGATAGGCGACGCAGCTAATGACGAGATAGCCCGCCGCGAGGACATGAATCTCTTGAACATTGCTGAATAAGCTGACCCATGTGTCCGGTGACGTCGCGCCGAACAACCCGATACATCCGGTAACGGCTGCTGCTACGGCTGCAGCCGTCCATGCGACACACTCTGCACGTGCGAAGTTACCAGCCCCGATATTAGTTCCGACCATCGCTATCACGCCAGCGCCAAGACCGAACGCCAACGGATACAACAGGTACTCAAGGCGTACGGCTGCACCGAATCCCGCGAGTTGGGCTGCGCCCAAGCTGCCCACGAAGCTCGTGAGTGTGGCGAGCGCGAGATTGTTGAGAATAGGTTGCAACGACATCGGAGCGCCGACGCGCAGGATCTCGACAAAAAGGCGCCGCTCGAACCGCACACCGCGGAGCGACAATCTGATGGCAGTCCGCCCAGAAACGACATACCAGGACAGTAGCGCGCTCGACACGGTAAACGATGCGACTGTGGCGATGCCAGCACCCGGAATACCTAACGGCGGCAATGGCCCAATTCCGAACATCAATACTGGCACCAGCACTATGTGTAGGACTTCAGCTGCAATGTAGACCACTGCCAACACAGTTGCCTGGCCTGCGCCACGAACCACGCTCGTTAAGGTGCTGAGCAGCCAATAGGCGAGCGCGCCGGCAAAGATCGCGTTTGAGTATTCCAGAGCAGCAGCGATCGTGTCCTCAGTCCCGCCCATCAATGTATAGATCGCTGGACCGCCGATCAGCAAAACCGAAGTGAAGATAAAGGCCATTCCGACAGCGATGACGATGCCATGAATGACCAGTGCGGAGGCATCTGCATGGCGGCCGGCGCCGATGGCCCGCGCGATGGCCGATGCGACTGCTCCGCCCATGCTTGAGTTGGCCATCTGCTGCATCAGCATGATCAAAGGAAAGACGAGCGAGATGCCGGCCAGAGCGCCTGGCCCAAGTTGACCGACAAAATGGGCATCGACTGTCGCCGTCACGGCGATAAGCACGATATTTACGATGACGTTGGGCGCCGCAAGCCGCAGCAGCGTTGAAACGACGGCGCCTTCGAGCAGAAGACGTGTCCGCGAGGCGTTTGGCTTCAGCGGGTGTGCCGCCGTTACTGCGTGGATGACTGAGCCGCTTCCGTTGTTCATAGGCAACTCCTGTCCCAGGAGGGACTGGAGCAGCGCTTGGACGAAAGCGTCTTGGGAAACCGGGCGGCTGCATGAGAGCCCGATTGGTGCGAACCATCCAATTTCGCCGGCGGCAGTGCAACGCATGATTTCTCAGGCTAGACTGAAAATTTCTCATACCCTTCGGCAGGAGGATCACCGCCCCTCGCTGACAGACAACGCCAGTCTCACGAAAAAGGCGCGTTTTCGGGCTGTGTCTACACTTGTGCACGATCGGCGGCTTCTCTACTCTGCTTGAGTTTTTCTCATGAACTAGGGATCGATGCCGCGACGCCTCCCACAACTCAGCGCACTAAGGGCCTTCGAGGCCGCCGCCCGACACGTGAGCTTCACGCGCGCCGCACAGGAGCTTTGTGTCACCCAGGGTGCCGTGAGCCATCAGGTGAAAGGGTTGGAGTCCGAACTCGGCATCAAATTTTTCAACCGCGAACGGCAGCGATTGACCATTACCGGTGCTGGTCAGGAGTACCTAGCGGTAGTGCGCGACGCGCTTGACCGCATCGCCACTGGGACAGAGCGCCTAGTGCAGCGGCAGACCTCGGGCATGCTGACCGTGAGCACCTCGCCGGATTTCGCCGCTAAGTGGCTCGTCCACCGGCTCGGCCGGTTTGCCGAGGTCCATCCTGAGATCGACCTCCGGGTGTCGGCCACGATGCATCACGTCGACTTCGCACGCGAGGACGTCGACATTGCGGTCCGCCACGGAGATGGGCATTGGCCAGGACTGCACGTGACGCGCTTATGCTCCGAACATCTGTTTGCTGTGTGCAGCCCCACGCTCGCTTCTGAACTCGGCCGACCCGCTGACGTGCTGAAATTGCCGCTATTGCATTTCGATGATCACACGACCTGGTTCGCTTGGCTTGATGCAGCCGGCGTCGCCGGTACTGACGCGATTCACGGGCCGATTCTGAATAGGGCGAGCATGCTGATTGATGCAGCGGTCGACGGTCAAGGCATTGCTCTCGCCCGCACGACGCTAGCTGCGTGGGATCTCATCAACGGGCGGCTTGTGAGGCCGTTTCCGATCGCGCTGCCGTTGTCAAAGTCCTATTGGATCGTCTCTCCTAAGGCGACCGCGAGCTTACCTAAGCTGGTCGCATTCCGCGAATGGCTCTTGGCTCAGGCGAGCGAGGACACACGCCGTCTGGACGCCCTCGTCGATCAGGTGGGGAGGGCCCAACACGCTCCGAAACGTCGGAATAGCGTAAGCAAAACCCGGAAAGGCGCGTCAACTCGGGTCAAAGTTCAGTAATAAGCGCATCTAGTCTGAATGGCTAATAGCACTCACACCAGAGCCAGAGCACCGCTATCACCGAAATGTCCGCTCTGGGTCAAAAGCGGACTTCTGCAATGTGGGACCTCGAGCAAGATCGGCACCGCCAGCTCGCGGGCGGCATCAAAATCACGCGCGCCAACTTTGCGATGGTGTACCAGCTGGGCGCCCGCGAAGCGGATAGATCACCCTCCAGTTCTTGCAGCCGGTTTAGTACACGGCAACGGCAAGCCCGGGCATTCTCAAATCCTAAACCAGATAAGGCCGCGCCTCGGGGCCGCGCAGGATGCGGATAAAGGCATCGGTCAATTTCGTGTTTGCGGTGTGTGATAGGGAAAGCCGTCACGGCGTGAGCGTGCCATTTCAAACCAATCTTGCATTCATGAATCTGGTAAAAAATACGTAACTGGAACAATAGGAAAGAGTCCTCTAAGTGTTTGAGTTATAGAAACTTTTAGCGTTATTTACCATTATACAACACCTCTTAAAACAGCGATTTCTTCATAATTTGTTAATCGTATCTAGTTGTCATACCGCCACTGTCGCGATGGCCACCACAGGAGCGTCGATATTGCCATCATCTCTTCCGGTATTAGCTCGTCGCCGGCCAGGCGGTCCGCCACGCGTGTCCCGCCGGCGCAATCGGCCGCCCCAGCGTATAGCCGTCTCTACGACGGCTATACGCTCACGCATACCGGCCCTCAGGTCCGCGCTCGTAGTCACGGCCATTTGGTTGATTGGGACCGGCGCCTATTTCGCGTTTAGCGATGACATCCTCCCCCGCCTGATCGATCGTCAGACTAAGATGCAAATCCCCTATAAAGACCATATTGCTGAATTGCGCGCGCAGGTCGACCGCATGAGTAGCCAGTTTCTCGTCAAAAAGCAGGTCGAACAGCAACTTACCGCGCTATTGAGTGCGCAGGTCGACCGCATTGGCCGGTTAGAACAACACATTTCGGCGCTCAACGACTTGTTCACGACCGACAAAATCAAGTCGGAGCGCATCGCTCCGCCCCTGGCAACATCTGCCGAAAGGTCGACGCTCGCCTCGACGACCAATGACACGGTGAACTTCGTTGCGCCGTCGGACCACGAGACGCACTCGCAGTCGCGCGAATTGCCGACAAGGGCGACAACGCAGCAGTACCGAATACGCCGCGCCGCCCATCAGCGCGCTTCGCTTCGACACCGTGTCGCAGCGGCGGAGCGAATCACTCCGCCCGGGACAACGCCTGCCGAAAGGTCGACGCTCGCCTCGACGAGCAATGGCACAGTGAACTTCGTTGCGCCGTCGGACCACGAGACGCACTCGCATTCGCGCGAATTGCGGGCACGGGCGACAACCAAGCAGCACCGAATACATCGCACCGCCCATCAGCGCGCTTCGCTTCGACACCGCGTCGCAGCGGCGGAGCGCATCGCTCCGCCGGGGGCATTTTCTGTCGAAAAGCGCCCGCCATCGAACCAATTGACAGGCATAACAATGAAGCCGGACGCGAGTGTCGCAGATCAATGACGCAGCGACCTTCGTAGCGCCGCGCGCGAATTGCCGTTCTTTGTGCCACAGCGGTGTCCGCTCTACCCAAAAGTAGCCGGCTGATCTTCCGATCTTACAGTCGACGAAATTCGATTTCGTCGGCAACCTCAAAACCGCCAAGACGCTTGGTCTCATTGTGCCACCAACTTTGGTGGCTCAAGCCGATGAAGTGATCGAATGATGGCGCGAATGTCCGCTTCTCGCCCTTAGCAGACACTTCACTTGCCCGACATTGGAAGATGTCCGCTTGTGACCCAAAGCGGACGTAGCACCCCCGGACCGTGTTGACCCAGAACGAACATCGGCACGCTCTGACTAGTCCGAAAAGTTCACGAAAGGAACGCTTGACTGATTGCTTGAGAGGTGAGAGGCAGGAGCTGTCGGCCTTATGTCGGCCCGGTCGCAGCCTACCCGGTCAAAACAAGGAGCCGTGATAATGCCTTTCATCCACGGCGGCGGAGTCCATACCGCTGTTTTCTTTCCATCGCTGATGCGTGTTGCCGTGCAGTCGGCCTGAAGGCTCGCCATGTTCACGATCGGCAAAAGATTTGCTTTTTCAGCCTCGCATATCATTGGCGGCGTGCCGCCAGGGCACTCGTGCGGCCAGTTGCACGGCCACAACTACGAGGTCGAGGTCGTGCTTCAGTCGGCGAAGCTCGATGAGGCTGGATTTGTCCGCGACTATCAAGAACTCTCAGCGCTCAAGGACTTTCTTGACGCAACCGTGGACCACCGTCATCTCAATGATGCGCTCGGTCACGATCAGACGACAGCGGAGGCCATCAGCAAGTGGCTCTATGAGTGGTGCGTGACACGCTGGCCGGAAACTATTGCGGTTCGGGTTTATGAGACACCGCGCACCTGGGCGGAATATCGGCCGTGAGCGAAGCTGTCCGCATTAGCGAAATTTTCGGACCCACCATACAAGGAGAGGGTCCGCTGATTGGACGCCCCACGGTCTTCGTCCGTACAGCGGGATGCGACTATCGATGCCGCTGGTGCGACACGCTCTATGCGGTTCTACCGGAACATCGCCACGAATGGGTACTGATGACGCCGTCAGATATTGTGGCACAAGTAAATAAACTTACCGGCGATCAGCCCATTCTCGTTTCGCTATCGGGCGGTAATCCGGCGCTGCAACCGCTCGATAGCATTATTACTCTTGGGCGCTGTAGCGGCCACAGCTTTGCTCTGGAAACACAGGGAAGCGCATCGCAGCCATGGTTTGCAAATCTAGACTGGCTGATTCTCAGCCCGAAGCCGCCGTCGTCCGGCATGACAACCGATTGGGCCGCTCTCGATGCATGTGTGAAAGCCGCGGGCGCAAGGCCGCGTTGTGCCCTTAAAATCGTTATCTTTGATGAGGTCGACTACACCTATGCGCGAACAGTAGCTTCGCGCTATCCGGAGCTGACCGCTTATCTTCAAGTCGGCAATCCAGCGCCATTGGAGGTCTCAGGGAGCGCCCTTCCTGAGGCGGCGGATTTTGGCGATCTTATGGGCCGATTGCGCTGGCTTGCCGCCAGAACTGTTGAGGACCGATGGTTTGAGGTTACAGTGTTGCCTCAGCTACATGTGCTTGCATGGGGCAATAGGCGCGGCGTTTAAGAGGACCGCGTAATGAAAATTCAAATGACGGGAGGACTTACCGCCCTGGTCTGACAAGCTTCGAATACTGGCGTCGTCCTTAACTTCACGGGAATGGTTGCGGGCGCCGGAGAGATTTCATCAAAGCTATCGTGGGCTCAGCGGCCGCTTGGCTGCTCTCGGCACATGCGCAGCAGTACGCGATGCCTGTGGTCGGGTTTCTCATCGGCACTTCGACTCCCAAGGGCACTTCGCCAATCTCGACGAAAGACACAAGGTAATTGAGAGCGTTTGGCACGGTTACAACGCATCGCTTACGCTCGCGCCGGCCGGCCGCAAAGCTTGTTGGCGACGCGTCTACGACGCGAAACATCTCGGCGCGCATCCGCAGCAGAGGATCACGGAACTGACTTTTTTCCTGCGGGTTTCGGGCTATGACTCCGGCGGTGGCTATGTCTTCAAAAACCCCACCACATTTTCTACAATTTCGCCTTTTCACTTAAGCGCCGCGGCAATAAGCGCGGCTGGCGACGAGCGGCGATTGCCTCGGGGAGAAGACCGCAGACTGTGTCGTCGATTGCGACGGCGGCGGTGTCACGATCGACAAATTGCCGAGCGGCGACGGACTGTAGATCAGTCTCCACAACGGTGGCATCGCCTTCGGCGGCGACTGCGACACGACGACCGGAACCTGGGTCAGCGCCGGCGCCGACGACAAGGTCTTTCACCTCGATCCGGCCCCGAAGGAGGCGTGCAAGACGCTTGAGAAGAAACAGCTTGGAGGCTGGGACGACGAGCAATTTGCTAGCACATAGCGGCTTGAATGTCGGGTTATGGTTCAAAGCGGACCCGCCAAGTGCGCTGACCAATGTATCCGCTAATAACCCAAAGCCGATATCGCTGGCTTTGGCCTTCCTCTGAGTTGCGCAAGACCATTTCACAGCAACTCCTCTAATCCAGCCACTAAGAAGATTGAACCCAAAGAGATGTATTGTGAGCGGCTGAACGAAACCATGGTCTGCGGTGGCGTCTAACGGTTGAACTCCCAAAACCGGCACATGGCAAAGCGGACATCGCGCAGACATCCAATTAACAGACGGCAGCGGCTGCACTGTTGGCCGGAGGTAGCACCTACAAGACTTGGACTATCGAGCAGGAGACGGCTCGGGAGGTACGGACGATGACTGCACAGTGGACTGCGGTGTTTTGCGCGTAGTGACCGCTCGGGCCTGGGGCGGGGTTGATATCTTCTGTTTAATGTCCTGCTCGGTCGCCTGTAGTGTCGCGATGTCTTGGGACATCTGTTCTTGCCTGACTGCGAGCTGCTTTACCGTAGTAGCGAGCTGATCAATGCCGTGCCGCACGATGGCGAGATCAAGCGCCATGGGCTTAAGCTGCTGCACCAACTCAGAAGAAGTTACAGCGGCGGCAGACGCATGACCGTCGAGAGGCGAGACGGGCAACAACCAGGCCATCGAGGGAGCCCACGTCCTGACCAACTCTTTTGCTTCGTCGCCGTGGGACTGCCACGCTAACGTACCGCCCACGCCGATCAGAACGGCAATGAAGAAGCGGGCAAGGGTGCGGACCACCCGTTTGCCAGTCGACCGCCTTTTGCCTGTGAACTGATCGTTCTTGACGCCGGAGGGGCGAGGACCCCGAGGCCACTCCGTGACTACATCGCGTTCATGATACTGAGGTGAGCTTTGCGAGGAATACGATGTTGGCATCTTTACCCCCCTTTCCAACTTCGATCGCAGGGGTAGCCCCGCATTACCGTGTGACAGAAGCAAGGCGGAAGGGCAGCTTCATTGCAGGTAACGTCGATGGACTTTGAGGCATTCCGGTACCGGCACGAGGCCAAAGCTGACAAAAATATAGATAGTAGCCATCGGTCGTTCAGGAAATGAGAGCTCAAACCAGCCTGTCACACTGCGGAAAATCGAGTGGCCGTGCCCCAGCATGACCTTGGAGGAAGCGCGCGCATTCGTTTTTACAGTGGTCACGATATAAAGGAGGCCCTCGGCACATCAGTCGACCCCATTCTCAAGAATTGCTGGTTTTGGCTTGCGCAATACGGCCCGACGCCTGTCGTCCCTCCATGTTGGAGCAAATGGACGATGTGGCAATAAACTGATGGAGGCGTAGGGACTGCGCTCACCTCAGTATTTCCGCTTTGACCCCATACCGATCTAGCCACCAAAATTCAGAGAATAGGAGAAGCGCGCAGTTCAATTTTCGCACATGCTTCCAACAGGCGTGTCTTGCCACCAACGACGGAGCTAGCGACAATCACGCTTGGTGTGTCGTTACTGTTTCGCTCGGGGTAAATCGTGACGCGTATACTTGTAACGGGCGCATCGGGCTTCATCGGACGCGCCCTGGTCGCCCAACTTGCCAACGCGGGACATATCGTGCGGGCGGCGATGCGGCAGCCGGCGGATATTTTCCCACGGACGGTCGAGGTGATTGGGGTGGCGGATCTGACTCGCCCTGTCGAATGGCGCCCCCTGCTTAGGGACGTCGAGACTGTGGTTCACCTCGCCGGCATCACGCACGCCGGACCGCAGATTGCCGAGCAAGCTTATGACCGAGTCAACCGCGTAGCGACCGCCGAACTCGCGAGCGCTGCGAAGACCAACGGGATCGGTCACCTCATTTTCATATCGTCGATTCGCGCGCAAAGCGGACCGACGGCAGCGGGAGTCCTGCGTGAAACGGATGCGCCACGCCCGACGGATGCCTACGGACGCTCCAAACTTGCGGCCGAAGACGCCGTGCGCGCTGCCGGCGTACCATTCACGATTCTACGGCCGGTATTGATCTATGGCGCCGGTGTCAAAGGCAATTTTGCGCGTCTCATGGAACTTGCGCGAAAACCGTGGCCGCTGCCGCTGGGCCTTTGCCGCAACCGCCGATCTCTGTTGGCACGGCGGAACCTGATCGAGGCCATTCACCTTGTATTGGCGTCATCTCGTGCAAAGGATGAAACATATGTTGTGGCGGATCCGGCGCCGCTAACGCTGGCCGAGATCGTCGCGGCCTTACGTGCCGGCGAAGGGCGGAGGCCGGGATTGCTGCCTGTTCCACCGGCGCTAATTGCACTAACCGCAAGGGCCGCTGGCCGCGCCGAAGAATGGCAGCGCCTCGGTGGAATGCTGGTCGCCGATCCCATCAAACTTATGGATGCTGGGTGGAAGCCTGCGCACGATACGCGCGCAGGCCTTGCCGAGCTGGCCCGCGCAACTTCGCCCCGGAAAGCGAATTGAACATCGGAGACAACGATTATGTCGAGTATTGCTGAGTATTGCTTAGTTCTTTCGGGCACTTCTGGGCACGACTAAGGCGGCACGTGTCAGGCTGTATCGTCCAATATTGGAGAGTTTGGGTCCAGGATTTATTCCTAGTTGCCGGGTAAGCAAAGCCTCTAAGGCAGACTAGGGCTTCAACTGTACGCTTACGCCTCACCGTCGCCGGGTTCGGGGCCGCAGGAAAGCCGGATCAAGGTCAAAAAAACCCAAAGGCCCCTGCTGCAACGCGGGCTATTGATGGAACGTTTTAGATACCCCTTGTTTCATCCCGCCATGAACCCGCTTCAGCCGTTCCAGTAGTGGGTCGACCAATCCATTGGTGCAGCGGAACGTTCGCGTGTCGATCGACTCGTCATGATCTGGATCATTGCTGATGACCAGCGAAACGCCGAGTTCGTCGGCCCGGTGCATGAGCGCCTCTCGGTTGGTGCGCAAGATCGTTGCGAGGCGCTTGAGGCCTATGCCGGTGACCGGCTGCTGTCGGATCAGCGCATCATCTGATGGCGTGAAATTCGTTCTTCGGTGTTGGTTGTTCATATCCCGCACAGGCTCTCGCATTCGTGGCACTCCGTTTTGTATGATTTTAGCTTTGTTGATTTGGAAACGGTTGGCTGTGACGACAATCACAGTTTCGAGTTACACCAAGAGCCAACCGGCATAGG
>Ga0126382_10001036_pt1 | contig 11239 bp, 6 predicted proteins | sample PanSoiMetPlot_30_FD_92548 | JGI IMG/M metagenome (GOLD analysis project Ga0126382, IMG submission 92548) | Tropical forest soil microbial communities from Panama - MetaG Plot_30 | ecosystem: Environmental > Terrestrial > Soil > Tropical forest > Bulk soil | place: Panama | collected 2016-02-17 | reverse complement strand
TCGGATTCCGGAGAGGGGCGCTGGACTATCACTGCAGCGATTGATGAAGGCGCGCCAGCGCCTGTGTTGAGCGCGGCACTTTACCAGCGATTCACATCACGCGGCGAGGACGACTTTGCGACCAAAGTGCTCTCCGCGATGCGGCTTGAATTCGGCGGGCACGTTGAGCGACCAACTGGCGGATAGCTTGCGACTAATTCAATCCAGTGGATCAAAATACCGCCCACGGTAGACACAGTGTGATAATCTTCGCCTGCAGGAGCCAGTGCCGAACTCGGCGATTAACAAATATGTAACAAGCCAGTGGGCTCCGTCGAAGCCGAGCATCTATCTTCCAACGTCGGCGGCTGGCATAATCCCAACTAATCTTAATTGAAGCGATGTGTTCTGCGCAGGAGAAAGGAAGGAAGAGTGAATGATTCTCGCAGGAGACGTTGGTGGAACTTCTACACGACTTGCCTTTTTTACAGTCGAGGGCGGACGGATGAATCTCGTGCTCGAAAAGGTCTATCCAAGCCGCCGTCACAAGAGCCTGGACGAGATCGTTGTCGAGTTCGTTTCACATCACCGGCTGGCGATTGAGTATGCCTGCTTCGGCATCGCGGGCCCTGTGCGGCATGGTCGAGTTGAAACACCGAACCTCGTCTGGGTCGTTGATCAAGGAAATATTGCCAGCGAACTCCGCATCGAAAACGTATGGCTTATCAATGATCTTCTGGCAAATACCTATGGGATGCTGTCGCTTGATGATAAAGACTTTGCTGTATTGAACGCCGGGGCGCCGAACGCCGTCGGCAACGTTGCGGTGATTTCGGCAGGCACCGGACTGGGAGAAGCAGGAGCATACTGGGACGGCAAGCGTTACCATCCGTTCGCCTGCGAGGGAGGGCACGGAAGTTTCTCACCGCGCAACGAGCTTGAGATTGACCTTCTCAGATATCTGATCAGGAAGTTTGGCCATGCCAGTTCTGAACGCGTCGTTTCGGGACCCGGATTGCGGAACATTTTTGACTTCCTGCTCGAGACCGGTCGCGGCGAAGCACCCGATTGGCTTATCGCCGAAATGGAGCAACGGGACTCTTCTGCAGTCATCGCACAGGCGGCATTAGATGGCAAATCCGAGCTATGCGTGAAGTCACTTGAACTCTGTGTTTCTTGTTTTGGTGCCGAGGCAGGCAATCTAGCTTTGACTCTATTAGCGACGGGCGGAGTGTTCATTGGCGGCGGCATTGCACCGAAAATAATTCAGAAGCTAAAGGAACACACTTTTATTGATGCGTTTGTACAGAAGGGTCGACTGAGGCCTCTGCTCGAATCCATACCGGTGCGTGTCATATTAAATGACAAGGCCGCGCTATTTGGCGCGGCCCGTTATGCGGCACTTGAAGCTTCGCTTGTTCCTTCGTAATGAACTACCGGCTACTTGCTGGCCTCGGGTGTTTTTCCGTTGTGATAATTCGGATAGGGCGGTCGCTTCGGCTGCGGCGGGCGCGGATGTTTCTTCAATTCGTCGAGAAGCACCTCCACCGCCTTTTCAAGCTGCGGGTCGTGACCTGCGCGCCAAGCCGCCGGATCCATCTCGACTTCGATGTCAGGTGCGACGCCGCGGTTCTCGATATCCCACTTGCCCTCCGCCGTGTAAAACGCGAAGTTTGGCGCGGTAACTGCGCCGCCATCCATCAACTGTGGCGTGCCACCAATCCCCACCAGTCCGCCCCACGTTCGCTTGCCGATTAGCGGTCCAATCTGCGAGCGGCGGAACATATATGGCAGGTAATCGCCACCTGAGCCCGCGTACTCATTGACAAGCATCACCTTCGGGCCCGGCATAGTACCGAAGGGCTGCCGATAATCCTCGCCATCACGCAACGCCCAGTAACTGTTCAGCGGCTTGCGCAAGTAATCAATGACATAGTCCGCTGCCTGTCCGCCGCTGTTATAGCGTTCGTCGATTACCGCGCCGTCCTTGTCGAGTTGCGAGAAGTAATAGCGATTGAAAAAGGTATAGCCACCCCCTGCGGTATCGGGCAACCAAACGTAAGCTAACTTACCATTGCTCAGCTTCTCGACTTTGCGTCGATTCCCTTCAACCCAGGCAAGATTGCGCAACCCGGCCTCGTTCGGCACTGGTACAACCGTAACTTCGCGCGATTGCGAACCGTCGGGGTTCGGACCGACCTTGATGACCACCTGTTTGCCTGCTGTGTTTTCAAAAAAGGCATAGACGTTATCACTGGCGGCCAGATTGCGGCCGTTTACCGCCACCAGGTATTCGCCCTCCTGAACGTTCACGCCCGGTTGCGTCAGCGGCGCGCGCAGGTCAGGGTTCCAGTTCTCGCCGTCATAAATCTTCGCGAATCGATAACGTCCGTTCTCGACAGCATAGTCGCAACCGAGCAGTCCTCCGCTGACGCGATTAGAATTGGGAACGTCGCCGCCGGAAACGTAAAGATGGCCGACAGTCAACTCGCCGAACACTTCCTGGAAGAGGTAATTCAGATCCGCGCGATGCGCCAGCGAATCAACGTAAGGTGAATACTTCCGCGCGGTCGCATCGAGATCCAGACCATGGTAATTCGGATCATAAAAGAAGTCGCGCTCGATGCGAAACGCCTCGCGATACATCTGTTGCCACTCGGCACGCGGGTCGACGTAGACCTCGATTTCTCCGGTCTTCAAGAGGTTGGGAGCACCGGGCGCGCCTGGCGGCTGTGGTTGTCCAAGCGTCGCGGTCGAACCTATGAACCAGTTGGTCCCCACGCGGTACAACGCCTTCTCGCCGTTGGACGACAACTCAAATGTAGTAACGTTATCGAGAACCTTGTCGAGCTTTCGTTTTTCCATATCGAATTTCTGCAATGTCGGACCGATTGGGACGCCCGGCGTCGGCGCAGGTGGCGGGGTAAATTCAATTACATACAGTACGCCCGCCTTGCCGGCTCGAAGCCCGAGAACATTGCGCGCCGGAATCGGCAAAGTGAGAATGCGCTGGCCGATTCTGTCGAAATCAATGCGCACCGGCTCCGGTGGCTTCCTGGCGCCAGGAGCGGCACCCTGAGCAGGCGATCCGTCGGCTCTCTTCTCAGCGCCCTGATCCGCTGGCTTCTCGCCTTCTTTCTTATCTTCCTGAATTTTCTCTTCATCGCTTTCAGGGGCGAGCGGCGACGGCAGATCTTTGCGGAGCACCGCAAGATAAACGCTGCGCGTTGGGCGATGAGGATAACTCGTCATATCAAAGCCGAAAACTGCAGGACCGATGTCAGTACTGGCGGTGAAGTAAAGATACTTGCCGCTCTTATCAAAAGTAGTGTGTGCGACATCGCTCATGCCGTCGGTAATTTGCGTGCTCTTGTTCTCTTCGAGAGAGTAGATGAACGCGGCGCGATACCATGACTGGACCGGCTTTACGAAGGCGATCCAGCGGCTATCGGGCGACCAGCTTGGATTGTATGATGTCCCGCGATTAGCAGTATCAATTTTGACCGGAGTGCCCTTCGTTATATCGACGTACCAGAGGCCGAGATGATTGTCCAAATAAGCGACCTTCTTGCTATCAGGTGACCAGGTCAGGCCGGAGAAGAACGCTCGGTCGCCGAGCTTTATCTTCCTTACCTCTCCCATGCCTGACTGCTCACGTAGATGCAGCGCGTATTCGCCGGATTCGTCAGAGAGGTAGGCAATCCACCGGCCGTCGGGCGACCAGGCTGGGCTGCGCTCCATCACGCCTGTGGTATTCGTCAGGTTACGCGCGTCCCCTTTTTCGGCGGGGACGGTCACGATCTCGCCGCGCGCCTGAAAGACTGCCCGCGCCCCGGAGGGCGAGATCGCGGCACTAACCGGAGCCTGGGGGTTTGTTAGGAGTGGACCGACTTTTTCAAAGCGAGGGCGCACCGAGAGCATATCGCCACTAATAGAGACGTTCACCTTCCGGGCCTTACCCGATTTCATGTCATACAGGTTCAGCGAGCCAAACTGTTCGTAGACAATTCCGTCCTCTCCGATAGAGGCCGACTTTATGTCAAGTCCCTCATTACGAATCAGCTGCTCAACCTTCTTTGAAGCGGTGTCATAAGAGAAAAGAGTTATCGGCCCGCTCCGGTCAGAGAGAAAATAGATTTTGTTACCGGACCACATCGGATTGAAGTCGTTGGAATTGCTGCGCGGCAGCTTCTCGACACTGGAATCGCTGAGATTGCTGATCCAGATAGGAGTGGTCATTCCCCCTCGATAGCGCTTCCACGCATTGAACCCGCGCGGAAGCGGCACGTAGGCCAGATGCGAGGCGTCGGGCGAATAGGCACCTTCATATCCCATAGGCAGTGGAACTGGCGTTGGGAAGACGCCATCAATTGGCATCGTGAAGAGGCGCGCATAACGGCCCGATGCAGCGTCACGTCCCGAAACGAAGAGCACATTCTTGTTGTCAGGAGTCCAGCCAAGCGCGCTATCGTTGCCAGGATGGTAGGTCAATCTTCGCGGCACGCCGCCGTTCGCCGGAATGACGTAGACATCGGTGTTCCCGTCGTATTCGCCTGTAAAAGCTATCCACCGGCCATCAGGCGAAAAGATTGGCCCATACTCATTGCCGATGCCGTTCGTCAATCGCGTCGCCTCGCCACCATCGCGCGAGACCCTCCACAAATCTCCGGCATATGAGAAGACAATCTGCGTCTTGCTCAATGTCGGATTGCGCATCATCAGAGGCTGATTCGTTTGCGCGAGCGCCGCAGCGGCTAACAATGGGATACAGAGAAATACGAGCGATACTCTTTTCATAACATAATCTCCTTGGGGTCTGAGCGGAGTTTCCAGCAAGAAAAAGCGCTTACTGATTCTTTTACGACATTAAACAGATGAACATCGGGATCTTGTCGAACTGCTCTTAGACGCTCGCGCCGCCCTTGCTTAACCCAAAAGGCACTGATTGAAAGGAACGACCAACAGATAGGCAAGCGCGAACCCTGAGGACACCACATCACTCCTTAAAACTAATGTATTGATGGCACACTGCAGTCACTACGGTAGCGCCATTTTAGATGATGGGATAGGCGCATTCCAAATAGATTTACTGATTTAGATATTCCGGATGGGTTATTTAGGCTCGACTATTCTTTGTTCGTTAAAGGAGCCACAGTGGATGGAAATTTCCGGGTCCAGCTGGAAAGCTCGAGCCAGTCAGTTCCGTTGTGAACCTTGGTGATTCGATCGAGATTCGGATCGTAGATATACATCCCTCTTCGCGTAATCGTTAAGATGGGTACACCGAACCTCTGGGCAACCAGGACGTCTTGCTCTTGAGGCTTGGGATCGCGGTTGTTTGGGTGGGTGTGGACGATGGCGATGATGGAAGGGTTCCAATCGAACGTAAATTTATACGACTCATTTGTGCGGCCGCCCCACACTGCGTCTACCGACCCGTCCGCCTTGCGAACCACGAATACTGCTGCTTCCGAGTCTTTCGTACCCAGGCCCGATTGTTGCCAGGCCCCTTTGAATTGCTGGACGATCTTCTCATCAATGTCCGACAATGAAAAGCGCTGGTTTCTCGGTACGGTGGCGCAGCCCGGAAGTTGACTAACCTTGCGTTGGATCGGATCTTTGCATACGCGTGGTCACGCGACGGCAAGTTACTTGCGTATTCGGGCGGTAATCGGAGCTCCGATGTTGTGTTGATAGACGCGATCAGGTAATCGCCCACCTCGGGTCAGCACAAACACAGCTGATAGACAGTGGCGCGGTCCTACCAATAAGGAGATTTTGAATGCTCAGCAACTGCCTCACGTGCCGCTCGATCTTAGCAATAGCAGTGCTGTTGTCGGCTATTGCCACGATCCCGGCCCAGCAATCGCGCGACCCTAAACGAATCGAGATTCGATCCAAAAGGCCCCGCCGTCCTCCTCGTTGGCGAAGTCCGGAAGAATAGAGATGTCGTCTACATCTTCAGCGCAAAAGCAGGTCAGAGATTCACCGGACGCTTTACAAACACGGATGGGAATATTGGTTTCGCGGTGACCGATCGGGACGGCGAGGCTTTACCCGAAGAGGAGCACGAATTCAATACTAGCCTGAAAGGCACATTAGTAAAGACGGGCGACTACCTGATCACTATCTCAAGCTTTGAGGATCGTGAGTCCAAATTTACGTTATCAGTTAGAATAGATTGATAATAATCCATGGCGTCACATTCAATGGACGCTAAGATAAACCGGGGAGAGAACAAACATGGCTACTTTTCCTGTCGTTAACGCTCTGGCAAAGAAGTGGTGGGTGTTGCTGATCCGCGGGATGCTCGCCGTGCTCTTCGGCATCCTGGCATTTGCGGATTGACTATCCTGACGCTCGTGCTGCTGTACGGCGTTTATGCGCTCACCGATGGGATAACTGCCCTCTTTGTCGGCGGAAGCTCGCGCGCTTGGGACTCGTGCTTGTCGGTCTATTGGGGCTCATTGTCGGTATAGGCACGTTTATCTATCCGGGCATTACAGCGGTCGCGCTGCTTTATTTAATCGCGGTGTGGGCTGTGGTTCGAGGCATATTCGAGATCATCACCGCTATACAGTTGCGAAAGGAGATAAGCTACGAATGGGCGCTTATCGCCAGCGGGATAATCTCGATTCTCTTCGGCATGATACTGATTGCCAATCCGGCAGTAGGTGCGCTTTCAGTGGTATGGATCATCGGTATATACGCGCTCGTTTTCGGACTGGTTATGATCTTTCTCGCACTCCGCGTTCGTGAACTGCCGAAAAGAATTGGGCGGGTGACTGCTCAATTGTGAACTGCTAATCGGGTTCGCCGTCCCAAATCGTCCAGCTTCCGGTTGATCGATTTGTCGTACTACGAATACGCCAGAATCCTACGGCCGGGAGCCGGTGAAGTCCTCGCGCAACTGCGTGCGTAGGAGTCTATGACGCGAAGTTTCTCAGGAGCACAAGATCGGCTGCCCAGAGCCGGCGGGTAAAGACCAGTTGTTTGCCATCGGGTGACCAGTCGAACTGGAACGTTCCCTCAACTTTGAAGTCGGTTAACTGCTTCGGATCGCCGCCTGTCAATGGCTGCATCCAGACGTTGCAAACATCATTGCGGCCTGCCGCATACGTCACAGATTGACCATCGGGAAACCATCGAATGTAAGTCATTGGTTGAATATTCTGCCCAATATCAATTGTCGTATCCGGCGGCCCTCCTCCGGACGGAATTACAATGATTTTGTATTTGCCTTGTGACGAATAGAAATAAGCTATGTGCTTGCCATCAGGAGATATAGCCGGATGATCCGAATCACCATCAGTCAATCGTTGCGGTTCGCCGCCTTCAATCGATATCTTCCACAGCGCATATAAATTCTGATCCGAACCGACGGAGTTGTAGACGATCCATTTCCCATCAGGCGAACAGCACGGAAACTTCTCCCCGCTTCCACTGGTTAAACGTGTCGGGTTGCCGCCATCTCTATCGATCCTCCAGATATTGAACACGCCAGCCCGGTTAGAGGCGAAGACTATATATCGCCCGTCCGGCGAAACGGCCTGATGGAGATTGATTCCGGCATCAGCAGTCAACTGCTTCGGGTCGCTGCCATCCGGATTCATGATCCAAATGTCCCAGTTGCCGCTGGCCTGGGAGGCGTAAACGATTCGGCCATCAGGTGCGTAACAGGCGTTTTCATATGACCCCGTAAAGGAGGTTACTTTCTTAGGCTGATCGGCCTTAAAGCCGGAAGCAACCCAGATATCCGAAAGTAGTTCGGTCTGCACTGCGAGAACCGTGCGGGAGTCTGCAGTGAGGCTTATGCTGCGGTACATCTTCGAGTCGCTGGTTAATCTTCGCGCCGCGCCTCCAGGAAAGGAGACTTGCCAAACCTGCTCCGGGAACTCATGGCGATCACGCGCAGTAATCAACAAGCCGCTGCCATCGCCAAGCCATTGAACTGCATTCGTAAAGGCCCATTTTTGCGGCGTGAGAGGACTCTGAGTTCCGTCTTCTACGCGCACGGCAATAACGCTGTTGTGGATGTCATACTGTTCGCCGCTTCCCGAAGTACAAGCTATCACTTTGCCGTCAGGAGACCAGGCGGGAACTTTAAAATGGTCTGTGTTCGGGCGAGTTGCAAGTTTGCGCTCGTTACTGCCATCAGCACTTGCGATGCATAATGCGCTCTCTTCCCCCGAGTTACGAACAAAAGCCATCCGCGTGCCATCAGGTGAGAAAGAAATAATCGAGTCGATGTCGGCAATCAATCTGGTCGGAATCCCCCCGAGCGCTGGCATTCGATAAAGCGCGCGGACCTGGCCGGCTCTTTCCGCGCGAAGGAAGTGGATATGATTGCCATCTATCGAGAAGGTCAGTCCCTGGTATGAAACCTCTGCCGGAGGGAGGATTTGTTGAGCGGAGGGAGCGGCTACTTGTCTGAGCCAAAGGCTTTCGCGTCCCGCTTGGTGCACTGAGAAAACAATGTGTTTGCCATCCGGTGAAATGGCGGCGCAACCTGCAGTTCCATTGCGAGTCAGATTAGTCGCTTCTATGTCTTTAACAGAGGTCTCTCTAGATTTAGATCCGACGAACTTATAAACCAGGATGGCAGTCCCGCCCGCGCCGATGATGATCAATACCAGGAGCAGTGCTGCGACCCGTCGATGGCGTTTCAGGGAGGCGATTATGGACTCACCTGACGAGGAATGCGATAAAGGCTCAACTTTCCTGCCGGAATCGGGCTTCTGAACCTCTGGCGTAATGGGACTGGCACTCTCTGCGCTGAATGCCCCCAGTTCCGCTTTCTCAATCTGCTGAACTTCGCGCTGCTCAACACTCTTTTCGGCGACGATGCTTTCTCGGCGGTCATCTTTGACCTTAGCTTCCATATCGCTAAACGGCGCTCGTCTCACTTCGGCGACGAACCGATAGCCGGAGCCGGGAATGGTGGCGATGTACTGGCTGTCCTGGCGGCTGTCCCCCAGAGACCTTCTTAATGCCGAGATATTCTGGTTGAGGTTATTCTCCTCCACCACCGCATCAGGCCAAACCTCTCTCATCAGATCATCTTTCTCGATGGTCTTGCCGCTCTGCCGGACGAGCTCGAGGAGGGTGTCAAACGCTTTCGGTGTAAGGGGCACCGGCTTGCCTTTGCGCAGCAATCGGCGTCTCACGGGGTCGAGACGGAAGGGACCGAATTCGTAGAAGTCCTTCTCCTGATTGGACATGCTGCTTTCAGAAACTCTCAGAAAAATTCAACCGGTTCCTAAATACTTTCCAACCGCTTCTGTATTAGTTTCCGCATTCCAATTCGGCGCGAACCATCTCGGCCGTTTGGAAGGAACAAAGGTGCAGTGATTTTAATGCAGGTATTTCAGCGGAGCAATCCGCTTTGAGAACGGAAAGGAAGATTCATGTTTGCTCGAATGACAGCTTTCGCTTATGGGCTAGTTTGCTATCTGGTCTTCTTCGGAACATTCCTGTACGCGGTCGGTTTCATTGGCAACTTATTAGTTTCCAAATCGATCGATTCGGGCGCGGAGGGACCGCTTATCGAGGCTTTGCTCATTAACACTTGTTTATTAGGTCTCTTTGCCATCCAGCATAGCGTTATGGCTCGCCAGTGGTTCAAACGCGCCTGGACTCGTGTCGTCCCTGAAGTAGCCGAGCGCAGCACTTATGTTTTGTTGTCGAGTCTGCTGCTATTACTCCTCTTCTGGCAATGGCGTCCGATAGGCGGCATGGTTTGGGATGTAAAAAATGCAGGAGCACGTCTTGCGATCACCGCGCTCTTCGCATTGGGATGGCTCATCGTGCTGGTCAGCACGTTTTTGATCAACCACTTTGATCTTTTCGGACTTAGGCAAGTCTACCTCTATTTGCTCGCCAGGCCGTATTCGTGGCTGGGATTCAGAACGCCGGGGCCGTACCGGTACGTCCGCCATCCACTGTATTTCGGCTGGCTGCTCACATTTTGGGCGGCTCCGACGATGACCGTTGCGCATCTCGTATTTGCGCTCGCAACGACCGGCTACATCCTTGTCGCCATTCAGTTCGAAGAGACAGATCTGATCCGCTTCTATGGAGACGCGTACCGCCGGTATCGAAAGCAAGTACCGATGATCATGCCGCTGCGCTTTTTGAAAGATCAACCACGAGGCGATAACGGACATTTACCTGCCGGTGCCAGGTATAGCAACGATGGTAATTCTTTGCCCGGCAGCCACAACCTTGAGGCGAATGAGTTTGAATTCGCGGCGCGAGATGAAACAACCGGCAATCTCCTTTTCCTAAGTAGGAATGGAGCCTACCTCTTCAGGCATGGCGAGGGCGATTCGAGTCTGGTCTTGAAGGGAAACGGCACAGCTTCTCTGTCGCCTTGCAGCCTGTTCCTGGAGCACATCGCTTCGGATCACGTGCTGATCGCTGAGGTAAACACCTGCAACCATTCTGCCGCGGCCACTGTGGTCTATGAGGGTGTGACTTACAGCCTGACGGACAACAACACGATGAACAGTACGAATAACAGTTGGCAAAAGGAGGCTATGCGAAATTTGTAATGCCTACTACACGATGCGGCTATGTTTCAGACCTTTAAGGGGCATCGTTAGGTTTGGTTTCAGAATAACGAAAGGACATTAACTGTGTGTCACATATAAAAGGAGCGATTATGAAATTACAACAGATCTTACACAGCAGATTATCGATTGGTTTGGTTTGGGCAGTAGTACTTCTACTGATGCCGACGGTATTGGCATCGGCGCAGGAAAGAATTGCTTTTAGTTCCTCGCGCGACGGCAACTCTGAGATTTACGTGATGAGCGCCGACGGCGCAAATCAGACGCGCCTGACCAACAATTCTGCCGAGGACTACGAACCGGCGTTCAGCCCGAACGGCAGCAAGATTGCGTTTTGGTCCGGCCGCGATGGCAACTACGAGATCTACGTTATGAACGCCGACGGCACGAACCAGACTCGTTTGACTAACAATTCGGCAGCTGACAGTGGACCGTCGTGGAGTCCAGACGGCCACAAAATCGCGTTTGCTTCTAACCGGGACGGAAACGCAGAAATTTACATAATGAACGCGGACGGCTCCAACCAAACGCGTCTTACTGACAATCCAGCATCTGATACAGACCCAGCGTTTAGCCCAGATGGACGCGAGATAGCTTTTCAGACAACCCGTGACGGCGGCGTTGAGATTTACAAAATGAATGCGGACGGAACGAATCAGGTCAATCTCACCAACGATCCCGGTAACGAT
>Ga0126382_10001035_pt1 | contig 11248 bp, 9 predicted proteins | sample PanSoiMetPlot_30_FD_92548 | JGI IMG/M metagenome (GOLD analysis project Ga0126382, IMG submission 92548) | Tropical forest soil microbial communities from Panama - MetaG Plot_30 | ecosystem: Environmental > Terrestrial > Soil > Tropical forest > Bulk soil | place: Panama | collected 2016-02-17 | reverse complement strand
GGCAATTCTGCCGCTTGACTCCTAATGAATTCTTAGAATTGGCGGGGTCGAGGCAGGGCACTGGTTTGCATTTTCTCGCGCATGGAATGCGCAGTCTGTAGCGTAGAGTTTTACCGATGGCGGACACACGCGCGCTGGTCGATAGATTCAGAACGGACATCTATCCCCACATTGCAGAAGGGCCGGCCGTGACCTCGGGCCCAACCCCGCTGAACCTCAGCTCCGCCAGATCAAGCCCCTCGGCAAAGACCTCGATCACCCGAAACCGGGCTATCCTCATCGATCCAGTCTTCCAGGCATTCAGGAAACAGCGTGGTCTGGCTGCGATCTGTTCCCTCAACGAAGCGTACCGATTCCTCGGCAAATCGCGCAGGAATCATAACCCGAGAATCACTTCCCTCAGCGCGTTTCTACACAACCAAGACCCACAAGAGACATTGCAGCCAAACGCGGAGCCCCCCGCTTTCCCAGTTTGACGGCCGTGACTATCGCGACGACGGCGACACGAATTAGGCATCGCCGAGCAAAGGCGCTCAATTTCATCCGTGACATCGCGCCGATCGCTTGATAGTGGGAGGGGGTAAGAGTCAATCCCGAAGATGGCGCAGCAGGAACGCCTGCATCCGCTGTAGCTCGTCACGGTACTGCGTCGAGCTACTGAAAATGTCATTGTGCCGGCCTCCCTCGTAGTACACGGCTTCCACCGGCTTACCAGCCGTTCGCAGCTTCGCCTCGAAATCGCGTGCCATTCGGATGTTCGTGACCTCGGCTCCGCCGTCGGCGGGACTGTCTGCTGTGCCGTGCAACATCAGGATGGGTGCATTGACCTGAGGAGAAAGATCACTCGGATAGCCAGCGGAGTTGAGCACGGCGGCCCGCACATTGCCGGCTCGAACGATGTAGTTCAAGATCGCTCCGCCACCGCGCGAGTGTCCAAACAGTCCGATCCGATCGGGGCGTGCGCTTGGCAGAGTGCGCGCCGCCTGCGCCAGCGCGTCCAAGGTCTGCATGGCCTCGGCGAACGGCGGATTCGGCATGGGAGGCGCCTCTGGACAGCCGATTGGGGTGACGAAGCGGACGCCGCTTCCGGCCCCGCCGCGAAACCAGCACGCGGCCACGGCCAGCACGCCGCCACCCGCTAAGTCCTGAGCCAAGCGTACATACTCGTGGGCGAAGCCGTGACTGCCATGCAGGAGAATAACGGTTGGGAATGGGCCGGCACCGCGCGGGCGCGACACAGCCGCCAGCATGACGCCCGATCCCGGAGCAGCTACTTTCACCCACTCCACTGCGAGTGTCTCCGTTCCGGGTGGCGCGTCAGCAATGGACACTACGGGCGGTGTGCCGAGCCAGCCCTGCGTTATCTGTGGCGAAGCCTCCCGGATCGGCAAGACCAACGCGATCAGGATGCCGGCGGCAGTGACCTTTGTGACGAAACGCAAGGGAAGTTTCATGGGTTTTCTCCTGGAATAAATTGAAGGACGAACTTCAAATTGGAAATGCCCGCAAGCCTATGGCACCAACGGCTGCCCATGAAATGAAAAGGATTCGGCGCGACCCTGATGGCAGCTCGAGACTAAGCTAGCGTAGTCTCAAACTGATGCGAAGGGGGTCGACGGTTGCTGTGGGCACAAACCCGAAGCGCCGGCACGTCCACTCTTCCGCAGCTCCTGGAGCGCTCGGTGGCTCGGCCTCGCTTGGACCCGATGACGCATCTGCCATCCCTCCTGGTCAGGTCCCTTGCGCTCGGGCTTCGCCCGGGGCGCCGGGGTCAGTGCTCGGACTGCATGGGGCCGCTGTTATCCCGCTGTTCTGAGCGAAAGCGGCCCACTGTTATTGCCCTGTTCATGACACGCGCACATACACGAGCGCGGGAGATTACCATGGGTGATAGTCAACCAAGTTATTTGCCGACGGAATATTCAATTTCAGTCTGACCCTCGTTCAGGCCAGACTTCGGATCGAACACCGTAACGGTGCGTATCGTCCCTTTGATAGTCGCAAACTTGCCTGTTCCACCCGTAATGGTCGCTACAGAGGTGGCAGTGTTCTTTCTTGTTCCGTCGGGATTAACCGAGCTTAGCGAGACCAGAGAGCCTTTCGTAAAGAATTTATCGCCACCTTCCATCATGTAGACCGTGTAGGTGATACCGGGTCCATTGTTGTCAGTGTAGTCGGAGATACTGCGGCCCCATGTTTCCACGAGCTTCACCCCATTGATCACAGGTGCATCGGTGGGAAACGTCCGGTGCAGCTCGTATATGCGAACCTGATGGCCTAGGACATCACCAACATCTAACACGTGCTGTTGCGTATACTTTGTGTTTGCCGCCGATCCCTTAAATGAAACCCGCTGCATCTGCTGAGCGAGCGCGTCACCTGGTAACGCAATTGCCATGCAGAACAGTCCGAGGCACGTCAGAGCAAGTGCGGTACATCGGTTCATGTGTTCCTCCTTCAAAGTTGACGCCGCACGCACACAAGGCGTCGTGCCGAGCGTGAGACGGCATGTGAGACAAGAATGCCCGCTGACGGCATGGTCGCTGCTGTCTGAATATTGCAGCACTTCGGCACGCTCCCTCGATGCCTATTTGGCGCGCCTGAGCACCACCTCGGCTCGGCCGTCGCCAGCCGACGCCGCGGGGACGGTGTACTTCAGCTCGTCGCCCACGAGCGTAAAGGATCGTTTCTGCTCGGTGCCGGTCCAGTTCGGATATGAACTGCGCTCGATATTGTAGGTCAGCGTCTTCTCCGCCTCATTGATCGAATATCGGCCGAAGAGCGCGATACTTCCAGCCACGGCAGCTTTGTTCTCATCGGCCGTGCCGTTCACTCGGCTGTTCGAGGCGAATTTGGGAACGTCGCGACCAATCAGCGAAACAAAGCGGCCGTCGGCACCGAATATAACAAGGCCCGAGTAGTTGGAACCCCAGGTTGGGACCCGGCTGCCATCGGGGCGGATAGTGTCTGCGGAGGCGTAGCTCCAGCTCCCGACGATTTGCTCTTTGAGAGACTTGTGCTGGCCGAGGGCAATATCCGAAAGAAGCGCAAGCCCCAAGCCCGTGACCGCACACAAACTCAGAACGCCGAAACGATTCATGGGTTCCTCCTTCTGAATCGAGGGTGGGGACGCCAGGCCCAGCCGGGTGTGGGTCCCCGGTTCTGTTAGTTGCTCCAGAGGAGCACGTTGGATTCTTTTTTTCACAACCATGCCAAATCCAACGGCGTCGCATTGACCTTCTTCGATATCTCCGCTTAGTGTGCCGGCCGGCAGCGCGGCAGCGCCTGCGGTCAAACGCAGAAATTGCATTTGGTGGGCCAGTTTCATCGTGCCCGCTCTGAAACGCAATGCACACGGCATGGCAAGAGCGTGCAGAGCTGACGACAGCGGACACCGCAGGCATCCGTGTCTTGCGTTTGGGTCGCGCCTACTTGGCGCGCCGATACACCGCCTCGAATCTGTGGCCATAACGATCTGTGCCGGTCAACTTGAGGTCGTCCCCGGTTAGACTCACAGAAACCTTCGTCTCCGTGCCTTCAGTGTTGGGGACGAGAGCGGCCTCATATCGCCGAATGAGGGTCTTGTTAGCCTCGTCAATCGACCAGGTACCAAAGTTAGCGGCGAACCCGCGCGCCGCCTCGCCAAATTCCGCGGCTGGTGTGTCCAAGCGGGCATTGCCGCTAGTCTTGAACTTGGGGCGGTCTGCCTGGCCTTGCACGAGGGCATGTCGCCCACTGGCGTCGAGGATAAGGATGCCTCTCGGATTGGCGCCGAAATCCTGCCGCTTCTTGCCGTCCGTTTGTGTGACCTCGTTTGAAACAAGCGTCCAGCTTCCGACGAGCTGGTCCTTGAGCGACTTTTGCTGGGCGAAGGAATCGGTGGCCAGCACAACGAGTCCCAAAGCAGTCATTGCTGAAATGGTAAGAATGCTACGCCGATTCATGGTGTTCCTCCCTCTAGAAAGAAGTCAGATGATGGAGCAAAACTGGGCCTCCGGGGGTGGCTATCGGAGGTCCGCAACCTACTCAGTCGTTTCGGCGGGACATTTGGCTTTCATGTAAGCAGAAAAGCCCACTATCGCGAGCTTTCCTGCCGCATCTCACTCCGGCAAGCGGACGCTAATCCGCGGCAGCGTCGAGAAACATAATCCGCCATCCTACAAACGACCTATTGCTTGTCATAAACGGCAACACTGTTCACCTGTTGTCCTTTCGCGTCGATCCCTCTTCCGGTGGTGGTGATCGTGTTGCCATCCTGGGAAAGCACTATGGTGGTGACCTGAACCAGTTTGCCGCCCTTCATACTGGCGGAGATCACCGTGTTCGCATCGACTCGCGTGTAGCTCCTTGTGTCAACGTTGGGACCCGTCAGCGGATGGGGCTGCCCATCGTAGATGTGGGGGTTGACCGTCTTGATTGAGTTCCCCGCCGCATCGACAGTTTCAACGGTGTTTGTCAAATTTGCTCCGGTTACTTGGAAGTTGTAGGTGGAGCCCTTCGGCGCCTGGCCGGGCGGATAGGTCGATTTCGCGAGATTGAGTTTCCACATCCCCAGCCACGGATTGCTCTGCGCGAGCCCAGCCTGTGGTAACGCCGTGGCAAATACTACCGCCAAACAGAGTGTCGCCATTGTCGTCAAAGAAAGCATAGTACGTCGGTTCATGATGTCCCTCCTTAGGATGTCAGTTGGTCTTGAGAATGCTCGCTGGCCGATCGCGTCAACCCTGTTTTATTTGAAAAGGACTTCGGCACGTCCTCGCAGATCGCGGACCAACTCGATATGTATCGTCGCCCGACGAGCCCCCGACCGAGTCGCTCCGATCGTGCGCATGCGCGTACCGAAAACACCTTCGGCTATTGCGGCATGCCCTCGACGGTGAAGGCGCGGAATTTCGCGTACTGGTCGCCCAGCTTCCGATTTTCCTTGAACTCCGCTGAATTGCGCCACGCCTGAATTTTTTCCATGCTATCCCAGACCGTGATAGCAACGCGCGGCTTCGGCCGATCTCCTTCGATCGAAGTTACGTTTTGTCCCGCGGCAAGGAAGCGTCCGCCAGCGGCCCTAATAATAGCCTGAGCTTTCGGGGCATACTCTCTCGTGTAGGCGTCCAGGTTCGTGACTTCGATCTCCGCGATGTAGTAAATGGGAGGCTTCGCTTGCGCGTGGAGTCCGTGAACCGCAATTGCACCAAGTCCGAAGCCGGCGGCTACGGCCACCGCTACTGCGTACGGAGTTTTCATGGGTCCCTCACCTAGTTGCTTGAACGGTCTCTCGCCGCCGCGATAGCGGCGCGCGGACACACGAATGCTGATAGACCGAGCAAATAAAGGTCTGCTGACAGTACTATGCCTGCCGATGGCAATCTGGCTGCCTGTTCAATGCCCTGAGAACGGAAATTTCGGCACGTTCCGTTTCAAAGGCAGTACTGAAAAAGTCGATAAGCTATCCGGGGCAGGATGCTACGCACCCGATTTACCGAATGTAAACCATGCATTGGTACCAATACTTTGGTCCCGGACGACGAACGGCATGTTGGTGTCGACGACCACGCCGTGACGCACTCCAGATTTCGGCGGTCGCAATCGCTGACCATGCCGAAACGATTCCGCCAAGGAAAGCAATTACATCACGCCGGGCATGGCCATCGAGCTCAATCAATTACCAAGTCAGCACCGCCTCATGAGGCAACCCGCGGTGTGTCCGCGACCAGCGGTAACGGAGGCACCAGTCGGCCACGTAGCGGCCATCGCGAGTTCAAGCTGCGACGAGCCGCCTCGAGATCGGACCGGCGGTTGCGCGCTTGCGCTTACTTGATTTCCGCACGCCCGGACCGAATCGGCCGAACGCTCTCCGCAACGGCGTCATAGATCGCCAACGCATCAAGCACCCGACCGTTGTGACAGACAATGCGCGCATGCATCATCTCAACCAACGCTTCGCTGAGTTTCTCGGCCGGAACCGATCCGGCATTCTCCTGTTCCTCGATGATCGCGAGAAGCTGAAGGTCACGCGCCGCGCATCCTCGCGTGAAAGACCCCGCGGTTGCAGCGTGCGTCATCATGCCAATGACGAACGTTGCGAGCATCCATGGGATCAGGCGTTGGGGCGATATCTTTGTCATTGACCAATCTCCTTGATGCGTCAGGTCAATCAAAAATTCCATCGGGCAAAATCAAAGTTCTGATGGTCGACAAGTGGCGGGCCGGCCGGACAACAGGCCGCCACCTGCGACGGACTGCCATCACTCGATGCCGGCGTCACGCGCGAGCATGGAGCGGATGGTCGGATCGGGATCCGAGCCAACGTATTTGCCGTTGACGAACACGTCGTTCGAGGGGTTGCTGCTGTACTGCTTGGGCCCAGCAAACGCGCTTGAGGCAACGCTGATAACGAGAGCAATTGCGAGTGCGGTCTTGGTGAACATGGTTGAGTCTCCTGAAGGGTTGTCGGTCACACCTCATCGGGTGTGTGTGCATTTAGGACACGCGCGGCGGCCCCGTGAATCACCTGGAGGTCCCGTGCCGGGACATCACGACCGCCACATCGAGCGCCGCCTAGAAGGCCTATAACGCTGTCAAATAAAGGATTTCTGAACCTCGGAGCCGCCGGTAGGTGAGGGGCATAGGTCCTGGTGATCAAGTATCAATTCATAGGCGCGCGAGAATCCTTCACTTCGCTACTCACAATGAGGATACCCCAGCATTTTCGGCAGTTTTGGGAGGTTCACCACCGTGATTGTCGATCTCATCGAGCAATTTTCGAGCCGCCAGATAGTCTGCGGTATCTTTTCCCTCACTGAACCACTCGCAGACTGGCTTCAGTACTTCGCGCGCCTCGATATAATTCCTTTGGTCACGCAACAGTTCCGCTAGGTCGCTTGCCGCCCGCAACTCCCAGAGCTTACCATGCTGCTCCGCCGCCATTGCCACGCTACTACGTAGCAAAGCAGCGGCCTCTTCAAAATTGTGTGCGCTGAAGCGAGCACGAAGACGCATGATCTCTGGCTTGCACCACCGGCTATTGGTGATGTTGATAACTTCATCTGCTCGGTCGAGCAGCGCTGACGCCGTGGCTAGATCCCCATATCGGCCGCTTAATTCGGCCGCCGACGCCATATAGAAGGGTAGTAGAGCCCAAATGCTGGTGCGGTCGATGTGCTGGAGAAAAGCCTGCGCGCGATCGAAACGCATTGGATCCGATTCCATGCATAAGTGAGCCCAGTCCTCGAAGAAGGTACCTTCCCAGGTGCCCTGATATGTCTCAAATTCGGCGCAGAGCCTGGCAAGCTCACGTGAGAACTCAAGCACTCGCCGAGGGTCTCTCCGCAACATGTTCTGGACACAGGCGCGCCGCAGCGCGAGATTGAGGCTCACCGGGTGGTTCAATCTCATTGCATACTGGAGACCTTCGCTAATCTTCGCCGTTCCAGAATCAGCGTAGCCGAGTATGGTCAGGCAGACGCCGAGAAAAGTAGTCATCGCCGCTTTTGGGTCGCGCGTGGTCATCCCGGCTAGCGGCCCATCACGTCCCGCGTCATACATATCGAGTAAACTTTGCATGTGCTGACGTGCCACCTCGAAACGACCTAATAGAAAATTTGCCAAGCATCCGGCCCTTGTTATCACAAGCAAGGCCCTCGGGTCGCCAGTTCGGTGGTGAACTCCAATTATCTCGTCGGTGTATTGAGATATTTTCTCCGGATTCGCGCGAATATAGTGGTAGTTTGCAACGAGGCCATCGTATACTCGCGGCAGTAGTTTCATCTCATCGAGCGCGAAACAGAGCTCACGGGCGCGCTCGAAAGTTTCGCGCACAGGCTCACTGTGTCCACCCTCGAAATCAATCAGTGCTTGCCCAAGTGTGAGCTGTAGCGCGAGTTCGCGACGGTTGCGCTCTGGTGACTCTGGAAGGCAAGTGACCTGACGTAGTCCGTTACGAAGATGATTGACCATTTCCGCCAAGGCAAAGCGTCCCGTCGCTCTCTCGGCAGCCTTCTGATAGTAGTCGATTGCCCTGTTAGGGGCGCCGGCTTCCGCAAAATGCCAAGCAATTAGCTGCGGCTGCGTCGCCTCAACGGACGAATCTTTCTCGATTTCCTCGGCAACACGCAAATGGATCGCGCGCCGCCGCTCGTGTAGTAACGATGCATATGCGGCGTCCTGGACCAGCGCGTGCTTGAAGGTATAACTGGCGAATGGTGCACGACCGTGGGCAATTATGATGTCCGCCTGCGAAAGCTCGGCGAGCGTGTCTGCAAGTTGCTTGGCTGGTAGCGTGGACACTAGCTGCATCAGATCGAATGAAAACTCCCTGCCAATGACGGCTCCGATCTGCGCTACCGCCTTGCCAGCAGGAAGTCGATCCAGTCGGGCCATCAAGGAGGAATACAGCGACCTTGGAACCAGATCGATTGAGAGCGACTCCAGAGATGGTACATGGTCCCCAAGCTGCTTGTCGTGAATTTCTTTGAGAACTGTGTTTGTCAGCTCCTCGATAAATAGCGGCATGTTGTCGCCGTGTGCGACAATGGCATCTATCACCTTCTGAGGGAGTTCGCGCTCGCCGGCGACCTGTTTAATAAGAGCAACAGCCGCCGAATGGTCCAGGCCGCTGAGCGGTCGAACCGTGACGTGAGGGCGAGCGGCCCAAGCGGGACGGACCTCCGGACGCGCCGTCACGACCAGTAGTATCGTCTTCCGGTGAACAATATCGACCAAATGATGGAGCAACTCGAGCGTGCTGGGGTCAGCCCAATGGATATCCTCGAACTCGACGAGCGTCGGCTTCATTCCTGCCAAGTTCTCTATTTGGTGGATCGCAGTCGCGAAAGTCCGTGCCTTTCGTTGCTCGGGTCTGAGCGTATTGACCATGTTCTGGTCCGGGGACGGGACTGACATGAGGTCCGCGAGCAGCGCTTTGTCCTCAGCGGAAGCACTCGGAGGAAGAGCGTTCGCGAGCTTGTCCCACTTCGCGGTTGGCGTGTCACCGGGTCGGAAATTGGCGGCGCGTTCGAGATGCCGCGCGATCGGGTGGAGCGGCGTATCGAGGTGGTGGGGTGAACAGAAAAAGCGAAGGCGCAAATGAGGGGACGCACTGATGCATTGGTCCAGTGCGGCAACCAGGCGGGATTTTCCGATGCCTGGGTCTCCTGTCAGTAATACGACCCGGCCTTCCCCTGTGTTGGCCTGCTCCCAACGACGCAACATGAATTCAAGCTCTTCGGTGCGGCCTACGAGCGAAGATTGGCCTCGGTGGAGCGCCTCATAGCGGCTGTCGATCAGGCTTTCCCTCAGTACGACCCAGGCGTTTTCAACTCCGCGGGTACCTTTCAGCGTGGAGAGCGTAAGTTCGCGATACTCAAAGAGATTGCCGACAAGCAGCCGCGTAGCTTCGGAAATGAGGACAGTCCCTGGTTCAGTTGCCGCCTGCAGCCGCGATGCAAGGTTGGGTGTATCTCCGATCACCGCGGTCTCAAGCGAAGCTCCGGAGCCGATGAGATCACCCGCGATCGCCAACCCAGTATGAACGCCGATCCGCACTCTGAGAGTGCCAGGCGGCCCAGCCAACGTGTTCAGGGCGGCCACGGCTTCTACGATACTCAAGCCTGCACGAATCGCCCGTTCGACATCGGCTTCATTCGCTTGTGGGTAGCCGAAATAGACTAGAACGCCATCACCCATGTATCGGGCGATGAATCCCTCGAACCGAGTTACGAGGCCTTTGACGGTGCTGTGAAACGTCGACATGACTTTTCGGAGGTCTTCCGGATCGAGACGTTCTCCGATTGCCGTGGATCCAACAAGGTCAATAAACATTACGCTCAGGAGTCGGCGCTCAGGCGTGGGCGTAGCGGCAGCGGTCGACGGAGTGGCGTCTGGCTTTATTCCGCGAGCAGCACCGCAGTCGCCGCAGAACCGCTTGTCGGCCGGATTGTCGCCGCCACAGGCACTGCACTGCCATTGCAAAGGCGTCCCACAGTCGCCGCAGAACTTCTTGTTATTCGCGACGTCGGCGCCGCAACGCGAGCATATCATTCGAGCTCCCAACCGACTTAAGGGTAATGTATAGCATCTTAAATTGTAGGGATATACTTGAGAGCGCTCCAGATGACCCCTTTGGCGCATCGCCCCCAATCCCGCGCTGCTTTGCTGCTTTGGGTTGCAATGTTTTGCCCTTCGTCAAAAAAGCGACTGGCGTCTTCCTAGTTGGGGAAGGCTGCTCTGGCTATAAATGCCCAATCAATCTGTGTACGTTGGTGGGCGCGCAAAATTGAATGATCAAGTGTCTTGGTCGGGATTGTGTGATCATTCCGGCCTGATATTTGCGATGTGGATCACCTTCTTCCACTTCTCAGTGTATTCAACGATGAACCTGCCGAAGTCAGCAGGTGAGTTCGCAAAGACCGTGCTGCCAAGATCCATGATCCGCGCCTTCATTCTTGGATCCGCGAGTTCTGCATTGATTTCCTTGTTGAGCTTGTCGATGATTTCAGCAGGTGTGTTCTTCGGTGCAACGATGCCCATCCATCCGGTCGCCTCATAGCCGGGCACGAATTCCCCTATCGTTGGAACGTGCGGCAATGCCTCCAACCGCCCCTCGCCAGTTACGCCTAACGCGTGTAATCGTCCCGACCTGACATATTCGATTGCAGATGCAAGCGTTGCAAACATCACCTGTACCTGTCCAGCGAGGAGATCGGTGAGGGCCGGAACACCACCTCGATATGGCACATGGAGCATGCTGACGCTGGCCATGCTCCTGAATAATTCCCAGTAGATATGTGGTCCACTGCCGATGCCGCTCGAAGCGATGGTGACCTTGCCGGGATTGGCCTTAGCGTAAGTGATCAACTCGCGTACCGTTGAAATACCAAATGATGGGTGCACAACGAGGATACCCGGTCCGCGATCAATGCTCGCGACCGGTGCAACATCACGGATGAAATCAAATTTGAGATTATCGTAGAGAGCCCCACTCCAGGAGTCGGTCGCGCTTGCCAAAAGAAGCGTATATCCGTCCGGCTCGGCGCGCACGAGGGCCTCGGTAGCGAGATTACCGCCTGCTCCAGCCCGGTTCTCAACGACGAATTGTTTGCCGAGGCGTTCGGAAAGCAATTGAGCAGCTAAGCGCGCGTGGATGTCATTCGTGCCGCCAGGAGGAAAGCCGACGAGAATCCGCACCGGCCGCGTCGGATAAGCTTGCGCCCTCGCGATCCATGAGACAGCCGGCACTGCGGCGGCGCCCGCG
>Ga0126382_10001034_pt1 | contig 11250 bp, 14 predicted proteins | sample PanSoiMetPlot_30_FD_92548 | JGI IMG/M metagenome (GOLD analysis project Ga0126382, IMG submission 92548) | Tropical forest soil microbial communities from Panama - MetaG Plot_30 | ecosystem: Environmental > Terrestrial > Soil > Tropical forest > Bulk soil | place: Panama | collected 2016-02-17 | reverse complement strand
GCTCGAATGACTGATGTAACAAAGTTGTCGCGGGGATCGTGGTCATTTCATCCTCCTCAGATCTCCATCATTGAACAAACAAGCTCCGTCAGCCTCGTGCGCCGTCAAACTGGATGGATTGGATTTACTGCTTCGGCACCTTGAGATTAATCGGCCCCACGGTAATATGATTTATCACTGTGAGTGATAAGAAATGCAGGATCTGCGCCCATTGGCAATCTTTGTGAAGGTGGCGGAGCGGCAAAGCTTTGTGCGAGCCGCTGCCGATCTCGGCATAACGCAGTCTGGCGTGAGCAATGCTATTGGCCGACTCGAGCAGCAACTCGGTACGCGACTTCTTGCCAGGACCACACGCCGGGTGAGCCTGACCGAGCATGGAGCGGCGTACTTCGAGCGCTGCCGTCAGGCTTTGGCCGAACTTGAAGAGGCCGAGCTGGTACTCAAAGATTCTCAGCTCGAGCCCTCCGGCAACCTGCGCATTGATATGCCGGTATCGTTCGGCCGTCTCAAAGTTGTGCCGTTACTTGGTCCGTTCCAGGCGAAATATCCGCATATCAAGCTTCGTGTCACGTTCACTGATCGTTACATCGATCTGATTGAGGAGGGCGTCGATGTCTGCATGCGACTCGGACCGTTGCATGACTCAAGCCTGATCGCTCGCCGTCTTAGTGGCGCGGGGTTCACAGTCGTTGGTTCGCCCCGTTACTTGGCGAAATTCGGCAAGCCGAAACGAATTGAGGACTTGGCCGACCACAATTGCCTAGCGTTTACGTTTCGCGAAACGCGCCTCGCGAGGGCATGGCGCTTCATGCAAGGAGGTGTTGAAAAAAGCCTCGCACCCCAAGGAAATATGAGTTTCAGCGATGGTGCGGCAGTCTGTGATGCCGCTTGCGCTGGTTACGGGCTCGCACAACTTCAGGATTATTTCGCCGACTCCGCAATCGCACAGGGAAGGCTTGTTTCGGTATTGGATAGATTCAAGCCGACCATCGAGCCAATCTGGCTCGTCTATCCGCAGACGCGCCATCTGACCCCGACGGTGCGGGCCTTCGTTGACTTTATGGCTGCGCAGTTCCGGCCACGATCGCGGGGACGTACCGTGGCAACTTAGCTGTACGACTTAAGCTGCGCAGGTGGAGGGAACGTCCGATACGCGTTATGTCCGCTATTGGCCCTTAGCGGACATACGCAATTGCACCGCACATGTCTGCTTTCGGGGGTAGAGCGGACATGAGCACTGCAGCACGAGCCTTTACGGTTGGACCTTCTGGCTTATGTCAATCTGTTCCCCACGCGCCTCTTGATGGGGGACACATTGCCATTGGCTTGCTTCCCGATTTTCATCTGCACTGGCATTTTCTGTCTTGGGCCCGAGCGTTAACGGGTCGCGGAACTCGAGCAGCGATTGGCCACCCTCGATATGGAGGTCAGGTCGCACCAAAGATACGAAGAGAAAAACTGCGACAATGAACGCGATGTCGATGGCGATTGCTGGTTCCACGATTGCCTCCGCCCTAACATCCGGTAACGCTTTGCCCGTCAGCCGAACCGAGCGGCCAGCTGGTTGCTCGTGCGGGGAGGAGGCAAGTTTTGCGTGATTAACACTCAGTCCACCAACCACATCTGATCTTGACTGAAGGCCTCGTTCTTATCAGCGGCCCACCACAGGGTCGCAACGAGCAGCGTGACAATGGCCACTTCGATCGCGAGGACTCCGAGTTTTTTCAAGGGGGCTTCTCACGTTGACGCCGCAGGTCCATATCCCGTCATCTGGTGGGGGTCTTGTAGAAGTCCTGTATTTTTTCCTGATTTTTTGTGATGCGGACGTCTGCAGTCTACTCGGCCTTGATGCCAGCGGTCTGAATTACCTTCGCCCATTTCGGGATTTCGATCTGAATGCGGTTGGAGAATTCTTCCGGCGTGCTGTCGACGGTATCAAACCCTAGCGATGCAAGTTTCCGAGCGGCATCCGGCTCAATCATCGCCTTGCCGATCTCGCGATGGAGCAGTTCGATAATGGGAGGCGGCGTGTGGGCGGGAACGACAACTCCCGACATCGTGTCGGACTCCTGACCGGGCAGTCCTGCTTCTGCCATCGTCATCACATCAGGCAGCGCCGGCGTGCGTTTTGGCGTCGTCACGGCCAATGCACGTAACTTGCCTTCCCTAACTTGCGGAATGGCGGGCGTGAGTACGGTGAAGGCAATGGGCGTATGACCGCCAAGCACCGACTGAACAGCTGGCGCCGCACCTGTGAACGGCACCGGCACCAGATCGAGATCTTGCGAAAGTCTGAACATTTCCCCCGACAAATGTGAGGTGGTGCCGGTGCCGGAGTGGGCGTAGCTATACTTGCCGTTGTTTTCCTTAAGGAACGTAATGAGCTCTTTGACGGTGGTCACCGGAATGGATGGATGCACGAGCACTACATTGGGGGTCGCGGCTGCCAAGGTGACGGGGGCAAAATCCTTGAATGGATCGTAGGGAATTTTCGCATAGAGGCTGGGGTTGACGACGTAGCTGGTGCTGACAACCACGACGGTGTGGCCGTCAGAAGACGCGTGCGCTCCAATACCCATGCCAAAATTTCCACCAGCGCCTGGTTGGTTCTCGATGTAGAACTGCTGACCGAGACTGCGTGAGAGATTTTCGGCGACAATCCGTGCAAAAACGTCGGTTGGCCCTCCGGGCGAAAAGGGCACGATCACGCGCACGGGTCGCGCCGGGTAGATTTGCGCTTTTGCAGTCCTCGCGAACGGCACAGCGGCGGCGCTTGCAGTCAGAACTAGAAATCGGCGTCGTCGAAGATCCATTGAATACTCCTGTCGGTTTAGCCCAACGCGTTCATTTGTGGATTGCTTAATCACGGTCCCGCGAGGGATCAGCGGGACAAGCAAGACACGCCGATACCCTCTGAGCCGGTGACAAACTTGAAGGACTCCTCCATTTTCCCTTCAGGCCGGCCTGATTTTTTTGCGTGATATGGACCTGACAGTCGGAGAAAATCATTTTAGGCGCAATTCGTAATGATATGCTTTTGTCTGCTTTTGACCAAAGCGACCAATGCCTTTTTTATGCAAACTTTCTGATTGCGCGAACCAAAGCACCAGCTCGACGAGCGCGAAGAGCGCTGCCGTTGTAGCGAATAATCTCACCAGAAATGATAGTTGATACCGACGCGGACGATGTTCTCCGTGAGTGCAAGCTCGTTATTGGTAAGCGGCAATGGGTTGGTGGCGTGACCGAGATCTACGTAGAGATATTCTACTTTGGCCGACCACCGTTGTGCGAACATCCATTCCAAACCGGCACCGACCGTCCACCCCGCATGTGTTGTCGAGTCTGACAGGTTACTGAAGGCTCCGTTGAAGTTGACACTGGAAGCAGTGTTGACATTGGCAAGCGCCAAACCGCCCGTTGCATAGAGGTACATATTGTCAGCGGCCAGCCATCCAGCCCGTCCTCGGACTGTTGCGAGCCACCTGCTGCTGAAATCTTGATGAGCGCTAGCGTCAGGAGCGAATACGTCGCGGCTGCCATCAAGACCGGTATACTGTAGGTCAGCCTCACCGCCCCACACGAACCAACTCGTCCATGGCTGCCAGTTGCAACCGACTTGACCACCGCCGGTGAAGCCAAAGGCATCCATGCCGGGACTCCAAACGCCGCCGGCATTTAGACCGCCGTAACATGTTGTCCAATTGTACGGTTGTGGTGCCGGTGGAGCCGGCGCATAGACCCGTGGGCCTAGATCTCCGCTGGACGCAGCATCGACGGCACCTAAGCTGAATACTGCGGCAGCAAGAACGAAAAATTCTGTGCGACGCATGGGGCTACTCATTGTTTGGTTTTGCAAGCAAACAATTTCGCAACCCCGCAGTAAAAATAGGGCAGGTGATCTGTTTTCACGTTAACAAAGTTAATATGGACAACAGAGGGTTAAAATCCCGGACCAGTGTTGGCCCGTCCGACAAATTTCCGTTTCCTATCCGCGAAATGTCATAAGTCATGACTCTCGGGCTCAGTGATAATCAAATCAAGATCGTAGGGCGGCGCGCGCAGCTTGCCGGTGGAGAAGCGCGATTCTGCATCTGCAACGGATTGCCGCCATGCTCGAACTGCGGCGCGGTCGCGACGGCTATCGCGATGGCGACCTGCTCGACGTCGCGCAGCTCGCATTGAGCGGTCTGGTCCAGCGGATCGACGCCGCGTGATTAGCTGTCAGTCTGCAACAAGCGTTCGCTATCTTCTATCCGGCCGTGCTCGATCAGCCATTCGGCCAACTGAATGACCTTGCTCCGATGCTTTTCTAAATGGGTACGGGCACAGTTTTCGCCTTCAGCGCGAAGCGATGGGCCTCGTTCGTCTTCTGAAATCCCATTGTCTTTGATCAGCTGCATTATTTTCATGCGATCATAAGCGCCCGCGTGTTTGTCGGTCTGATGTCCAAAGATCGCGTCTGCGGCGATACCGCCGGAGCAAACCGCAACTTGTTCGACAAGCGACAAATGACCGGTCCAGCCGATCTCTGACTTGCCGTTGGCATCAACGTCGCTGATGCTGACCGCTCCGATCGGCAATCCCAGTGACCAAGCCACCACTGCGTGTCCGGCCTCGTGATATGCAGTCGCACGGGAATATCTTTTGATCATTCTTGTAGGAGTTACCGTTTCCACAGATCGATGTGTGGATGACTCGCGGGCGACCGACGCGGCGTCAAGGCGCGGTAGATACGCTGAGCGCGTAGGCCAGAGTCGGCATAACTTTGCGCTTCGTCTGCAGTCTCAAACCGCTGCGTCAGCATGACCTCTTCGAGCAGGCCATTCGGATAATGACGCTGATACAAGACGCGAAAATGATTGCCTTGCTTCCGAATGAAAACGTGTAGCGGTTTCGTCATCGCGCGTCCTGCTTCGTCGGTCCGCCCCCGGGCCAGCGGGGAAAAGCACAGGACGGAAAGTGGGGCTAACCGCCCAGTGCTCCTGAGCGCAGATACCTTGGCCTGGGAGGAATGACCGCACTCGGCGAAATGTATCCGCGTTCGGCAATGGTTGTTTTGCGATAAGTCAAAACGGCGGGCCGCTGACCAACGCACATCCCTTTTGCTTAAGTTGAAGCCCGAAATCCCGACATCGTTTTGATATGGGTCAAAACACAATTAGCCAAAATCCGCGAACGTGGGTGGTTAAAAATGAAGGGAGAAACGCATGGTCAAATTAATCGCTTTAGCTGCCTTCACCTTTGTCATCACAACGTCTGCACAGGCAATGCCGCGTGCTGTGGTCCAGCAATCCGATAGCATCGTCATCACTGTGCGTGAAGCATGTGGCGCAGGTATGCACCGTGTTAATGGCGTCTGCATCCGCACTCCCGCTAGGCGGCAAGCAGCTCGTTGTGCGGCCGGATTACGCTACGTCGGCGGCCGTTGTATCCGCTAACACGAAGCAAAAGGCGGGCGTGATCGCTAGAAACGGCGGAGCGGGACGTTCTTATTTTTTGTCTCGCTCCCGCTATTGTTCGACCATTGTCGCTATTCGCTCGTAGTCCTCCGCAATCCGCCGCATTATTAGGATCAGCGGTCATAGGCGCAGTTTAGGTGTTTCGAGGTTTTCCTCAGCCTGCGTTCACACCCCGTTAGTCATGTCGCAGCAATGGTGTTGCGGTGTTGTTTCCGGCCACGTTCGCGCGGGCTAGTTTTCAGGCGCGACTTACCCTTCAACTAAGCCGCACCCCTGCGCCGCGCCGTCCGACACAACCGGCGCGGCGCTTCCATAATTACGGCTGGTGATCGACGCGCCAGGGCGCTTTGCGCCAGCGAAGGCTTGCCATCAACTTCTGGATTTCGTTGCGCGTGTCGCTCGCCTCGCGCTGAATCGCGCTCGCGCGGTCGGCTAGATCGGTCGAGGACACCCCACGATCAAACACCACCGCGAAATTCCGTGGCGCTGCCATGAAGGCCAACCTAGCCGAACCCAGACCGGCCGCGAGGTCGCCAATAGAGACCACCAGCCTTCCAGCAAAATCGGTTCCGGTACTACGGGTGACCTTACAAGTTCTCATCCGAATGGGGCGACAAGCCCCCCTTGCGGGCGCAGCCATAGTCTTCGCATAGATGCGCGAGATCGCCTTCGCAGGTACAGCCTGTGATCGGACAAAGAAGTTGAGACCGGCTATGTTGCAGCCGGTGAGACGCGCCAGCACAGTACCCTGCATTCTGAAGTGTTTCAGTCATGGCGTGCCTCAAACCGATTGCCAAACCAGCTTCGTCCTCCCATAAGCTGATCGTTCATCTCTCGTTCGGTCGAATCGCACCATCTAAAGCCCGCATAGTGCGCAATGATGGTGCGCTCCCCGCTGGGCTCAAATAATGCTTTGATCGCTTGAGCGACTAGCGAGATGATCTGAATGTACATCGTATTTCCTTTCGTACTTCTTCAGAGAAAACCGTATCAGTGTTTTCTCTAATTTGACTCGTTGATTTTCGCAGCTCGCTGCAAATATTGGCGCGCCTTTTCGTGCGCATTCTCCAGTACTTTCTCAGGCGATGGCGCTTCGTTTCGATAGTTCTTTCGCCAAATGAAGGGCACGTTCTCGTTCATTGGTGCCTCCGTAATGTGTCATCCATTGTCAATTTGCGACAACATTAATAGGCGCAGACCTACGGGCAGTCCTTGAGTAAGTCTTGATTTTCCCTTTGGGGCGGCTTGATTTTAACAGCAGAGGGCAAAATTCTTGACGGCGAGCACGCGAAGAGATTAGCCGCGCGTATTGCTCAACTACACCAAGGTATAAAATGCGGTTGTCCGCTACTTCGATTCGGTATCGACAATCTTGATTGGGAACAACAGCACGAAGTTGTCAGCTGCGGTGGCCAGGCAAGTTCCCGTTTGCCCGCCGCCGCGGCGTTACAGCGTGCAGGACATCGTGCCCGCTGGAATGGCTCAGCAATGTCGCTTTGGGATGTGCCGCTAATGGCCCATTCCTGGCATCACCTGACCATTGTAAATGTCAGGATTGGGAGGGCCTTCGACAGACAGGATCCCAAGCAGACCCCGTTCGGCACGTGCCAATGCGTGATCGACGAGTGTGTAATTTCCTGGCACATCAACCTTGAATTCGACAACTAACGCGCCTCCGGGTGCGACCGTAACTGTCTGAATGCCTTGCAGTGGCGGCGATAACAAGCCACCGAGCATATACACCTTGTCGAAGATCTCTCCGATGACATGGAATGAAGATGTAAAATTCGGGCCTCCGACACCGAAAAAGATACGAACGGTTTCGCCAACTTTAGCGTGGAGCGGATGAAGGCGCGATAGAGCACCCACCGAGCCATTGAAGACGAAATATTCAGGACGCTCACTCAGGAGCTTTTCAACGCTGAATTCCTGACTTCCGTGCTGACCAAATGGTGAGTCGGTATAAATCTCGCCTTGCATGACGTAAAATTCGTGATCGACATGCGGTAAACCTTCTTCGGGTTCGACGAGAATAAGACCGTACATTCCATTCGCTATGTGCTCCGCCACCATCGGAGTGGCGCAGTGATAGACGTACAGACCTGGCGTAAGCGCTTTCCAGGTCATTGACCTTTCCTGACCAGGATCGACCTGAAGAGAAGCCGCGCCGCCGCCCGGACCAGTGGCGGCGTGGAAGTCTACCGAATGGATCATCGCGCTGTCGGCGGAGTTCTTCAGGTGAATATCGATAGTGTCGCCGACTCGCACACGAATGAACGGTCCCGGAACCCTGCCGTTAAACGTCCAATAACCGAAGGTGGTGCCCTCAGCTAATCGACCTTCAACCTCCACGCTGAGTAAATCGACACGGACGGTTTGTGGTTCGCGTTTCGCTATTGGTCCAGGCAGGTCCGTCGGCTCACGCGAAATATCAGCTTCGACCAGGGTTTGCGCAGGCGGAGTCGGAGTAACGAGGAATTGCCCCTCCATCCCCGCTTGTTTATGTCCCGGCACACTGCAGAAATACGTAAAGTCGCCCGCATTTCCAGCGCGGAACGCAATCGTCGTGCTTGCTCCCTTGCCCGTTACTCGCGGCGAACGCGCATTTTGATCCGCAAAGACAATATCATGTTCGGCACCCTCGCCATTGATCAGAGTAAGTTGGACGACCTGACCCTGGGCCGCCGTTAGTACAGGATTGACTTTTCCGTCAATCGACCCGCCGACCCCGATATAGACCATGCGTCCTTCCGCAATGCCGGAGCGCAGCGTGTAGCGGGCGTCAGGGAGATAAGCGACGGAAGGGCCAGGTGTACGTGGTGGTTCTTGAGCCGTTGGTGGTGGCGGCGATTGCGCCGCTCCGGTTTGTGGAGCCGGCGTTGCAGCTTGCGCGCCAGTAGACGCCGCCAGAAATGCAATTATGTCCGCACGATCGTGATCCGTTTTGAGTCCCGGAAACGGCATCTTGTTTCCCGGCACCGATTTTTGTGGATCGGCAAGATAAGCATCGAGCGTCTTCGCATCCCATGTAATGTTCGCTTGCTTCATCGCCGAAGAATAATTGTATCCGGATTCCGAACCGGCCTTGCGGCCAAGCAAGCCTGCCAACGATGGGCCGAGCATATTTTTCCCGGGTTCCATGGAATGGCAGGCCTGGCACTTCCTGAAGACCTGGCGTCCTGCGACGGCATCACCACCAGTTGCTTCCGAAATGGTCTGGGTTTGTCCAGTTGTTTGGGCGCGCGGGGCAGCATGCGGTGCGTCTTGACTGTTGACTGCCGCGGGCGGCTGAGATGGCGCCGTCGGGGCGGGAACGTCCTGCGCGGTTTTTTGTGGCGGTGGTGGAGGTGGAGGAGTGGTGGGTTGGTTAGAGGAGGACTGAGGTGATTTCTGAGCTTGAACCGTCCTGGGTTGCGGCGAGCTTTTCGCCGCAACTACATTTGCCGGTATCTCTGCCTTATTACTTTGAGCGCTCTGGGAGGCGGCCTGAGTTCGCGTGTTTTGTTCGGGCGTAAAGAGCAGCACCGGGAGAATCATTAGGCAGAGCGCAATGATCAGGATGTACCAATTTTTCCACCATTGCTGGAGTGTTGGCCACATGGAAACCTCCTCGAACGAAGCTAACTCGGTCGAGCACCGATACCGTCGTGATCCTTTTTATAAAATTGTTTGGCGGGCCACTTTGATCTAACGCAAACAACAATCCCCTGCGATCCCATTGAATTGAGTACGCTTTCACCGCCTAAAGCGGACATTACTTGGCGCGCCAAGGATGGCCAGTTTGAGGCCGGTCTATATTTCGTCGGGGGCCGCCACGGACATCGGTTGCTGTCACTCGATCACCTCGTCGGCGCGAACGAGCACCGACAATGGAACGGAGAGTCCCAGGGGCCTGGCCGTCTTGAGATTGATAACAAGTTCAAGCTTCGTCATTTGCTGCACTGGCAAATCAGCCGGCTTCTCACCGGATCGCCTCGGAGGTGAAAGACTCGCGCGCTATTCTGGCGGTACGCGACACAGGCATTGGAATTGCCGCCGAAGATATGGAAAAAATCTTTGAGCCGATGTTCACGACCAAGAGCACGGACATGGGCTTGTGGATCTGTCGCGCGATCGTGGAATCCTACGGAGGTCAGTTGAAAAGCCGGTCGCGCATCGGCGAGAGATCGATTTTTCAAAATCGAGCTGCCGATCGACGCCGTTACGCAACGCGGTTGACGCACTATTCAATGACCTCATCGGCGAACAACAGGAACGATTCGGGGACGGTCAGACCAAGCCCTTTGGCGGTCTTCAGGTTCACCACCAGACTGAATTTTGTCGGCAGCTGAACGGGAAGGTCGGCCGGGTTTGCGCCACGCAAGATGCGATCGACGTAGGACGCTGCTTCACGCACGGTCTCCAGCTGGTCAATTCCATAAGACACCAGCCCGCCGCTCTCGACGTAAAAGCGGAATGAGTACACCGTCGGCAGCTTGAGCTTTTCGGCAACCGCAATAAGTACGTCTCGTTTGGTCGCGGTGAGGGGGCTCGGTGTTATGATCAATCCGCCGTTTCCTGCCTGGGCAAAGTCCGTCAGCGCCCGCTCGAAATCACCGGCGTCACGAACTCCCAAGCCTGAGACGCTCATGCCCAGCGACTTTGAAATTGAGTCAGCCACGCGAATAAAGGCGACGTTGGCGGCGATCTCCGGAACGTGGACGAAGCCGACCCGATGAACCTGCGGCGCAATCTGCTTGAGGACACCGAGCCATTTCCCTCCAACGGCCGGCTCGAAATTATGAAAACCGGTAACATTGCCCCCGGGATGAGCAAGGCTGCTGACGTAGCCGCTACCGACCGAGTCGGACACCCAGGTAAACACGATCGGAATCGTGCGCGTTTCTTTCAGCAGTGCTGAGAGCGCCGGATTTGTCGTGACGAAGAGCAAATCCGGCTTGCTGGCGACCAGTTCGGCCGCCGCCTGTCGCGTGCGTTCGACGCTTTCCCCCGCAAACCGATATTCGAACTTGACGTTCTGTCCCTCGACCCAGCCGAAGTCGCGCAGGCGTTCACGGAAGACGCGAAGATAGGTCTGCCAGACTTCGTCTATTTCGGCAAAACCCATCAGTACGCCGATGCGGCGCAGGTGATCGCGCTGCTGCGCAAGTGCACCGAACGGCCAAGCCGATACGGCGCCGCCAACAAATCCGATGAACTCGCGCCGCCTCATTCGAAGCCCCCGACGCTGCAGGCACGACATCGTATCGGTATCAAGTTCCTGTTTGAAGGGCCGATTCCGCTTTGGGGCTCGCTCAAAAAATCAGCGGTCGCTTCTCGCGTCGGAGACCATGCATCAGCGCGTGAGCGCGCTGATGCATCCGGGCTCAACACTGGTCGTCACCGATCAGCCATCGCACCAGGACACGCGGACCGGACCGGCTTTACCATCAATCAGCATGACATGACACCTCCCAAGTGAGGTAATCGGCGGCGCATAGCGACTCGAGGCTCTCTGTTACTATGCAGCGTGTTTGACCAACTCGTTCAATATGTCCTGGATCAGACTCATCTGGTCGCGCAGGCGCCGGTCGCCTTTGCGGCGGGCATTGTGATTGTGGGCGCGATCATCTGGTCAATGCTGCGGTGGCGCTATGCCAAAATGATTGAACATCGTAACGGTATCATAGCGCTGTACAAGGCGCGACTTAACGGCGCGAGCCCGGATCAAGCCAGAGCCAGAATGGAAAGCCTGGAAGGGCAGGTGGTCAGTCTCAAAAACCGCGAATGGCCGAAACTTGCGCCGGCGGCG
>Ga0126382_10001032_pt1 | contig 11255 bp, 18 predicted proteins | sample PanSoiMetPlot_30_FD_92548 | JGI IMG/M metagenome (GOLD analysis project Ga0126382, IMG submission 92548) | Tropical forest soil microbial communities from Panama - MetaG Plot_30 | ecosystem: Environmental > Terrestrial > Soil > Tropical forest > Bulk soil | place: Panama | collected 2016-02-17 | reverse complement strand
GGAACATCTCGTGCTTCAGAGAGGTGATGAGGAGGGCAGCCATCTTGATAGCCCTGCTCTATATTCTGCATCGTCTTTCTAAGAAGCTCATACTCCATTTCAGCCTATAGAATGGATAAATCAGACTCATAGAAACATACAAAGGCAAGCTTACACTTCTCTCCCAGCCCCTGTATTTGTAGCACAGGGCTTCAGTCCCAGGCAAAGCTCTAAATAGACTTATCTCCACCCCGCCCTCAGTGGGACTGTCATCAAGGACTGTTTTGACATGAGGCATCAGTTGCCTTGGAACAGGGAGAATGGCAACTATTGGCAGGTCAAATTCTCTTTGAGGTTGATGAGCCTTGTCTTTTGAAGTCCTTTGAGGCAGGCGGCGCCTGTGATCATTGTCCCCAGTAATGTGCGATAATCCAGGTGTACCCTTGTCCTTGTCCTTGCCCTTGCCTTTTCCCCCTTTCCCCTTTCCTTTTTTTCCTTTTCCTTTTCCTTTTCCCTTCCCCTTCCCTTTTCCCTTTTCACCCTGCAATTCATCAGTACCATCCCCCTTTTCTTCGTCTTTGGAACCATCATCAAGGGAAGGATACAACATCCCCGATGGCCCTGCTGGATCATGGCCCTCAGAATCTCTAGGACCTGAAGAAATCACGGAAGCAACTTTGATGGGAACTGATAAAATCACACTGTAAGTGCAGAGTCAAAAACATTCTGCTGACTGCATACCTTCTACAAACCATCCACGCCTTGCAGTCTCAGATTGAACACGTTGTGAAATACTGTGAGCATTGGCAGCAATGTGGATCAACGTAAGCTCCACATCTTTCCCAGCAGCAATCCCCACAAATGTCTCCCAAAGCAGGCTTTCAACAACCACTAGCTCCTCGGGCTTATCATTTCCTAGAGAAACAGCATGCTGATGCTGATTAAACAACTAAACCCATAGCAGGGTAAACAAAACATACGGCAAGTAAGTGGTCTCGGCGCACTCCATCTGAGGCTAGCTTTTTAGGAATAAGAGCAAGAAGTGGGGAAAATGCTAGGGCCATGTGTAAAGCATTCCTCATCTGAGCAACAGCAGAAGTTAGCTCTGGAAGGTTGAGGAGGGGGCGACACTGCTCCTCAGAAAGGCCTATAGATGTAGCATGCCTAATTTGAATCATAACATGCACAGTAAGAAGGTAGTAAGCATGAGAGGCTCACTGGTGAAGACAGTCCATCAGGGCATCCTTATCAGATGGTAAATCTTCGTAACCCTAGTAATAGCTCCTTGAAGAGAGTATATAGACAAATCGAGGTTACTCACCATTCCGATCCACCACAAGCATGATGCCAAAACCATTATATTTGCCAGTATCTTGCTGTACTTTGCGTTTTCACAGAGCTGACAGGCAGCAGCCAAACAGCGTATACCTACAAGAAACTGCTTTTGATTGCCTTCCAAAGGCCCTGATACAGGAGCAACTCCTGCTGCAATGAATGCCGAGTTGGACGCGTTTGAAACACTGGCCTGGTGTAGCCTATAAAACTCGGTAACGATGTTTGGCCAGTCCTCGAGGGATTCATACACCTGAGGCAAAGTCAGCGTCTACTTATAGGTTGAAGAAGCACATATAACTCACCTTGCCCAGTTTTCGTGCTGTAGACACAGGTCGTGGAGAGCGAGAAACTATTGACACTCTGCCTTGATCAGGAGACTCCAGCACCTTTGCAATTACATCCAGCAGTCGGTATCTAAATACAATGTTCCCCATGTATAACAATTTTTCGTGGGATCTTTGGGATGGTGAGGCTAACAGCATCAGGGCCTGCTGTTTGGCGTCTTCATCCCACTCAGTCCCATAACCTCCCATGAGCTGAGTAACCAGGTCTCGAGTGATTTTATCATGGATATCAACACTATTGCCTGGATCCACTTGCTTTGCGACTATCTATTTAAATGTTCAGAAGAGAAGCAATGCAACAAGCAATGACTCACCTGGATAAATGCTCCCACTTCAGGCAAACTAGGTTTGTTTTGCACTAATTTATCGACGAAAGCACGTCTATCACTTGCATAAACGATTTGGGATGACCAAGGGTATGCCTTGAATAAAGGAGTGGAGAGTAGCGCCAGGGTAATAGGCGTATCGGCCATTGTCGATGATTCGTTCAGCTTAGGTTCAAATCTGGCAGTCACACGTTCACATTTGGCAAGTCACATGCATCGGAATCCACGTGACAGTCACGCGGATCCACCGGGATCCCGACAGATCCGCGTGACCAGTTTCCCCTCAACCTCGCTTTCACCTCCCCATTTCTCGCACTTGTTCCCAAGCTATACCCTGATTAATTGATACATTCACTTCTCCTACGTTTTTAGTCATGGGTACTTGCTCTTGTTTCCCAGATTAATTGATAATTTCACCCGTACATTTTTTAGCCGAAGCCACAGCATATCAACTCATGGAGCAATGGGCTGAGGTATTCTCTAAAAAACCATTGACCTCACCAGATGGCTTGAGTGTCAAGCAAAAAGATCTCAGCCTTCTGGAGCAGACCACTAAAGCACCGAGGCTTGTCAGGGACACTAGGTTCCTCGCAGAACTGGAAAAACATTACGAGGCCCTCCTCACCGCCCCCCTGTGTTTGACTGGGAATGATGATGCACCTACTTTTAAGCCATCACTTTCTCTTGTGAGACAATCTCTAGGTGCGGTGAAGATTCTACTATCAGGTTGGACGGCGCCTTTAGAGCGCAGTGAAGAGGACACCAGTACCTACCACAGAAAGCTTCTCGAGCCTCTGTGTTGGCTTGCTAGGGTTTCTATGGCTTATGGAGGAGCTAATCTGACCCGTTCAAGTGTTGGAGCATTGGATGATACCCTTCAGTCACTGCACCCAGCGGTGGTCAGTCGTACTCATAAGGGCAGTTCTGGATCGGGATCAACGAAGCCGGACCACACAATCGTCAGTGAAAATGTGGAGGGTACAACGACACTAATGTGCATCGAAGATAAAAACACATCATTTAGTACATCAAAGTGGAAAGATTTGGAAGAGCGGGTGGTGAAAGGATCAGTCGATGGGATCTCAGAGGAAGACAAAGTTTGGAAACAAGTGATTCCATTGGTACATTCTCTGAAATGACTGATTGTGTAATGAATCGTTTCCTACAGGTGAATTGTCAATTATTTCACACCGGAAGTACGTTTGGGAAGCTGACCTCCATGTACTGTACTTGGTACTTTTGGAGGTCTGAGGATACGCTCTATATTTCCAGCATGGAGCGCTACAATGAGAATGAGAAAGGCAATAAAGATGTTTACCTAAACCATATGAAGAAGACGTTGGTTCTAATCATTGCAGCCATTCACCAAAAGCGCCCCGAAGTCTATGGTCGAGCCCTGCGGCCCCTTGATCTAACCCGAGTCAGCATCCAACCATCCTTGTCCAGTGCAGTTGCATCTTTCCCTGATGCAGTGGCTTTCAAGGCGAGGAAGTCCTTTTTATCTTGTTGGACTTGGGTACGGCGCTTTAAAATAAAGCTCTATTTACGTATCTTATCTTCCTTTGCCTGGGTATCTAGCTCTCATTCCTTGCCTTCAAGGTATTCTGTATGGATATATCAAAGTCATCTATTCTATATATTGGAAACGAAAACTTTTGTATCCAGCTCAAAAGAGCAGAAGATAATATGTAACCACCCTTTCTTTGCTGCTCACCTTTGAGGACATACAACTTATCTTATCCGTATTACATTCCAACAGATCAGATGGACAGTCTCGATGGAAGTATTTTATACCCCCTTTCATCCCCCTCAGCAGCTGCATTGGTCAAGGCATAGCTGGGGAGGCATTTGATAGCCAGGAATTGGGGCTGGTTCTCAAAGTGGGAAGTCGGGTTGACGGATCCCTTCAGCACGAGGCTCAGATTTACAGGAAGCTTGAGTCCTGCCTCTGCGTACCAAAAATTTACGGACATTACTACAGCGACTCCTTAGACGTCTTATTACTGGAAAACTGCGGTGTACCTTTGTCAGGGAGTCTGTGGGATTCAGAGAGGGAGTAAGTGCTGTCTACGCTCTTCAGATGTAAATCCTCATCAAATGGGCCGTTGATAGGAGGGTCATATCAGCCTTGAATGACCTGCATAATTCCGGCGTGCATCATCATGATGTAAGAAGTCAGAACGTCTTGATGAAAGGCGATGGGAGTATACGTCTTGTGGATTTTCACCTTGCTGTTGATTCTGATTCCTGTCAATTGGGCTCTGAGTGCCCAGATCACCGCCTTTGTCCCCCTATTACTTTGCATGGTTTTGATTCTCAGTGAGAATTGCACTGAGACCAGCAGACAATGTCGGACTTTTACTCATCCCAGTTTCTGGTTATTCTGACCCTTGTGCTTCAAATATGCCATTTGTTTTTTCGGTCTTTGATCAAGATAGTGCGAGGACTGTTTGTTTCAAGTTTTTGACTGCCGCCCAAAATCTCGATGTCCCTGCATGAGCATAGTACTTGGATAGGGAGAGACGTCGATAATAAATCAGTACGTTGTCGAACCCCCGCATGCTTATGAGCCAGCGCTGAATACAACTGTAAGGTTTACAGAGGGATTGATAGAAGGATCAAACGCATGGCACGAAGGTATGGTTCAAGCAGATTATCCCCAGTCCAATGATTCCAGTGAGTCCAAACTTATGGTAATCTTCCTCCCTTTTCCCAGTCCAATCGTTTCGAGTACAGCTTGTGCATGAGTAGACATGGCGGCGGAAGGGAAAGAAGAGCTCGCTTTGACCTCATCTGCATGCGTTGCCATCTGGTCTGTCTGGTCGGAATTCTTGAGCTATTTCGCCTTATTATGCTGCTTAAAATATCCTGGCGGCAAAAGGGAGTTCCAAAAACACTTGGAACTCGCTAACCATAAGGAAGTCTATCCCTCACTCACCCGCATACATTCTTCAGCCATCTGTGCTGTCTCACTATGGTTTGTACCAGCAATTGCGAAGCACTGTAAAACCTTGATTTTATTTGCGGGCATGGCATGCTCCAAACCTTGGTGTCATTAACGAACGATACTTGTCATCCATAACAGGCCAACTAGGCCTGGAAACCCTCACGCGGTCATGAACAGAGTCACGCATGTAGTGGGCTATGCATATCCTGTCTCCACCCTGCCAGTCTTTGACTTCGTGTAGTAAAACCCTGCCACAAATTGCAACCACCGATCCTGGAGTATAGTGAAATCGAGCGCCGAGATCGTGAACATAAAAAAGAGAACGTTTATATGTCCCAGCACACGTGAGGAGGTCGTATACCATAGGAGCTGCCCCCACGTCCCGATGTGCAGGAGTGTTTCGGTTTGAGATAACCTGCCATGCAGAGAAGGGCGATATCCAATGGTGAGTAACTTGATGGTGTTTTGAGAGAAAATTTCCACGTAACAACCGGTCAACGACTTCAAATCCCTTCCAATAGAGGTCTGGTGAGATCAAGGCAAGAATGGCATTATGGAGTAATTCCACATTTTGAACCCGAGAGACGAATTCGGCTCCCCTGGAATCGCGAAAATCTGCAGACACCACGAGAGGGTCCTCAAGTCTCTGTAACATAGTCAATCAGGGCAAATGCACCAAATGATGGGTTTGGATACCTCGTGTCTACTCATAAACCAGCCAGGGGATAAGTCAACAATACCAGGATGAAAGACTGCACATGATGCCGGTGTTACAAATGACTTCCATCGCCAACTTGTCTTTGAGGACTGTTGTTTTTTAACATTTCCCTCCGTCATGCTCGTATTCTCCCAGCCGCTGTTATCTTCCTCATCATGATATTTCTTATTTCTGGCTGAGAGGGAGTCACTGTAATGTTTTTCAAAAAGAGGGTTGAGGATAGAAATTGCGGCATTGTAGCTTTCCTGTAGAAAAACGATTAAAACCACTCGGGCAATCTACAATTGAACCACCTCACCACCCGACCCGGATAAAGAATCCCTGGGAGATTCCACAAGACTATACGATCATTACGATCCAGAACTGTTGATGGCTTGGTGACTTCTCCGCAAATTGCGGGAGGAAAGTAATTGCGAAGATTAACATCGCATTTCGCCCCGCCATCCATGGTTACTTTGGTATTTTTGACCTTGTCTGCATATCGTTCCACGTCCCAGTCCGTGTGGTCTGGGGGCATCATAAGTATAGATTACTTTAAAACACGCGGATTCTCACAAGAGTTTAGCACTGCTTGTGAGATTACCAGCGCTATAAGTTCATATTCCTGCGACAACGGCATAGAGGAACTATCCAATTTTGAAAGGTGAAAATAGAGCTTCTCTTTTTCTATGTCCATTTTGTGCCTACTTCACAGTTGAATGAATATACGCGTCAAAGAAAAACACGCCACTTGCAGAAGATTTCGTATTTCCATCTCTGTGAGAGGTCGCTCACTGCCATCTATGTCACATTGCCCAGTCCAGTGGCGGAGTTGCTTCTCTAGCAGATCCCACATGAAGGAATAAAGTTTTTCTTGATGTTTGGCCATTGAGGAAGAGGACTGCCTCTTCGGGAAATCACGTGCATCCACCGGGATCCCGGTAGATCCGCGTGACTTGGTCGTCAATTTGGCAAGTCACATGAGTGAGAATGCACGTGATTCAAATTTTTTAAGTGCAATATACGCGAATCTCGTTATCGCGGTCTCATCGCAGTATCATTATTGCAATGTCCTTGGCTCCAGCCCAAATCAGTTCACAGCTTCAACTTTTCAAGGCCTCTGGGCGTATGATGCGAAACTCTCCTGTTGTGTCGCAGTGGCCTTGGACCAGCGGCATTCCCTTGACAGCGGGACGCTTGGATGACGAGGTGGAGAAGCTTCACCGTGATGATATTGTGGGAATACTAGTGATTTTTATGGACACCATCCAGGTGCATATATTCTTGCTCGTGAATATGGCAAATACTGACAATGCATAGGACTTTGCAAAGCGTGTGGAGGACTTTGAGACTACCTGCTTGGACGACTGGAGATGCGATTTTCTATTGGAGTATCTTGGTCATTCAGCTTCAGGAGAACGTGTCAATGTCACTCAACATCTTGCTGACTTTTCCCGGTGGACTTCGAGGGGCGCCCCCCAAAAAATCAATTATGCCGGCCAATACCTTCTTCGTTACCGCGTTCTTGATATCTTCATGGATACAATGATGGCATTCAGGCATCCTGATCTTGCCACAGTTCCCCGAAGCCAACTCCCTCCATTGACAAAGCACCTGAACGGCGTCCATAACTCGCTTTCGGATTGGACTCAATGCATATCAAGGTTTCTGTCATTGTTGGATGCTCGTGATGCCCATGCTCAGGAAATTCCCCGCCCTGGAGGTCTGACTTTGTTGCCTTGGCATACCCCTCAAAACACGCAATCCAAGGTAGAAATGAGTATATGCAGTGCAGTGGACTCACCCACTCCTGCGCAACTTGACTTCCCTGATCAGGAAAATGAGCTGACAGCATTCGAGCAGTCAGTGGTGAACTACAGTCCCCCGCCGTCATCTCCTTCAAAAGTTGATCCCTCGCCGCCGGCGTTACCGACTAAAGATACCCCATCCTTGTCGTCCTCAGACTTGTCGGCTCTCATGCCATACGTGCATTCTGGTACCTTGGTTCAAGGCGATCGATCTCCTGGGATGTCCGAGAATATTTTTTCGCCAAGCATTGTTCTTAGTGCAGGCGTGAGCCACCTTCTCTCTTGCCAGAGGCACCACGCCGAGGCCTCCAAGCACAAGGTGTTATTCAATCTGGAGCTGGCAGCGTTTGCTTTGTCCTGGATGGCTATGGTATACTTTTGTTCCTAATTATGTACGCGGTGATGGCCTGAATGTCATAATCTTCAAGGGCGAAATATCGTTCCCTGACACGTCCGGTGCTGTGGTCAACCGTCTGCACAAGTGAGTTTAGTGACCGCATTACGGTATACGTCTCTTATGAATAGTCAGATGTATGCTTGACCGTAATATCCCAGTCCCATCAGACTTTTTCCATCTTATGAATGGTGCCTTGAGAAAGGAATTCATTCATGAGCTCGTGACTACTTTTTATTTGGCTGCTTTCATTTCTCCGTTGCTCCTCCTGTGCCCTAAAAAATATGGGGACAGTTATAGCATTCAGCACATCATTGCTGTGAGTGCTACAGACTTTCAAATATTCACTTCTTAAAACTTAACATTGCGTTGTCTCAGTATGCAGCAGCCTTGGGCAATGATCGTCCCCCTATCCTCCGTGAGACAGAGAATGTGCTGTGGAGCACAATTGTTCTCATGGCTTATGGACTGCCCTCACAGAAGGCACTTGAGACTTTTGCTGATGCATATGAGAAGTTGATCTCATCTGGTGAAATGAGTGATGCCGCCTCCTGGTTCCACACCGGAGTTTCTGAAGTAAAGTCTCTTGTTCCATCGGCATCCTCCTCATCCCTCCAGTCTCTCCCTGAGCCTCCCCAACCATCGTCTGCTTTATTCTCGTCTTCTGCTTCTATTTTGAACTTGTCGTCGTTGTCTGCGGGACCTTCGCAATCTCGTTCCTCAGTCCACTCTTCTCCAGACTTGTCTCGTGCTCCCTTTCCTGCTTCCTCTGAAATGTCCCGACAGTCTCTGCCTCCTCCTCAATCCAGTCATTCAGATCCTGCACCTCATCCACCCCGCTCAGTTTCACCATCACAAACCTCTCCGACCTTGCGCGGGGACAATGGCCGTATGAAGGAGATGACCGGTTTTGATCAACATGCAAATGACAGCAGTGTGATTAAGGAATTCCTTCCTGATCATGATCTGCATGCAAATGACACTGGTATGGAGGACAGGCCAAACTGGGGGGCCGCTCAGCAAGATGATCTAGAGGTGGAGATGGGTGAGGAGGGTGGAAGCGAGCGCAATCGTCCTTTGTGTCCTCTCACCGGCACAGGGTCGGAACCTATTGAGGGTGACAAACTTGGGGGGGATGAAGAGATGCAGGAAGAAGGCAGCATTGAGGAAAAGGAGGAAGGAGAAGATGCAAATGAAGAGGCAGAGAAAAGGGCAGGTCGGGAGGAGAATGACATCGAGGAAGATGTGGTGGTGCCTGGGGGGGGAGAGGAAAAGGGAGGCAATCAAGATGAACCATCCTCTGCCCCAGGCAGAATGGGGTTACAGCGGGCCGAGGGAGATAGGCCAACCGATCTCGAACAGAACTGGGAGGGAGGGGGTGGAGAGGAGATGCAAATTGATCAGGGAGACAACGAAGATGTTCCTGACTCTTCTTTTGGTGGAATCCGATTGGAGAATGCTGAGGGAGATAGATCATCTGATCTCACATGGAGTGGAGAGGAAGGGGGCGAAGAGGAGATGCTGACTGAGAATGACGGGTACTACCAGGATTTTCCCGAGTCTCCTCTCAGTGAAACTGGGTCACGGGGCACTGCAAACGATGATCCACCTGATATGAATCTGGACAGTGAGGAGGATGAGGGCAATCAGTCATCCGTGGACCGCCCAGATGGCACTGAATGCCAGGATCACACTAAATGCACAGACCGCACTAAATGCCCGGATTGCCATAACAATACCCAAAATGATCGCAAAGGGAAGAATTCCAAGAAAAAGAATCAACGCAAGTCCTCCAAGAAAAAGAATCAACGCACGTCCTCCAAAAAAAATAAACAGAGCAAGACTTCAGAAAAAGCTCATCCCCCCATTCCCGAACTTCGCTCTGAGTGTCAGGAGCGTGACTATGTTGCTGTTGTCACAAGAGTTCGTAACTACCCCTTTTCTTTCTAGTGATCGTTTTAATACTCTTTTTCATTCTTCAGGGGCCAAATTTAACAGATGATCAGCTTCTCAAAAATTTCAAGATGCCACCTGTAGGATACGCATACCCATCCACCCGATGTAGAAGACTGACGTCGTTTTACACTTCAGATTTCCTGTCGCAGTGTCAAACTTGATCTTCATGGACCTGACCCTATGCAAATATTTGAGTCATATGCATATCATGGCCATGAGTCATCGGTAGTTTATTTTTGTTATCCCAATTTCTTGGACTGACGGTGCTTGATAGTTTGCTTTGGAGTCAAAATATATGAAAGAAGTTTATGAAGGGGTTAAGCTGTCTCTTGTTGATCGCATTCCCAAATTCCACCACTTCGAGGCCTCCCATGTCGATTACAATAGATCTGCGTCATCCATCTTCGTCGTCAAGTATTCCACGCTAAATATGATGGACCCAAAGACTATTCAGAATGTTTTCAGAAAGCATCATATTCTTGTGACGGACGTACCATTCAATGACGAGTTCTTTGATGCCGATGCTCTCTCCAAAGTGGGATCTCTTTCCCGAGTGCTTGACATGCAAGGTGAGACAATGCCATCCATATCACTTGTACGCTGATTCAATATGACTTTGCAGTTGGTGCGCTCAGGGACCCTGATAATCCCGGGAACATGCATAGGTGGGGGACATTGCGTGACCTGGCCAATCAAGATGAGGCCGACCATCCTGATGTCTTAAATGTGCTGGACTTACCCTTGGGCGGCATGTGCAGTAACCCCCCCCCTCGATATGAGTGAGTTGTACTAAATCTTAAATTTATGCAGTCCTCATTCCCTCCCTTACAGCTGTCTTGCCTCTCATGAGCAGGCATGGCTAGAGTGTAGAGGGCGAGACCCATACCAATATTCGGAATCCCTAGCTGACGACTTGAATTGGGCCACCGCGGCCACAAGAGATGCCGTATCATGGATGCACGTAGATGACGACGGGTTTGCGACTGCGATCACGGTGAAAACCGGGGCCAAGTATTGGGTGGTTGCCAGGCCTCGACATTCTGCAGACACCGGACTTGATTTGGATTTTGGAGTGAAGTGGGAAACTGACCGTCCACCCTCGGTCGATGAGTATGAAATGGAGGGGGTTCTTCTTCGCCCCGGTATGGCATTGTGAGTCTACTTCCAGCTGAATGTGAATCATGCGCCGATGTTCTCCCATTCCAGTTATATGCGGCCTTGTACACCCCATTATGTTGTGACCATCGACAGCGCCATAACTCATGGTCGTAGTTTTTATGCATCATCTACCATATGGCAGACGGTAATTGGCGTCGCCCAGACATTTGTGATGGACTTTGGTCTGACCAATGCCATTCATGACAACACACGAACTCTCCTTCGTAGGATGATGCACATGTGGAGTGACAGCATATGCGAGGGGGGTTACCAGCCTGGTATGTGGATCACAATAGGAGGTTGCTTCAGAG
>Ga0126382_10001031_pt1 | contig 11257 bp, 10 predicted proteins | sample PanSoiMetPlot_30_FD_92548 | JGI IMG/M metagenome (GOLD analysis project Ga0126382, IMG submission 92548) | Tropical forest soil microbial communities from Panama - MetaG Plot_30 | ecosystem: Environmental > Terrestrial > Soil > Tropical forest > Bulk soil | place: Panama | collected 2016-02-17 | reverse complement strand
GCGAGCTGAATGACGCCTGGCTGGCCGCCGCGACCGCCGGCAGCCGCTGACCGGCCTGCCCGGCAGGCCTGATCAGCCGGGGACCGCGGGCCCGCCCGGAACCGCGGCGTGTTCGGCGGCGAACTGTTCGACGGTCACCCCGGCGGCGAGCCGGTCCAGTTCGGCGGTCATCGAAGGCGGCCGCCGCCGGGATAGAGGCCCGCGGGCAGTTGGTCAGCTGCCGGTCAGTGCTGCGACGGGCAGGCCGCGTATGGAGGCGTCGAGGACCTCGGCCGTGTGCGCCACGGCGGGCGCCTCGCCGCCGGTGCCGGCCATGGCGGCGGCGATCTGCAGGCTGCAGCCGGGGTTGGCGGACACCACCAGGGCGGCCCCGGTCGCCCGGACCGCGGCCGCCTTCCGTTCCCCGAGCTCGCGCGCGGCCTCCGGCTGCAGCAGGTTGTACACGCCGGCCGAGCCGCAGCACGCCCCGCCGTCGCCCACCTCGGCGAGTTCCAGCCCGGGGATCGCGCGGAGCAGATCGCGCGGCTGCTGGCGGATCCGCTGCGCGTGGGCCAGGTGACAGGCGTCGTGGTACGCGGCCCTGACCGGCAGCTCGTGGCGGGCGGCCCTCGGCCCGCCAGCCTGGCCGAACAACTCGGCCAGGAACTCGCTGAGGTCACGTACCTTGCCGCTGGCCGTGTCGGCGCGCGCCGCCCAGCCGGCCGAGCTGTCGCCGGCGAGGAGCGCACCGTACTCCTTCATCGCCGAACCGCAGCCGGCCGAGTTGACCACGATCGCGTCCACCCCGGCCCGCTCGAACGTGGCGATGGTCCGCCGGGCGAACCCGGCCGCCTCGGAGGCCCGGCCGGAATGCAGTGACAGCGCGCCGCAGCAGCCCTGCCCGGCGGGGATGATGACGTCGCAGCCCTCGGCCGCGAGCACCCGCGCCGTGGCGGCGTTGACCGCGGGAAAGAAGACCTGCTGCACGCAGCCGGTGAGCATGCCCACCACCGCCCGGCGCAGGCCACGCGCCGGGACCCGGGCGGGCAGCACGACGCGCCGGGGGGACGGCCGCCTGCCGCGCGGCTTGTCCGGCGCCAGCCTCAGCGCGGAGGCGAGCTCGGGGGCAAGACGCTGCGCGGCGCGGCTGCGCCCGGCCAGCCGGTCAAGGCCGGCCCGCTGCGCGCCGCGCAGCGGGCCCGCCAGCACCCGCAGCCGCCGGGGGTAGGGGAAGGTCGCGAAGATGGCCGCCCGTATCGCGCGCTCCCGAAGCGACCGGGCCGGGCCGGGGCTGGGCCCGGGCGGCGGCTCCTCCGTCCAGGTGCGGGCCGCCTCGATGAGCCGGTCGTAGCGCACCCCGGACGGGCAGGCTGTCACGCAGGCCATGCAGCCGAGGCAGCGGTCAAAATGCGAGAACGCCTCCTCGGTCAGCTGGGCGCCGGCCAGCGCCTGGGTCACCAGGTGGATGCGGCCGCGGGGCGAGTCCATCTCCTCGCCCCACAACTGGTAGGTGGGGCAGGCAGGCAGGCAGAAGCCGCAGTGGACACAGTCCGACGCCGTCGCCCGCAGCGCGCCCGTGGGGTCCAGGGCCGCCGCCTCGCCGCCGTGGTCGGCGTTCTGGGGGTGCTGCGCTGGGCCGCCTCCCCGGGCCGGCGCTGTCATCAGATTCCTCCCGCGAAACGGCCGGGTGCCATCCGGTGCCCCGGATCGAACTGGTCCTTGACGGCCCGCATCAGCGGCAGGCCCGGCACCGGGCCCCACAGATCCACCAGCTCGCGCACCGGGGGCGGGGCGTGCACCACGACCGCGCTGGCGAGCAGCGGCGGGCCGTCAAGCGCCCGCCCGGAGGCGGGCCTGGCGCCCGCCTCGCCCCCGGCAAGGGCGTCCCGCAGGGCGGCGACGAAGGCGGCCACCGCCGCCGGGCCCGCGTCGCCGGCGAGCGAGACGTAGATCACCCCGGCCGCGGCCGAGCCGGCCATCTGGGGGTCGAGGCCGGCGGCCGCGGCGGCGCGGTCGATGACGGCCAGGACCGCGGGCAGCGCGGCCGCCCAGAACGCGATCCGGATCAGCGTGCCGGCCCGGCCCGCCCCATCGGGCGGCCCGGTGCTGCCCCACCAGCCGGGCGCTTCCGGCGACGTCACGGCCCCGGCGCCGAGCAGTTCGCGCAGGTGCGCGGCGCGCTCGCCGACCCCCGCCGGGTCCCCCTCCAGCAGCACCCCCACCCGCACCGGCTGGTCGCGCCCGGCCCGGCAGATCTCCACCGCCGCCGGCGCCAGCTCGCTTGCCGCCGCGGCGGCGACCGTGGCGTGAGCACCGGCCGGGTCGGCCTCGTCCACGGTGGTGTACGCCGCGGCCGCGGGCAGAGGATGGAGCCGGAACACCGCCTCGACTATCAGCCCGAGCGTCCCGTACGAACCCGCGAACAGCTTGCCGAGGTCATAGCCGGCCACGTTCTTGACCACCCTGCCCCCCTAGGAGGCGACGGTGCCGTCCGCGCGGACCACGGTGATCCCGATCACCAGGTCGCGCGGCGTGCCGTAGCGCAGGCGCCGCGGGCCGGCCGCCCCGGTCGCGAGCGTCCCGCCGACCGTGGCGGTGCTCGCCGGTTCCTGCCCGTCCGGCGCTGCCCGTCCGGGCGGCACATCCAGGGCGAGCTGCTGCCCGGCGGCCGCCAGCACCTCGCCGAGCCGCCGCAGCCCGACCCCGGCCTGGACCCGCGCCACCAGGTCGCCAGCCGCGTGCTCGACCACCTGGTCCAGCAGCAGCGTGTCGATCACCAGCTCGCAGCGGCGCGGCGGGGTGCCCCAGTCCAGCCGGCTGCCGCTGCCCCGCGCCACCACGGCCAGGCCCCGCTCGTCGGCGGCCCGCATCACGGCGCTGGCCTCGGCCACGCTCGCCGGTGACGCGGCGTAACGGGGCGTCACCCCGGCCACGGCGTCGCCGGCGCCCGCGGACCGTGTGGCCGGGCAGGCGGCGGCGAGCGCCCGCAGCGCGGCGTCACCCGCCATGGCCTGGTGCCATCAGAACTGCTCTGCCTGGCCGGAGGCGACCAGCGGGTGCGGGCCCCGCCGCACGCCGGGCACCTCGCCGCACAGCCGCGGGGTCGGGAACACCTTGCCCGGGTTGCACAGCCCGCCGGGGTCGAACGCGCATCGCAGCAGCTGCATCGTGTCCAGGTCGTCGGCGCCGAACATCTTCGGCATGTACCTGGACTTGTCCACCCCCACGCCGTGCTCGCCGGTGATGGACCCGCCGTGCGTGATGCACAGGTCCAGGATCGCGCCGGACAGCTGCTCGGCCGCGGCGGCCGCCTCGGGCGAGGTGTCGTCGTAGAGCACTAGCGGGTGCAGGTTGCCGTCGCCCGCGTGGAACACGTTGGCGACCCGGATGCCGGACTCGGCCGACAGCTTCGCGATCTTGTCCAGCACCGGGCCGAGCGCCGTGCGGGGAACTACCCCGTCCTGCACGATATAGGCCGCGCAGATCCGGCCGACCGCGGCGAACGCCGACTTGCGCCCGGCCCAGATGACGGCGCGCTCCGCCGGGTCCGCGGCCTCCCTGATCTCGGTCGAGCCCGCCTGCTCGCAGAGCGCGCGGACGGCGGCGGCATCCCGGCGCACGTCGGCTTCCGGGCCGTCGAGTTCCACGATGAGCACGGCCCCGGCGCCTTCGGGATAGTGGCAGGCCACAGCGGCCTCGGCGGCCTCGATCGCGAGCGCGTCCATCATCTCGATCGCCGCCGGGACGATGCCGGCCCCGATGATCGCAGATACCGCCGCCCCGCCCGCGCCGGTGGTCTCGAATGCGGCCAGCAGGCAGGTGACCATCTGCGGGATCCTGCTCAGCTTCACGATGATCTTGGTGACGATGCCGAGCGTGCCTTCGGAGCCGACGAAGGCGCCGACCAGGTCGTAGCCGGGCGCCGCCCCGGTGCCGTCGCCCAGCCACATCAGCTCGCCCGCCGGCGTGACGATCTCCAGCCCGGTGACGTGGTGGACGGTGAAGCCGTGCTTGAGGCAGTGCGCGCCGCCGGAGTTCTCCGCCACGTTCCCGCCGACCGAGCAGATCACCTGGCTGGACGGGTCGGGAGCGTAGAAGTAGCCGAACGGCTGTGCCGCGGTGCTCACCGACAGGTTGGTGACCCCCGGCTCCACTATGGCCCGCTGGCTCGCCGGGTCGATGGCGATGATGCGCCGCATCCGGGACATGACGATCAGCACACCGTCGGTGCGGGGGAGCGCGCCGCCGGACAGGCCGGTGCCGCTGCCGCGCGCCACGAACGGGATCCCGGCTCCGGCGCACACCCGGACCACCGCGGCTACCTCCTCCGCGGTTCGCGGGAGGACCACCAGCCCCGGCGCGGCCCGGTGCGAGGTCAGGCCGTCGCACTCGTAGGTGCGCAGGTCGAGAGGGTCGGTCACCACCCCGTCCGGGCCGCAGATCTCCACCATCGCCGGGACCAGGTGCTCGATCATCGTTTCCCCTCGGGTCGCTACCTTCAGGTTGCCCCCAGTAGGGAGGCGAATGCTAGGCCCGGTGGGGCAGGTCAGGGCATGCGCTCGTAGGCGGGGATCGTGAGGAACTCGGTGTAGTAATCGGCGAGGGCGACCTCGGCGAACAGGGCGACCGCCTGGTCGTAGCGCGCGGCATCGAAGCCGGCGCCCGCGCCGCCGCGGATGGCGTCCAGCTCCTCGCGGATGATCCGCTCGACCAGGTCACGGGTGACCCTGGGGCCGTCATCGAGGGTGACGTCGTTGTGCAGCCACTGCCAGACCTGGGACCGGGCGATCTCGGCGGTGGCGGCGTCCTCCATCAGGTTGAAGATGGCCACCGCGCCGTTGCCACCGAGCCAGGCGGCCAGGTACTGCAAGGCCACGCTGACGTTGTTGCGCAGGCCCGCCTCGGTTGTCGTGCCGGGGGTCTTCGCCACCGCCAGCAGGTCCTGCGCGGAGACGCTGACCTCCTCCCGCAGCCGGTCCAGCTGGTTGGGCCGGTCACCGAGCGCGGCGTCGAACACCTCCTTGCACAGGGCCACCAGGTCGGGGTGGGCGACCCAGGAGCCGTCGAAGCCGTCCGCCGACTCCCGGGTCTTGTCTTCACGCACCTTCGCCAGCGCGATGGCGGTGACCTCCGGGTCGCGGCGGTTCGGGATGAACGCGGCCATCCCGCCCATCGCGTGCGCACCCCGGCGGTGGCAGGTCTTCACCAGCAGCTCCGTATAGGCGCGCATGAACGGTGCGGTCATCGTGACCGAGTTGCGCTCGGGCAGGATGAAGTCCCGTCCCCGGGACCGGAACTTCTTGATGATGCTGAACAGGTAGTCCCAGCGGCCGGCGTTCAGTCCCGCGCTGTGGTCGCGCAGCTCGTAAAGGATCTCCTCCATCTCGAAGGCGGCCGGGATGGTCTCGACCAGGACGGTGGCCCGGATCGTGCCGCGGGGAATGCCGAGGAAGTCCTGGGCCAGATTGAAGGCGTCGTTCCAGAGCCTGGCCTCGTGGTGACTCTCGATCTTGGGCAGGTAGAAGTACGGCCCCTGGCCCTTGTCGAGCTGGCGGCGCGCGCAGTGGAGGAAATACAGCGCGAAATCAAACAGGCTCCCGGACACCCGTCTGCCGTCGACCAGCAGGTGTTTCTCGTCCAGATGCCAGCCGCGCGGGCGGACCACGATGGTCGCGAGCTCCTCGTCGGGCAGCAGCCGGTAGGACTTACCTTCCTCGCTGGTGAAATCGATGGTGCGGTCGAGGGTGTCCTTCAGGTTGAGCTGGCCGATGATCATGTTCTCCCAGAGCGGCGTGTTCGCGTCCTCGAAGTCGGCGAGCCACACGTCCGCGCCGGAGTTGAGCGCGTTGATGGTCATCTTCCGCTCGGTGGGGCCGGTGATCTCCACCCGGCGGTCCACCAGGCCTGGCGCGGGCGACGTTACCCGCCAGGCCGGGTCATCCCTGATCTGGCGGGTCCCCGGGAGGAAGTCGAGCGTCCCGCCCGCCGAGATTTCCACCTGCCGGGTCTCCCGCGCCGCGAGCAGTTCCGCCCGCCTGGGACCGAGTTCCCGCTGGAGCGACGCGATGAGGCGCAGCGCGTCCGGGGTAAGGATTTCGTCGTACCGGTCTCCGGGCGGGCCGATGATCTCAACACCCTCGCCAGCAGCCATATCGCGCTCCTCCCGCTGGTGATCACATCCCGGATACACGTTGCGGATCGTGGGACTGACGCTAACCCGCTGCCCTGAGCCGGGTCAAAGGTGGCCGGCCCTGGGCACAACCACGCGCTCCCGGCTGTTATTGAAGTGAACGAATTCACCGGGCATGACAGCATTGACCACCAGCGCCCGGCGAAGACGGCTCCCGCCGCTTCCGCCGCTCCCGGCCCTGAACTGCTCCGATACCGACCCAAGGCAGCGATGACTTTTCCCGAGGACCACACCGGCGAACTCGACCTGGCCGACCGGCACGCCCTGCGCAGGGTCGCGGGCCTGTCCACCGAGCTCGCCGATGTCACCGAGGTCGAATACCGCGCACTGCGGCTGGAGCGCGTGGTGCTTATCGGCGTGTGGACCGAGGGCACGCTGGCCGGTGCGGAGAACTCCCTGCGCGAACTGTCCCAGCTCGCCGAGACGGCGGGGTCGGTCGTGCTGGACGGCCTGGTGCAACGGCGCGGCCGGCCCGATCCCGCGACCTACGTCGGCGCCGGCAAGGCGGCCGACCTGGCGGCCCTGGTGACCGCGACCGGCGCCGACACGGTCATCTGCGACAACGAGCTCACCCCCGGCCAGCTGCGCCGCCTGGAGGGCGTGGTGAAGGTGAAGGTCATCGACCGCACCGCCCTCATCCTGGACATCTTCGCGCAGCACGCCCGCAGCAAGGAGGGCAAGGCGCAGGTGGAGCTCGCGCAGTTGCAGTATCTGCTGCCGCGGCTGCGCGGCTGGGGTGAGTCGCTGTCCCGGCAGGCGGGCGGCCGGGTCGCCGGCGGCGGCGGCATCGGTACCCGCGGGCCCGGTGAAACCAAGATCGAGACTGACCGCCGCCGGATCCGGGCGCGCACGGCCAAGCTCCGCCGCCAGGTCGCGGAGATGTCGGTCGGCCGCGAGATCCAGCGCGGGCGGCGCCGCAGCCGCGAGGTGCCCGCGGTGGCCATCGCGGGCTATACGAACGCGGGGAAGTCGAGCCTGCTCAACCGGCTGACCGGGGCGGGCGTCCTGGTCGACGACTCGCTGTTCGCCACCCTGGACCCGTCCGTGCGCCGGGCCAGGACGCCATCCGGCCGCTGGTTCACCCTGACCGACACGGTGGGTTTCGTGCGCCGCCTGCCGCATCAGCTGGTGGACGCGTTCCGCTCCACGCTGGAAGAGGTCGCCCAGGCCGACCTCATCCTGCACGTGGTGGACGGCAGCGACGCCGACCCGCAGGCGCAGATGTCGGCGGTCCGCGAGGTGCTCGCCGAGATCGGGGCCGCGGACGTACCGGAGATCGTGGTCATCAACAAGGCCGACACGGCCGACCCCGTCGAGGTCAAGGTGCTGGAGGCGAAAGAGCGGGACTGCGTGGTTGTTTCCGCCAGGACCGGCCTCGGGATCGAGGATCTGCTCGCCGCTGTGGACGCCAGGCTGCCCCGGCGCGACCACGAGGTCCGCGTGCTCGTGCCCTACGGCCGCGGTGACCTGGTGGCGCGCGCGCATCAGGAGGGGGAGGTGCTCGCTGTGCGGCACGCGGCGGAGGGCACCGAGCTGACCGCGCGTGTCCCGCCGGACCTGGCGGCCGAGCTGGCCGGTGCGGCGGGCGCCCCGGTCGCGGCCGGGAGAAATGCAACCGATTAGCGGCAGGGAAACGGCCGGCAATCTTCGCATTCAGGCTGTACAACCACTCACCCGTGCAATAGCGTGACTGAACCGATACGTTGGTTGCCGCATCGTCGCTGTGCCCCGCTGGTTCATGATCGCGATGAGCGTCTTCGGGTCCTCCGACGGTGCTCAATGGCGAGGCACGGGCCGGGCAGGTGACCGCTCATGACGCAGGACTTCCCTAGCAGGGGAGTTCCTGCGCGGGGGAGGGCTCATCGGTGACTATCCGCCTGCTGACGAACATCGGGCGACTGTGGACCGGGTCCGAGGTGTGGAACAACGCCGCTATCTTGACCCAGGACGACCGGATCGCGTGGGTGGGTCCCGCGGCCGAGCTGCCGCAGAGCCTGCCCGGGGTCGTGGACGACATCGTCGACGTCGACCACGTGGAAAACCTCAACGGCGGGCTGGTCACGCCGGGCCTGATCGATGCGCATACCCATCCCGTCTACGCCGGGAACCGCTGGGCCGAGCTGGCCATGAGCTCGAGTGGGTCGTCTCTGCGTGAGATCGCCGCCGCCGGCGGCGGGATGGGCTCGACGGTGACGGTGACCCGCGGGACCGACCCGTGGACCTTGTGCAACGGTGTGCGGGAACGGCTGGGGACCTGGCTCCTGGGCGGCACCACCACGATCGAGGCCAAGACCGGATACCACCTCACCCGGGACGGCGAGCTCGCCGACGTCCGACTGCTGCGCTCGCTGGAGGGCGAGCCCGGCATGCCCCGGGTGCATGTGACGTTCCTCGCGGCGCACGCGGTGCCGCCCGAGTACTTCGGCCGCCGCCACGACTACGTCGACGCGGTCGGCTCGTGGTGCGCGGACGCGGCCGCAGCGGGGGCCGACAGCGTCGACGTCTACTGCGAGGAGGGGCGGTTCACCGAGCGGGAGGCGCGCTGGGTGCTCGGCGCCGGCCGTGCGTCCGGGCTCCTTCCCCGGCTGCACGCGCCCGGCCGGTCGCGTACCAGCGCGGCCGTGCTCGCCGCCGAGATGGGCTGCGCCTCGGCCGACCTGCTGCACGACGCGTGCGAGGAAGATGTGTTCGCGCTGGCCACCGCGGGGGTGGCGGCGGTCCTGTGCCCCGGAACGGCCCTGCAGGTCGGCAAGATGCCGCCGGTCCGGCCGCTGCTCGACAAGGGGGTCGCGGTGGCGCTCGGCTCCGACCATGCGCCGGGCCGCAACGGCATCACGTCCATGCCGCTGGTCGTCTCGCTAGCGATCACGCACTTCGGGATGAGCGTGAGCGAGGCGCTGCGGGCGGCCACCCTGGGCGGCGCCCAGGCGCTGCGCGCTCCCGACCGTGGCGCGATGGTGCGCGGGAGGTACGCCGACATCGTGGCTAGGGACGCCGATCATGAGGGTGCCTTCGCCTGGTCCTACGGCCTCAAGCCGCTGCGGGTCTGGCGGGGCGGCGAGCCTGTCCTGAGCTGAGCCGCCGCCGGCCGCGGCGCCGTGGCATGCTTCAGGCATGGCTTTCGGGGCCGCGGCAGGCGAAACCACCACCGGGAGTGCGGCGGTCGCCGTCGTGGTGGGCGAAGAGGAACTGCTCGTCGAGCGCGCCGTCGCCAGGCTGGTCGCCGCTGCGACGGGGGCGACGCGGCAGGGCGGCCACGGCGGCGCCGACAGCGGCCCGCTCCCGGCGGCGGCCGGCGTCCACGAGGTGGCCGGTGGCGCGCTCAGCCCCGGCGAGCTCACCGCGCTCACCGCCCCGTCCCTGTTCGGCGGCGGCTCCCTGGTGGTGATCCGCGACGCGCACAACGCGGGCAAGGACGTCGCGGAGGAACTGGCCAGGCTGGCCGCCGCGCCGCCGCCGGACGTCCGCCTGGTCGTCACCCATGCCGGCGGGGCGAAGGGCAAGGCGTTGCTGGCCAGCCTCACCGGGAACGGAGCGCGGGTGATCGAGTGCCCCAAGATCACCAGGGTGGCCGACCGGATGGACTTCGTGCGAGGGGAGTTCCGCGCGGCCGGGCGCGCCATCGATGATGGCGGGGTGCGCGCCCTGATCGACGCGCTCGGCTCCGACCTGCGGGAGATCGCTTCCGCGTCGGCACAGCTGGCGGCCGACACGACGGGCGTGATCGGCCAGGCCGAGGTCGCCAGGTACTACCGCGGGCGGGCGGAGGCGAGCGGGTTCTCGGTGGCGGACCGGGCGGTGGAGGGACGTCTGTCCGAGGCGCTCGAGCTGCTCCGCTGGGCGCTCGCGGTCGGGGTGGCACCGGTGCTGATCAGCAGCGGGCTCGCGCAGGGGGTCCGCCTGCTCGGCCGGGTCGCGGCCGCGCCGAAAGGCCGCGGAAGCGCCGAGCTGGCAGCCGAGGTCGGCGCCCCGCCGTGGAAGATCGACCGTGTGCGGCATCAGTTGCGCGGGTGGGAGCCCGAGGGCATCGCGCGGGCCCTCGGCGCCGTCGCGGAGGCCGACGCGCAGGTCAAGGGGGAGGGAACGAGCCCCGGTTACGCGCTGGAGGTGGCGATTCGCGCCATCGTCGCCTGCCGGTCCGGATCGGCGGGCCGCCGGGCGAGCCGTTAGGAGGGCGCCCGCGGGCGCGGGATCAGGCCTGGAGCTCCGCGCTGCGCTTGGCGATGGCAGACTTGCGGTTCGCGGCCTGTTTCTTGTGGATGACGCCCTTGCTGGCGGCCTTGTCCAGGCCGCGGCAGGCATCGCGCATGGCCGCGGTCGCGGCCTCGATGTCACCGGCGTCGGCCGCCTCGCGGAACTTGCGCACGCTGGTCTTCAGCGACGACTTGACGGCCTTGTTGCGCTGCCTGGCCTTTTCGTTCTGCTTGTTGCGCTTGATCTGGGACTTGATGTTTGCCACGCGAAAGCCTCGTTTGGGGGTACTGATGTGCTGGTTGGCGGGCGCATTCCGCTCGCTGGCGGCCGCGCACCACAACCGGGCGGTGCGCATTCCAGCCCGACGAAGCAGGATAGCCCACAGCGGGGGCAGGGCTCAAACCAGCGGCACCGGGCGACCGGAGCGCGCCACCCGGGCGGCGGGCAGCTCACCCGCACGGTGCGGGCATCCCCGGCGGCATGCAACCATGGACGGCGACGGCAGGCGTGATCGGCGTGCGCCCCGGCGCGGCGCCGGCCGGCAGACGCACCGGGTGCGACCGCAGCGGGTGCGATCGCACCGGGCGGCCCGCCTGCCGCGACCGAGACCCTACTCGACCATGGCGGATTCCTGTGTCACCACGGCCCGAGCGGCCCCCCGCGGACGGCGGACGGACCACGTCCTCCGGCCGGGTGCCTGCGCACGGGGATACCCCCATGGACATCATCAGGAACTTCTGCGTCATCGCACACATCGACCACGGCAAGTCCACGCTGGCGGACCGGATGCTCCAGCTCACGGGCGTCGTGGGCGAGCGGCAGATGCGGGCGCAGTACCTGGACCGGATGGACATCGAGCGCGAGCGCGGCATCACCATCAAGAGCCAGGCCGTC
>Ga0126382_10001030_pt1 | contig 11262 bp, 10 predicted proteins | sample PanSoiMetPlot_30_FD_92548 | JGI IMG/M metagenome (GOLD analysis project Ga0126382, IMG submission 92548) | Tropical forest soil microbial communities from Panama - MetaG Plot_30 | ecosystem: Environmental > Terrestrial > Soil > Tropical forest > Bulk soil | place: Panama | collected 2016-02-17 | reverse complement strand
TGTGGGGTCTCAAGTAAAGGAGCATAAGGCCCTATGCCCAGGATCCTGTTTTTTGGAAATCAGCCGCAGACTCACGTCGTCACAATATTCCGTTTTGCCCTAAGCCTTTTTTCGTGGCTTGTTTTTGTGGCGTATGTTCTCGCGCCCGCAGAAGCCGCTGGGCCACTGAGCGTTGGGGCAAGTAATCCTAGGTTTTTCGTAAGTTCAAACGGCAAAGCCGTAGCTGACCGGGGTTCATCTGAACAATAATCTAGTTGACCGTAGCGACAAAACGGCTTTGGACTTTACGAGCTATCTTAATTTTCTCCAGCAATACGAGCACAACTTCGTGCGCCTGTGGGCATGGGAACAAGCAGCGTGGACCAATGAAAGTACTGTAAAGATTACCTTTGATCCCTTGCCTTATCAGCGGAAGGGGCCCGGAATGGCTCTCGACGGGGGCCGCAAATTTTGACCTGACTCGGTTCAATCAGACTTATTTCGACCGGTTGCGCTCGCGGGTTGTCGAGGCTGGACAGCGCGGTATCTATGTCTCAGTAATGTTATTTCAAGGTTTCAGCAGTCAGCGAAAGACCATTGGTGGTGGCAATCCATGGGCTGGCCATCCGTTTAAACGCCAGTAACAATATCAATGGCATCAACGGTGACCCCTCAGGCAACGACAACGGTGAAGAGATCCATTCCTTGGTAGTTCCAGCCATCACCTCGCTGCAAGAGGCTTATGTCCGCAAGGTTGTAGACACGCTGAACGATCTCGATAAGGTTATTTTCTCGGATATCGATCCCAAGCTCCTCGCCTCTAGCACCTCTTACTCTATGGTTTGGAAGAGCTTGATGAGAGGTTTCAATCCGATCTATCTAGAGTCGGATTTGGCAAACCTGACCGCCGCTGAAACCGTACGCAACTCCATGGGGTATGCGCTTAAGTATTCTCACCTCGTGGATCTTTCGTCTATGTCGCCCAGCAGCGAAGTATGTTCGAGTGGCTATTGCCTGATCAATCCGGGACGCGAATATCTAGTTTACCTGCCGGCGGGTGGAACAGTTCGGGTGGATTTGTCAGCTGCCAGCGGGAGCTTTATTGCCAGCTGATTCAGTCCCACAACCGGGCAAACCACATCCGGAGGTACGGTCAGCGCTGGCATACCCATTCTTTTCACCTCACCGATCGCTGGGGACACAGTTCTCTACCTCCAGGCAATGCCGGCAGTCTCGAGCCAAAATGCGGATACCTCCACAGATTTGTCAGCTTCAGATGCAGTTCTAACTTCGGCGGCAACATCGACCCAAACATCAGATCTATCACTTTCCAATAAGGGTCCCATTACGGTGATTCAGGGATCATCGGTCACTACAATTATCAGTACCACTTTGTCGGCTTCCAGAAAGCGTTCTATTAACTTTTCAGTTGCTGGACTTCTGCAGGGAATTTCCGCTGCTTTTTCGCCAAGCTCCTGCAGCCCGAACTGCTCGACACAACTGAAACTCACAGCTTCAAGCTCGGCTGCAGTGGGAAGCTACAACATTACCGTCACCGGAAAAAATAAGCAGCAACGAGCCTCAACCAGCTTTGTTTTGTCAGTTGCTCAGCCTCCCACGGCAGCTGTCACTGCTCCAGCAATAAACCCCAACGGCGGCACCTTTGTCGACTCAATCACCGTGGCGTTGCAAACCAGCACTTCGGGAGCTTCGATTTATTATACGACCGACGGCACAACTCCAACACAATCTTCGAAGCTATATACGGCTCCTTTTGCGTTTACAGCTACTGCTCTTGTGAAAACCGAGGCATTTAAAGCGGTATGACACCCAGCTCGATGGCGAGCGCTTGGTTTACAAAGGATACTTCTTTTGATTTTTCTCTTAGCAACACCGGGAATAAGTCGGTGACGGCCGGGCTCATCGGTGACCAACACGATCAGCGCTGCGTTAGTCTCGGGAAGTACCCAGGCGGTCACCTATTCGGTTGCGGGTTTACCTTCTGGATCCACGGCTTCGTTTCCTCAGCGAGCTGCAGCCCGACTTGCTCGTCGACTTTGACGATCAGCACCAGCGGCTCGACGCCTGCAGGAACATCGGCCATTGCGGTGGCGGCAACAAGTGGCGGGCTAACTCGGACAACCTCATTCAATCTGACAGTCAATTTACCGACCGCGGCCGCGCCCACGATCAGCCCCAACGGTGGCAGCTTTACGAGCTCTGTTTCGGTGATGTTACAGACAGCCACCTCAGGGGGATCAATTTACTACACAACCGACGGTTCAGCGCCAACGCAATCATCGACCCTCTACGTAGGGGCCTTCGCTCTAACGAGCAGCGCAACGGTAAAGGCAATCGCCTTTAAAAGTGGCTCCAATCCGAGTGCCGTGGCAAGTGCTGCTTTTACCGTAGGCACACCGCCCGCGCAGCTTACTTTGACCTGGCAAGATAACTCGACCAATCAGAGTAATTTTGGGGTCGAGAGGAAGACGGGAACGAATGGAACATACGCGCAGATTGCCTTAGTTGCAGCTAACACCACCTCTTATGTGGATACTAGCGTGACCCATGGGGTGACTTATTGTTATCGAGTTGATGCGATTAACAGCGCCGGAGCCTCAGCTTACACCAACGATGCATGTGCGACTGTTCCGTAGCTCAAGAGGAGATTCATCTCTAACTTAACTCTAAGACCCTTGTCGTCCCTAATCCTCGATAAAAAAGGTCAAAATCCTGCAAGGATGATTGCTTGACCTAGATGAGGCTTATAGCCATTGCCCCAGGATGTTGAAATTCTCCAGTCTAATTCCCCCTCGCCGACGGTCGCCGCACAATATCCGAGCCAATGAAGCCGGCGCTAGCCATTACTAAGTAACGATGACCCAACTTCTAGTCACCAACTAACCCGGGTTAAGAATTCCGTAGCTTTCGTTTTACTAAGAGCGTACATTCCGGCCGCCCACTTACATCCGTTTGCGTAAACGTCTTAAATGTCGACCGCGAATCACCTTGAATCTTCCCCGGCTGAATCGTGTTTTGCTGGCAGCACACCCTGATCACGAAAAAGAACGGACTCGACCAACTCGCACAATATATGTTCAACGGCCAGATGAGTTTCCTGAATGTATTGAGTATCCCCGCTCGGCACAGCGATCGCTACATCCGCCAAGGAGGCGAGGCGGCCGCCGTTTCCTGTGAGTGCGATCGTACGTATATTTCTTTTTCCTGCTGCCCCAATCGCCTGGACAACGTTCACCGAATTCCCGCTCGTGCTGATGCCTATGAGAACATCTCCGGCATTTCCTAACGCCTCAACTTGCCGCTCAAAGACTCCTTCGAAGCCACGGTCATTACCGAAAGCGGTCAAGAAGGAGGTATCGGTTGTCAATGCTATTGCAGGCAGAGCGCGGCGATCTAAATCCTTCGAAAGGCGACTGACGAACTCCGCCGCCATGTGCTGGCAGTCCGCCGCGCTGCCGCCATTCCCACAAAGGAGCAGCTTTCTACCAGACAGAAATGCTTCCGCAATCACGTCAGCCGCCTTGGCAATTGAGCCAGCACAACTAACCGCCGTTTGCCGCTTGATCTCGGCACTTTGAAGCAGGTGGGTTTCTATTTTTCGGAAACGGTCAGCGGCCACTCCCATTCATGCTTCTCCTTTCATGGCGATGCTTCGAATTTGAGTCGTTCACTATACATTTCTAGGTAGTATTTTCGATATTCGCCACTTTTGATCCGCTCCCACCAGGCTCTTTGACATCGATACCAATCAATCGTACTTGATAGTCCTTGCTCCAGAGAGATAGACGGCTGCCAACCGAGGTTGCGGATTTTCGCTGCGTTTAGAGCATACCGGCGATCATGCCCCGGACGGTCTTCAACATGGTGAAGGAGTTGACGGGGTTTATCAAGAATATCGAGAACCCATTCGGCCATAAATTGATTCGTTTTTTCTCCATTCGCGCTGACATTGTAAACCTCTCCCGGCAGCCCGTGTTCCAAAACGTGAAGCACCGCTCGCGCATGATCTTCGGCGTGAATCCAATCCCTTATCTGTTTGCCGTCACCGTATAAAGGGAGAGGTTGATCGTCGAGGGCATTGGTAATGAATAGAGGCAAAAATTTTTCCGGAAACTGATAGGGACCGTAGTTATTGCCGCACCGTGTGATCAATGTCGGGAGACCGTAACTATGGTGATACGCCCGAATCATTAGGTCAGCGGCCGCTTTGCTTGCGGCATACGGACTGTTGGGATTTAAAGGGCTGTCTTCGGAAAAGGCCGCTTCATCCGGTGCAAGCGAACCGTAGACCTCATCTGTCGAAACCTGCAGAAATCTTTTGATCCCGTATTCGGTTGCAACTTCTAAAAGAACCCGCACGCCTTCAATGTTGGTTCGGACAAATGGCGCGCTATTCAACAGGCTTCGATCCACGTGTGTTTCAGCCGCGAAGTTCACTAGCCCATCAGGCCTTTCAGTTTCAAAAATCTGCCGAACTAGACTAGAATCTGCAATGTCGCCTCTAAAAAAGCGATATACGGAGTCATCTGGCGTAAAGTTTAAGCCAGCCAAATTATCGATATTGCCGGCGTACGTAAGCAGATCAAGGTTGACGATCCGCCACTGCGGCCGCTCACGGCGTAGCAGGCGGATAAAGTGGCTTCCAATAAACCCGTAGCCGCCGGTGATGAACAAAGTTTTCAATTATGATTGCCTTTTACGGGGCGAATTTAGCTTCGTATTCCAGACCCGACGGTATCAGACAAGAACCTCGGAATCGTCTCCAATCATCAATCGATAGGCCTGATGATTGCCACGGTTCTTGATAACGGACGAACCCTTGCCAACCAGGCTGTCCTCCAAACGATCAACGTGTTCGATCCGTGCATTTTCCAAAAGGACGCAATGCTCCATAACGGAAGAGAGAATGCGGCATCCATTTCCTATGGAGGTGAACGGCCCGATGAAAGAATTCTCGATTTGAACGTTATCTCCGATGACCACAGGTCCTCTGATCGTGCTCCTAGTTACTTTACTGTCTTTTCCCAGGCGAACTCGCCCACCCACTTGGCTTTCTTCGTCGATTTCTCCTAAAAGTTGCCGCTTGACCCATTCGTCCAGTACAACGCTGTTCGCGGTCAAGAGATCATCCTTTTTACCAGTATCAAGCCACCAACTATCCAACTGATGGCTCAAAACGTTGCATCCTTGCTCCAAAAGCTCTTGGATCGCATCTGTGATCTCCAATTCTCCCCGCCCCGATGGCCTAATGCAGTCGATTGCTTCATGGATCCTAGGTGAGAAAAAGTAGATCCCTACTAAGGCCAGGTTCGAGCGCGGATCTTTGGGCTTTTCGGCGAGACGGCATACCTGTCCCTCGCCGTTGACTTCAGCGATTCCAAAACTCGACGGATTGGCCACTTTCTTAAGCAAGATACTGGCATCGGCATTCGATTTCTCGAAAGTTTGACGAAATCCGCCGATCCCTGACCCGATCAGATTGTCGCCGAGATACATGATGAAAGGGTCTGTTCCCAAAAATGGCCGCGCAACTTTTACGGCGTGGGCCAACCCTAGCGGCTCGTCCTGCAAGATATAGTCGAACTTCATGCCCCAAGTATTGCCGTCGCCAACCGCTTCTTGAATCGCTTTGCCGGTTTCGGGAGAGATAATGATTCCTACATCACGGATCCCAGCCTCCAGTAGATTATCCAACACGTAGTACAAGATTGGCCGATTGGCGACTGGCACAAGTTGCTTCGCCGCCGTATGCGTGAGAGGTCTAAGCCGCGTTCCCTTGCCTCCGGATAATACCAGACCTTTTAACGTCGGACTCATCGTTACCTTATATCATATTATCGGCGAGGTTTTGTCTATTAAACGAAAATGATAGCCAAACAGTCACGGTAGCTTGAATCAGGAATGATAATCTTTTTGCTAGAAGTTTGATGATTTGTTTAGCATTTCCATCCCAATAGGGCCCCCAAAACTGGATTTGAACCTCGTTCCGCAGTAGCCTTGCCGACGTCAAACGATCACAACTACGAAACCTGGAATGTCCGGGCTTGTTCAAGCATCTGGTGCCAAAAGCACCCCCGTATTCCTTCGTTTAAGATCTCGCGGCTCACCAATTCAAGAAGCATTTCAACTTTTGCATGCGGGAAGCTCTCATAAGATTCACCGAGGCTCTTGATTTGTTCGCGGAGCACAATCTTGGCCATCGGACCCATGGGGTCTGTGAGAGCCGCAGCCAAGGCATTTAAGAAACTGGCTGGCACCGCGGTGGAGGGAAGATTTTTAGGAACCTGCTTCACCGCGGTCGGCTTTGGCTCTAAGCGCACGATCCCTGATCGGGCTTCTACTGACCCCGCGCCAGACGCCTGCGCTGAACCGTTTCCGTTCATGTTAACCACTTGGCGAATAGGCGCACAACGCGCCTCGAGGTTCGTTGTAATGCTTAAATCCTCCGCTACTTCCCGTAGGATCCCGGTATCAATTTCCCTGCTCCCTAACGCATAACCAGTCAGCAATGCGTTATCGCATAACACATTCACAATGCGGGGAATTCCACCGGAGTAAGAGTAAATGCTTTCTAAGGCGTTAGCTGTGAAGATTGATAGTTCTCCACCAGCAACCTTCAGGCGATGTGACACGTACTCGCAACATTCGTGTAGCGACAGGGTACGCAAATGATGACGCAACATCACTCGTTGTTTGAGTTGGCGCAATTCAGGCGAGTTGAGCCGAACCGCTAATTCCGGCTGTCCGACTAATAATATCTGCAACAGCTTATCCTTGGAAGTCTCAAAGTTAGATAAGAGGCGGATACTTTCTAAGACCTCAGCCGAAAGATTCTGTGATTCGTCTATAATGAGCGCGCAATTCTCCCCCTTACGATAACTTTCAAGAAGAAATCCATTTAAAGATACTAGGTAATCATGGATCTCCTGAAGAGGTCGCTTCGGTTCTATAAGTCCGAACTCCTCACACACGGTTCGAAGCAGATCCGCTGGGCTAACGATGGCGCCAAAGATAAGCGCCGTGTGGGCGCTTCCGTTAAGATCATTCAACAGCGCATGAATCAGCGTCGTTTTCCCTGTCCCCACTTCTCCGGTCAGGACCACAAAACCCTTCCTGGCTCTGATTCCGTAGGAAAGCTGCGCTAACCCTTCGCGATGACTCGCGCTAAGGTACAGGAAGCTTGGATCAGGTGTGATGTTAAAAGGAGCCTGGGAGAGCCCAAAATACGTTTGATAGAGTAAATCCATTGTGGAGTGACCCCCCCCTGAGCTTGGACAGGTTGTGTGGAGAGTCTAGACTGCCGAGCGGAGAAAAGAAAGGAGTGGGTGATGATAGAGCGGGAGGAGGTTTTCAGCGGCATTCAAGGCGTGACGTGGTTGGGGAGTTGCTTTGGGAAGGTTATACGTTAGCGCAGTTCAGCCCTCGGCACGACGTAAGCTCGGGACTTATCCTTCATTGGAAGAAAACGCTACAGGAGGCGGGCTTGACGGAAGGCCGTCGCAGAGTGGGAGGCGGTCTTTGGCGCGCATTGCGGAGCTGGAGAATGGTGGCAAGCTGACGATGGAGAATGAGTTTTTAAAAAAGGCCGTTGACTACAAACGCGGCGGAGAAAAGACATTTCATGACCGGTTACCGCCAAGGCTTCTGGCGGTATCGAGAGGGGGGTGCGAAGTGCTCGTATGCTCCCTACCGACCGATTCGATCAATCTCGACAGCTTCCTTGTTTCGTTGTTCTGCTGACGATATAGCCCTAATGGAATAATCATTCGCTGAGATCACTGCATATTCCCCGTCATCGAGTGGTACGGCTCGACACGTGTAAGGCAAGAAAACTTCGACGTTAGAGCTAACAAACTTTGTTTCGGAAGTGATTCCTAAGATGAGGGGACTTTTCTGACTTGCGCAAAAGATCTTTTGAGGCTCACCGCTCGAAATCATCGCAACGGCAAAGGTTCCTTCGAGACGCCGCAGTACCTTAAGAAACGCCTCGTCTACGGAACAACTTTGGTAAGCCTCTTCCATCAGATGAGCGATAACCTCAGTGTCGGTATGCGAAAAGAAGAAGTGGTTACCTCGCTTCTGCAATTCTGTTTTCAAATCTCCATAATTCGAGATGATGCCATTATGGACCACCGCGAAACTCCGATCGCAGCTGAGGTGAGGATGAGCGTTTTCCTGCGAAATGTCTCCATGGGTGGCCTTGCGCATGTGCGCGATACCTAATTGTCCGTGTATCGATAGCATATCCCATCGTTTGGCAACATCCTCGAATGCACCCACATCTTTTCGTACTTCAATCCCCGTCCCGTTATATATCGCTAACCCACAGGAATCGTAGTCTGGACACGCTAGCCTAGTCACGCTCTCGACCAGCAACGGAGCAACCTCATCGGTGCCCACGATACCGACAATACCGGACATGACGTCCTCCCTTTCGAGATTTCTGGCGTTAGTTCGACTGCCAGGTGGGACGGAACCGCGTTCGGGACGGTGAACGTATCACTCCTCCCGCCGATCCAAAAATGACCACTCTAGGCAGGCTGGGGGGCAGGATTGAACGTCGAGGGGACGGCCAGTGACAAAATCAATTTCATTTCACTCTGGCTTTCACAGAGGATTCAATGAGCTTGAATATCACGTGATCTTTTCGAAAGACGCAGCCTCTTTATGCCCGAGGAAAACCGAGCAAGGCCAAATGACAACTTCAAGGAATTGGTGCTCATGGATCTAGGGCTCCATCATTGATACATCTTGCGCACGATGTTTCGATGCATTGATCTAGAGTGAACGTAGACAACTGTAGCTTTCCTAGTCTTTACAAATCCTTGAGCCGAAACTTCGTCTCTATAACTTTACTCACGAATATCTTCGGCCAACCAAGGTAATTATAGCGCAATCCCATAAGCATATACTCAGATATCCTGCCGAGTGCCTTTTTCCGCCAGGCCGTCAGGATTTGCTCCGCTGTGATCTGGCTATGCCAAGCCCTAAAACACTTCAATGCCTTTGGGCTGATGCCTTGACGGTGTATGTATCTTTCAGCCAAAGCGCGACACTCGAACATAAATGCATCCTCGCCGCTGTCTTGACCGCTTAATGTATAAGAGCCCGGATGCATGCGGTAATGATAGAAAGGGCTATCCAGGCTTGCATAGATTCGATTCTGGAAGGCCATCCGAATCAGGAAATCACGGTCGGCCACGTACAAATAGCGGGTATCGAAAAGCCCCACTCCATCGAACAGGCGCTTACGGAAGAACCAGGCGTTGAAGATGGGCGCGCCTTTTGTTGAGCGCGCCAATAATTCCTCTCGAAGTATGCAGGGAAAAGTCGTCAACGTCACCCACTCGCCCGGGAATTTCTGGTAAAAGATGCTTGCTCCCCCAACCAGAGCATCAATATCCGGATTGTCTTTGAACATCTGGGCAACCGTTCCGAAGATGCCCGGTTCGTATAGATCGTCGGTGTTGAGGAAACCAATAACCTCTCCATGAGCTAGGCGGAGCCCTTTGTTAAGCGCATCATAAATCCCCTCGTCCGGCTGGCTAAAGATCCGCAAATGCGGATAGTGATCTAATACGTCTAGGGTACCATCGGTGGAACCGCCGTCCATAACGATATGCTCCACGTAGGGGTAATCCTGCCGTCGCACGCTCTCGACGGCCTCTGCAACGAACCCGGCTCGATTGAGGCAAGGGGTAATGATTGAGATAAGCAATGTGTAGCTAAAGAGACATTAATTCTCGACTGAGATTCCAGCTTCTTCTGTCCCGGCGTGCAAAGACCGATATATAACTAAATGGCTTTTCGCGGCGGATAAACTGAAGAATCTCTTTCGGGACTGGTATCCAGGCTTTCGAAACACCGCCGCTCGCGGGGGTAGCTCAGCACAGCTCCTGGAATTTTACACTCTGCAATCGCGGTTTTTTAAGATGTATCTTTTTAGTTCCTCTGCAATAATTCTGTTAAAATGTGTCGTCGGATGCGCGTGATCAGGAATGATGTAATAGTCAACAGAATGATTACATTCCTTATTATCTTGTCGGAAAATCTCCTTTGGCCAAATATATGGTGTATTACTTTGATGAAATAGCTGCTTGAGTAAATTCTCCCTCCCGTCACAATTGCCATCTAGTGTACTAACTCCCGGCAAGTGAGGATGAAAAAGTAGGAATATATAATCTAGGTTCCTGTCTGTTAGTTCTTAGTATTTCTAGAATAATTTTCTCGTTAACCCGTATTTTTTTCTAATATAGTCATTATCTCGCCTAAAAGAAGCAATTTGTATTGGCAGATACCTGCTATGTATAATTATTTTTGTGGGTTACACCACCTCGTGGATTCCTACTATCCCAGGAAAGGTTTGGCAGCGACTTGTCTGGCCCAGCAGTCACAGATCACCGAGGTTTTTCCCCACCAGTTCATGGTACCAGTCGATATAGGCATCAACCTGCCGATCCAAGCCAAACCTTTGGCTGGCGCTCTGGGCCGCTAGTATTCCCATGCGGTGTTTAAGATTACAATCTGAGAATACCTGCATGATTCTGGTCGCCAATCCTGCTGCATCGCCGGCTGGCACGAGGAAACCGTTGCGTCCTTCTTCAACCTGTTCCGGAATCCCACCAACTGCCGTTGCCACAACAGGTGTGCCACACGCCATAGCCTCTAAAATGCTAGTGGAAAACGTATCGGCAAGCGCAGCGTGCACGTAGAGGTCGGCTGCCTGACAATATCGAGCCACTGTCTTCACATCCCTTTGGAAGGGGACAAATCTGATTTCTGCCTGCCCAATTCGCTCCGCACAGGCGTCTTCGCCAAGGGCGATTAACAGAAGGTCTTGCCGCTCCAGACACTTGGCCACCCGAGACACCGCCTCTCGCATGGTGTGGTAATCTTTCCATCTGTTTTGACTGATCGAGACACCCATCGCTAGAAGCACCTTAGCATCCTGTCGGATATTCAATTGCGCTCGGACCGCTTGCCTATCGGCTGGGTGGAAGGTATCCAAATCGACGCCGTTCGGCAGGACCCGGGATTCCGCAACGGCCGGAGCCAGCATAGATTCTTCGACTTTGCGCATCAGCCATTGCGATGGGGTAGCTACGCAGAGCCGGCTGCGGGAGTAAATCTCGCGTTTTCGCTGCCAGTTGTACCGGGTCGAATCCCGCAGCATCTCCGGATAGATGCTCAGATCAGGGCATTCACCACAGCCTGTTTTCCATTTTTCACAGGCAAAGGAATGTGCGCAATGCCCGCTGAGCA
>Ga0126382_10001029_pt1 | contig 11266 bp, 12 predicted proteins | sample PanSoiMetPlot_30_FD_92548 | JGI IMG/M metagenome (GOLD analysis project Ga0126382, IMG submission 92548) | Tropical forest soil microbial communities from Panama - MetaG Plot_30 | ecosystem: Environmental > Terrestrial > Soil > Tropical forest > Bulk soil | place: Panama | collected 2016-02-17 | reverse complement strand
GGCGACCGCCGCCGCAGCGGGCTAATGTTGACTTCTCCTAAGAAACTGCACCCTCGATCAAAGAGCTCGAGGTTCTGTTGGAGCACGAAGACGTGCTCGGGGCGGTATGGTGCGGCGGCTGGCACGCGATCTGCCCGAGCTTCTGGCGTTATTCGCCTTTCCCCGGCACTTGTGGCGCAAGCTGCGGACGACCAATGTCATCGAGCGCTATTTTGTGGAGGTCCGCCGCAGAACTCGACCCATGGTCTGCTTTGTCAACGTGGCGAGTGTGGACCGCATCATCTACTCCATCTTCCAGAAATTCAATCTGGAATGGAAAAACCGCACCCTCAAGCTTTCACACAAGCAGCTTGACATCACCGGCTACACCTCCTCTTTGACAACTATGAACCGCCAGAGTACATTTGCTCCCAACTCACTCGGTGTGGGTTACTTACCCGCGGGTGGGGCCGGAATGCAAACGCACGCGGCGCCGTTTGCAAGACATGAACTCGAACAACGAACCCTTCCGTCTGCAACACCCCTCGAGAGGATTTCGCCTTTTTCCTTCAACAACAGCCTCATAGGTTCTTTGCAATCGAGCATCGGAAATCGCGCCGTGCAGCGCGTGATTGGTTCCGGCATCCTTCAGCGCAAACTAACCATCGGCTCGCCGGGCGATGTCTATGAGCAAGAGGCGGAAGAAGTAGCGCGACGCGTGACTTCGTCGGGCGGCCTTGGCGCGATGAGCAAGTGTACCCAGCCAGGATCTTCAGGGAACCAGGATTGCTCCGAATATGACGAGCTGACCAAGCGCACGCCAATTCAACGAACTCTCAGCCCGATGCTCGTGGCCCGAGTTCCGCTTAACAAGCTGCACCGGTGGTATGGGAATCGCGCCGTGGTGCAGATTTTGCGATCCATTGCCGCGACACCGGCTTATTCGAGTTCGGAGTTACGTCGCAAATGCTCCTGCGGCGGAGGCTCGGAAGGCGAATGCGAGGAATGCCGCATGGGACGGCGGGCGGTGCAGCGCGCTCCGTCGGCTGCTGAGGCCGATGCAGGTTCGGTGGCGCCGCCTATGGTGGAAGAGGTGCTAGCAACTCCCGGACAGCCACTCAGTGCTTCGGCGCGCAGAAACCTGGAACCGGGCTTCGGATACGATTTCAGCCAGGTGCGAGTGCACGATGACGCTAAAGCGGCGGAATCGGCCCGTGCGGTAAACGCTGTGGCCTACACCGTGGGCAATCATATTGCCTTCGCTGACGGCCAGTACGCCCCTGGAACCGACGCCGGTAACCACCTACTGGCCCACGAGCTGACCCATACCATTCAGCAGACCGGCGGCACACCCGGAAGCGTACAGCGCCAAATCGAGGAAGACGAGACCAATCAGGCTGCCGTTACCAGCGGTCAGACTTCGGCCGGCGTAGCCGAAGCGCCTGGAGGAAGCGCAGGAGGGGCAAGCCTGTCTCCGACCACTGAGGTTGCGCAGGGCGGCATTAGCGGCGCCGGCGAGGTGTTCGGGCCTTCACCGGTTCCGATGACACCGCCGACTCCACCGCCGTCGCCCTCGCCTACCCCGCCTCCTGCGCCGGCAGGCTGTACGCCATCGCCGGCAGTGCCATTCACCGCTGCCAATGTGGTGCTGAATGGTCCGGTACCAGGGTCGCATGCCCTGAGCGGATGCACCTGGGGTATGACTTTTCCCGAAGCAGTAAGAGCTACGATCTCGGCCCGTTGCGACGGAACGAAATGGTTTGCCGTGCTCAGTGGATTGACCGGGGAATTCTCCCAGCAGGTGCGGCTGCTGCCAGGAGTAAAACAGGTCACCGACACCAACACCACTCAGACGAACTTCTGCGATCAGGCGAGAGAATTGGACGCGCTAGGTCTCTGTCCCGGCAAGTGGTACGCACTGGCGGCCGTGCAGGCGCATGAAAATGTTCACCTGGCGCGCTTTCAGCCTGCCTTGGTAGCAAAGGCGCCGACTATCGAAGCTACCATCACATCGCTTTCCGTGGCGGATGCTCCCGGCAAAACGGCGGCCAAGGCAGCCACGGAAATTGCTGCGCTTCCGGCTTTCGCGTCCGCGTTGACAGCCGCGGAAGCTACCTGGGTTGCGGAGGCCGCGGCGCGCATCGCCCACGATCATGACGCAGGTGGCCCATGCGATACGGCGGAGCACGGCGTGGTAGACCCTATAGTGACCAGCATCTGCAACAAGGCCAAAGCCAACAAGTGGACGCCGGCCTGCGCCACCTGTCCTCCGTAATGTGGCCGCCACGGTATTGTCACGATACGGGGCAGCACCGCTGAACAAGATGCTGGTTCCACGGGCGCCACTTGCGGTTGTGGTTCTCAGTTGCGTAATTGCCTTTCCGCTAGGGGACTTCTCCCCGCGGGCGCATGGACGAGGGGAGCACGATGCGGGTTGAGTTGCATGAGACCGAGCCATTGAATGCGCAAGGTAATCCCCTCACTCCGATTCGCGTCGAGCTCGAAACCGAAGAAGAACAGCCGGACACAGCAGCGGGACTGAAGCTCGTCATCACCTTCACCAACACCGGGAAACAAACGGTGAAAATCCAAAATCCCGACGATTCCATCCAGCTATTACTGCAGAACGACAAGGGATGGCCGGTACGTGTTCCAACTCCTCCGCCACGCGCATTTATCAACAGGAGTGAAGACCGCGAAGGCCATAAGAACGCTCCGCAGTTGCTCAGCCTGCAACCTGGCGAGCAACACCGGGCGACAATGCAGATTCGCGAGACTGAGGCAGAAGACCACTCAGAGAAAGGACCTCTTCCGCCGAGCAGATATAAGGCTCAATTGCGCGTGTTGTTGATTGCTGCGGATTCCAATCTGGAGCGCGAACGTTCCTATCGAAAGCTCGAATCTCAGCAAATCACTGTCGACTACGGCTCGGTTAAATAAGTCAGAACACACCTCATACTCACGGCCCGAACTTGAAATCTGCAGGCTCTGCTGACATCCTAGAGCTCCGAACTCATGCCAGAGGCGACAAAGATTGTGGACAATCCGAGGAGCGGAGCTTGCCGGCGCTGCGTAAGCAGGCAGCGGCCAGGAGCGCGGCACGACAGTTTGCGTGTGGCCACCGAGAAAACGATTCCGATCAGGAGCGTAGTCAACATTAACCCGCTCCGACGGCAGTCGCCGCCTGGATGGCCGCCGGCGCCCTGACGGAATCTGCCAGACTCGGACACCGGGCGCCTCAGAAGCCGTTGCCATAGCAAGTCCCCAATTTTCATGCAACGGGGTTGATCAGGAGGACGACTCATGGCGAAGGTCATCGGCATTCATCGGTTTGCGCTCAAGCCGGGCGTGAAGGGTGCGGATTTCGAGGAGATGATGAAGAAGAAAGTGTTCACCGGCCTGGGTATCGTCATCCAATTGGACAAGACGATTACCCATGATTTCACGATGGCCGGTTGGGCCCACTCCGAGCACAGTCTCATGCGAAGCACCGAGCATCAGGCGGATGGCGACTATCTGTGGCTGATCGAAGCTCAGGTCCCCAACGAGAAAGTGACCACGGAGGAAGGTCGCCTCGCAGCTGGACGCGAGGCGCAGGCAAAGGTCCGGAACTTCTTTGAAGTTGGTACTGACGAACAGTCGATCGCATCCGTGAAGATCGCTCCCTTCGCGACCCGAACATCCCTTTCCACGTTTGTCGAGGTGGGACACCGAAAGCTGGGCGCCTGAGGCCGCGTATCGCGGTCGGCAGACGCAAAACCTTCGCTTACATAGCGCTCGGCGGCCAGCCACGCCGCCGACAAGGCGAGATTCCCGGCGGCAGGCGGTGCGCTGGACCTCTCGCCACGCAGTGAGAGGTGGTATCGGAAAGCCATGGCGGCCGTAGATGCGGAGGGGCGGCGGCCCGTCTCGCGCACTGTCATTTCGGCCGCGGCAGGCCTTATTCACGCGTCGGCGAGCGCCAGGAGGCCGAGGAGCAGTTTGCCGATGCGCGGCTGCGTGACGGGAGGCCCAGGATCTGCGAGAAGCGCTCCCGGCACCGAGGGCTCTTCGTCGGCGCCCGAGGCCGGCGCGCCGTGACCAATAAGGGCTTTTGCTCTGAAAATCGCCGTGCAAGTCCGCAATTTTCATGCGATGGGATGAGCCGAAGGCCCATGATGCTTTATATCGCCCACCCGCTCCTTGCTTGCCGCGTCTGTCATGCTTTTGCGACGATAGACAAATCCGACAAGACTAACGATTCCAAAAAAGGGGACCTGTATGCGTAAACTTGCGCTGCTTTTGCCCGTTTTCTGTGCGCTTTTGCTCGTGACTCCATTGGCACAAGCCGCATGCAGAATCGACGGCGCGTCGCCGCAGGCGAACCCTGACCCGTTGGCTCTTGTGCTTCAAGGGCAGGACCACTGTCCGCTAACCGCCATCGATTTTCGAGACCTGCTCGAACGCAGTGGATTGCGGCTCGAAACCACTGAGGTCGACTTCATGGGTTTCCACAATGCGAACCTGGGCGCGTTGTTCCTCTTCGAAATTGTGTCTGGACAGTTGCCGAACGTTGTGATTGAGCGTGGCGATCTGCTGTATGGTTTTTTTCTAACCAGCCTTGGTTCGCTTCTGACGATCGACACCGAGAATCCACTGAGAGTCGAGGCCATCGCCTGGGACCCCGCCAAGCAGATGTTTAACTTTTACGAGCTTGTCAACGACGGACAACCTTCGTGGTTCTATCGCGGGGACTCGAAACTCATTCTCGATGACATTCAGCTGCTGTATCGCTCAAAGCAGGCCGGGCAAAGGCCTTTTCGCGAACAACTGCGATGCTCTGGGTGCCACATTAATGGCGGGCTCATTCAGAAGGAACTGGCGTCGCCACACAATGATTGGTGGACGAACGCGCGCAACCTGCCTGCAGGCAACTTGAAGCCTGATCCGACGGTAGAGAAGATCCTAAAAAGCCGGGTCGATGCCGAAGAGCTGGGTAAGCTTGTAAGGGCCGCTTCGCGCAGGTTAGCCGCCAGTCCCCAATACCGCAAGGCGCTGCTGTCGCGCAATATGCAGGAGCAACTGCGGCCGCTGTTCTGTCCCGTCGAACTCAACATTGAGTCGGACATCGCCGCGTTCGATGATCGAAACCCGACCGTTCAAATTCCCGCTGCATTTTTTGCCGATCCCCGGCTCGGCGCCTCAAACATCGTCATCCAGCGCACACACTATGACCAGGCCCTCATCCAGTTCAAATCGAAACTCGATAAATTTTCTCGCCGGGCTGATGCGGACCATGCCTGGCTAACGCCGGTGAAAGCGAATTCGGACATTGCGCTTACTGAAGCCTTAGTGGATGCTGGCGTGATCGACAACGAATTCGTCGCTGACGTCCTCGCAATCGACTTCACGACGCCTTTCTTTTCCCGCAGCCGATGCGGCTTGCTCAAACTGGTTCCGACTGAAGGTGGGCCAACCTTTAAGACTCGCTTCCAGGCCGCGCTCAACGCCAGCCCGGATCCGGCCGCCAAGGCGCTGCTGGCGAATCTTAAAGATCCAAAGCGGACTGCAGAATTTCATCGCCAGCAGGTGAAAGCGTTTCTGGACACATGCACCCAAAGAGCGTCAACGCCCGCAGCGACGAACGAGTGGTTTGGCTTGCTCGTGAAGAGGCGAGCGGAGATCGACGGTCTGGAGTTATCGGACCATCAAGACGGGCGTATCTTAGAATCTGGCCGAGTCATATTCCCTTCCGCTTCAAAGCGGAGTGGCGAATTGCAAATGAGCACCACGTGCGAGGTTCGTCCGCGCTAAGGCTCCGCTAACCCTCTCTTTCTTAGTGGAGGCGTCCCGGTGGCAGGCCGCGGTTATTGGCTGCGAAGTATGACGATGCGGTTCCCCAGAGTTTTGCGCTCTGGGATGCCGACGAACGTCGCTGCCCCGACGTAGTTTGTTCCCGACTTTCGTCGAGAGGGGGACTTCATGGCCGAAGTCAACGTCCACCAGTGGCGATTTCTTGGACCGCAGCAGCGCCTCCTTGGCGGTGAGCGGGTGACGCTCCGCAGCGAAGTCGAGGACAAGAGTATCCGCCACGGTGAGCGAGACTTCGGTATCAACCTCGTCTGGGAGGACGCGGCCGACCTCGCCAACAACCAGGAGCGTCGAATGGTCATCGGCTGGCACCCAGAATCGGGCCTCATTGTCGCCGGTCTGGCAGGGGTGAACGCCGGGAACGGCCGGTATCCTCCGAATGAATGTTGCGCCCATCTGAAAAGATGTAGATTCGTTTGGACCCGTCCCTCCGGCCCCAGTTGACGCGTCTTAAGGTACCGACGTCACCCATGCGCCTCTGTTTCGTGTGCCGCAGATCAACATGCGATCCTGCTTGTGGAAAATCAGATCGGCGGCCATTGCATTCGGAAGTCCGTTTGAAAAAGCAGTCCAGCTTGCGCCCAGGTCGACCGTCTGGTAAACGCCAACGTCCGCAGCGACCCAAACCCGTTTAAAGTTTGCTGGATCCACCACGACTGAATTCATTGGAATGTTTGGCAAGCCCGGTGTGCAATTTACCCAAGAACTGCCCCCATTGTCAGAGCGGTATACTAGCGGTCCGCCGATTTGTGAGATGGTCACCCAATAGCGCTGCGGGTTAGTCGGATCGACGGCGATGCAACTGATGTAGCGGGGAGCAGGTGAGGTGAGCTGAGCCTTATTCCAACTTCCCGTCCACCAAACTCGCAGCATGCGGCCGACTGTGGTTCCGATCAACAACGTGTTGGCGTCGATGGCCCGCATGGCAGACGAATACTCGTTGGCAGGCAGGGCAAGCGCAAAAGTCGACCATGGCTGCACACCGGTTCTGGTAACCACGAGATCGTGGGCTCCGATGGTTACTGTTAACCCGGATACCTCGACCGGCGGGTAGAACAACGACCCTCCTCCTGCCGGCGGCGCGAGCCAGGTCCAGTTGTTTCCCTTGTTAGTTGAACGCTCGAGGGACACGCCGTAGAACGAGTGATACACGATCAGCGGATTCAACTGATTGACCCCACAGTCGCCTCCGTCACCATCGGCGATGTGATCCCAAACGGTCGACCCCGTGAAGCGGATCGTTCCATTGTCCTGGGTTCCCGCCATCAGCCATTTCCAGGTAGTCGGATCACTGGCCATGTATTCGATCTCAGTGATGCCGAGTCCTTTGTTGAGGGCCGTCCAGGTTGCGCCGCTATTTGCCGAGCGGTAAATTCCCCCGTCGTTGCCTGCGTAAATAACCTGGGGATTGTTCGGGGCGAAGGTCAGACAATGTTGGTCTGGATGGATGCTGTTGTTGCCTTGGGTGGTGATGTCGGTCCAGCTTACCGTGGCGCCGCTGACGCTCCCACGGTAGGCATCGATGGCGCCAATGTAAACCTGGTTCTGATTGTTTGGCGAGGCGGCAACGTACCAGTCATACCACGCCTGATTGATGTTGAGCCCAGCCGGTGTAGTAAGTTTAGTCCAAGCCGCTCCAACGCGACGCCACAAATGCGCGGCGGCGCCTTTAGCGGCAAAAGCAAACGCGACGGTCGGCACACTCTTAACACGGTCGACAGCCAGCCGTGCCAAATTGCCCGCGGGCCAGGATGGAAGAGCGACCGCAGCGAAGTTATTTCCGGCGTTGGTCGACACGAAAAGGCCGTCGACAAACGCCGCGAGGATTTCCACCGCTCCTCCATTGGGGTGGACGCTGATGTCCCAACACTTTCCCGCTCGCTTCAAGCTCCACGCCACTCCGCTATTGGCCGATTTGTAAAAACCGTTGGTGGTCGCAGCGTAGAGTACCGTCGGAGTCTGGGGATCGACGACGAGATCGTAGAAGCCCACTCCGACAAACGGCGCCGATGCCGCCACAGTCCATGTTGTGCCACCATCGGCGGATTTGTAAACGCCGGCGCCAAGATTGTAATAGAAATTCCCTTCGCCGCTTCCGGCATAGACTTTTTTCGGATTTGTCGGATCGAAGGCAATGGCACCAATGGCGAGGGAAGGCATCTGATCGGCGCGCGGGTTCCAGGTCGCCCCCGTGTCGGCGCTTTCCCAAATGCCACCGCCGGCGGCGCCTAACAGCAGATGCTTCGGATCATTGGGGTCAACAGCGACCGCCGCCACACGGCCGATCACATCGACATCATTGCTCCCATAAGTTTGTCCATTGGGAACCAGCGACGGTCCGATAGATCGCCAGACCGCCGCTGCGGCAGGAGCCGCCGCCCTCGCCCTGCGGCGTGAGGGACGGACCCTTCGCCGGCGCGCGGTGAGCCCTGTAGCAGCCTTAGCCATTGCCCCGGCCAAGGATTTCGCCGCCGGCGCGGCTTTTCGCGGCCGTCCCGCCTTGGCAGCGCGAACCGGCTTTGCGCGTAGGGCCCGCTTCGTTAAGCCGAACTTCGGGCGCGGGGCTTTCGGTGGGGCGATCGTCGCGACGACATCATCGTTGAGCTTAGGATCACGCTCACCGAGATAAAAGAACAACCGCTGAAGCGCTTTCCCGCCAACGGGCGACTTGGGGGTTTTCCGCGTGGGGCTACGTTGAATCCTCGCTTCAATCTTGCTCCTCACAGGATGATTCCCCCTTTCTTATGGGTTTGTCCTTCCTCGCGTCCTTTGCGGAGCGCTGTTTCTTAAGATGACCGCGAGACACTTTTTTCGGGCGGCGTGCCTCCTCGAACATCCGCAATCGCTCCGCTGCACGACCGCCGGGTGGTTCCGGCGTCTTGTCACCAGGACGTCTAGTCATTTCACTCTCTATGGCAAAAATAGCTTCGTTGATCGTCCCTTATGACTCCGTACGATGCTTGTCAAGTATAAAAAAGATGGCCGTTCAAAGCACCTTTGAGGGGGGCGGCACGCCGGGCGATGCCACAGCGTCCCGTCACGGCGTCATGAAACGCTCAATATTTCCCGGATCTGAGGTCGGACAAATCCGGGAGCAGATCCGGATCCACTCCACCGCCCGAAATCGGTTTGTAGTCGATGACTTGATCGAACAATTTCCGAATTGACTTGCCGCCGGCCCGCAGCGGCTTCGACAAGACCTCCTCGACAGCCTCCATTTGATCGGCAGGGAGTCCCGCGAGGCTTCCGGAGACCATGCCCGCATATTTCTTCAGACTGATGTCGAAGCCTTCCGCGAAGCGCGGGTCGTCGAAGAAGTCCTGGTACGAAGTCAGCTGCCAATCGAGCGACTTGTGACGCGGATCGACGACCGAGGCGTTGGGAGTCAGCTTGGGCAGCAGCTCTTCGGCAGCGAACAGTCCGCTGCCGGCGTTGAAAATCTTTACGGCGACTCTCTCTGGATCTTCGCCCTGCCGGCCCATTTCGGCGGCTTGATAGACTTCCTCGATTCCCGCCCTCACCGCGGCTGCCGCAGCATCGAAGGTATCCCTGCTCTCATCGGTCACATGACGCTGCGGCCCCTTGGACAGAAGGCGCGAGTCGCCGACGAGGGTGATCTTGCGTCCGTTGACTTCAACCTCGGCTCCGTACTTGTTGAAGTACGCGTGGAGCGCGTCTGAGACAACATCACCGAAGCTGAGTTTCGGGATCTTCGCCATGGCGGCCTGCACACTGGGCCTGGCGATTCGGTCGCGTGCCCACTGCGGTGTCACTGCTCTGGCCGCTCCCCCTCTCTTCCGGAGATACATGACGATCGACTGAGCCAACCAACTTTGAAAATTGCTCCCGAACTGAGGAATTTTCAGGTCCCAGTATTCCTTCACCGAGGCGCGTTCCGTTTGCTGGTGCCCTGCGGAAAAGGAATCGGTCAGAAAGTGGCCGCCAAACGCCTCGAGCATCAGGGCGTCATTCAATGCATCCCGACCCTGGTTGTTGCCTGGATGAGGAGAGAGTGCTTTCCGGCGTCTCTGACCGATCGCGGCCGCCATTGTGAGAGCGGCCTCTTCGACCTCATAGACCGTCAAGGACTCAAACCCCCGACCCGCTGATTAAGAGCCGGCGGACACGCGCTCCTCACTGCAACCCCCTGCAAGCCAACCCCGCGATCGAGCTGCCTTTCACTCTGTCAAAGCTCGGATAGCTAGACGCCGGATTGTAACCGCTTGGAGCGAGAACGCGGAGAGCAATGCGTAGAGATAACCCCGCAGGGGAAGCTGAGAACATCGTCAGACTAGCAGCTGGACTCCCCTGGTCGGGCCGGCCGAGCGAGTGTCTGTTCCCGCAGCGACAGGAATCTCAGTTCGCGATCCTTGCTCTCGGGATTCGCCAACAGACGATCAGGCACTGACGCGTGAACGGTAAACCCACCTGACCGGTGCGCGTTCGACAACTTCCGCCCGCGCCACCATCCGATTGTCGGTCGACGCCGCCAGGCGGGAGGATACTGGTTCTGAAGATGCAGTCGCGGCGCCATCTCCGCCAGGTTCCACCAACCTTTGAGCGATTCCACTTTGCACGGCGGGCCTGCGGCTTCCGAGAGCAATACGGGCGGTCGCCTCCCGGATGGCCGCCGGCCCCCTGACGTAATCTGCCAGACTCGGACACCACCCCCGGAACCCCCGAAGAGCCGATGCCACAGCTTGGTCCCCGGACGAACTCTCCCGGCGCATGCGAGTGACGACGATTCTCGTGCTTCGCTCCAAACACTGTCCCCTCCTCATTGTTGACTCTGCTCGCCAGGTTTCCGGAGTAATCTTGTCGGTCTCAGGTCCGGGTCGAGATCGTTCGCCCTAGGCATGGAGGCTCCACGAGGAGGAGACGGGCATGGGGATCAAACATTTGCTGGGCTCGGCCATCGTTGCCACCGGTCTCTCGGTGTTGTTGTTCACGTGGGTCGTGGCTCGGCCCGACGCCCAACCAGCTCCGCCCTCCGTGCAGATCGACTCCGACGACATCGGCGGTGTCGTCAGGGGCAAGAACGGGCCGGAGGCTGGCGTCTGGGTGATCGCGCAGACGACCGAGCTCGGCACTCGATTCGCCAAGATGGTCGTGACGGATGATAGGGGGCGCTACGTGATCCCTGATCTTCCGGCTGCCACCTATGAGGTATGGGTACGAGGGTACGGGCTCGTCGACTCGCCCAAGGTAACGAGCGGGCGGGGTCAGATCGTGAACCTCACGACGGTGCCCGCCCCGACCGCGAAGAGAGCGGCAGAATACTATCCCGCCATCTACTGGTTGTCGATGCTGAAGATCCCGGACCGGAGCCTGTTTCCGGGCACGGGCCTCAGCGGTAACGGCATGCCGGAGACCTACAAGACCCAAGAGCAGTGGCTCAATGCCGTGCAGCTCAACGGCTGCGGCAACTGCCACCAGC
>Ga0126382_10001028_pt1 | contig 11266 bp, 5 predicted proteins | sample PanSoiMetPlot_30_FD_92548 | JGI IMG/M metagenome (GOLD analysis project Ga0126382, IMG submission 92548) | Tropical forest soil microbial communities from Panama - MetaG Plot_30 | ecosystem: Environmental > Terrestrial > Soil > Tropical forest > Bulk soil | place: Panama | collected 2016-02-17 | reverse complement strand
CCGGCCGCTCGCCGAAGTGCGGGCAGCGACGAGCGATCTCCTCACCATGCTGTCGAACGGAGCACTTACGGCGCCAGCGACTGTGCGTTATTCATTTAAGGACTTTCAAGAAGCAGTACGCCTGGCCGATGGTGAGGCTGGACAGCAAAAGGTGTTGCTGGACTTCTCCGAAAGGGCTCCATAACCGCTGGAGCGTCATGGCGTTCGTCGCGAACCAGGCAGTTGCGTTTGACAAAATGAAACCTCATCTCGCTATTCATCTCGTAATGCAACCATAGGATCAACTTTGATCGCTTTCCGCGCAGGAACATAGCAAGCGAGAAAGGCAACCGCGGTCAGCAGTAGCGGAATACTTACGTGCGTAAAGAGGTCAGTCGGGCTGACCTTGTGCAGCAAGCTTGACAAGACGCGCGTCAAGCCGAAGGCCAGCCCCAACCCTATCACCAGCCCAACGACTGTAGGCGACATACCTTGCCTTATGATCAGACGTAACACGTCAATTCTTTGAGCGCCCAGGGCCATCCGAATCCCGATCTCATGCGTGCGTTGTGAATCGGAATAGGCGATCACCGCGTAAATCCCGGCGCCGGCCAATAGTAGCGCGGCAACGCCCAGGAAGCAGAACAACCGCATGTACAAACGCTCGGGAGCCACCAATTGATCGGCCTCTTGCTCCATTGTTCTAATGTTGTAGGCCGGCTGGCCGCGGTCGACTTGCAATACTTCCCGCCGCACCGCATCAGCCAGATTTAACGGGTTGGAGCCGGTGCGCACCACAAGGGTGAATTTATACATCGGGGCCTGCACGAATGGCACATACATCAGAGTCTTTGAATCGGCATTAATCTGGTAATCGTTCACGTGTCTGACCACGCCCACAATCGTAGCCGATACCGGCGTATGCATATCGGTAAGGTCGAGGAGTTTGAGTCTTCTGCCGATAGGGTCTTCTTCGTGCGTGAATAGTTGGTGCTCCAGGTTGTCATCGATTATGGCAACCAGGGGAGCCTCTTCCGCATCACGCACAGTGAAATACCGTCCCTTGAGAAGAGGGATGCCCAAAACACGAAAGTAATCGTAGCTGATCAGCGAATACTCTGTTGATGCGTCCTCCGTAGATGTGTGCTGTCGCCCTTCGACGACTATGGGCGTTTCCAACCCCCCGCCGGGCAGCGCCGGAGGAGAAGCAGCGCCAGCGGCCTGGACGCCGGGCAGCACTTCGATCCGGCTCAACATCTGCTGATAGAAGGCGCTGCGCTGAGCGTGAGTGCCATATTGGGTAATCGGCAGCGAAAAGTTCATCATCAACACATTCTTCGCATTGAAGCCGAGATCAGTTGCGCGCAGACGTAAGAAGCTCTTGATCATCAATCCTGCGCCGACCAGCAGCACGACGGACACTGCAACCTCAGTTGCCACTAGAACGCTACGCAAGCGACTGAGCCCTTTACACGGCGTCACGTTCCTCGCTCCTTCTTTCAGGGCTACTGCCAAATTTAGCTTGGAAGACTGTAAGGACGGCGCGATGCCAAATCCTACGCCGGTCAGGACTGAACAAAACAACGTAAAGCCGAGCACCCGGGCATCAACACCGACTTCTTCAATACGCGGCATATTCTTGGGCAAGATGCCGATTAAAAAATGGACGCCCCAGAAAGCCAATAGCAACCCGAATACGCCGCCCGTCATAGCTAATAACACGCTTTCCGTTAGGAGTTGGCGAATGATTCGCAACCGACTCGCGCCTAACGCCGTGCGGATTGCCACCTCCCGGTGTCTGGTGGTTGCTCGGGCCAGCAACAGGTTAGTGACGTTGGCGCAGGCAAGCAACAAGACAAAGCCTACGGCACCGAGGAGCACCAGCAGGGCCGGGCGCGTATCTTTGACCACTGCTTCATAAAAGGAGACCATTCTGACTCCGATGCCGGTATTGGTCTTGGGGTATTGCTGTTCGAGCTGACGGGCGATGGCCGCCATGTTGGCTCGCGCTTGCTCAAGGGTGACTCCCGCTTTGAGGCGCGCTATCACGCTGGCGCTAGGAAATCCCCGGTAGTTCATGTCATACGTCCAAAGGCTCACAGGCATCCACAGATCGATGGGACGCATCGGGCCATCGCCGGTTGGCCCGTAGAGTCTGAAATCACGAGGGATGATTCCGATAACCGTGTAGTCTTGAGCATTAATGGTGATCGTTTGCCCGATCAGATTAGGGTCGCCGGCGAACTGGCGCTGCCACAGCCGATAACTCAAGAGAACGACAGGCGTACCATGGGCCTTATCTTCTTCCGGTAAAAAGGTCCCGCCGAGGATCGGATTTACGCCAAGCAGAGGGAAGAAATTGGAGGAAACATACCAGCCGTCGAGAAGCTGTGGGTCTTCAACACTGGTAAGGTTAAAGGCTTGCCAGCGATAGGCGGCCATTTGCTCGAAGACTTGGTTCTGATCCCGCCAATCAAGAAAATTCGGCAAAGAAACGCCATTCAATTCGCCGTTCTCCGATTCTTCAAAAAGGCTTACGAGCCGGCCTGGGTCTTGGTACGGAAGCGGGCGAAGCAAGACACCATTGACGACACTGAAAATCGCCGTGTTCAAGCCGATGCCCAACGCAACGATCGCGATTGCCAGGGCGGTAAAGAGCGGCGTCTTCAACAGAGCTTTGCCACCGTAGCGCAGATCTTGCACAAGTATTTCCACTACACCCTCACCTCGTTTATAAGCGGTGACCCGGCGATGCTGCCGCACAAGTCTGATTCAAAGAATTGCGAGTTGCAAAACTTTTTGGCTACCGACTTAGCTGTGTGCAGCATTTAAGTTTCATGAAAAGATGATTCTTTTATCGCTTACGCAAATACGCAGCGAATTCTCGTGAAAGATACACCTTGGAAAATAATGGAGGACTCAATGTCTACAAGTTATCTACAGTGGGCTTTTCGCGATCCTTAGAAGAGGCTGGAAACTACTGAAAACGAAGGTACGCCGGCAGGACTCGAACCTGCGACCCCCTGCTTATTAGGCAGATCCCCATAAGCTCAAGAGTGCCCTTTTACGATGCTTTTTTAGCTTTTAGATTCTATGGTTATGAGCAGCCTGTAGAAGCACGTTGAAAGTTATTGACCTTTGAGGATTTGACATCTACAAAATTATCTACAGTGAATCGGGTGACGTATATTGTCAGCCATGGCGACTGCGGCAACTTGAGTGATCTCACAGCGCGTCGCCAATGACATGGCACCGAGAATATTTTCGTGTTGTGAGGTAAACGGTCAATTTGCAAAACCCTCGGTTCGTCAGCCCCTGCGATGGTTTTCTGTTGTCATACTTGGCCTTTCTACCGTACTCCGATTGTGCCGGCTGTTGATTGATCGCCGTGTCCTTGTGCGGTCCGCAGGAGTCTGCGTGATTGCTCGACGCCTGACACTGGCAGGTTGCCCGAGTCCAACAGACCCACTTGCACGAGCACCGATGCCTGGTCCCACCAAACATGCTCGTGCGCAATTTTCCCGTCCTCAAATTTCATTACCACGATGGTTGGAATCTCGACTCGCTTACCCGTCGGCGGGACTCCCGGCAGTATGTATTCCCATTGGGTGTCGTGAGTAAAACTGACGATTAATTCGTCTACCACCTGGTCTTTGCCGATCGTGCGGGAAATAGGCACTACCTTCGCGTCTTCGGGAATCTGGTTTATGAATTGATCGGTGTAAAATCGGCGGACGTCCTGGCCGCCAAAGCCACCTGTCATTGTTGGAACAGAGTACACATAGGGCTCGGAGATCATAGTTTCCATGGTTGCGTCGACATCGCGATCCTCAAACTCCCTGGCAATGTGCCCATCGAAAAGCGCACCTAAATCTGGTGACCTCGGGTTGACTGTAGACATCAGCATTCCTCCTTTTTGGACTTTTATCAAATCCGAATTTTGCACGGTTTGATGGACAACCGAGATAAAGATCTCCAAGAGCGCTTTTTGGCGATCACGATTAGGTCTCTCGCAACCTTAGTCGTTCACGAGTTAGTTGGATGTTCTCGGTCACCGCCGTGGTCGTTGACCACTGCTAGCGCCTCCTGTTGGTTCAGCCGCGCGCCGGCCGCGAATACCTCGTTGAAACGCTTCGCTCCTAAGGCTTCGCGTCCGCGCGCCACAAGGTCGGCCTCTGATTGCCGCATCATGGGCCATAGTTTGAGGCCAACCCGTTGCCGTAGGCCCTCGGCCGCACCCGACAAGAGCGCGGTGCGCTGCGGGTCACCTTCCACTAACGCCAAGCGGGCAAAACCGTCCAGGCAAAGCGACAGGTTGCGGGTGCTGTGCGATGCGAGGCTTAGATCGAGCCCTTCGCTCAACAACGCACGGGCCTCATCTGGCCTGTCAACCGACATGGTCCCCAGTTGTACTCGGGTCCAGGAAACCAGCCAGGTATAGTCGAACTGCTCTGACAGATCACGTGCCTCGTGAAGATGACTCAGGGCCTCATTGTACCGACCAATGGCTGACTCCAGGTAGCTGGCGGTGAGGAAAGCCACAGCCCTCCAGTATTGCTCGTCCTGGCCGCGAAAGTGGTCCAGGGAAGCTAACGCGCCCCGTAAGGCAGCGTCGAAGTCTCCACTGATTGGGTAGGTCCACGCCATCGCCAGCTGAGAAAGCGCCTGCATGAAGGGATCCTTGATAACCGGCAGCAGCGGCTGAAGTCGATCGCGCGCTGCCAGGGCCGCGATGTCGTCGCCCACTTCAAGCGCTGTCACTGCCGCAGTCCACTGCAATTCGGCCGTGGTCTGAGAGTCCAGCGAGCTGGTGGCTGTTAGGAGCTGTTCGACCCAAACGCGTGCCTCGCTCAGGTGATCCCGTAGCTCCCAGAACTGCCATAGGACCCGGAACAAGTGGGGAAGCAGCGCAGGATCGTTGGCAAGATACCACCGGATCGCGGCGGACAGGTTCTCAGCCTCCGTCTCAAGCCGCTCCAGCCACTCGGTGTTGCCGATGCTACGCAAGGGTCGGTCAGCCTGCTCAGCTAACACCCGATAGTAGTCGGCATGTCGTCGCTGGATCTCTGCGATGTCGGGTCGCGCCGCCAGTCGTTCGGCCACGAACGCGCGTATGGTCTCGAGCATCCTCGATCTGGTGCCGAGTTCCGTGTCGTCGGCGTGGAGCAGGCTATGACTGGCCAGCGTCTCGGATAGTTCGAGCGTAAGGTCTTCACCCAGGGATGCCACATCAGCGGCGGCGTCAATGGTCCAGCCGTCGACGAACACGGCAACGATTTCCAGCAACGATCTCTCTGCATCGTCGAGCATTTCAACGCTCCACTGAACCGTGGCTCGCAGGGTACGTTGGCGCTCTGGCATGTCCACTGTGCCTGTGCCTAGAGCATCAAGTGACCTTTCCAAACGGCGCAACAACGTGTCGGGATCAAGCAGTCGAACGCGGGCAGCCGCCAGTTCGATCGCCAATGGCAGGCCTTCCAGTCGGCGGCAGATTTCCACCACGGCCGAAGCGTTGTCGTTGGTGAGGACGAAGTCGTGACGCACCGCTCGGGCACGATCCAAAAAGAGCGCCACCGCCGGTTGCGACTGGAGTTCCTGGACCGATAACGTTGTGGGATCAGGTAACGGAAGCGGCGGCACGCGGTATGCTCGCTCGGCACGCAGACGCAGCACTATTGTGCTGGTGACAAGAATCGAGAGACCGGAGCAGCGTGCCAGTAATTGGTCCAAGTCACCAGCGGCGTCCACCACCTGCTCCAGGTTGTCAAGAATGAGCAACCACCTGCCATCGACGAATCGTTCGACCAAGCCTTCGAGTGCCGAGCCCATCCCGACCAGGTTTGTCCCCACAGCGCGAGCTATGCTGGCAAGGACTAGCGTGGGCTGACTGACTGCCGCGAGTGGTACGAACACGATGCCTGAGCCGAAGCGTTTACGTACTCGCTCGCCAACGGCGGCGGCCAAACGGGTTTTGCCAATACCGCCAGGCCCAAACAGAGTAAGAAGTCGCACATCGGGCCGATCAATCAATCCAGCCACTTCGTCGATAACCTGAGCACGCCCAATCAGGGATGTGGTGTCCAGTGGCAACGAGCGGGGGTCACGGGAGACTGACGTCGGCGGTGAACCTGACTCCGTGGCCTCGGTTACGGGGCGCTGGGTGGCGAACCGCTCGCTCAGCAGCGTCGCGAGGTCGTCGCGCACCAGTCGACTCAGTTCACCAAGCGTGTTGAACTTCCGATACGAGGCTTCTTGCTTGATGCGGTTCACAAGATCCGTGAGGCGCGACTCGCGGTCAGGTGCCGGCATCTTGACATACAGGAGGCGAGGTAAGGAGCGCGAGAGTTCGAATTCCTCCTCTAATCCTGAAATCTGCATACCAGGAGTAATCCATCCGTAACTTTGCCAATATAGGCCGATGAAGATATCGCTCTGGGCCAAGTAAGCCCGATAGAGGTCCTGTGGTGAGTGAGGCCGCGCACCCAACTCGAACATCACTGGCGTAAGCCGCATTGTCGATATAGCACGCGAGACCACTCTTCGCTCATCGGCGAGCTCGCCAAGCGTTGAACTAACAAAAACGCGCAGACGCTGGTCAGGTGTACGAATCACCGGCTCGCGGGAAGAACCATCGTTCACAGTAACCCCTAGTAGGTCCAGGCGTGAGTTACGCGACCAGGTTGATTGCTCCACAACACCAACAACGGCCGATCTCCTTATCGTTGAGTCACAGCCGCCACGCGCGCTCGCTAGATCAAATCCTTTCGGACATTCGCCGATCAACTTCCATGAAAATGCTGGAGTTAAAACTTCAAGGACTCAAAGCGCTTTTAAGCGAGCTCGTTTGGTCAACGATTCGTTAAGAAAGCTTATACCCGAACCGACGTGGCATCAACCAACTGCCTCTTCGCGGTGGTACTAGAGCACGAGAGATATTGAGTGTCGCTTCGAATTCGCTATACACCGCTCGACACTCTTTCCATCGGGAATTTGAGGAGGCTACAAATTCTTGAAAATAAGGGTATGCCCGGCAGGACTCGAACCTGCGACCCCCTGCTTAGAAGTCCGATTCCGGTAAAAATCAGAATCGCCGATTTTCTTAGGCAATTTTGAGCTTCTATATTCTACGAGTTACAGCACCCTGTAGAAAGGTGTGGAAATTTATTGTCCTTTGAGGATTTGACCAGCTACAGAATTATCTACAATGATCCGGCCGTGGAGGGAGAGGCTGAGGACTTTGTGCCCGACGAAAAATGGATGCTCGAATCGCCAGGGTGCGAGTCCAGAAACTTCGGCGACACTGTGTGGGCGACGGAATCTAAGCTAAGGATCGACTTCGGTCCTGGCTATCGAGTCTACTTCGTCATCGACATTGATACCGTCGACGTGCTTTTCTGCGGCGGCGACAAGACCGCGTGCTTCGAAGCCTGCGCAGCGCGCGAGGGCGGGGACCAGTTCCTTCGCGACCTCGCTCGCCGATCCATAGCGATCTCGAGGATCCTTGGCCAGACATCGTTGCACGACCGCATCGAGCGCTCGAATCTCAAACGACGTTCCAGGCAAATGGTACTCGCTGTTCAGCAGCGTCGTGAGTACCTCGTGCGGCGTCTGACCGCCAAAGGGACGTTCGCCAACGAGCGTCTCGACGGTCATTATTCCGATAGCGAAGATGTCCGCCCGCTCATCAACAGTACCGCCGGTGAAGACCTCGGGCGCTATGTAGCCGAATGTGCCCATGACCGCGCCGGCCTCCGTCAGCGACTCGGTGACTTCCGCTCCACTGCCGACAACTTTCGCTAACCCGAAGTCCATTATCTTTAGCTCGTCGGCACCACCTGCTTCTACGATCATTACATTCTCCGGCTTTAGGTCACGATGAACGACACCCATGTTGTGAGCGAACTGGAGGCCTTCAAGGAGTTGACGGAACAACTCAGCAGCTCGTGCGGAAGCAATCACGCCGGTGCGCTTGAGTTCCTCTCGCCAGGTGCGCCCGGCAACAAGTTCCATGATCAGGTATGCGCCGCCTGAGCCGATGGCGCCGTAGTCATGCACTCGCGTTATGTGCCGGTGATCGATCTTCGCGGCGGCGCGCGCCTCGCGCTCGAATCGCCGGAGCGCCGTGATATCGCCAAAAGACGATCCCATCATCACCTTCGCCGCCACTCGGCGCTGCAGCCTAAGGTCAGACGCTTCGTACACGACGCCGTAGCCGCCGCGTCCCAGCGCCCGTTCAAGTCGGTACTTCCCATCCAACGTTCGTTCTATAGGCAGGGTTAGCGTTAACTCTGCTCCGTCATTTGCGCAACGATCCGTAGTACCGTCGTAGCAGACCGAGCACTTCGGGCATTCCTTGAGCAGGGTGACGCCGCGCTCCTCGAGCCGCCCAAGCACATCGCGCCGAACGTCGGCGTCCATTCGCACGCGTTCTCGCAGGTGCTGATTCTCGTACACGAGACCGATCTGCGCGGCGATCCCTTCAAGCAAGCGCCTGTCTGTCGTGGAATACGGCTCGTCCGACATTCGCAAGCCCAGCAGCAGCACTCCGACCAGCCGGTCACGAGTTCCGGTGATCGGAACAACAAGGCAGACGCTCAAGTTCTCAAGCCAAGAGCGCTCATCTTCAGGCAACTCGCTGAAGTCTGACGGAAAATCGCGAATCGCTTTCGAGCCCTCCAGCATGCGAATCAGAGCCTGCTGCTGCGATAGACGCTGTTGAGCCGGAGAGTCAGCAGTGAGGCGCGCGAGTGTCGGCTGCACGGACAGTATCTGCGGCGCTGATATTTGTTGCGGCGGCCTGGAGCTGGTTGAAGCGCCGCCGGAGATGAAATCGCTATCTCCGCGCTCGCGATAGAAAATGTGCAGCGACGTCGGGTGCAGCACCGAGTCGAGCCTCACTCCCACGAGCTGCGAGATCTCCGCAAGCGAATCTCGCTGCCGGACTTCATCGATGAGGTACACGAGCACCTGCTCGTGTTGATAGTCCTCGCGGAAGAATCTCCGATCGAGCCAAGTCTGAAATCGACGCCGCCAGCGCAGAGTCGCCGCGATTGCGCCGATCAACACGATGTTCAGCCAACCTGAACCCTGAGTCAGAATCTGAGCGACTGTACGGTTTGGATTCGAGAGGATTGAGATCGCCAACAACGCAATCGGAAGCGCGAGAAGTATGCGAAGCGCGGTGCGGGCAAACATGTACTGGAGGCCGCGTCGGACGAGCACGCGGATGTCGAACAGTTGTTCTTTCCATACCGCTGCCCCGATCGATGCCGGAATGCAGAGCATCGTCGTAAAACTTACCGGATAGTAGAGCCAGTATGTCTCGGGGCCGATCCACGCGGCGACGTTGAATGCGAATGTTAGCCCCACAAATGGGATGAATGCGATGATCACCCCCGCCACTACCCAACGGATGCGCCGCCGACTGTCGCGATCGCGCAGGTGGCGATAGTTGCGCACAATCACGATCAATGTCAGCACAAAACAGATGATTATGTACGGAAACAACCAAGAATTTATGATGTAGCAGCCGGCTGCGAAGAGCGGCGGATGCGTAAGAACAAACCGCGATACCCCTTCGAAGATTCCGAAGTTCAAATAAATAAGCACCCACGCGGGCCAGATCACTAGGATGAACATTGCGTACAGCAACCACTGGATTCCACGCCAAAAAAGCCCCGGACTTTTACCTTCAGGAAAGTGACTAAAAAAGTGATACGCTAGCGGCAACGTCCACAAGCACAGTGGTATCACGCCATAATGGAAGATCCGTTCCCAGCCGACGAGAAGGGGATACGTGGCCTGCAAAGGCTGGTGAAGCGTGATGAACCCGACCGACATCAGGAATGCGCCAGCCAACCGGACCCGAGGATCGTGAGGACGCAGGAGGGCCAACGCGGCGCCACAGATGAAGAAGGCCAAGCCGACTAATCCCACGATCGGCGTAAGCCGTTGGCCGGAGACTAAGGGCAACGGCAACTCGAATGAGACTCGTTCACCACGGCGGTCCAGAGCAACGCGATAGGTGTTGCCAGCCTCCACGAAACTCCATACAAGCAAACCCTCGACGGCGTAACGCTCGTCGCCGTTAATCGACATCAACCGATCACCGCGCTGGATCAGACCAGCCGCTGGTCCCACGTCGTCAACGTTTGAGACGTACCACACCCTGCCGTCGGTTTGAGCATCCCAGCCAGGAGCTTTTTCGACCCCGTAGTGACGAGCGACAGCGTAGCTCGTGAACGCGAAGTAGCCCGCGTATACCACACAAATCAGGAGCACGAGCCAGAAGAATACCGGTCGACGGGGCTGCTCAGTCATTGAGTTCACTAGGGCGTGACCAAGTTTCGAGACGCGGAGCGTTGCTCATCGTCATTTGGAGCTTATTGACCGCTGCCGATTGTGTAAAGGAACGAGCTCAAAATCATTAGTTTGCGAATGAGATTTTGGATTCAATAAACACATTTCAATTTTGAACCCCTTTGCTAAAGCTGCTTCTAAATGTTCGGGCGTATTCGTTAGATAGAATAGGCTGGTCCCTATGAACCCCAGATTTGTGCCGTTTCGGTTATTTTTCACGATTTTATCAATACTATATTTTTCAAGTGCTGCATTTCGATCTTGGAATATTTCGACAATGCCTAAGCTCAACAGCTCCCCAAGTCAAATTTTGAAAATTAGCAAACTCCGTTTTCAGCAGGTTATGAAATTGTCCAAAATGTTCTTGCGCAATTAGCTTCTCGTAGATCAGTTTGATACTGAATACGCTGGCGAGAGTGACGCCTATAGTTTCAAGTCCTGTAGTAACAAGAGGATGCCATTGGTAAACGTGCCCAATGATAGACAATAGAATCAAGATTGCACCAACGGAAATGAAAACCCAGGTCCAGAGTTTTGTCATAAGTCTCCATTTCTACTGCTGAGGAATTCGGGCTAAGCTATATTTAGGCAACCTGACGTTTTCGGCAAGGTCCTCACTATGATTGAATGCTAATGTTCACAATCCCTCAGTTTTGGTCTCGGACATTTTCAAATATCTCTAGGTATATCCCTGCTCCTTTTTGCGCTCGTCCTCGGCACAATTAGCCAAAACAAAAGAGACTCCGGATTGGGACACAAAAGGTCCCGATTCCAATCAGGAGGAACTGGCGCGATGACAACTACACTGTCGCAACCAGTTCTTTCCGCCGGGACTTTGGTGTCAGTGGATTATGATCAGGAGAGTGCGATCGCGAAGGCCATTGGAGGCCGGGAAGTTCGACTACAAGTATATCGGCGTAAACGTCGG
>Ga0126382_10001027_pt1 | contig 11268 bp, 13 predicted proteins | sample PanSoiMetPlot_30_FD_92548 | JGI IMG/M metagenome (GOLD analysis project Ga0126382, IMG submission 92548) | Tropical forest soil microbial communities from Panama - MetaG Plot_30 | ecosystem: Environmental > Terrestrial > Soil > Tropical forest > Bulk soil | place: Panama | collected 2016-02-17 | reverse complement strand
GAAACCCTGCGACTGAAAGCAAATGCGCAGTCAGCTCCTTCGTAGTTGTTTTGCCGGCACTACCGGTAATGCCGACGACCGGTCGCGCCCACCGCTCGTAAACTTTACGCGCCAGCGTCTGCAGTGCGGCAATCGCGTCATCAACAAGGAGCAGACGATCTGCTAACTTCTGTAACCCCGGATCGCGTCCGACACGTTCCCGGCGTGCGACTGCGGCAATCGCTCCGCACGAAAGCGCTTCACCAATAAATTCATGCGCGTCGGCAAATGTCCCGTTGAATCCTGCCCGCTCGTAATCCGGCTGCGATAGAGCGAAGAACAGTTCGCCGTCTCGGACGGTCCGCGAGTCGATTGAATAGTCGCTTATTTCCTTGTCAAAGATCTCGGGCGCCATCTCGATGGTTGAGGCGCTCGTTAAAGTAGCTGCAGTTTTAACTTTCACTCAGTCCCAGAACCGTCTCGCGGTAGCGTGCGGTTCATCTCCAATATTGAGTCCTCCCGTATCTACGATCAACCGCTCGCTAGCGCAGGCGGTTCTGACTAGTTGTCGCGACCAAACTCCACCCGCACCGCCTGGCCGGCGGCGACCTCCGCACCTACGGCGGGCGTTTGTCGCAGCGCGCGACCATCACCCTGCGCTTCGAGCCGTAATCCGAGCTGCGCGCAGGCGCGCGCCGCGTCGCGGACGCTTTGACCCCGGAGGTCAGGCATTAACACAGCTCGCTCAGCCGCCGGCGTAAAGACTACTTCCCTTATCTGCCCAAAATCTCGGGCCGCCACTTTCGGCAGAGTTGCCGTGCGCTGCTCACGCGCTTCTGTTTCCTTTTGCGCGGATTCGGGCGACGGCACGGCTTCACGAGCGATCAAAGCCGGCTGATTTTTGATCTGAATATCGGGCGTCACATTTAATTCAGGTAGTATCTCCTCGGCAATCTGGCGGAAAACCGGGGCTGCCACATCACCCCCGTGGTACGCGCCCCGTGGTTCATCGATTACTACGATTATCACTACCGCTGGATTGCTGACTGGCGCGAATCCGACAAAAGATCCAATGTATTTTGTCGGCGAGTAGGCACGCGTTTTGGGATCGATTTTTTGGGCCGTACCCGTCTTGCCCGCGGCGCTGTAGCCATCGAGCTGAGCTTTCTTCGCTGTTCCTCGCAGGGTAACGCCTTCAAGCATGCCCCGCAGTGCTGCCGTTGTTTCCGCCTTTAACGCCGGACGTGTTTCCGGTTTTGTCTGAAACAGCACCGCCCCACTGGGCGTGCGCATCTCCCGAATCAGATGCGGCTTGACCCACGTTCCGCCATTTGCCAGTACCGAATAAGCAGCAGCCATCTGCACCGGGGTCACGCCGATCTCCTGTCCCATCGCGATCGAACCGATCGACGACGGCTGCCAGCGATTGAGTGAGCGGAGAATGCCTGGCGATTCACCCGGTAAGTCGATCCCGGTGCGAGACCCGAACCCGAGCCGCTTGATGTACTCGTACATCGATGCATTACCGACCAACAGACCCAGCTTGATTGCGCCCACATTACTGGATTGCGCCAACGCATCGGCGACCGTCAAGACCCCAAATGGATGGTGATCGTGAATCAACCGGCCGGCGACAATGATCTGTCCCATCTGACAATTTATCTTGTCTTCCGGACGCACTAGCCCTTTTTCGATGGCTGCCGAATACGCGACGATTTTGAAAGTGGATCCGGGCTCGTAAATATTCTGCAACGCCCAGTTCGCCCGTACGTCATTCGGGTTCTGTGGCTGATTAGGATCAAACGAAGGCGCGTTGGCCAGGGCGAGGAGCTCGCCGCTGTGTGGATCCATGACAATCGCGGTTCCGGACTTTGCGTGCGTCGCTGTCACCGCGGCGTTTAGCGCCTGCTCCGTCCGAAACTGAATCGTCTGATCGATTGTGAGCACAACTGTCTGGCCGGGGTGCGGCTGTACCTGATAACTCTCAAAGGCGCGACTGAATCGATCCTTTTCAAAGAAGACTTTGCCCGCTTCACCGCGAATCTTATCGTTGTAATATTGCTCCACACCCCCAAGCCCAACTTCGTCGGCGCCAACGAATCCGAGCACGTGCGCTGCCAGCGAATCGTTTGGATAGAAACGCTTCGGCTCTTTGCGCGAATAGATTCCGGGCAACTCCAAAGCGTCAAGCCGGCTTCCGAGTTGCGCTTCAACCCGGCGAGCGATCCAAATAAACTTCTTGTCTGCCGCCTGGGCGTCCAGTAAACGCTTGAGGAGATCTGATCGATCCAGACCAAGCAACGACGCTATTCGCTCCACTGTCTCAGTTGGATTTTCGATTTCACTGGGGTCGGCGAAGAAAGATTCAGTATCGATGCTGCGCGCGAGCTCTCGACCCTCCCGATCAAGTAACTGACCGCGACTGGGCTCGAGTTCAATTGTTCCTAATTGCTGATTGCGTGCGCGGGCGGTGAGTTCGTCGTGCTGACTAATCTGAAGCTGTACCAAACGGCCGCCGATCATGAGCATCCACACTACCAACACTGCACCAATGAAAAATGCCCTCCGATGCGGGCTGGCGGATTGGGAAAGTTGCGCTGCGACCGATCGACGGGGCATTGGGAACTCCACACATCTACGACTTCATTTTTGCAGTGCTGTTAAATTGGTTTGCTGCCCTTTTCAGCTTTCGCCGTCCGGCTGCGAGCCTTGCTTTCGCGCAGCTGCCCATGATCTGTCTGCTCGGTGACGCGCGAGACCTTCCGTCTAATTGGATCGAGCTGCGTCGGCTGCACAGCTTGCAGCCCAAGCTGGCGAGCTGCCCGCTCAAGTCGCGCGGGATTAAGCGCTGCTTCGCGCTCCAGCAGAAAGCGGCGCTGCTGTTCAGCTAATTCGTCGTGTATCCGGCGCAGGTTCTGAGTTTCATATCCGTATTTCAACGCGGCAAAGTGCTGCCGGCCGGCGTAGAGAAAACCCGACGCGATGACCAGGCCTGAAACCAGGAGTACCACCAACCGGGCAATCGCGCGGTTGTCGACCTCACGTGGCACTGGCGTGTTCTTATGTCTCGAGGGAACTCTGCGAATCATAATCGGTCCCGCTGGTCACGACTTAGCTTCTGCGGCAGGCACGTAGTTTCGCGCTGCGTGCCCGCGGGTTCTCTGCTATTTCAATCTCGCTCGGCTTGACCGGCCGCCGGGTGAGAATCTCGACTATTTTCCGTGCTCCGCATTCGCATCGTGGCAAACGCGGCGGACACTGACATTGACCTGAAAGTTTCGAAAACGTTCGCTTGATGGTGCGGTCTTCAAGCGAGTGGAAACTGATTACCGCAAGACGCCCCTCGGGCTCTAAGAGATCAACCGCGTCGCTGACAAACTGGTCGAGTCCTTCAAGTTCGCGATTGACCGCAATGCGCAACGCTTGAAACGTGCGCGTGGCGGGGTGGATCCTCCGTTGCTTTCCGTGACCTATTGCGCGTTCAACCAGCTCTGCGAGGTCGCGAGTGGTTTCGACCGGCGTCCCGCGCTCCCGGCGCTCTACGATCCGCCGGGCAATTCGCCGTGAGTGCCGCTCTTCACCATATTCGAAGATGACTCGCGCAATTTCTGCTTCAGAAAGACGACCGAGTAGCTCTGCCGCGGTTTCGTCACCGCTCGAAGCATCCATGCGCATGTCGAGCGGCGCATCGTACCGGAAACTGAAACCCCGCGAGGGTGAATCCAGTTGCAATGATGAAGCGCCCAGGTCGGCAAGGATCCCGCGTGCTCGCTCGATCTTCGCTGTCGCGAGGACCCGCGTAAGTTCACGAAAATCGGCATGCACAGAGCGAAAGCGCGAACCAAATCGCTTCAATCGCTCTCTTGCAAACTCGAGCGCTTCATGGTCACGATCGATACCCAGCACGTGCGCGTCGGCGGACGTTTGCAGAATTGCCTCGCTATGGCCACCGACGCCCAGCGTGCAATCGATAAACAATCCGCCGCGCTCCGCCGCGAGCAACTCGATCGTCTCTCGAAGTAGCACGGGGCGATGGGGCGCGCCCCTGCCCCCCAAAGGCACCGCCATCACCACCGCCCCGTGATCTCGTTCAAAGAACAGATAGGGATGAGAACAAAGCAGCAAGCGGAGAGCAGCAGCGCAACATTCGAATAGAGCCCGCCAGCTCCATTTTGGTTTCGGTCATTGATTACAAATCCAATGAACGCCACCGGCCCACCGCTCACTGCTTGGGTCTCAATCTTTTCAAATACCCAGGCGGGCAATCGCCGCCTCGTCTTCTTCGGTGTAGGGATCGGCCAACAAACGCTGCTGAAATTTGTCCAACTCCCAAACTTCCAGGTAGGTCAGATAACCAAGTACCGCAACGTCACCCACTACCGCTGCACTCTTCCGTAATAACGGATGGATCAGCACGCGGCCTTGTGTGTCCATTGACGACTGCTGGCCGTAATAATTTGTTCTATCAAGGAACTTTCGGCGAGCCGGATCCATCGAAGGCAGCAACGACAGCCGTTGCTCGATGGCTTCCCATTCCGGCATGGGATAAATGCGAACGCATTCACCCGTCAAGCTGGTCAGATACAAAGATGAACCGTATTTCTCCTCGACATAGCGACGAAAGAGAGTCGGGACTTTGAGTCGCCCCTTGGAATCGATTCGGGCTGTGTAATTGCCGCGTAACACTGAGACTGAAATCGTGAAGCCGGGAAGACGACGCTACCTTTTGCGGTGATTCTGCTTTGCTTCTGGTCGTTGAGTCCACTTAGCTCCACTTAACTCCACGGCGCATACTACGCCCGGATCTGGAGGGCTGTCAACAGTTTTTTGCGCTTTTTTCGTGAGCTTTGAAAGGAGCGTACGCCTTTCGAGTGGCTGGACATGGAATTTCAAGTTTCATGTTTCAAGTTTCAAATTCGCGGTCTATCGAAGCCTTAAGTCCCACTGATCGTGGTGAGACTGACAACTTGAAACCTGAAACTTGAGACCTGAAACTTAAAACCCTCTTGAACTGCACATGGCACAATGATCGCAAGGCTTTCCGGATGGGTCGAGTGAACACTTCTTTTCCTTTTCGAAGAATTCCACTAGTTCACTAACTGCCGCTTCTTCAACGCCGAAGCGCTCCTCGCTTGGGTGAGACGATTGCCAATTGCCGATTGGCGATTGGCGATTGCTTTCTATGGTCTGATATTGGCCTGAAATGCCGGCAAGCCAGGGAGATGTCGTCGGCACTGCGCGGGACGGTGTTTCCTCAACCGCGGTCCTAATCCGTGGTCTGTCGGAAGATTTAATAACGGGAGGGCCCGGGGAAACAAAATCGATTACACGCGCGCGCGTTGCCGCCATTGAGTCGCGGCCGCTTTCAACAAGGCGCGATTCGATCCGTTCCAATTTGTTTTCAAGGTCGTGCAGACCATCACGGATTGCAACAAGCTCTTCGCGCACGGGCGAACCGTTTTGACCCTTTGCGGGCACTGACGACGGCGCTTCTGCAGTGTCGCTCCGCCTCATGCGCCGAGCAACGCGTTCAGCTACCAACCTTGCTTGATCCTGCAGCGTGCTCACTTCAATCCAGGTATACTCCGATCGCAAACTAACGGTTGGGCCTAGGTTCCTGCCAACAGATCGATGCGATCAACGACACCGACGATCGCCGAATCGATCGCGGCGCCGGCTTTTCCTGTCGCCACGGTTGAGGCGCTCCAGCCTTCTTGCACAATCAGCACGGTGTCACCGACTCCCGCATCCACCGCGTCCAGCGCCAGCACCGTGTTGCCGGTTGTCTCGCCTTCGGGCGTTATATGTTCGCACAACATGACGCGCGCGTTTTCGTAACGCGCGTTCTTTTGGGTCGCGACCACATTACCCAGGACTTTTGCGAGAATCATTCTTCGAAAAACGAACTTTGTACTTTGAGCTTCGTACTTTGACGCCTGTTCGACGAACTGCTCAACTCGTAGTACCGAACAAAGTTCAAAGAACAAAGTACCAAGCACCAAGCACTAAATACTCAACACATGCTTATCAGAGTCAACTATGCCTACGATCGTACAATCCGTGGGCGTATCTTCCCTTTTGAAGGGAAAGCTCGCCTCTTTACCGCGGCACCAAAATACCAACTCGCCAACCCCCGCGCCTGCGGCGTCAATCGCCACCAAAGGTTTTCCCTGCGGGTATAAATCTTTATTGAGCGATTGAATCACCAGCAACTTGCGACCTTGCAGCGATTCGTTCTTGATCGTCGCAACGACCGTCCCAATCACACGCGCGAGTTGCATAGCAAAAGTCCGAACGTCCAATGTCCAGTATACAACCTATCCGCTTACAGCTACTGTATCAATCACTCCGACGATAGCTGCGTCCACCGGAGTGTCTTTCATGCCCTGCGCCAGCCGGGCGCTTGAACCGGCAACAACCAGCACTCGCTCATGAAAACCGGCCCCGACCGTATCGACAGCGACGACATAGCCGCTTGTGTCGGACCCATCCAAATTGATCGGGCGCACAATCAGCAGCTTCTTACCTTGCAATCGCTCGTCTTTCTGGGTCGACACGACTGTCCCGAGAATGCGCGCGATGATCATCCGCGGCCCTGCGCGCTTACGGGCATCGCATCGTCGACACTACCATGCGGACGGGGAATTACGTGTACGCTCACCAATTCGCCTACCCGGCGAGCGGCAGCAGCGCCCGCGTCTGTCGCTGCCTTGACCGCAGCGACATCACCGCGCACGATTGCCGTAACGAACCCCGCGCCGATTTTTTCATAACCAACCAGAGTCACATTCGCGGCCTTCACCATCGCGTCGGCGGCTTCAATCATCGCGACCAGACCTTTGGTCTCAACCATTCCGAGTGCTTCCTGCATTCAGTTTTCTCCTTGTGAGAAACTTCAGTGGTAAATCGTAAATGGCAAATCGTGAATAGAATAGCACGCCCGTTCAAATTGCGATTCACCGATTTGGCAGTAACGGAATCAGACCGGCGTTAGCACACCAACCTTAATAGGACGTCTTCATTCAGCAAAACACCGGACTGAAGTCGGTACTCTAACGCTGTAAGCGAAAAGCCAGAATCCCGCTACTTCAGTCGTGCCGCTTCAATCAGCAATTCAACTAACTCGTCGCGCGTTAGGGAAACTTTATCTCCATTCGCGGCTGCAGAACTACGGGGTGGCCGATCGCCGGTCGGACACCCGAGACTCGTTTCGTGAAGATAACCGCAAGCCTGACAACGCGCACCTGGGTCGAGATATCCCGCAGATTCACGCACGTTAATTAATTTTTCAATCGCCTCCGGCGGCAAGTTGCGCGAGCCGCCAAGCACCCGCGATAGGATCGCTATCTTAGCGGTGTGTTCGAGCGTTTCTAATCGATCAAATGCCTGCCAGAGATCCGGCCCGTAAGCGACCGCCCCGTGATTCGCCATCAACAGCGCATTGTGATGTTTGACGAGGGGCCGCATGGCGTCCGTCAACTCCGGAGTTGACGGCGTTCCGTACTCGGCAAGTGGTACGCACCCGAGGGTCAGGATTACTTCTGAAAGAATCGGCTGATCAATTGGCATTCCCGCTACTGCAAACGCTGTCCCGTGCGGCGGATGTGCGTGGCAAACGGCCTTAACATCTGGTCTCTCGTGATAGATCAGCAAGTGCATCGCCAGTTCGCTGGACGCTCGCCGATCGTTAAGTGGTCTGCCTTCCAGATCTGTAATCGCGAGCAGATCGTCAGACATGCGACCCTTGCACGTCATAGTTGGCGTCGCCAGGACGCGGCCGTCATCAAGTTGGACGCTGACATTGCCATCAGACGAGACCACATAGCTGCGCTCGTACATCAGTTGGCAGATTCGAATTAGGTCACGCCGCGCAGTTTGTTCGTCCATCAACCTTATCAAAGGTGCCGTTTTTCGTTGGCACTCAGGGCTTCGGTTCGCGAAGATTGTGCGCGACCACTGGTCGTATGAGGCATTGGCGGGCGCGCGAGAAAATAAGCCAGGGACTCGAGTGAAGTCGTGAGATCAACTGTCTTTACCTTCACGCCAAGCCGTGCCGTGAGCCGCGCCGGCGCGAAGTTCAGGACGGCTTTCACCCCCGCCGTCATGATTTGATTTAGGACTCGTTGTGCGACCCGGGCGGGGACGGCAATGACGGCCACATCGATGTCCTCGTCGCGCACTACCTTGGCGATCTTACGGACATCGTGAACGGGAATCTTTGACGGACCAATTCTTTGGCCAATCTTTGATTCATCGTTATCGAAGAGCGCGACCACGCCAAAATTCGATTTCTCAAGACCGTTGTAGTTTGCGAGCGCCGTTCCCAAACGGCCGGCGCCGACAATGCCAACGCGATGGGGCTTGTCGAGCCCCAGAATCTTCGTCAGATGCTCGCGCAGATCGTCGATGAAATAGCCCGTGCCGCGTACGCCGAACTCGCCGAAGTAGCCCAGATCCTTCCGAATCTGTGCAGAATTCAGATTGAACTGCTCGGCCAATTCCTGCGAGGAAACAGTTTTTATTCCCGCCGCATTCAGTTCGTTCAGACAACGCAGATAGATACTCAAGCGATTGGTTGTCAGCTCAGAGATCTTTTCACGTTTCATAAAGCTGCTGGCGGCTGAAGTATAACGCCGATTGCACTAACGCGAAAAGTCAAAGGTTTGCTAACAAAACTTCGTTCGCGCATAATCTGCGCCTTACAGAGTGAGTTGCCTTTTAGTGGTTAGCCCCTGCCAGCGCTGAAAAATGATTGCTTACCTTTCCGGCACCGTTCTCTCCAAGCAAGCAACCTCAGCGATCATCGATGTCAACGGTGTGGGATACGAAGTCGCGATTCCGCTGTCGACGTTTTATGAGCTCGGCGAGGTCGGCAGCTCCGCGCAACTCCGGATCTATACCCATGTGCGTGAGGATGCGCTGCAGCTTTATGGTTTCAAGACCGCGCGTGAACGGCAGCTATTTTTATATTTGATTTCCGTGAATGGCGTGGGTCCGGGGCTCGCGATCAAGCTTTTGTCAGGTATGAATGCTGAGGAACTGGTCGCTTCCATTCGGACAAATAACCTGGCGCGACTAGTCTCAGTGCCTGGAGTGGGAAGAAAAACTGCCGAGCGCCTGGTAGTGGATTTGCGGGATAAGTTCGCTGAGCTATCGTCGCCAGCGCTGGAACAAGAATTTGCCGCCAAAGCTACAGGCACTCGAGTTTCCGCAGATGCGATGCGTGATGATGCCATGTCCGCCCTCGCAAATCTTGGTTACCAGAAATCGGCCGCCGAGAAGGCAGTAAAGAATGCAATCGACGAAGGCGGAGAACTTTCGGTTGAGTTGATTCTGCGTCGCAGTTTGAGATCGTTGGCGAAGGCCTAGTTGACGGCGCATCAAACCGCATCCACAATCCCCAATCATGCCGAATGCCACCAGAGCAGCCGAGGCCTTAAGCGCGAGCGCGACCGACGAAGATCGCCGTTACGATCTTACGCTCCGGCCGACAAGGCTCGGCGAATACATTGGCCAACGAAAAGTTGCTGAAAATCTGCGCGTTTACATCAAGGCTGCGCTCCAACGGAGGGAGGCCCTCGATCATGTTTTATTAACCGGGCCGCCGGGTTTAGGCAAGACCACGCTGGCGCACATCATCGCGAATGAGATGGGCGCGCAATTACGATCGACATCGGGGCCGGCGATCGAAAAGACGGGCGACATCGCGGCCCTTCTGACGAATTTGCAGGAAGGCGATGTTCTATTTATCGACGAGATTCATCGCTTACTTCCGGCACTTGAAGAAAAGCTTTATCCCGCAATGGAGGATTTCAATTTGGACCTCTTGATTGGGCAGGGCCCCGGCGCGCGCTCAATCAAGCTCGAGTTGCCAAAATTTACGCTCATTGGCGCGACGACCCGCGCGGGTCTGATCACTTCTCCGCTGCGTGGCCGATTCGGCATTGTTTTCCATTTGGACTTCTACCCACATGAAGAACTGGAGGTCATTTGTCGACGGTCTGCAGGGATTCTCGGTGTCGAAATCGATGAAGGCGGCGGGCGAGAAATTGCCCGACGCTCGCGGGGGACGCCGCGAATCGTTAACCGGCTGCTCCGTCGGGTTCGTGATTATGCGGAAGTCGATTATGAAGGCCGAATCACCCACGACGTCGCCAACGATGCATTGAACCGAATGGAAGTTGATACGTATGGACTTGATGAAATGGATCGAAAGCTTCTGCTGACGATTATTGAGAAATTCGAGGGGGGTCCGGTGGGCGTCGGTACGCTTTCGGCCGCGATTCATGAAGAGAAAGATTCCATCGAAGAAATCATCGAACCATATCTGATCCAGATTGGGTTTCTTAATCGGACTCCCCGTGGCCGGATGGCAACACAGCTGGCTTACCAACACTTCGACGTGAGGGCCGGAAACGAACGCCGAAGTTTATTCGACTCGGTCTAACGCAAGCTGTTAGCTTGCGAATCGCAAATTAACAATTTGCGCTACAGCATGCTACGACGCATTTCCAGACATTCATTCGGCGTTCGCAATCGCTCTCCCTGGCGGCGTATGCTCACCGAAGCAGTCCACCAATTCCACGACAACGATTTGTTCACGTCCGCCGCAGCGATGAGCTATTTCGGTCTGATGACGCTCTTCCCGGCGCTCTTCTTGTTGTTGGCGCTCAGTAATCGAATCGCGGCCGGGAACGAAATGATCGAGCGCATCATGCAGGTCTATCCCGCCTCCAGACAATTCCTGCATGAGACGATGCGTTCCCTTTCCGGAATCAGCACCGGCGCGATCATCACTTGCGCGGTAATCGTCCTTTGGGCAGGTTCGTGGGTTTTTGCCATCGTCGAGCGCGCCCTTAACCGCATTTGGGGAACGTCACACCGAACTTTTGTGCACGGTCGTTTGTTGACACTCGGAATGATCGGCATCGTTGGCTTGTTGCTGTCCGCTTCAGTCCTGACCACGTCTCTACTCGTTGCCTTGCAGGAGATTGCCGGACGCCTTTCACCACGGCAGGTGGAACATTACGCCTTGCTTGCATCAGTCGGCAGTGTTTTCTGGCAAATCATTTTTGCCCTCGTCAGCCTACTCCTGACCTTTTCCCTGTTTGCGATCGTTTACCGATTTATGCCGAACAGCGCGGTAACTTTGGCGGACACGATTCCCGGCGCGGTGATTGGAGGTTTGTTATGGGAAGCAGCAAAATATCTCTTCGCATGGAGCCTCAACTATTTCAATTATGAGCAAATCTACGGCTCAGTCGGCGCCGTAGTAGCCGTTTTGACGTG
>Ga0126382_10001025_pt1 | contig 11276 bp, 9 predicted proteins | sample PanSoiMetPlot_30_FD_92548 | JGI IMG/M metagenome (GOLD analysis project Ga0126382, IMG submission 92548) | Tropical forest soil microbial communities from Panama - MetaG Plot_30 | ecosystem: Environmental > Terrestrial > Soil > Tropical forest > Bulk soil | place: Panama | collected 2016-02-17 | reverse complement strand
GATTTCGGATTCCACTTCATCCTCAACCACGAGCCGAAGATCCTGGAAGGCATCACCGAAGCTTTTGGCATGGGCGTCACGTCGTTCAAGCTCTTCATGACGTACAAGAAGCGCCCCAAGCGCATGGTCTCCGACGAGTTCATCGCCAAGACCATGGACATCCTGGGCCGCCTGGGCGGGATCTGCCAGCTCCACTGCGAAAACGGCGACATCCTCTGCTATCTCGAGGACAAGGCCATCGCGGAGGGCCGCACCGCGCCCACCGACTTCCCCGCCACCTGCCCCGACTGGACGGAGGAGGAGGCGATCAACCGCGCGATCCTCATCGGCAAGCTCACCGAGTGCCCGGTCTACATCGTGCATCTCTCGACCAAGCTGGGGCTCGAGCGGATCAAGCGCGCGCAGGCGGAGGGCCAGCGCGTGTGGGCGGAGACCTGCCCGCAGTATCTCCTCCTCAACGAAAAGGAGATGGCGCGTCTCGGCCCCTTCGCCAAGATCGGGCCGCCGCTGCGCTCCGCGGACGGCGTCAATCAGACCGCGCTGTGGGCGGGTACGGAGCAGGGCTTCGTCTCCACGGTGGCGAGCGATCACTCGCCGCGTGTGCCTGCGGCCAAGGAGCCGGGGCGGACGAATATTTTCGTGGACAAGGAAGGCAAGCCGATCCCCTTCGGCGCGCCCTCGCTGGAGACGCTGGTGCCCTTGATGTGGAGCGAAGGGGTGGTCAATCGCGGTCTGCCCGTCACGTGGATGGCACGTGTCATGGCGGAGAATCCCGCGCGCATCTTCGGGCTCTATCCGCGGAAGGGCGTGGTACGCGTCGGAGCCGACGCCGACTTAACCATTTGGGATCCCGCGCCCTCGTGGACCATTCAGCAGAAGCAGCACCTCGGCATTGCCGGATTCACGCCGTACGAGGGCTGGGCCGCCCGCGGGCGGCCGTGGATGACCCTGCTCCGCGGCCAGGTCCTTCTGAACAGTGGCGCCCTCGAGCAGAAGCCGGGCAATGGCCGCTTCCTCCCGCGCACGAGCCCAGTGGCTCCGCTCGGCGGAGCCGTTCGGTGATGGACTACCTCTCCCGTCTCGCCTCCTGCGCCACCGACATCAAGCTCGGCTCCTTGTCGTCCTCCACCGTGGCGGCGGCAAAGCTCGTCCTCCTCGACACCATCGGCGCCATGGTTGCGGGCAGCGCGCAGCCCGAGAACGTGCGCCTGGCCGCCCTCGCGGCCCGGCGCTCGCCGCACGGGCGCTGCACGCTGCTCGGTCACGGGCTCAAGTCCGACTCGCTGCTCGCCACCTTCGCCAACGCCGCGGCCGGGGTGGCGCTGGAGATGGACGAGGGCAACCGGCTCGGCGGCGGCCACCCCGCCATTCACGTCATTCCTGCGGCGCTTGCCGTCGCGGAGGAGCTGGATCTCGGCGGGGCGCGGCTCCTCGAGGCGGTGATCGCGGGCTACGAAGTCGGCTCGCGCATCGGCGGAGCCACTGTGGTGAGGCCCAACGTGCACTCGCACGGCACATGGGGAACCATCAGCACCGGGGTGGCGGTGGCGCGCCTCCACGGGCTGCGCGCCGACGACATCCGCCACGTGATCAATCTCTCCGCCTCCATGACTCCCGCCAATACCTGGACTCCTGCTCTCGAGGGTGCCACCGTTCGCAACGCCTATCCGGGCCGCTCGGGGCTGGAAGGCATTCTCGCCGTAGATCTGCATCAGGCCGGCTTCTCCGCCCTCGACGACGCGCCCTCCGACGTCTACGGGACGATCCTCGCCGAGCGTTTCGATCCGGAGGAAGCGGTCGCCGGGCTCGGCGAGAGCTATCGCATCGAGCAGAACTATTTCAAGTTCCACGCCTGCTGCCGCATGAATCATCCCGCGCTCGACGCATTGATGGCCCTCCGCGCCGAACATCGCTTCGCGGGGGACGACGTTGCCGCCGTGCGCATCACCTCGATTCCCTTCGGCCTGCGCATGCTGGAGACGGCCCCGCGGACCATGCTCGGCGCCAAGTTCTCCATTCCCTACGCGGTGGCTGCCGCCCTCGTCCTCGGCCGCACCGACACCGCCGCGTTCGAGGAGCACGAGCTCGACGACCAGCGCATCCTCGCCATGGCCAAGCGTGTTGAGGTGGCCGCCGACGACGAGATGGCGCTCAAGCGCGCCGACTATCCCACCGCGCACGTGAAGGTGGAGCTCCGCGACGGCCGCGTCCTTTCCCAGACCACCGGCGTGGTGCGCGGTGATGCGGGCAACCCGGTGTCGTCGGAGGAGGTGGTGGCGAAGTTTCTCTCCCTCGCCGCGGAACGGCTGGGGGAGCCGCGCGCCCACGAGGTGGTCGAGACGGTGGGAAAGGCGGACGCCCTCGACACGGTACACAGCCTGACCGTGCTCCTGGCTCCGCGCGCCTGACCGGCACTCGGGGCGCGCGGTATCATCCTCAGGATGACCGCGCTCTGGAGCTCGTTTGCCGTGGTGGCGCTCGCGGAGATGGGAGACAAGACCCAGCTCATCGCGTTCACTCTCGCCACGCGCTATCGGCGCCCGTGGATCGTCATGCTGGGCATTCTCCTGGCCACCGTGCTCAACCATGCGCTGGCCGCCACGGCGGGCGTGTGGCTGGCGGGCGTGGTGCCGCCGCGCACGCTGGCCGTGATCCTGGGCATTACCTTCATCGGCTTCGGCATCTGGGCGCTTCTACCCGATACGGCGGAGGAGCCGAGTGAACGTCCCGGCTGGGGCCCGCTCGCCTCGACCTGCGTGATCTTCTTCCTCGCGGAGATGGGCGACAAGACGCAGCTCGCCACGGTGGCCCTGGGCGCCCGCTACGCCTCCGCGATCCAGGTGACCACGGGGACCACTCTCGGCATGCTCGCCGCCGACGGCCTCGCGGTGCTGGCCGCGATGAAGCTCCACCGCCTCATGCCATTGGGCTGGTGGCGCCGCGTGGCGGCCGTCATCTTCTTCCTCTTCGGCCTCGGCGCGCTCGCGGGCGCCGCCGGCCTCATCTGACGGAGCGGAATCATGGACCACGGACTTGCTCGCGGGCTGACCAACTATGGCGATCGGGACTTCGCGCTCTACCTGCGCCGCTCCTTCGCGCGCTCCATGGGCTACTCGACGGCGAGCCTCGCCAAGCGGGTGGTAGGCATCGCGAACTCGGGCAGCGGCTTCAACAACTGCCACCGCCACTTTCCCGAGCTGGTCGATGCAGTCAAGCGTGGCGTGACGGCGGCGGGCGGCCTGCCCATCGACTTCCCCACCGTGTCCCTCGGCGAGGTGTTCCTCGAGCCCACGAGCATGCTCTACCGCAACCTCATGTCCATGGACGTGGAGGAAATGGTGCGCGCTCAGCCCATGGACGCGGTGGTGCTCGTGGGAGGCTGCGACAAGACCGTGCCCGCCCAGCTCATGGGCGCCGCCTCCGCGGGCGTGCCGGCCATTCAGCTCGTAGCCGGGCCTATGATGACCGGGCGCTGGGAAGGCGAGCGGCTCGGCGCCTGTACGGACTGCCGCCGCTTCTGGGGACGCTATCGAGCGGGACAGCTGTCGAAGGACGAGATCGACGGCGTGGAGAGCCGTCTCGCCACGACCGCGGGCACCTGCGCGGTGATGGGCACGGCGAGCACCATGGCGTGCATCGCCGAGACGCTCGGCATGACCCTGCCCGGCACGGCGGCCATTCCCGCGGTCCACGCGGACCGGCTCCGTGCCGCCGAGGCGACCGGGGAGGCCGCGGTGCGCCTGGCCGCGGAGCGGCTCACGCCCGACCGCATCCTCACCCCGCAGGCCTTCGAGAACGCGCTCCGCGTGCTCCTCGCCATCGGCGGTTCCACCAACGCCATCATCCATCTCACTGCCATCGCGGGCCGGGCGGGCCTGCCGATCTCGCTCACGCGGCTCAACGCCATCTCCGATGAGACGCCCGTGCTGGTGGACCTCAAGCCCTCCGGCGATTTCTACATGGAGGATTTCTTCAATGCGGGCGGGCTGGGCGCGGTACTGGCCGAGCTGCGGCCGCATCTCCATCTCGGCTGCCTCACGGTCACCGGCGAAACGCTCGGCGCCCGGCTCGACGCCGCACCACGCTACGTCGATCGCTCGGTGATCCGGACGCGAAGCGAGCCCATCCTGTCCGTGGGCGGTCTGGTGGCGCTGTTCGGCACCCTCGCCCCGGGCGGCGCCATTCTCAAGCGCTCCGCCGCCGACGCGCGGCTGTTCGAAACAGAGGCGGCCGCGGTGGTCTTCGACTCGCTCGAGGATCTATCGGCGCGCGTCGACGATCCCGCGCTGGCCGTCACGCCCGAGAGCATCCTCGTGCTGAAGAACGCGGGACCGAAGGGCGGCCCCGGCATGCCCGAGGCCGGCTACCTGCCGATGCCCCAGAAGCTCCTGCGCGCGGGCGTGAAGGACATGGTGCGCATCTCGGACGCGCGCATGAGCGGCACGGCGTTCGGCACCATCGTGCTCCACGTGACACCGGAGGCCGCGGTGGGAGGCCCGCTCGCGCTAGTGGCCACGGGCGATCGCATCAGGATGAGCGTCAAGGAGCGGAAGCTCGATCTCCTCGTGGACGAGGCGGAGCTGGCGCGGCGGCGCGCGTCGTGGCGACCCGCCGCCCAGCCCGAGCGCGGCTATCGCAAGCTCTACATGGATCACGTGCTGCAGGCCGATCTCGGCTGCGACTTCGACTTCCTGCGCGCACGACAATAGCTTCTTGGGGAGCGGGGGTCAGCGCCGGGCGCCCGCATGGATCGAGGGGTTGCCCGTGTTCCAATGAACGGTCTGCTTGACCCTGGCGATCTTCCAGCCCGAGGAGGTGCGCCGGAGCGTGTGGGTGTAGGTGCAGTACGTGTCGAATCGCTCGCCATCCTCGGGGCGGAGACGGTGGATCACCGCGGCGGAGACGCAGGTGGCGGCATCGCCCTCGACGGTGATCTGGTGGTTGGTGCTGAGGTGCAGCGTCTTCAGATGTTCGAGGGCGGCGCGGCGCTTGGCCACGAAGTCGGCGGCTGACGTTCTCGAGGGCGGCTCACCGCGGAGATCGGAGTAGTCGATCTCGATCTCGTCGAGGAAGCAGCGGCGACAGCCGTCCCAGTCCTTCATATCCAGCGCTCGCGCGAATGCGAGGATCACGTCGCTCACCGCCGTACGGTCTCCGAGCTCACTGAGTGAGCGTTCATCCGCCATGGCGCCTGGCTCTCCCGAGTTGTGGATTCCGCTTCAAATTCAGGCTCTTGGTCAACTGACCGGCGATTCTTATCGGATTGTCAATATTTCCACTAGGTTGTCCGAACAGCCCACTGGTTGCCCACATATTGTGGACAAGCCTCTCATCAGGCACATCATGTGGGGTGTCCTGCAAGTTGGGCAGTATCGAAAAAGGTAAATGTTGACAAGGGTTTATCCATCGATTAGAGTAGCCAGCGAGCTCATCGGAGAGGTGGAGGAACTGATGATCACCGTTCCCGCGCACCGCGTGAAGCAGTTCGGCGTGGAGTTCTTCCAGGCTTCCTTTTCGGCAAAGGACATCGATCGGCTGGTCAAGTTCGAGGTCCTGGGCTACGCGGGCGCGGCCGCGGCCCCGACCGCGAAGGGCAAGCGCAGCAACCGCTCGCGCGTCAATTGGGAAGCCCTCGAGAAGCGGATTGGTGAAAGCGAGGCAGCCTACCAGCGCCCGGTCATTCGCCGCAAGATTGACGAGCTCGTCGGCTATTACCGGGACTGCAAGGATGCGGGCACCCTCCCTGCCATCCCGGGCGCGGTCATCATCACTTCCGAGAAGCGCTTCACCTTCACCCCCATGGCGAGCCAGCACGACCTGGGACTGCTCCAGATCCCTGAGGAGCATGGAGTCCTGCGGGTGCTCGATGGCCAGCACCGCCTCCTCGCGCTCCACGCACTGACCCAGGCGGGAGAGAACCTCGGCATCGAGGTGCCCGCGGTGCTCTTCGATCGCCTGGACGCCCGCCAGACCGTGGAGCTGTTCGTCACCATCAATGCCAAGCACACGCGGTTGAATCCGTCGCATATCGTGAGCCTGGCCGGACGCAAGCTCTACCCCGACCCGAATCAGGCCCTGGCCCACGACGTGATCCGTTCGCTGAACGAGGACGACACCTCGCCTCTCGCCGGCGAGATCAAGATGCTCGGCACCGGCCGCGGCCGCGTTTCCCAAGCTCCCCTGGCCGAGGAGATCGTGGACTTCTTCGAGACGGTGGAGAAGATCGGGGGCGGCGCCCGCAGCAACGAGCTCCGCCAGAACGCCAAGCGCTTCTTCCTCAACTACATGAAGGCGGTGGCGGGCGTCTTCCCCACGGCGTGGGCGGGGCGCAAGTACTCGATCAAGACCGGTTCCGCGCTGCGCGCATTCATCCGCGTCGCTCCCGACGTGATGGCGCGGGCGCGGGAGCTCAAGCGCGACGCCTACGACCACAACGCGATTCGCGCCGCGGTGGCCCCGTGGGGCGAGCGGCTCAAGGACCGCCGCTTCGAGACCGAGGGCGAGTGGAAGAGCAAGCTGCAGGGCGGCACGCGGGGCACCGTGGAAGCGCTCACCCGCGAGCTGCGGGACGCGCTCCGCTAGCTCCGGCTACGCCTGCTCCGCCCAGGGGAAGTTCGCCTCGAGGATCTCGAAGCTCTTTTTGCCTCCCGGCAGCTGTGCCGTCACCGTATCGCCCACCTTCTTGCCGATCAGGGTGCGCGCGAGCGGCGCCATGATGGAGATGCGGCCGTTGGAGGGATCGGCCTCTTCCGAGCCCACGATCTGGTAGCGGGTCTCCTTGCCCGCCTCGTCCTCGAGGCGCACGGTGGAGCCGAAGGTAACGCGATCACCCGAAGTCGGCGGCTCGATGACCTCCGCCGCCCCCACCTTGCCCTCCAGGTCGGCGATGCGCGCCTCGACGAAGCTCTGCTTCTCGCGCGCGGCGTGATACTCCGCGTTCTCCGAGAGATCGCCGTGAGCCCGCGCCTCGGCGATGGCGCGGGTGATGGCAGGACGCTCGACGCGCTTGAGGCGGTCGAGCTCCTCCTTGAGACGGTTGTGCCCCTGGCGCGTCATGGGCGTGCGTTGGATGGCCATTACCTGTCGACCGGCATCGTCTCGCCCTGAATCTTGACCTGGGCGCCCGTGTAGAGCCCCTTGATCCAGCGCGCCCACGCCTCGTTGCGCTTCGATTCGAGGAGCTGCGTGCGCATCTCGTCGCGCATCTTGGCGAAGCCCTGGGAATCGGCGGGCAGGCGCTCCACGGTCTTGACCACGTAGACGCCACTCGGCGTGCGGATGGGATCTGAGATGGCGCCCGCCGCCGTGCGCAGGGCGGCGAGGAGCACGGGCCCGGGAAGCGCGTCCTTGTCCTTGGGCGGCTCCGCCCTCGAGAAGAGCGGCGTCTCGCCCGTCTGGAGCTTGTCGCGGCGGGCCACGCCGAGGAAGTCGCCGCTGGCCACGCTCGTCACGAAGGCCTTCGCGCGCTCCTCAGCGGCGGTCTGCGCGCGCTCGCGCTTCACCGCCTCCACCACCTTGTCCTTGATGTCCGCGAAAGGCGGCACGCCCGCGGGGAGCTGCTCGATCACGTGCGCGATGACGAGGCCGCCCGCGGTCTTGATCACAGGCGACACGCCGCCCATGGCGAGACCGAACATTGCGTCCTCGAGCTGCTGATCGCGGCCGATGCCCTCGAGGCCATCGCCGCGCGCGGCGGTGGTTTCCTTCACGTCGAGGCCGAGCTTCTTGGCCTCCGCGGAGAAATCCTTCGCGGCAAGGAGGCCTGTGCGCGCTTCGTCAGCCCTCGTCTGGGCCGCGCGCTCACTTCGCTCGGCGGCCAGCTTGTCCTTGATCTTGGCCGCGATCTCCCGGAAGGGCAGGAGTCCGCCCTCCTGAACGTCGATCACCCTGATGGCGTGGTAGCCGAAAGGCGTGCGCACGGGCTGCGGCGAGATCTCCCCCTTCTTCAGCGCGAAGACCGCCTCCTCGAACTGGGGCACCATCTCGCCCTTGCCCACGAACCCGAGATCGCCGCCCTGGGAGGCGGTGGCCGTGTCCTCCGAAAGCTCCTTGGCGAGCTTGCCGAAGTCCTCCCCCGCCTTGGCGCGCCGGATCGCCTCCGCAATGGTGGCCTTCGACTTGTTCTCCGCCTCGCTGCCGCCCGTGGGCGGGACGCGCACCAGGATGTGCGCGGTGTGGAAGCGCTGCGGGCGCTCGAACTCCGCACGGTGCTCCTTGTAATAGGCCTCGGCGTCGGCGTCGGTCACCGCGGGGGTGAAAGCCTTGGGCGTGATGAGCACGTACTGGATGCGCCGACGCTCGGGCCGGCTGAAGAGCGCCTCGTGCCCCTTGAGGTAGGCCTCGGCGTCGGCGTCGGACACCGTGATCTGGGCGAGGAGGGGCGCGGTCTCCACGAAGGCCCAGTCCGCCCGCACCCGCTCGTAGCGGGCGCTGTACACCTGCTCCACCTCGGCGTCGGAGACCTTGATGCCCTCCTTGACGATCGACTCCATCTTCTGGCGCAGCATCTCGCGGCGCACCTCGGTCTCGAATTCCGAGGGGTCGATGCGCACCTGGCGGAGCTGGGTGAGATAGCGCTCCCGCGAGAAGCGTCCGTCCTCCTGGAAGGCGGGAATGGACTGGATGCGCAGGCGCAGCTCGTCGTCGCTCACTGTGATGCCTTCGCGCTTCGCCTGCTGGAGGACGAGGGTCTCCTGGATGAGATCGTTGATCACCTGCTGGGTGAGACCAAGACGCTCCGCCATCTCCGGCGTGATGTTCTGCTGGTAGGCGCGGCGTAGTACTCGATGTAGTTGCGCTGCACGCGCTGAAAGCGCGCAGGGGAGATCTCCTCGCCGTTGACGGAGGCGATGGCGTTGGAGCGCGCATTGCCCATGCGCAGGGTGTCGGTGCCGAAGTAGAGGAAGGAGGTGGCGATGAAGGCCGCGATTACGAACAGGAGGATGAGCTTCAGCCCCCTGAAGTACTCGCGCATGGCTCCGATCAGCACCCAGGCCTCCTTGGAAGAGTCGACGCTCGTCGCGGCAGAACCTAGCCTACCACAGGCCTCCGACGAGACTACGCGGCGACGACCTTGCGGAGGGCCGGCGTGGCAAAGTAGATCACGAAGGCCACGGCCGCTCCGTACATCATGCCGTGCACCTCCGCGCCCTTGCCCCGCAGCAGCTTGATCACGCAGTAGGAGACGAAGCCCGCCCCGATCCCGTCGGTGATGGAGTAGGTGAATGGCATCAGAGCCACGGCGAGGAGCGCGGGGAAACCCTCCTCGAGATCGCCGAAGGGAATGTGCCTGACGAGCGACATCATGAGGAAGCCCACCAGGATGAGGGCAGGAGCGGTGGCCTGCGCAGGCACGATGCCAGCCACGGGGGCGAAAAAAAGGGCGAGAAGGAAGCAGAGGCCCGTCACCACCGAGGCCAGCCCGGTGCGCGCGCCCGCCGCCACGCCGGCCGACGACTCGACGAAGGTCGTGGCGGAGGACGCGCCGGCCGCGCCGCCCGCCACTGCGGCGAGGGAATCGACGAGCAGCACGCGGCTCAGGCGCGGGAGATCGCCCGCGGGTGTCAGCCAGCCGCCCTCCGCGCCGACGCCGATCACCGTGCCCATAGTGTCGAAGAAATCCGAGAGCATGAGGGAGAAGATCGTCACCACCGCAGTCACCACACCCACCCTCGCAAAGATCGAGAGATCGAAGCCCGCCCCCAGGCTCGAAAAGTCCGGCCAGGCGGCGAATGTTTTCGGGATGACCGCCTGCCCGGGGAGGGGGAAGGCTCGGCCGTCCGTCCACGCGTTGACGACCATGGCGAGGATGGTGGTGGCGACGATACCGAGAAGGAGGCCCGCGCTCATACCACGCGACTGGAACCACAGCATGAGGAGGAGGCCGAAGAGCGCGACGGCCACGGGAGCGGACGTGAGCGGGCCGAGAGTCACGGGTACTCCGGGCGGGCCCGGCTTGACGATGCCCGCCTCGTTGAGACCGATGAAGAGGATGAAGAGCCCGATGCCCACGCCGATAGCCTGCTTCAGCGAGGCGGGGATGGCACGCATGATCGCCTCACGCAACCCGGTGATGACGAGCACGGTGATCACCACGCCCTCGAGCAGCACCACACCCATGGCCGCCTGCCAGGGCAGCTTCATGCCCGCCACGAGCTGATACGCCACGGCAGCGTTCAGGCCCATGCCGGAGGCGAGGGCGAGCGGATAGTTCGCCACCAGGCCCATGGCGATTGTCATCACTCCCGCCACCAGGCAGGTACTGGCCTGCGTCGCGGCGAGGGGCGGCCCCTGGCCCTGCAGGGCGGGAACGCCGGCAAACCCCAGAATGGCCGGATTCACGAAGATGATGTAGGCCATGACCATGAAGGTGGTCACCCCGCCGCGAATCTCACCGCCCACGGTCGCGCCCGCGCGAGCGAGACCGAAGCAGCGCTCGAACACGCCTCAGTGTTCCTCTGGGTGCTCGACCTGCGGCTGCATGCGCCCTTCCTCGGGCACTACCCGGCGCGCCACCGTGAGAAAGCCAGTGTGCGCGACCATGCGATGGAAGGGTCGCACGGACAGCCCTTCGATGTTCCACGGACGCATCAGCGTCTCGAAGGTCTCCACCAGCGCATAGCCGGAATGCTGGCGGAGCGCCTCGGAGAGCTGGTGTGATTGGATGATGGTGGGCACGTAGGAAAGGAAGATGCCGCCCGATCGCAGGACGCGGGTGACGGGATCCACGAGATGCCAGGGCTCGGGCAGGTCGAAGACGGCGCGATCCACCATCTCTTCCTCGCCGAGCCCCTCCTCCACGGGCCGCAGGCGCACGGCCAGGTTCGACACCTCGCCCATCCGCATCTGGATGTTGGCGAGCGCGCGCCGCGCGAAGTCCTCGCGCTGCTCGTAGGTGATGACCTTCCCGTCCGGTCCCACGGCGCGCAGGAGAGCCAAAGTGAGTGCGCCGGAACCCATGCCCGCCTCGAGCACGCGTGCCCCGGGGAAGATGTCCGCCCAGAAGAGGAGCATGGCGAGGTCTTTGGGATAGATGACCTGGGCGCCGCGCGGCATGTCGAGGACGTACTCGGCCAGCGTAGGGCGCAGGGCGAGACACCGCGTGTTCTTCGAGGTGCGCACCCAGGAGCCGTCGGGCTGGCCAATGATGGCGTCGTGCTGGATCCACCCGCGGTCGGAGTGGAAGGTTTCGCCCTTGCGCAGAAAGACCAAGTGGCGCTTCCCGCGCTGGTCGATGAGCAGGACCTGCTCGCCGTCCTGGAAGCGATCGAGGACGG
>Ga0126382_10001024_pt1 | contig 11284 bp, 7 predicted proteins | sample PanSoiMetPlot_30_FD_92548 | JGI IMG/M metagenome (GOLD analysis project Ga0126382, IMG submission 92548) | Tropical forest soil microbial communities from Panama - MetaG Plot_30 | ecosystem: Environmental > Terrestrial > Soil > Tropical forest > Bulk soil | place: Panama | collected 2016-02-17 | reverse complement strand
CCATCTTCAGTCGTGGACGATTCTGTCGGGTCAATGCTGGATACCACACCGGCTATCGGTACCTGGATTACTCCACCGGACATTCGACGAGCCTCTGTTGATGCTGCAGATGTCTCCACCTTGCCGAGCTCTGCGTAGTTCACGAAAGGAGCGCTACCCTGGAGCTTCAGCTTACGAACCTTAGCGCCCGCAAGACGGTGATCGATGTCATGAAAAAGCGGGAGAACATCACCTGATTCCCAAAGATAATTTTCGTATTGTCGGTAAAGGGATGCCCTCGCGCCCGGCCGGCTTTGAGCGCGGGCTTCTTCCAAGAGGCGATCGCCCTCGCGCGATGCAACATAGTTACGATAGAGTCCCACACGAGAATGAAACAGACTGTGAGTAAAATTATCCGGATCGTCGTAATCGGCGTTCCAGCGACCGATTCGGAGATCGAGGCGATCATTTCGCTGGTCGGCTTCCAGGTACGACGCCATCGTGGTGGTAGCGATCTCGACTTCCACGCCCAGCTCCGACCAGATCGCGAACAAGGTTCTCAACAAGGATCCATATCGATCTTGTAGCAACGGATGCACCGACGCCCGAAGTCGGATAGGTGTGGTCAGACCGGCGCTTCGCAACATCCCAACCGCTTCCTCGCGCGACAGCAGATGACGTCGCCGGCCCGGATCGTGCCCGAGCATGCCGGGCGGAATCAGACATACGGCAGGCTGCGAGAATCGTCCGAGTGTTTGCCAGACAAGATCGTTTGTGCGTACAACACCGCATAGCGCTCGACGGATCGTTACGTTCTGCCCAAACGGACCCGCAACCGAGTTAAACATCACGAAGTAAGTGTTCTTTCGCGGTGCTTCGACTAGTCCGCCCCTAAAACGAGGGTCGCGCAAGAATTCTTCCAGATCTTGCGGAGATAAATCGCGAGCCAAATCGATATCACCGGAGCGGAAGCCGGAAGCAATTGCAGATGCACTCAATCCATGACGAAACTCGATCGCATCAACCATTGCCGGCGAGCCTTTCCAATACTGCTGATTGCATTCGAGCGATATGCGACCGTTTTCACGAGACGTGAGACGGAAAGGGCCCGTGCCTATGAGAAGTCCGACACCTTGGGGACCACGACGAATAATGCCTGTCTTGTAATCAGCAAGGAGAGCAGGATAGATCGAGAGCGGCTCCTCGAGCAGTATCTCGAGTTTGTAGCTCGAATGAACTATCACGCCGGCAAGATCGTTCGTCTGCCGGTCGGCAAATGCTCCAACGCCACGAATTGCGGAGATCGCCGATGGCAGTTCCTGTGAGGCATGCCGAATCGACTCTTTAAACGACTCCTTGACATCTTCGGCAGTAAGAGGGTGCCCATCCTGAAAATGAACATTGTCACGCAAGGTGAGTACGAACGAATTACCGTTGTCTCCAACTTCCCATCGTTCGCAAAGATTCGGAACTAGATTGCCATCCTGATCCGTCGCTAGCAGGGTTTCGAAAACATTGCAGAGAATTTCAACTTCCTCCACCAGCTCCATGTTTATCGGTTCAAGCGCCTTAACGGGATTGGCGATAGCCACCACGAGCCGTCCGCCTTTTGGTATCTCTTCCTGCGCTTCGGTGTCTTTCGAGCCCGGCGCGAGCCTCATCGCCTCCTCGAGATATTCGTTTGCTCTCTCATATTCACCGCGCAAGTTAGCGAGGGTTGCAGCACCGGAGAGCAGATGCCTAAGACTTTCGGTATCTCCAATCGCTCTCGCTGCTTCGATTGCCCGAGGAGCCCAGCGGGTGGTCTCTTCCACTCTTCGTGCCTGCCACGCAGTCTCGGTCGCAAAAACCAATGCAGCCACCGCACGCTGAGTTTCTTTTTCGCGTTCGAATATCTTGATGGCCGCTTCGGTTTCCTTGAGAGCGCCATCGATTTCGACGGCCATCCGGTGGGCCTGAGCAAGAAGGAGCCGTGCTTCTCCCTCAGTGGATCGCGAACCCTCCCATTCTTCATCCAAAAACTCCAGCGCGGTCTTTGCGGAGCGGGCGGCTTCTTCTGCGCTGAATGCATCCAAAGCGTTCTTAGACAGCCGCAGCCCATACTCGACCGTTTTGTCGGGAACGTCTCCTTGAGAGAAATGGTAGACCAGTCGCGGATACACGCGTTCGAGGCGGCCGCGATGTCTTTTCTCAATATGCTCGGCGTATTTGCGATGAAGCGATCTGCGCTTGCGACGCGAGATCCCCGAGTACAACACATCGCGCACTACAGCGCTTGAAAACGTCAGGCGATCGCCGCGCGACTCGCGCTCTTCTTCAATGAGTCCATCATCAACCAGCCGATCAATGGCCTTCTCCACGTCTTCATTATCGCCGGCCAGGGCCTCGAGGTCCGCAAAATCAAAGGTTTTGCCGATGACCGAGGCGATGGAAAGAACTTCTCGTAGATCCTCCGGCAATCTCTCGATTCGCTTCTCAACCGCTTGTTGAATTGTCGCCGGCAGTGCATCGGTTGAAATTGCGGTCTCAGCCGAAAGGGTCCAACTGCCAGTGTTATCTTTATTAATCCCGCCAGAATCAAGGAGTGAACGAACCAGCTCCTTCGTGAAGAATGGATTGCCCTCTGTTCCTTCAAAGAGACGTTTTGTAAGTGTATCGGATAGATCGGGGCCGCCGATCAGCGTCTCAAGAAATAACCGGTGATCCGAAGGCGAAAGGCTTCCGAGAGCGATGGAAGAGAAGCGCCGATCACCGCGGAAGCTATCCAGCATACGGGTAAGCGGGTGACGAGCATCTACCTCCGTCGAGCGATAAGTACCGACTATCAAGGTCGGAGTTGGTCCCAAACGACGAACAATATATTGCAACGCTTCTATTGAAACTTCCGCGGCGTGGAGGTCTTCAAGGAAGATGATAAGCGGCTTGCCTCCCGCGATACGAGTCAACGTTCGAGCGAGCAACTCGAAAATGTGAGTGCGGTTCTCCGCACCCTGGGCTTCTCCGACGCGCATCAGCTTCGACTCACCAGTGATGGCCGAGCGAATATCACTGATCTCAGTAAGCATCGGAAACAACCCCACGAGATCAGAGGCTAAATCTGAAAGGTCTAATGAACCCGAAGTCGAAATTGCGGTGTCGCGTTGCCGGAAGTACTCCTGAATGGCTTCGCAGAAACCTTGATAAGGAAACGCTCCGTCTTGTTCAACCGATCGTCCGTGAAGCACCAGAAGCTTGCGCGCTTTTGCGAGACTTTCAATTTCATCCAGCAAGCGCGTCTTGCCTGCTCCAGGATCGCCGCCCACAACCACAAACTGACATTCGCCGGCGACGGCCGCGTTGAGCCGGATTTGCAATTCTGCCAACTCTTTCTCTCTGCCGATGAATGGAGACAGTGCTGGCCGTGGCAGCACGAGCGTCCGAGTTAGCAACACTGATTTAGTAAGATCGCTATCGTGGAGCCTTCCCTGACACCGGCGCAGAGCCTCCGCAACTTCACCAGCGCGCTGTGGCCGTTTGGATTGCTCTTTAGCAATACAGGAAAGGATGAGAGATTCGAGGTCTTCATTTATGGGAGCCCCCATCGACCGCGGCGGCTGCGGAATCTCGTGGACGATCCTATAGAGAATTGATTGCAGTTCGCCGGAGAAAGGCGGCTCGCCGGTCAGACACTCGTAGAGCACGTTGCCGAGGGCATATATGTCCGTGCGATGATCCACACCGCTTGCGGAGGACACTTGCTCGGGGCTCAAATAAGCGAGGGTTCCGGCAATGGTTCCGGTTTTGGTAATCCGGCTTTCGGCGGCTGCCCGCGCGAGACCGAAATCCATGATGCGGACTCTGACTCTGCCACCTTCTTCGCGAGATACCATCACATTTTCCGGTTTGATATCTCGGTGGATGACGCCGCGAGCGTGGCTATATTCAAGTGCTTCTGCGATCTGGATTCCGATATCAATTACCTCTCCGAGCGTCAGCGTCTGTTCACGCAGGAAACCACGGAGATTGGTTCCTTGTACGACCGGCATGACAAAGAAGAGCGATCCTTCATCCTTGCCGAAATCGTAGATGGGGACGACGGCGGGATAATCCATCTGCGCTACAAGCTGGGCCTCGCGTTGAAACCGTTGCTCGGCTTCGGTGCTGAGCATTGCGGGCGGGATCAGCTTGACTGCGACCTCTCGGTTCAGTAACGGATCATGAGCTTTGTAAACGACGCCCATTCCGCCACGACCGAGTTCGGAAACAATTTGGTAACGATTTGAGAGGTTTTGTCCGATCATTCTTCCCCACTAGTTCGCAAGCAAAGTTATAAAGTTCTTTGAAGGATCAGTCTTTCTGTTCAGCTATTAATCAGCACGGAGTAACTCGACTGGGGCGTTCTTGCGGGTCTGGATCACGAGGTTGTACCGACCTCGGTGGGTCTGTCGCAACATAATGCCGCCCAAAGGCGAGGTTTTGGGTGCGAAATTGCCGATAAACAGATCAAAAATGATCGCTGCAGCCTATCAACCCCACAAGGAGTTGTAAAGACGCGGTTCACTAGTTCGGTCACTCAAAACTAATACTGGCGTTCAAGGCAGCCGAGCGATGATCATTAAAGCAGACGAGGCGCTTTGTCAATCACCGCCTTCGCTTTTTCATGTCTAGGCGATTTGTACTAAACGCTGGTTTGTAGTACAGCTTTCACGCATAACTCGGCTTTGTTTGAAGGCCCTAACTGAAAGGCCTCTTGACGCTTGCGTGGACGGATTGTACATTCTCGTAGGCCAAAGCTCTAATAGAAGCCATCTCTATAAGGGCGCCCAGTCGTCGGAAAGGGTGCACGCCCAGTCGAGGAGTATGCTGGGACTAAATAGCAATCTCTTCGGTGTTCTCCACCAGGACTTTTCGCAACTTGTCATCAAAGTTCTGAAGCACAAAACGTTGCTCTGGCAGCGGGTTCCCAGCTCGAATAACGTCAGCCTCCAAGACCAATGCGGCGCAAGAGGTCAGTAAACCTCGGGTCAGACCGAACACTATTGTAGATTGGTGGTACATCGATCTCCTAAACCTGAACCTGAACAATCACGATCTCGCCACTGCCAGATCCCGCATCCGCGCCTACATCGAGGCCTTCGAGCGAGACGGAACGAGGTTCACCGAGAACCTGGACTTTGTTCGCTAGAAGAAGGAGGGCACTTATGACTTCGGAAAAAATGAGCCCAAGAATAACGTCGTTCGAGCAGGAAATCGCCGAAACTCAGCAGTGGTTCGACAGCCCCCGTTTCGCGGGGCTCTGGCGCCTCTACACCGCGCGCCAGGTGGTTGAGCAGCGCGGCACGATCGCCCACGACTACATGTTGGCGCGTGAGGCCGCGTCAGCGTTTTACGACCGCCTGCGCCAACTCTTCGCGGAGCGTAAAAGTATCACCACCTTTGGTCCATACTCGCCGGGGCAGGGTGTTGCGATGAAGCGGATGGGGATCGAAGGAATCTACCTTGGCGGCTGGGCGACCTCGGCTAAGGGCGGCACAAGCGAGGATCCGGGACCGGATCTCGCGAGCTACCCGCTCAGCCAGGTGCCCGACGAAGCCGCGACGCTGGTGCGCGCCCTGCTCGCAGCGGATCGCAATCAGCATTACCTGCGCTCTCGCATGACTGAGTCGCAGCGCGCTGCAACGCAGGCCCACGACTTTCGGCCGTTCATCATCGCCGACGCCGACACTGGCCACGGCGGCGACGCCCACGTGCGCAACCTGATCCGCCGCTTTGCGGAAGCCGGCGTTCCGGGCTACCACATCGAGGACCAGCGTCCGGGCGCCAAGAAGTGCGGCCATCAGGGCGGCAAAGTGCTTGTGCCGCAGGACGAGCAGAACAAGCGACTGAACGCAGCCCGCTTCCAGCTCGATCTTATGGGCGTACCGGGCATCATCGTCGCCCGCACTGACGCCGAAGCTGCCAATCTGATTGACGGTTGCGGCGATGAACGAGATCAACCCTTCCTGGTTGGCGCGACGAACCCCGATGTGCCGCCCTACAAGCCGTGCTTCCTGGCCCTGATTCAGAATCTCCACGAGCTGGGAATCGCCGAACTTAACGGTCATCTTCTGTACGCCATCCCGGCCGGAGAACGCGCCGTCGCCCGCGAGTGGTTGAAGCGCCGAGGAATTCTGGCGCTGGCCGCCGACGCAGCGGCAGCTTACCGAGAGGGGAAGGAGACTCTCGACGCGATATTCGACTCGGTCGCGGCGCGTTTCCTCGACGCGTGGGAGGACGAGGCCGAACTGCAAACCTTCGGCGAGGCGGTTGCTGAAGTGATCGAATTCCGCACCAATGAAGGTGAACCAGTCGCGATAGACGCCGCCGAATGGCGGCGCTTTGCCGCGCGCGCCTCGCTGTACGCTGCCCGCGAGAAAGCGCGCGAACTCGGCGTCGACGTTGACTGGGACAGCGAGGCGGCCAGAACACCCGAAGGGTACTACCAGGTGCGCGGCGGTATTCCATATGCAATAGCAAAGTCGCTTGCGGCGGCGCCCTTTGCCGACCTGCTATGGATGGAAACCAAAACCGCCAATCTTGACGATGCCCGCGAGTTCGCCGAAGCGATTCATGCGGAGTTCCCGGACAAGATGCTGGCCTACAATCTGTCGCCGTCGTTCAGTTGGGACACCACCGGCATGAGCGACGAGGAAATGCGAAGGTTTCCCGAGGAACTCGGCAAGCTGGGTTTCGTCTTCAACTTCATCACCTATGGCGGCCACCAGATCGACGGCCTCGCCGCGGAGGACTTCGCCACCGCACTCAAGCAGGACGGCATGCTCGCCCTCGCCCAATTGCAACGAAAACTACGGCTGGTCGACTCTCCCTACCGCACGCCACAGACGCTGGTCGGCGGCCCGGCCGGGGATGCCGCGTTGGCCGCTACGTCGGGGCGGACGGCGACGACCATGGCGATGGGCAAGGGTTCGACCCAGCACCAGCACCTGATACAGACCGAGGTGCCCAAGAAGGTCCTCGAGGAATGGCTGTCGATGTGGACCGAGCATTATGATCTCCCCCGCGGGCTGCGGGTCCAGATGCGGCCGCACCGCGCCGGCTCGGAGTTGCTCGAACTGGGAGTCTACGACAAGGGGGAGGAGAAGCTCGCCAATGTCATCTTCGCCCCCATTCACGACCGGCGTGGTCGCAGCATACTCTCAGTGCGCGACCAGAACACGTTTGCGGAGTCACTGCGCAAGAAGCGGCTGATGACCCTCGTTCACCTTTTCCTGGTCCACCGCTTCAAGGCAGACTCGGTGCACTATGTCACTCCGACCGATGACAACCAGTACCAGGTGGCAAAGATGAAGGCTCACGGCATCTTCCGAGAGTTCACCACGGAGGTTGGCCAAATCATCGTAGCCGACGTAAACCACCAGCAGATCGCCGAGCTCCTTTCGCCCGATCAGGAGGAGTTAGGAAGACTAATACGCAAGGAGAGATAGGGTCGGCATCAAGCGCTCTAGGGTTGTAAGCGCGAACGCGCGCCGCTCAAATTTGACGGCGCGAGTTCGTTATACAGTCCGAATGCGAATTAGAGCAAGGAACGACTGGAGAAATACTCCAGCACGTGGATATTTTTCTTATCGCACATTTCTTTGAGCACCTTCGGCCATACCGTGACGCTTACCTCGCCGAGGTGTGCCTTCTTGAGCAGGAGCATGTAGGTGCGAGCCTGGCCTATGCCTCCGCCGATGCTAAGCGGCAGATCATTTTCAACGATGCCCCGGTGATAAGGCAGCCTGAGAAAATCGAGCTGCCCAGTTATCTCGAGCTGCTGTTTGAGCGAGTCGGCATTCACTCGAACGCCCATCGATGAGAGTTCGTGCCGCCTTTTCGTCACCGGATTCCAAACCAGAATGTCGCCGTTTAGACCATGCATAGGGCGTCCATCCTTCGATCTTGTTTCAGCGACCCAATCGTCATTAGTCCGCGGCTCTCAGCTCGTGTGGGTAGCCATCCTCTAGCGTCCACCCGATACCATAGATGAAGACCGCCGGGTACTCTTGAAGAATAGCCGTCTCTCTCGCCTTGCGCGGCAGGTTCGGATACCTCTCGAGAATATCTTCGGCGTGGATGAAGGTCAGCCTATCTGGAAGGTTGGGATACTTCTCAGACTTGAGCCCAGGGAAGAGTTCCAGTGCGAACGTCTCGGCTCCCTTCAAAACTTTCCAAATGCCTTCGACCGTTTCGGTCAGAAAGTCCAGGTTGCGCTGGCCAGCACTGATTGTCTTTTCCCAATCCCATTGATCGACATAGGCGCTGTGATCGTGATCGAGAAAGTAATCTTTGCGCACCGCACGCATATCCGTGCACAATCCTTCACCTATTTCCATACCGAATTGCTTCAATGCAACTCGCTTCCACTTGGTTGCCGCCTGTACGACTTGCGCGCTGATGGGATGCTTGTGTTGTGGTCGTTCGAAATATGAAAGTGAATTGGAGTTCGCGACCCGTCTCGGTCCAACAGGTCAATGACGCCGCTCTCAACGTCCACGATCAACGGAACCGTAACCATCATCAAATTTAGTTCCTTGCAAAGGTTCTCTTCGATGTATTTCTTGACCGCGAAAATGGCTTTCTGCGTTTCTTTGGGCGTAAGCAACGAGCTGTAGTCGGCAGGCAGAATCTTCTCAAGTTCGTCGTAGTTGCCGATTCCGGGCCCGGCGAGGTCTTGTTTCTTTGCTACCATCGTCCATGTCTCATCGAGTGTTGGTTGGGGAGTGAAACTTCCTCCCCTGAGGAAGGATAGGCCTTGAAGTTCGGTGAGCATATGACGGGCGTCACGGTTTCAAGTGACAGCGGTCACCGGGGTGCTGGACAGCAACGGCAAGATAGAACGCCTGCGACCGGGCGACACCCATTCTAGAGGTTCTTGGGCGCCCGTGGGCTGACCTACCGAGGCACTGACTGGGTGGAGGAGAACGACTCGAGAACAGCACGAGGCGAGAAAACATCGAGAACAGCGCGAGCGTGCTTTATTTCTGAAATGGAAATATGACGAAACTACTCGCCCCAAAAGCAAGTAACCTTAACCTAGCCTTACCGATGCGCGCGCCGGCGCGCTCGCAAGATAAGTACCAAACACTTCAACTTTGGGCTTCTTAGCATTGAGTTTTAGCATTTAGATGAATCCTTTGTAAGGTGCTGCTCGGATTCCTGGGCAAGTAATACACGATAATGCTTATCTTGCATTCGCCGATCGGGTCGCTTTCTGATGAAAGGCATTACTCTAGGGCCGCTGGGTTCTTCTCTGTACGCCTTCTGCGGCCAGTTCCGCTAGGATCAACGGGAGGAACTCACCCGCGCTCTCCGGTACGCTGGCGTACATCTCAAGAACGTCGCGCCTGGTCAACGCCACACCGCCGCGCCTGAATCCCTCGATCGCGAATGCTACGCGCTCGTCTAACAAAGTTCTCATTCGTTCTGGAGTATTATTCTTGTTGGCCTGTCGCTCACAAATTCTGTCTAAACGCTCTGCCGCACGCAACCCGTCTGTTACGGTAACCGTGTGTCGAATTTGTATGGAAGCCTCAGCGATTACCTGTCGATAAAAAATCTCCGTATCCGTGTCGCGAAGTCGGTTCAGTTGAGTACCGACTACGTGCCGATGAATAGCCGAGTCGGATAGATTATGCATCATTGCGATCGTTCGTTCGGATGCTCCATCGAGATAGGCTCGATCGATAAGTAGCCGATTGGGAGAACAACAGACCTTACATTGACCCTCACGATGCTTCGGCGCGGAAGGCGGCAAGGTTTTTGAACGAAGCCGAGCCTACCTCGTCTGAAGCATCTGTTGGAAGCCGATACCTCGTCTCCAGATCACCTGATTGGTGAGCTGAGTAATTCGCCACCCGCCTGCCCCCAAGATCACGTGCCCGGTTATTACCCCACCTGCTAGAAAATAGTTATCGTTTGGATCGGCGTTTGGATCACCGTGGCCCTCAGCCCAAAGGTGCATAGCAATCAAGTTCGCCCGGATTTCGGCGGAAGTGCCATCTTTCAGGGTGATGATGAAGCCGCTCGTGAGATGCTGTGTGGCTTGGAAGCGGCTTAAACTACGGCTATGGCTATCGGCGATTTCTTTGGGCCCTTTCTTGACTGCTCCGTTGGGCCGCACTATTTTTGCGTCATCTGCAAGAATCTGACTCATTGTTGTTACATCAAATTGCTTCTGATCTAAAGCAGCAAAGTAACGGTTAATAACTTCAGTTATCGCAACCGTATGCATCAGTTTATCTTGGTCATTCATATTACTAGTCCTTCCCTATATCGGTATTACTGCGCTATGCAAAGCCAAGCAAGGAAGTATTGATGCGCCACCCAACACCCGGCATCAGCGGCGCGCACGGGCGATTGATGATGAGAAGCATGCTTTCTGCGCGTCCGCTGCAGGCCGATGTTAGGCGCTCTCGCGGATTAACAAGCGCCTTACAAACCAGGCTCTATAGTATTTGACGAAAAGGCTTGAAGGACGTGCATATGCCTGTCGTTCCTTCCTCCTCTTTCAGTTCTCACTGATAACCGACTTCGACCGAATATCCGTTTGGGTGGCAAGCAATGAGTAATATCTATAATCGTAACAGAACGGAAGGTTTGTCACGCGTGACATGATCGAGCTTACCAGTGGAAAGCGGACGCTATCGCTGCTTTCCTGCCGGTGGGTCATAGATCACTGCACCCGTATGGCGTGCGCGGATGGCCCTTAGCTCCTCTGCCGTTAGCGGCTTGGCCGTTTCACCGCCAGGAACCGAGATGTCTCGCAAGTATTTGTCAAATCCGGGGCGCGAGAAGAGCGCCACCAGCGAAATCGGCTGCTTTCCATCGTTCGTCAGCCGAACGCCAGTATTCGGCGGCATGAAGATGATCGAACCCGGGCCGATCTTCGCCTTCTTCCCGTCGAGCCACGAGGTTCCCGTCCCAGCATCAATGAATAAGGCCTCTTCCGAGTGCGGATGACGGTGAGGTGGTATGCTTTGCCCCGGCGGCACATCCTCCGTGAAGATCACGAAATCCTTCGCGCCACCGTTCCGCTCATCGACCTTGATGATGAACGGTGCGGCCAGTGTGGAAAGCGACGCCGGGAGCGGTCTCCGCATCCGATGCTCACCGTCGCTTGGCTGAAGCACAAGCGGTGTTTGCGCGTTCTCAACGGGTCGGACATCGTGGGACGGCGCGGCGGCGGGCAGCGAAGCGGCCATCATGACTGCGGCAGTGACAATCTTGCGGCTGAGCATGTTGAAGACCTCCATGATCACGTTAGCTACGTTCCGGTGCAGAGATG
>Ga0126382_10001023_pt1 | contig 11285 bp, 13 predicted proteins | sample PanSoiMetPlot_30_FD_92548 | JGI IMG/M metagenome (GOLD analysis project Ga0126382, IMG submission 92548) | Tropical forest soil microbial communities from Panama - MetaG Plot_30 | ecosystem: Environmental > Terrestrial > Soil > Tropical forest > Bulk soil | place: Panama | collected 2016-02-17 | reverse complement strand
TTTACGAGGCGGCCCTCTCGGTCAACGGCAGCGCGCCGACGCAATGGCTAACCCCATCACGACCGTGAAATCGCGGCTGGTCGCCACGTTTCGGCGCTGATCACGGCGATGACCGGGATCGGAATGGCACCAAAGCTGGCTCTTGTCCCGCGCTTCGTGCTCGCGCCCATTCTGGCCATCGGCGTGCATCTGCAGCGCCGGCCGGCCAAAGACGAGGTGCCCATCGCGGACCTGATCCCCACCGAGCACTTCGACATGCAGATCGTTCTTGAGATGGCCGACACCGCACCCCGAGTACGCGGGACTGACCAGCCGCGTCCTGTTGCTGGGCGGAACCAGGAGCTCGAAGTACCTCGACGTGGCGCTCGCCGAGCTCGCCGCCGAGCTCCCGCGTGGGCGGCGGGTGACCCTGGATGGCACCACGCACGAGGCACCCGAGGACGAAGGATGCCCGCTCGCTGTGGCTCGGATCCTGCGTGCCATCTTCACCGCGCCATGACGCCGTCGCACTGAGACCCTGATCGCCGGGGTCGCGGCGACGCCAAGCCCGGTGCTGAAGTGCCGGCACTACGCCACCAGCTTGGACCCCTTCCGCGAGTACCTGGTGTGGGGCTGCTGCCGGATCCAAGGGGAGACTGATGCTCGGCTTTCGGATTCCAAGATAGGCGTGGTCAAGATCCTGCGCAGCCAGGTCATCCACCTAATCGGGCGAACGCCGGCCGGGACGGTTCCTAGCGCCGCAGCCCGTGCTGGCGTACAACAAGCTGTCAACGCTGACCTGTGCGATCGAACGGGACGCACCATTTGCTGTTTGGCAGAGCGGCTCGAACGCTCCCGACAGTGGCAATCACCGACAAGCATGGCTACGGTCGGACTCAGACCACGTCCAGGTCCGGACTGGTCAGTGGTCGGCCGGAGTAGAGCAACGTTTTCAGGAGGTGCCCGCGATGCCGTTGGTGAACGTCAAGGTCATCCAAGGGGTCTTCACCAGCAGTCAGAAGCAAGACATGGTGAGGAAGCTGACCGATGCAATGGTGGAGATCGAGGGTGAGGCGATGCGGCCACTGACCTGGGTCGTGGTCGAAGAGGTAGCCAGCGGCGATTGGGGCATCGGGGGCAAACCGCTTACCACGTCCGACGTCAAGGCTATGGCCGCCGGCCAGCCCATGCGCCGATGATGCGCCGCCGCGGCGGTGCAGCTTCGTGTGCCGTACACCAGCTAGCGTCAGTTCGATTGGGCACCTCGGTGGCGGCCAAGGGTAAACCTCGGACCTGAGTACATCGACCATTGCAAACCACGCCCGGCCACACCAGGGGATCGAGCAGCGCCGACCCTGCGAGCCGGCTGACGTGCTCACACCGCCGACCGGGCGGGTCGAGCGCCACGGCTTGGCGGGGTCCTGCGCGAGTACGGCCGGGCGGCGGCCTGACGAGGTGACTGAGCAGGGTTAACCACACAGGTCGCCCTCCTGCCTCACAGCGCTGTCAGCGTCCGGGTGTTGGCGGCGGCGTGCGTGTGCAGGTCAATAGAGCCTGGGGCCACGGTGCAGTCGTCTGCCCACAGTTCTTCCGCTTCTGCCATGTCCGGAAGCGGACCGACAGCCGCTACTGGGTCGCCTTCCACCAGCATGTCCGCCTGTCGGATTTGACCAGTGCGATCGGAGATCCGTCCCCCGCGAATGACCACCTTCATGTGCGACACGTCGAATTCGCCGTTGGCCCCCGTGCGGCAGGCCCTCGTCCGCCACCCGGTCGACCCAGCGCTCGATGGACTCGATCTCGACGACCTCGTGCTCGATGTGGGTCGCCACGCCGCAAACCGCTAGGCTCGGATCGCGTCACTCACGGTCTGGTTCTGTAGCGACCGCTACTGTGGGGGCCCGGGGAGAGGCCTAGCGTGGACGGCAAGAGATCTCTACCCCGAGGAGCCTGACCATGCCAGCCAAACCCCGGGCCGAGCCGCCGCCGGTCCCGGCATCAGGTGCAATCCGGATGGGGCGTCCGGGCATCCGGCCAGCCAGGCGCAGAGGCGGTGGCTTCCCCTGGCGGACGGGGGGCGTCGTCGCTGCCACGGTAGCTGTGCTGGTGGTCGGCCTCGTCCTGCTGGCACGCACAGGAGTCAACAGCGGCAGCGGCCAGGTCAGTGCGCCGCGGGCGACCGTCCAGCCTGGCACGCTGGGGCAGGGCCAGCCGGCCCCAGACTTCAGCGCCACCACGCTGCAGGGGTCGACGCTCACGCTCAGCAGCCTGCGTGGGAAGCCGGTGCTGATCAACTTCTTCGCCTCCTGGTGCACGGTCTGCGAGGCCGAACTGCCGGCAATCGAACAGGCCTACAAGCAGCATCGGGCAGAAGGCTTCACTGTGGTAGGGGTAAACACTCTTGAGAGCGGCGACGGCCTGGCCTTCTACCGCCGGATGAATCTGACCTTCACGGCTGTCTACGATCCTGGGACCCCGGGCCGGATCGGATCAGCCTACGGGGTGACGCAGGGCCTGCCGGCCTCGGTCTTCGTGGACCGGGCAGGCAATGTGCAGCTCATCCAGTACGGGCCGGTAACAAGGGAGCTGATCGACCAGGAACTGACGAAGCTATGACCGTGGCGGCCCTGGGCGTCGCGCTCGCCTTCGCGGCCGGCCTCGTGTCCTTCGTCTCGCCGTGCGTCATGCCGCTGGTACCCGGCTACGCGGCCTACCTTACCGGCCGGACGAACCTGCACGACCGGCCGCGGGCTGACGCTGCGCTGACCGGTGCCGCCTTTGTGGTCGGGCTGGGTGTGGTGTTCATCCTTTTCTTCTACGTGCTCCGTCAGGCCCTGCAGCCGGTGCGCCCGTATGTGGTGCCCGTAGCCGGGGTCGCGGTACTGCTGCTTGCCGCAAATCTGGCCGGCTTACTCCGCCTACCCTTCCTGCAGCGGGAGCTCCGCCTCATGCATGCGGCTCCCAGCGCACGTGGCCCGCTGGGTGGGCTCCTGCTCGGCCTCGGCTTCGCGGCCGGGTGGACACCCTGCATTGGTGTGACACTCGGCGCTGTCCTGAGCGCAAGCGCCCTCACCGGCACCACCCTGACGGGGTTCCTGCAAGTAGTCGCCTACTGCATCGGTCTGGGCGTGCCTTTTCTGGTGATCGCGCTCCTGCTTGACCGGGCGCTGCCGTTCTTGCGGGCCCTGGCCAGGCACCGTCGGCCAATCGACCTGGGCTCGGCCGGTGTGCTGGCCGCCATGGGAGTGCTGCTCATGACCAACAACCTGATCTGGGTTACGCAGCGGCTAACCGACCTGCTGCCGCGCGAGCTGCTGAGCCCCCTGGGGCTATGAACGCGAAAGCTGCGGCGGGCGCAGCCGGCGCGGTGCTGCTGCTGGTCACCGCCTGCGGTGGCAGCAGCGGGTCGCCGGCGGGCGGGGCCGCCAAGCAGCCCTCTGCCGCGCCAGAGGTGGAGGGATTCAGTCGGGACGGCTGGAAGACCAATTTCGACAAACACAGCGTGTCCTTGAGCGAAATCAGCAGTGGCGGGCCACGCAAGGACGGCATCCCACCGCTCGACCACCCCAAGTTCGTGGGCGCCGCCGAAGCCAGCACCTGGCTCAAACCAGCCGAGCCCGTGATCGCGTTGACGGTTGGCGCCGAGAGCCGTGCATATCCAATGCAGATCCTGATCTGGCACGAGATAGTCAATGACACTGTCGGGGGTGTGCCGGTCACGGTCACCTTCTGCCCACTCTGCTACACGGCCATCGCGTTCGACCGGCGCGCAGCCGGTCGCATACTGGACTTCGGCACGACGGGCGACCTTCGCAAGTCCGACCTGGTCATGTATGACCGCCAGACCGAGTCCTGGTGGCAGCAGGCCGTCGGCCGGGCCATCGTCGGCGACCTGACCGGGACCCAGCTGACCATCCTGCCGGCCGGCATCGTTAGCTGGGCCATCTTCCGGACGGCGCACCCGGACAGCACCGTCCTTTCGCGAGACACCGGCTTCAATCGCTCCTACGGGCTCAATCCGTATTCGGGCTACGACAGCGCCGGCACGCAGCCCTTCCTGTTCGACGGCAAGCCTGACGGCCGCCTACCTCCCAAAGAGCACGTGGTGACCGTCAGCCTGGGCGGGGAGGACGTCGCCTATCCGTACACCGTGCTGAAGCAGCGACGCGTGATCCGGGACCGGGTCGGCGGGAAGTCGATTGTGGTCTTCTACCAGGCTGGGACCCGCTCCGCGATGGACGCCGGCAGCGTCGCCGACGGTTTCGACCTCGGCGCCAGCGGGGTGTTCATGCCCGAGGTTGACGGGCGGACGCTGAATTTCAAGGCGACTGCGTCGGACTTCGTCGACGCCGAGACCGGGAGTCACTGGAACCTGCTCGGCCAGGCCGTCGCGGGACCCATGGCCGGCCGTCAGCTGGATCCCGTCGTCCACGGCGACGACTTCTGGTTCGAGTGGGCGGCGTTCAAGCCCGCGACCAGGATCTATCGTTGATTCGATGCCACACCCTGAGCTGGTAGTCGCCCCCACGCCCCGGGAGGGCGCGACGAGCCCATTCGAGCGGATCATGGTGGCTGTAGCCGACGACCCGTCATCGACAGCGGCCGTCCGCCTCGCTGCGGTGCTCGCCGCGCGGACGGATGCTGAGGTCCTGGCCGTCCACGTGTCGTGCCGCGACGTGCCCTGCTGCGGGCCGTCGGCCACGGACTGTGGGCTGCGAGGCGCAGACCTCAGCCTGGACAAGGCTGTTCGTGACCTCGCGGTGGCGGGAGTGCGGCATCGCGCCGAGCGCTGGCAGGCGCTGGACGACCGTCTGCTGGAAGCGCTCGTCGCTGCAGCCGACGAGTACGATGCCGACCTGGTGATCGTCGGCTGTCGAAGGCGGCCGGGACTGCGGGGACGGTTTCGACGCAGCCTTGGACTCAGGCTCGCTGAGCGGACCTCACGATCGGTACTGCTGGTCTGCTGACCTCAGTCTGTCCTCGGTACAGGTGATGGGCCGTCAGCGTGCCAGCTCCTTACCTGCCAGCTCGGTGCCCACCACTCGGGCCCGAATCTTCTCGAACGCGATCTCCCGCGCGGTCGAGGTGTCGTCTCCGAACGGTGAGAAGCCACAGTCGTCGCAGGTGCCGAGCCGGTCCGGGTCGAGATACCCGGCAGCTTCCAGGACCCTGTCTCTCACCTCCTCGGGCGTCTCGACCGTGGGATTGATCGGGTCGATTACGCCTACGAAGATCATCTGACCCGGCCTGGCGTGCTCTTTGATGATGCCGAGCACTCGGCCGCGGTCCGTCTCGCTGGCCAGCTGGAGGTAGAAGCTGCCCGCGTTCAGATCGAAGAGGCTCGGCAGCAGCTCCGCGTAGTCGACGTCCGCACTGTGCGTCGAGTCCTGGTCACCGCCTGGACAGGTGTGGACGCCGATCCGCCGGCGCTGCTCGGGCGAGAACCGATCGAGCACTTCGTTGTTGAGGTCGATGAACGCCCTTAGAAGCTCTTTGGACGGGTCCAGCTTGACCGAGAGCCGCGCCTCGGTGAAGTCGATCTGCACGTTGTGGGCCCCCTTGTCGAGGCAGCTCCGGATGTCGAGCGCGGCCTCATTTATGAGGTCGGCAATGAAAGCGTCCCGCGGATACCCCTCGAGGCCGTCCTGAGGATAGAGGAGACTCAAAGCGGAGGCCGAGATCACTGCCTGCTTGACGGGAACGTGGGCGTGGCGTAGAGCGTTGCCGAGGTAGCCGCCGGCCCGGGTGCGGTAGCGGAAAGGACCGGCCACAAGTCTCGGCAGCTGCCGCGTGTGGCCGTCGGCGAACGGGATCACAACGCCATCGGGAACCAGTGTCTCGACCCCGTGGATGGGATAGGTCGCGAAACTCGGTTTGCCCTGCTCGCCGTCGCTGATCACCGGGGACCCGGTGGCCTCGAACTGCTCGATCGTTTCCCGCACCACCTCGTCCAGGAGGCGAGCGTATGCCTCAGGGGCAATGCGACCGGTATTCAGGTCCTGGGTGGCTTCGATCAGCCTTTGCGGCCGGGGTATGCTCCCGATGGGCTCGGTCGGAATCGGCCGGTTAACTGATGGCACGTCGACCCCCTCCCCCGGCTTCGCCGGGTACGGACGCTGCGGTCATGGCCGCTCAGCGGACGGCCTCAGGGCCTCGAGCCCCTTGGCCTTCGGCAAAGGCCGCGGCGGTCATTCCCGTGTGTTTGGCGCCAAGTATCATGCCATGGGCGACCGTGTTGAACGACACGTAGTGCATGACGGCCGCGGTCAGTTCAACCAGGGATCGTTCGTCGATCTCGGCCCGCCGGCGCAAGAGCTGGGTGAAGTAGGGAACCCAGTACTGGCTCTGCCGAAACGAGGCGACCGCGAAGCCGATGCAGAGCTTGGCCGGCACGTCGAGGCGGCCGGCGCCGAACACGAGCCGGTCCTTGGCCCAGGTCGCCTCGAGGAATCGTGGTTGGTGCCCCAGGAACCGCCAGAAGTCCGGCGCACGGTCCAGTCCGAGTTGATCGCGGGACCATTCGGCGATCTCAGCCAGGCACCCGGCGCCCGCGCCCGGAGACGGCTCAGCGAGCGGAGCCAGTCGCCGGTCACGGCGCTCCGGGACGTCAGGCGCAACCTGAAGCGCCGCCGCCCCTACGCAAAGAGAGCTGACGTGTTCGGAGACGGCCATGATCTCCGTGACCCCCCTTTCGCCGATTCCCAGCCGCAGCACGGCGGCCACATGGGACGTGATTCAAAAGTCGCACTTGTTCGCCATCGAGACCGCGACGTGCATGGCCTCCTTCGTCAGTGGCGAGATCGCACCCTGAAAGCGGAAGCCGTACAGCGCCTGCCGGTGGTTGGCCTCGAGGTAATGGGGCCAGTACATCTGTGCCCGCCAGATGTCCGAGAGCTCATCCGGCGTGGCGCCCAAGCGCCTGGCCACCGCCTCCAGCGTGGCTCGGTCTTCCTCCGGGAGGTCACCGGGGCGAGCGAACCTGAGAGTGGTCAATGGTCGCAGGGTACTCGGGCCCATTCGGGCGTGAGTCGTGGCAGCATCTAAGGGCGTGGAGCGTAGGGTCTACCCGAGTGCCGGATCCGTAACGAAGCTTACCGTCGGACCACCCGTAGCTCCTCGTGACCATCGGGCCCAGACCCTCAGACCGGTTTGCGTGCCAGGATCAGTGCATAGCCCAGCTTGCCGTCAAGCACGGCCCGCTCCGCAGCCCGAGCCATCTCCCTGGCGCTCGCAAAGTCCACGCCGGGCAGCCGCATCCCCTTAAGGCGAGCAACCACTTCGGCACTCAGGAGCCGTCTCCGCACCGAGCGAACCAGCTCCAGCAGCGCCTCGTCGTGATCTTCGAGGGTGACCAGTTCTAGCCCCGCGACCTCCAGATGGCGGATGTACTCCTCGGCCGGCCTGGCGTCCGCGATGCAGGCGATCCAGGCCAGCAGGTCTTCGAGGCCAGGGGGCAGCGGTGCCCTGCGCACAAGGTCGGCCAGACCCGCGACCCCTCCCGGGCGAAGCACCCTGCCCATCTCGGCCGCAGCCGCGGCCTTGTCCGGGAACGTGCAGAACGCGCACTCGCAAACCACGGCGTCGAACGCCGCGTCCGCACACGGCAGCCGCTCGGCGTCACCCGCGCTGAAGCTCACGCTGCCGCGCAAGCCAGCTCGGACCCCGTCGTCACGGGCGCGCGTGACGTTCTCGGCGCCGTAGTCCAGACCCAGCACCGAACAGCCGAAGTGGCGGGCAAGGTGCATCGCCGAGCTGCCCCGCCCGGAGGCGACATCGAGCACCCGAGCACCCGGACCCAGGCGCAGGAGGTCGCCCAGGCGCTCTGTCAGCGCCACGCCGCCGGGATGCAGCGAGTCCCCCAGCAGCAGCTGCGCCCAGTCGCCGGCGTACAGATCGGCACAGCAGGCCTTTACCGCAGACGCGACGCTCATGAGCTCGCTCCAAAGTGGAACGTGATGGGTTCAGGCACGTGCGGGCGGCCCTCGCGCCGGGCACGCCGGCGCTCTCTTTCACGGTGCATGAGCTGCTCGCGGGCCTGTTCCCTGTAGCCGAGGGTGTTGTAGGCGCAGAACGGGATCTGGTGGCCGCCCGGCAGCAGGAACTCCTTGCAGCACTTCATGAGGTTCTTCTGGTTGAAGGTCCAGGGATCCATGAAGTCCTGCAGCATGACCATGAACATGCGGCCGGCAACGCTGGCGAGATCCGCTGCGGACAGATCGCACGTGGCGCACGACAGCGCGAAATCGCCGGCCGCCTTGTCTGAGCCCGGCACAGCCGACGACGACCACAGGCCTTCCAGCGCCTCTCTGACCTCAGCGTTCAGGTCGATGACGGCTCTGTTAGTGACGTAATCGAGGTAGTCGTCGACCTCCAGGACCCGCGTCAGGGGCAGGACGGTCTCGCCCTCCACGTACGCGTACGTGACCGAGTTGCAAGTTGGGAAGCAGCAGGGCACGGGAACGAAGTCGGTGACCTGGAACAGCCCCTCCGTCTGCTCTTCGATCAGACGCAGGACGTCCGGGATCGTCATGCGCCGCAGCGGGTCGTGGTCCACGTGGCGACCAGCGTGGAAGGCGGTCTGGAAGTTGACGCCGCGGACGGCCGGATGGTCAAGCCCGAACCTGAGGACGCGTCCCACCTCATGCTCGTTGACGCCACGCTCTACGGCCGGTACCAGCACCACGTGGCAGCCGATCTCCGCCAGCCGGTCCAGCGCTTGCAGCTTACCGGGCAGGATGTCGGGCTCACCCCGAAGGATCTGATAGGTGCGTTCCTCGAATCCATCGAACTGGAAGTAGATCGAGGGCCGGATTTCGGCCAGCTCCGCGAGGAAGCGGTCGTCTGACGCGATCCGCTTCCCGTTCGTGTTGAGCATCACGTGCCGGATGTCCCGGCGCTTGGCCGCGCGGAGCATCTCCACGATCTGTGGATGAATGCTCGGCTCGCCGCCTGAGAACTGCACAACCTCGGGCCGGCCCTCGGTCCGGACGAGCTCGTCCAGGATTCCCTCTACTTCCTCCAGGGTCAGATTGAAGCCCGGCCCGGCGCTCGCGAAGCAGAGTGGGCAGTCCATGTTGCAGGCGCTGTTGACCTCGATGATCCCGAGGCACGTGTGCTGCTGGTGCTCGGGGCACAGCCCACAGTCGTAGGGGCAGCCGCGGCGGATCTCTGTGTGGAACGCGAGCGGTATGGTGCCTGGCTTGTTGAAGCGGGCGTTCCGCACGTAGGCTTCGGCGTCTGCATAGATCAGGGCTTCAAACACGCCGTGGTCGGGGCACCGCTTTCGCATGAAGACTCTGCCGTCGCGAAGCAGGACCTGCGCGTCGACAACGCGCCGGCAGTCGGGGCAGATGCTTCGAGTCAGCTCATGGAAGACGTGGTCGGCGTCCCTCTTGAGGGCAGCCGGACGAACCGTCGGCGACGTGGCCATGGTCACTCCTTGATGGCGACGAGGGCGCTGGTGGTCAGCAGTACCGTGAGCAGGCGGAAGGGCGGCAGACACGGAACCGCGTGCTGTCAACCGTAGGACGCAGCCCGGCCGGCCGACCGTGACCCACGCCACAGAAGGCCGGCGTCCGCATGGCCCTACACTGCGCCATGCGCTACGACCTGGCCGTAATCGGAGGTGGCTCGGCCGGCCTGGCCGCTGCGAAGTTCGCGGCCAGGATGGGAGCCACGGTGGTCCTGGTGGAGGCGGAGCGCATCGGCGGCGACTGCACCTGGACGGGTTGCGTTCCGAGCAAGGCCCTGATCCACGCAGCGCGGGTCAGCCATCAGGCTCGAGCAAGTGGCTGGCTCGGCGCCCAGTCAGTGGACTTCGCGGCCGTTGCTCGCCATGTTCACGAGGCCGTCGGGTGTGTCTACGCGTTCGAGACGCCAGACTCGCTGCGCGCTGAGGGAGTCGAGGTCGTGCTGGGGCGGGCGCGCTTCGTCGGCACCAGGACGATCGAAGCCGCCGGCCGCCGGTTGGAAGCTCGGCGATTTGTCGTGTGCACCGGCGCAGAGCCGGTGGTGCCGTCGATCCCTGGCCTCCACGAAGCGCCCCACCTGACCTACCTGACGGTGTTCGAGCTGAACGAGCTTCCCGACCGGCTCCTGGTACTTGGCGGGGGTCCTACAGGCGTGGAGCTGGCCCAGGCCTTCGGGCGCCTGGGGTCAGAGGTGACCGTGTTCGACCAGCTCGATCGACTCCTGGCAATCGCAGATCCGGAGGCAAGCGCGGTCGTCGAGGCGTGCTTCCGACGCGAGGGCGTCGAGGTGGTTCTCGGCGCCGAGGTTGCCCGCGTGGAGACAGGCCCCGCCGGGGTGTCAGTCGTGGCCGGAGGCCGCAGTCACCATGGCGATGCGCTTCTCGTCGCGGTGGGGCGGAGGCCGCGGGTGGCCGAGCTCGACCTGGAGGTGATCGGCGTGAGAGTTGCGAAGCACGGGATCGAAGTGGATGCCGCGCTGCGGACCTCACAGCGCCACGTCTACGCCGCCGGCGACGTCACAGGTGGGCCTCAGTTCACTCACTACGCGGTGTGGCAGGGATACGCCGCAGCCCGCAATGCCCTGTTTCCGGGACAGGTCGACGGCGTCAAGCGCGCCGTGCCGTGGGCGGTCTTCACCGATCCGGAGGTGGCGCAGGTCGGTCTCGGCGAGGCAGAGGCCAGAGCCGGTGGCCACCTCGTCTCTGTACATCGCCTGCCCGTGGAGCGCATCGACAGGGCGCAAGCGGAAGGCGAGACTGACGGCTTTCTGAAGCTGGTCACGGCCGGCGGCGACCGGCTGCTGGGGGCGACGATCGTCTCTGCAGGCGCCGCCGACCTGGCCAACGCCATCGTCATCGCACTCGATGCCGGGGGCGGCCTCTCGCAACTGGCGCGGGTCATCCCGGTCTACCCGACCCGTGGCTACGGGATGCTACAGCTCGCCTCAGTGGTGCGTCTGGAGCGCGCAGCTTCGAGCCGGCGCGTGCGGGTCCTGAGCCGCCTTCTGGGGCGCCGGTGAAGTTCAGGATGCGCAGCGGCGCTGCAGCGCCTCGGCGTCCAGAACCTCGAGACGTCTTCGACCGAGGGCCACCAGGCCCGCCGCCTCGAATTCGTCGAGTATTTTCGTGACGGTCTCTCGGTAGGCGCCGACAGCGTCTGCGAGGTCCTGGTGGCTCACGCCTTCGATGGCGCCGTCATTCGACATTCGGAGCAGGGCGGTGGCGATGCGGCTCGACGCGCTCCTGTAGGCAAAATCTTCCAGCCTTGCCTCCGCGGCCGCCAGCCGCCGCCCGAGGATCTCGATCATCCTCAGTCCGACCTGGGGCTTCGAGAGGA
>Ga0126382_10001022_pt1 | contig 11303 bp, 9 predicted proteins | sample PanSoiMetPlot_30_FD_92548 | JGI IMG/M metagenome (GOLD analysis project Ga0126382, IMG submission 92548) | Tropical forest soil microbial communities from Panama - MetaG Plot_30 | ecosystem: Environmental > Terrestrial > Soil > Tropical forest > Bulk soil | place: Panama | collected 2016-02-17 | reverse complement strand
CGGCGCAATCTCCTTGAGCAGCTCCAGCCATTTCGCGCCGATGCCGTATTCGAACAACGTGAATCCGGTCGTATTGCCGCCCGGCCGCGCCAGGCTCGCGACGAAACCGGCGCCGACCGGGTCGATGACGATCACGAACACGATCGGGATCGATCGGGTCGCCTGCTGCAGCGCCGCCACCGCCGGGCTGGTGCTGGCCAGGATGATGTCCGGCTTGAGCGCAACCAGCTCCTCCGCATATTTGCGAAAAAGCTCGTTGTTGCCCGCGGCCCAGCGATAGTCGATCTGCACATTGCGGCCGTCGGTCCAGCCGCGCTGCTGCAGCGCCTGGAGGAACGTGGCATTGCGGATGCGCGATTCCTGGTCCTCGGAGGAGAGGTTCATCAGCATGCCGATGCGCCGTACACGCTCGGGCAGCTGCGCGCGCGCCGCGTGCGGCCACGCCGCGGCCCCCGCGAGCAGTGTGATGAATTCACGGCGTCTTAGTTCATGGAACGGCATGTCAGGCCCGGCGAGCACACGAAACGGCGGCGAGAATATCCGAATTTTACGCGGAGTCTCCGGAGATATTGACGCGGGGGCTCTGATCCGCCCATTAGGGAACGCATAACCTAGCGTGCAATTCCGAATACCTCGGCGGCGAACTGCGGGTAGACCTCGGTGAGCTGCGGCGCGATCACGGTCCGCAGCAGCCGCAGGGTCTCGGGGGAGGGCGCCGCCGTCACCGGCACCTCGGCCGGGCGGTCGAAATCGAAGCCGGTATGCTCGGTGACCTCGGCGGCGGTATGCCCCGGATGCACGCTCTTGAGCCGGAAGCGTTTGCGGGTGCGGTCGAAGGCGAACAAGCAGCGGTTGGTGATGAGCGCGATCGGGCCGCCCGGGCGGTGGACGTTGTCCGCGCTCACGCCGGGCGCGCTGATGAAATCGACCTTCTCGACCAGGGTGCGGCGCGTGTGCTCGAGGCGGAACAGGATCACCTTCGGCACGACGTAATACATGTAGGCGGAGCCGAACGAGCCGGGGAAGCGCACCTTCGGATGCGCATACTCGCCGACGCTGACCAGGTTGATGTTGCCCTCGCCGTCGATCTGCCCGCCCGAGAGGAAGAACACGTCGATGCGGCCCTGGCCGGCGCAGTCGAACAGCTCGCGCCCGCCGTCGGTGAAGAAGTTCTGCCGGCGGCTGCCGAGCAGCGAGACGTAAGGACGGCCGTTGCCGCGCTCGCGCGCCAGCATCGCCGCCGCCGCCGGGATCGGCGACGCCGCGCCGATAGCGGCGTGGCGGGAATCACCGATCAGGCCGGCGATGGTGTCGGCGAGCAGCTCCTCGTTGCGGAAGCCGTCAGGCGGCGCGCCGGTCATGCACGTGCCGATCGAGGTAGGCGGCAAAGCCTTCGGCGCTCGTCGCCAACCGCGCGTATTCGGCGAGATGCGCGGTGTCGACGCCATAGTGGTCGGCGAGCGCAAGCGGCCAGGCGCCTTTCGGCGCCAGCGCGATCGCCTCGACGTAGAAGCCGCCGAGCGTGCCGGCCGCGAGGATGGGATCGTCGAGCAGGCTGCCGTCGTGCAGCCGCTCGACCGTCACCACGGTCTTGCCCGCGGCGTGCGCCATCATGGCGAGCTCGCGGTCGCGCCCGATCCAGACATTGCCGTCGCGGTCGGCGAGCGGGGCGTGGAACAGCGCGACATCGGGCTTGATCGCGGGCAGGACCACGATCGGATCGTCATTGCCGAACGGGTTGTCGACGACCTTCCAGTCGGGACGATGCGCCAGCACGTCGGAGCCGATCAGCCCGCGCATCGGCATGAACGGCACGCCCTTCTCCGCCGCCTGGAAGGCGGCATGGATCGCCGGGCAGGTGGCGTCCTTGATGGCGATGCTGCCCGCGGTCGCCGCCGCCGTGAAGCGCGGCGCCGGGCCGAACTCGCCGAGGCTCACGGCGGATGTCTCGATCGTCGCGACGCAGCCGGCGCCGATCAGCAGATCCCCCTGCAGGCTCGTGGTCGGCACCGCGACGAGATGCAATCGCTTGACGCCGCGCCGGATCAGCGCGCGCGTCGCCGCCATCGCGACGCCCGAGACGTCGCGCGGCACCGCCAGCACGCAGCTGTCGGTGATGGGGGCAATGGCCTCGTCGAGGGTGCGAACGATCATGTGTGCCTCAAATCGAACCGGCACACCTTAGCAGGTGTGCCGGCTCTTTTCAGGTCGTCTCTGGCAGAACTTACGACAGCGCCTGCTTCACCCGATCCGGCGAGAACGGCACGCGGCGGATGCGCACGCCGGTCGCGTCGAAGATCGCGTTGGCGATGGCCGCGGAGAGCGGCCGCATCGACGGCTCGCCGGCGCCGGTCGGCGCGACCTCGGGCCGGTTGATGATCACCACCTCGATCGTCTGCGGCGTCTCCATGATGTCGAGGATCGGATAGGTCATCCAGTCGACGCTGGTCACGTTCTTGGCGTCGAACTTGACCTCCTCCCACAGCGTGCGGCTGAGCCCCTGGACGATGTTGCCCTCGATGGTGTGCTTGAGGCCGTCGGGATTGATGACCTGACCGCAGTCGTGGGCGACGGTGAACTTGCGTCCCCAGATCCGGCCGGTGGTGCGGTCGATATCGACCTCGGCCACGATGGCGCAGCGCGTGCCGTTGCGTTGCGAATAGGCAATGCCGCGGCCGCTCACCTTGCTGCCGGTCTGGTCCTTGCGCGGCGAAGGCCGCGTCTGCCAGCCCGCCTTCTCGGCCGCGGCCTTGAGCACCGCGATGTCGCGCGGGTCCTTGACGTGGCGCAGGCGGAACTCGACCGGATCCACGTTGAGCATCGCGGCGAGCTCGTCCATGAACGATTCGCTCGCGAAGTGGATCTGCGGACCGACCGGATCGCGCAGGTGGGCGCCGCGTAGCGGCGAGGCGCGGTCGAGCAGCGGCGGGATGGTCTCCCACGACATCCGCTTGTTGACGAATTCGTAGGATTCCGCCGGCACCCCGAAATTGTCGCCGGATTTGAGCTCGATGCCGCGGAAATGTCCCGCCAGCGTGTCTTCCGGCTTGCCGCCGGTGGTGTTCACGTCGATGCGCGAGAACCCCTTGCTGTGGAACTCGTAGGCGACGACGTTGCCGGCGGCGTCGATCGCCGCGCGGGCGCGGTGGACCGAGGCGGGGCCTTTCGGGTCCCATCCGGTCGCCTGGTCGCGCGTGTACTGCACGCGCACGGGCTTGCCGACCGCCTTCGCCAGCACCGCGGCGTCCATCGCCGCGTCGTCGGCGTCGCTGCGGCCGTAGGAGCCGGGTCCGACCACCCAGATCGAGCGCACGTTCTCCACCGGCACGCCGATGGTGGCGGCGATGCCGTTCCGCACGAAGTGCGGCTTCTGCGAGCCGGTCCAGCAGGTGACGTTGCCGTTCTTGATCTCGACCAGCGCGCAGGCCGGTCCCATGCAGGCATGGGACTGGAACGGCCATTCGTACTCGTGCTCGATCACGCGGGCGGCGGTCTTGAAAGCCTCGTCGACGTTGCCGGCCTCCTTGCCGCCGATCTCGCGCTTGCGCACCGGCGCCTTGCGGATGTGGTCGTAGAGCGCGGTCTGGTCGGGGAAGGGCGCTTTGACGTCCGACCATTCGACCTTGAGCGCCTGGCTGGCCTTGATCGCATCCCATTCCTTGTCGGCGACGACGCCGAGGAAGCCCTTCTCCCAGACGACCTGGGCGCCCGGGATGTCCTTGATCGAGCTTTCATCGACCTTGACCGGCACCGCGCCGGCGATCGCCGGGCGGATCATGCGGCCGTGCACCATGTCCGGCACCTTGACGTCGGTGCAGAAGTCCTCCTGCGCATAAACTTTCGGGGCAATGTCCTCGCGCGGGATCGGCTGGCCGACGATCTTGTGGTCCTTTGGGTTCTTGGGCTGCGCCTTGCCCGGGGCATAGAGCGGGTTGCCCATCTGCTTGTTCCAGTCGAGCTGGACGTTGAAGTAGCGCCCGCCGATGAGCTCGGCATAGGTCGCATTCTTCGACGGGTCGCTCTTGCCGTGCACCACGCCGTTCGTGACAGTGAGTTGATCGGCCGGGATGCTCAGCTTCGCGGCCGCCATCTCGACGAGCACCCGGCGTGCCTCGGCGGCCGCCACGCGCATCTGCTTGCCGCCCATCTGGATGCCGGTCGATCCCGAGGCGCCGCCCTGGTTCACGCTGGTGGCCGTGTCGCCCATGATCACGGTCACGGCCTTGAACGGCACATCGAGCTCTTCCGCCACCATCTGGCCGATGGCGACGAACACGCCCTGACCCATGTCCATCTTGCCGAAGAAGGCCGAGATGGTGCCGTTGGCGTTGACGGCGATGTAGGACGAGAGCTGATCGGGCGTCAGCGGCGGCTTGGCGCCTTGCGCAAAGGCTTCGCCGATGCCGAGAACGGTGTCGAACCCGACCGGCGTGCCGACCGAGACCACCAATGCGCCGCCGGCCTTGAGGATGGAGCGGCGGGAGAACTGCGGGGCTTTTTCGTGTTTGGTCATTGTCGCCTCCCTCAACCCATCATCTCGGACGCGCGCTTGACCGCGCGCATGATGCCCATATGGGTGCCACAACGACACTTGAGGCCGGTGAGAGCGTCCTTGATCTCGGCGTCGGTCGGCTTCTTGTTGCGGCTGAGCAGCGACGCCGCGGTCATGATCCAGCCGTTGATGCAGTAGCCGCATTGCGGCACCTGCTCCTCGACATAGGCCTTCTGCAGCGGATGCGGCTTCTCGGGCGTGCCGAGGCCGGCGAGCGTGACGACCTTGGCTCCGCCGACTGCCGAAACCGGCGTGACGCAGGAGCGGATCGGCTGCCCGTCGAGATGCACGGTGCAGGCGCCGCATTGCGCAAGGCCGCAGCCGAAATGCGGATTGTTGAGGCCGAGGTCGTTGCGCAGCGCATAGAGCAGCGGCATATCGGGATCGGCGTCGATCGTGTGGACCTTGCCGTTGACGTCGAGGTTTATGCGAGCCATGGGGGCATGTCTCCCTTGGGAATATCAGGCGCCGATGAGCCGTCACGCATCGGGCGCCGTTCGCTGAAGATGCGAATTGTTCTAGGGTGGCGAGGCTAGTCCAAGCGGCCGGGAAGGGAAACACCCCTTCCGCAGGTTTCTCGGCCCGCGGGTGCTACTGGGAACCGGCGGCCAAGGCCCGCACCGACGCCAACAGATCGCGCACCTGGGCCTCCGGAATATTGCGGGTGATGAAGACCACCCGGCTGGTGTGGTCCTGGTCCGGCCAGGCCGCGAGCTCGACCGGCGGATGGGCCAGATGCTGCACCGCGTGCACCACGACCGGTCCGCGGCAGCCGGCGACGTTGAGGAAGCCCTTCACCCGCAGGAGATCAGGGCCGCGCAGCGCAATCAGCGTCTCCATGGCGCGTGCAAAGGCGTCCCACGGGAGCGGCGCGTCGTCGGTCAGCACGAAGCTGACGATGCCGTCGCTGTGCTCGGCCTCGGCGACGAAGCCCACATGTCCGCCCGGGCGCACCTCCTGGCTCGCATCCGCTTCGAGCAGGCAGCGCGGGTCGAGCTCGCCGTCGACGGCGGTGTGAACGGAGGCGCGGGGATTGAGCGCGCGCAGCCGCGCGGTGAGGCGCTTGACTGCCGCCGGCTTGACCAGATCGGTCTTCGAGATCACCAGCCGGTCGGCGAGGATGATTTGCTTGCGTGCCTCCGCCGACCATTCGAGCGTATCGAGGGCGCCCATGGCGTCGACCATGGCCACCACGACCTCGACGTGGAACTCGCCGCCGAGCGCTCGGTCGGTGGCGAAGGTCTGCAGGATCGGCCCGGGATCGGCGAGCCCGCTGGTCTCGATCACGATGCGCTTGAAGCGCGGCACCTTGCCCTGTTCGCGCTCGGCCACGAGGTTTCGCAGGGCGACTTGAAGATCGGAGCGGGTGTTGCAGCAGAGGCAGCCGTTGCCGAGCAGCGTGATCTCGTCGGTCGAGCCGCGCACCAATGCGTCGTCGATGCCGACGCTGCCGAACTCGTTGATGACGACAGCGGTGCCCTCGCCGTCGGGCGTGGCGAGGAAGCGGCGCACCAGCGTGGTCTTGCCGGCGCCGAGAAAGCCGGTGACGACCGTGACCGGGATCTTGGCGCCGCGGGCGCGCTTGAGCCGGCGCCCGAACGGGCCGGCATCGCGGGAGGGAAAGAGGTCGAGCAATGCGCCTCCGTCTTTGCTGCTCGGCTGTCGTGCACGGGCACGACAGCCGAGCATGCTGCGTGATCAGAAATCCATCTCCAGGATGTACAAGCCGCCGATGTGGCGGTCGACCGTGTAGACGATCTCGCGCTCGTCGACGAACACGTCGTTGAGCTGGATGGTGCCTGTCGGTGCCATCGGCGGCGCCGGCGGTACGAATACGCCGATCTGCTGCGGCTGATACGGGTTGGAGATGTCGTAGGCGCGCAGGCCGCCATTGAAGAATGTGCCGAGCACGATCTGGTCGGAATGCCAGCAGGTCGGCAGCGGCACGTTCTCGTGGATGTTGTGGGCACCGAACCGGCCCTTGGCCGCGAACGCCTTGTGATCGGGCAGCGGGCAGGTCGAGATCGGCACGAGGTTGGTCTCCTCGCGCGCGTCGAGCACCCAGATCAGCTTCGGCCAGTCCTTGGCGTTGTTCTCCGTGGACTCGTCGGTCACCAGCATCAGTCCGCGGTCGAACAGCGGCACGACCGTGTGCATGAAGCCGGTATAGGGCGGCGAGTTGGTCCACTGCGAGATGCGCTTCGGGTTAGCCTTGTCCGAGATGTCGAGCACGAACATGCCGCCGTCGATATAGGCGAGGTAGCATCGGTCCGGGCGCTGCGGGTAGACGTTGCAATTGTGCGCGCGATAGCCCTTGTCGAGCGGATGGCGCGGCGGCGGCATCACGTTGTCACCCTGCTTGGTGCCGGGCATGTGCCAGCGGCCGAGCTCGACCGGCTTCGACGGATTGCGCACGTCGATGCAGCGATAGAACTGGTCGTCGGAAGGATGCGTCGGCTGAAAGTCGTCCGCGCCCGATGCGCAGTGGACGTACTCGCCGTCGCAGAACCAGAGCTGGTGCACGCCGCGCGAGGTCGGGCCCGAGCAGTCGAAGAACGAGATCGAGCGCGGCTTCTCCGGCACCGAGATGTCGAACAGCTCCATGCCGGCGGGCTGCAGGCCCTTCTTCTGCGTCTGATAGGCAACCGCCATGATATTCCCGCAGGTCTCCAGGGAATTGGAGCGCATGTGGGCTTGCGGCAGGTCGGTCTGCACCACGACCTTGGGCTTGCGCGGATCGGACACGTCGACCGCGGTGAAATTCTTCGGCGCGCTCTCGTGCGCCAGCCACAAGATGCGGCGGCCGTCGGGCGCGATCTGGATCGACATGCCTTCGCCCATGCCGCCGAAACCGTCGAGCAGGTGGTGGCTGAGCAGCTTGAAATTCCAGGTGATCGGTCCGCCGTTGCTCTGCGGCGCGCCGGTCTTGCCGCCGGCCTTCTTGGGCGCGGGCTTCTTGGCCGCGGCCTTTTTCGGGGCGGCTTTCTTCGCCGGCTTTTTGGCAGCCTTCTTGGCGGATTTTTTCGCGACTTTCTTCTTTGCAGCTTTCATTCCACTCTCCATGCCCTAAATCGGGTGCTCCTTTATAGCGTTTTCCGGCGAAGTGGAACCCGGTTCGCCGGAGAAAACGCGTCAGCCGAACAATGTCAGCGTTTCGGCGCGGCAGGCGAGATACCCGCACGAGATAATGAGAAGGCCGGCGCGCATGGCCGGCCCTCGTTTGATGTCGCGTATCCCGCTCAATGGTTGCTAGGCGCTCGCCTTCGCCCAGAGGTCCGGCCGCAGCGCCTTCTTCCAGTCCGGGATGGCCGAGATCTTCTTCTCGCGCAGCAGCACCTCGGCGTCCTTCTGCAGGCCCGCCTCGAGGTCGCCCGGGAAGCCGGGATTGACCTCGACGCGCGCCAGCGCCTTCGCAAAGGTCTCCCGCGACATGGAGTAGCCCTTCGAGGTGAAGAACGAATAGATCACGTCGGCAACCGTCTCCGGTTTGTCCTTGAAGTCACGCGCCGCGTCCTGCCAGCACTTGAGATAGGCGATGACGGTGTCGGGGCTCTTGGCGACGAAGTCGGGCGTCGCCGCCATGAACACCGGCATGCGATCGACGCTGGAGAAGTCCATGATCGACGTGCCGATTCCTTCGGCGACCGCGATCTCGTTGTAGGGCTCGACATTGACCATGGCGTCGACAGTCTTGGCCGCGAGCGCGGCGACCATGTTGTTGACGTCCATGCGCACTTCCTGGAAGTCGCCCTTCTTGAGGCCGGCCTTCTGCGCGATGATGTCGACGAAGATGTTGCCGACGGAGGAGCCGGTCTGGTTGGCGACCTTGAGCCCCTTGAGCTGCTCCACCTTGGTGAGGTTGAGGTCCTTGCGCGTCACGATCTGAGCGGTCTTGCCGACATACTCGATCTGGGCGATGGCGACGAGGCCGCCTTTGTCGTGGCCAATGATGAAGGACTGCCCGGCATAGGTGCCGAGGTCCACCTGGCGCGCCACCATCTGCTGCATGGTGAGATTGCCGGAGGGTACGGCGAATTCCTCGAACTTGATGCCGCGCCTCTCCAGCAGGCCCGACTTGAGGAGATAGTAGGTGGGCATGCCCCAGATGTTGGTCTGGTAGCCCTGGCGCACGGTGTCGAGCGCGAAGGCCGGGCGTACGGCTCCGGCCCCCGCTGCCAGCGCGCCGACGGTGCCGGCGAGATATTGCCGTCGCGTGATCTTCATGGCACGTCCTCCGTGATGCTTTCTTATCGAGCTTGTCGAGCCTATTGCTCCTGCTGCATGCCGAACTCGCGGATGCTGCCTGCAACGTCGTCCAATGTCTGCGTGATCACTTGCCGCAGCTCCTGCGGGCTGGACGACACTGCGATGGAACCGGCCTTCTCGATCATGTTGCGGTAGTCGTCGGTGGCGACGATCGCTGCGATCTGGCGCTGCAACTGGTCGAGGATCGGCTGCGGCGTGCCGGCGCCGGCGCAGATGCCGAGCCACCCATAGCGTACGAAGTTGACGCCCTTCTCCGTGAGCGTGGGGAGTTCCGACAGGTTCTTCAGGCGCTCGGGCGCCGACACCGCGAGGATCTTGAGCTGCTTGGCCTGGTATTGCGGAACGATCGCCAGGGTCGGCGAGACGTAGAAGTGCACCCGGCCCGCAATCAGTTCCTGCACGACCTGCGGGCCGCCGCGGAACGGAATCCGGTTCATGGTGATGCCGGTGAGCTTCTCCAGCTGCCGCGCCAGGATCTCCTGCGCGGACCCGGCGCCGACGGTCGCGTAGCTCACTTCGTTGGGATGAGCTTTGGCATACCGCACGAAGGATTCGAAATCGTCGGCGGGAACGGCGTTGGCGAGCGCGAGGCCGTAATAGTATTTGGCGATGAGCGAGATCGGGGCGACATCGTCCAGCCTGAACAGCACGTTCTTGTAGACCGCGGTGTTGATCGCCTCGAAGTGGGTGCAGAGCAGCAGCGTGTAGCCGTCGCGCGGCTGCGACAGCACGTCCCGCGCCGCGATCATGCCGGCGGCGGCCGGCTTGTTCTCCACCACCACGCGCTGGCCGAGCGCGTCGCCGAGCTTCTCCGCCACGAAGCGAGCCGGAATGTCGGTCGGTCCGCCGGCGCCGAAGCCGACCACCAGCCGGATCGGCCGCGACGGAAAAGTCTCCTGCGCGCCTGCTGTGCCGAGGCCGGCGAGCAGAACGAGCCCGCAGACTATTCCTGCCTTGATCTGCGACATCCTGTTTCCGTCCCTTGTGTATTCTCGTTGCTTCTTATTTTTGCGTCCGATGGCTCAACTGTTGGCGTGCGCCTCCTGGTGCTTTTCTTGGCCGAGATGGCGCAACAGCGATTTCTGATATTCGAGGAATTCGACACTGAGGGGATCGCGCGGCCGCGCCAGCTTGATCGGCACCTCGATCTTCACCATCCCGGGATGCGGGGTCATGACGACCACGCGGTCGGCGAGGTAGACCGCCTCGGCCACATTGTGCGTCACGTAGACCACGGTCTTGCGCGTCTCCCGCCAGACATCCGCGAGCAGCCGCTGCATGTCGTCGCGGGTGAGCGCGTCGAGCGCCGCGAACGGCTCGTCCATCAGCAGCACCGAGGGATTGTAGGCGAGCGCCCGCGCGATGGCGACCCGCTGCTGCATCCCGCCGGAGAGATGATGCGGATAGGACCGGACGAATTTCTCGAGCTTCACCAGCTTGAGCTGCTCGAGCGCGATCTCCTCGCGCTCGGCCTTGCCGATGCCCTTCATCTCCAGGCCGAACGTCACGTTGCCCAGCGCGGTACGCCACGGAAACAGCTGGGCGAAGTCCTGGAACACCACCCCGCGGTCGAGGCCGTGGCCGGTGACGGCCTGGCCGCCGATGCGGATTTGCCCGGCGCTGGGGGCGAGAAAGCCGGCGATGATGTTGAGCAGCGTGGACTTGCCGCAGCCCGAGGGGCCGACGATGCAGAGGAATTCGGAGGCCTCGATATTGAAGCTCACGCCCGCGACGCCCGGCACCTGGCCCGAGGGCGTGTCGTAGGTCAGCGAGACATTGGACACTTCGATATGCGGCATCGCGGCTACCCGGCTCAACCTGTCATAGAGGGTATGCGCGTTTGTGGCCAGCACCGGGGTCGGACGAGTTTCGCCCGCCTCAAATCCGGTGTAGATAGACGCCGGCAGGACAATTCGCCGCAAGGCCAGGCACCACCGCAAGGCCCGACCAGGAGTAGCCCGCATGGGACCGCAAGCAGGCGCGCGACCGCTGACGATGTCGGAGCAGGCCGACGAGCTCGAAGAGCGCATGATGCACGAGCTCAGCGAGAAGATCGCGACCAAGTCGGTGCTGTTCAACATGGGCGACGGCAAGGTGGACATGGAAAGCGGCGCCGCGCTGCAGGCGAAGAACCCTGGCAAGTACTTCCTGATGGGCGCCGATCCGCGGCTACCGAAGATGCCGGACAAGCCGCAGCTCATCGACTTCTTCAAGCAGCGCTTCGCCTCGACCGCCCATCTGTTGCAGAGCGCGACCCATGCGCTCAAGGCCGGTCACAACGAGAAAGTCATTCTGGCGTGCCTCCTGCACGACATCGGTGTCGTGAGCTTCATCCGTTGCGACCACGGCTATTGGGGTGCGCAGCTGATCGAGCCCTACGTGGACGAGGAGGTGAGCTGGGCGATCCGCGTGCACCAGGCGCTGCGCTTCTTCCCCGATGAAGCCGCCGGCTACGCCTATCCCGACCTCTATCGCAAGTATTTCG
>Ga0126382_10001021_pt1 | contig 11309 bp, 6 predicted proteins | sample PanSoiMetPlot_30_FD_92548 | JGI IMG/M metagenome (GOLD analysis project Ga0126382, IMG submission 92548) | Tropical forest soil microbial communities from Panama - MetaG Plot_30 | ecosystem: Environmental > Terrestrial > Soil > Tropical forest > Bulk soil | place: Panama | collected 2016-02-17 | reverse complement strand
GTCGTGGAGGTCGTTGCCGATGCCCACCGCGACGGGAATGGTGCGGAGCCCGCGGAAGATGCCGCCGATCCCGATCGTGTCGCCGATCGTCTGGCGGACTCCGTACTTCTTCGGGATCTCGAAGTCCATGAGGGTGTGCCGGTACCCGCCGACCTGGATCTCGTTGATGACGTAGTCCGCGCCGTCCACCGCGGGCCGGCGTTCGGCGCTGGCCTCCACCCGGTGCCCGGCGCCGGTCCGCCGCACGATCGACGCGGCGGCACGCTCCGAGTAGGCGAGGCGTTCCGGGTTGATGTCGTGCAGGGCGATGGTCAGCTGCCCGGCCAGCTCCGGGAACGAGCACAGGTCGGCCACCACGTTGCGGGTGAACTCCACGCTGCCGGCACCGATGATCGCGACTCGGGGCATGAGCGAGAGTGTTCCATGTATGGCTCAAGTGAGCAAGTGTGAGCAATCGTTATGGAAGGCCAGCGGGCCGGGTCATCGCCGGTTCCGTGGAAGGGGGAGGGCGAGGAGCACTGGTCAGACTGTGGTAACTCTTACGCCGGCGTCGGTTAGGGCGGCGAGGATGCGGGGGTTGGCGGATTGGTCGGTGATTAGTTCGTTGACCGTGCTGATCTCGCAGATTTGGGCGAAGGCCACGAGGCCGATCTTGGAGCTGTCGGCGACGACGACGACCGAGCGGGAGCGCTCGATCAGGGCGAGGTTAGTGTGGGCTTCGACCTCGTGATGGGTGGTGAGGCCGGCTTCGAGGGAGACGCCGTCGGCGCCGACGAACACGATGTCGAGGTTCAGGCCGGCCAGGCTGGCCTCGGCGATGGGGCCTACCAGCTCGTAGGACTCGGATCTGGCCACTCCGCCCGTCATCACGAGCTTCAGGTTGGGGCGCACGGCCATCTCGGATGCGATGTTCAGGGCGTTGGTGACCAGTGTGAGGCGCTGGTGGTCGACGAGGGCCCGCGCGACCTCGGTTGTGGTGGTTCCGCCGGTGAGGCCGACCGCGTGACCTGAGGCGACGCGCGTCGCGGCCTCCCGGGCGATCCGGAGCTTCTCTTCCTTGTGCCGGCCGCCCTTGTAGCGGAGCGGGAGCTCGTAGAGGACCCCCTGCGCGACCGCGCCCCCGTGTGTCCGCGCCAGCAGGCGCTGGCGCTCGAGGAAGTCGAGGTCACGGCGGACCGTGGCGGCCGACACGCCCAGCTCGTCCGAGATGTCGGTGACGTTGACGCTGCCGGATCCCGACAGCCACTCCAGGATCGTCTCCAGCCGTTCCGCCTGCCGCACCATAACCGTCCTCAGGATCCCGCCAGGCGCTGGGAGGCGAGAGGCTCGGGCCGGGCCACCGCCTCGCCCGACGCGGCGTCGAAGAGGTGCACGTCTTCCAGTGATATCCCAAGAGTGATCGTCTCACCCACCGCGGGCTGACGGCGGGCGTCGAGCCGGGCAATGACGATCGCCCGCTCAGATGGCAGCGATGGGATCCCGGCGGCGGTGGAGGCGGTCGCGACGCGGCGACCGCGAATACTCCCGTAGACGATCGTCTCGTGGCCGAGCAACTCCACGACTTCCACGTGTACCTGCACGGCCTGTTCCTCGGCCGCGCCCGTCGCGAGGCGCAGGGCCTCGGGCCGCACGCCGACGACCAGCTCGCCGCCCGGGGCGCCGGAAACCTCGAGCACGAGATCGCCCGCGTGCACGCGGGCGCCCGTTGCGGAGGCGCTGAGCAGGTTCATCGGGGGGCTGCCGATGAACCCCGCCACGAACACGTTCGCCGGGCGCCGGTAGATCTCCTGCGGTGTCCCGAGCTGAAACAGCTGACCGTCACACATCACGCCAATGCGCTCGCCGAGCGTCATGGCCTCGACCTGATCGTGCGTGACGTAGACGGTGGTGGTGGAGAAACGCTGATGCAGCTGCCTGAGGTCGGCGCGAAGCTGCGTCCGCAGCTGCGCGTCCAGGTTGGAGAGCGGCTCGTCGAGGAGGTAGACGCGGGGCCGGCGGGCGAGCGCGCGGCCCATCGCCACGCGCTGCCGCTGACCGCCCGAGAGCTGGGCCGGCTTGCGATCCAGAAGGTCATTGAGGGTGAGGAGCGAGCTCACCTCCCTGACTCGTTCCGCAATCTCGGCGGTCGGCATCTTGTGCTGCCGGAGCCCGAAGGCCAGGTTCTGGAGGACGGTCTTGTGCGGATACAGCGCGTAGTTCTGGAACACCATCGCGACGTCGCGATCCCGCGGAGAAACGCCGTTCACGACCTCTCCGCCGATGGCGATCGCTCCGGAGGTCGGCTCCTCCAGGCCCGCGATCATCCGGAGTGCGGTCGTCTTTCCGCAGCCGGACGGCCCGACAAGGACCATGAACTCGCCGTCGGCGATCGTGAAGGTGAGCGCGTCAACCGCCGTCGTCCCGTTCGGGAAGACTTTCGTGACCTCGTGGAACGAAACCTCGGCCACGCTCAGGACCTCCCGCGTGAGCGGCTGCGGCTCACGGCAGCACGACCGAACGGGTCAGATGCTTCGGATGATCGGGATCGAGGCCGTGAGCCTCGGCAAGCTCGACCGCCATCCGCTGGATGAGCACGAGCTCGGCCATCGGATCCGACCCCGCGTCCACGACGGTGGCTCCGGTGTCCGCCGCATCGGCGAGCACGCTCGGATCGACGGGCCCGACGGCCCACACGAGGGTTCCCGGGCCGGCCGCGCTGATCGGGCCGTGGCGGTATTCCATCGCCGGGTACGCCTCGGTCCACGCGGAGGCCGCCTCGCGCAGCTTGAGCGCCGCTTCGCTCGCGACGCCCACGGTCCAGCCCTGGCCCAGGAACACGAACTGCTTGAACTCCGACGGCTCCACCGGCAGCGCCCGGGCGAGCGCCGCCTCCCCGTCGGCGATCGCGGCTTCGAGGCGGTCACCGGTGTGTGCGCGCAGCAGAGCGAGCGCCGTGGTCGCGAAGCGCGTCTGAACAACCGCCTGCTCGTTCGCGAAGTCCAGCACGACCGCCTCGTCGGCGGACGACGCGACCGGCGAGCCGGGGACCGCTGTGACCGCGACCGTGGCGGCGCGTCCCCTGAGTGCCTCGAGCGTGCGCAGGACCTCCGTGGTGGTACCCGAGCGTGAGATGGCGACCACGCGCCCGTAGCTCCGGTGAGGCGACAGCTCGGAGGCGATCGCCGCGTCCGTGGTGCCCTGGCCGCTGTCCTCGCGGAGCGCGGCGTAGGCCCGCGCGATGTGGTGGGAGGTGCCGCAGCCGATCGCAGCAGCGGGCTCGCCGGGCGCCGGAAGCAGGCCCGCGACGGCCGGGGCCATGGCCGCGGCCTTTCGCCACAGGGCAGGCTGGCTGGCGATCTCGCTCGTGATGGCAGGCATCCAGGTGAATTTACCGTCCCGATAGGTTCGACAGCAACACTAACAACCAGAAGCGGTCTTGCTGAGCGCACGAGTGTGTTCTAATATCCGCTCATTCGATCGAGAACGAAAGCAGACGGCGAAGGGCTCACGGCGATGACGCGCAAAACAGCGCCATGGCGAATCCTTGTCTGCATGGTCTCGGTGGCCGCGCTCGCCGTCCCGCTGGGGACGGCCGGCCCCGCCAGCGCGGCCCGCGGCTCCCCGGCCGCGCGGTCCGCGGCGATCAGCCCGCCGGTCTCCCGCGGCACGCTGCGGATAGCCGGCCTGCTGCGTGATGGCTCGCCCGTCCGGGCGTCCGGGCTGTCCTGGCGGCCGTCACGGCTGCCGCCCGGCGACAGGCTGCTGAGCTTCGCGGTCAGCTACGTATGGAGGGCCTGCTCGGCCCGGTCCGGCGGGCGCGGCAGGCACTGCGCCAAAGGGGCGGACGCCACGGTCACGCCGTTTGCCGCGCGCCGCTACGTCGCCGGGCACGCCGACACGGGGAAGTACCTGAAGATCACCGAGACGGCCACCGAGGTCGTCGAGACCGACCCTGCGACCTTCACGTTCCGCGTAATCCGCTCGTCGCGCACCTACACGGCCCGCCATAAGGTCCGGAGCTACCCCAGCGGCCAGCCGCCGGTGTCCGGATTCCTTAACGGGCTGCCCGAGCACCACACCGCCTCTAGGCAGGAGTACTTCCAGGTGAGTCAGCCGCACTATCGTGCGGCCAGTGGCCCGGTGTCGCAAAGCTACCGGGTCGATCATGGCCCGTGGCGCGCGATGCCGCACGGCAGGGTCTTCCAGGCCAGGAAGCTCACCGTGGGCCGGCACCGCGTCGAGGTGCTCACGGCCGGCCGGGCCGGGCACACGGTGCTGGCGTTCCGCTGGCGTGTGGTCCCGCTGCCTGCCCCGCTGCCCTGTACGGCGGGTCACGGCGGGTCCTGCTGGTACCCGCCACACCTGAACCGCAACGGCCACCCGATGCGCTGGGACTGGCAGATCGGCCGGGTGACCCCACGGCAGCGGACGGACAGGCGCGCCGTGGACATCTACGACATCGACGGCTTCCTGACCACCCCGGCCGAGATCCAGCGGCTCCACACGACCTGGCAGGCCAGCACGCTGGCTCACCCGAAGGCCGTCTGCTACCTGGACCTGGCGTGGGAGGACTACCGCCCCGATGCCAGCCCGGCGCCGTTCGGTCACTTCTTCCCGGCGAGCGCGCTCGGGAAGATCTACTACGGCTACCCGCAGGAGCGCTGGGTCGACTTCCGCCAGCTGGGCGCGCTAAAGCCGATGCTCAACACGCGGATAGCCATGTGCGCGCGCAAGGGATTCGACGCGGTCGAGCTTGACGACATCGACAGCTTCGATCCGCCGTCGACCACCGGATTCCATCTCACCCCGGGCGATGCGCAGAACTACCTCGCCTACGCGCTCAACCAGGTGCACCGGGAGGGGATGACCGCGCTGTGGAAGAACTCGCCCCTTCTTGCCTGGTGGGGCGCGCGCTATGCCGACGGGGCCGTGGTGGAAGAGTGCTACACCTACGGCGGGTGCTTCTCCGCCTCACAGCGCGGGACCCGGCACTACGGCATTACCTGCACCGGGCTGCGCGGGCCGACACCATGTGGCTGGGACGTGTTCACGGCCGACCACACGGCGCGCCAGCCGACGGGCAAATGGGTCGGTGAGGCCGAGTACGGCGCCGACCACTTCGTGTGCAACCCGGGGCAGCGCTGCCCGTACAAGCGGCGGTTCGCCACCTTCTGCCGCCGCGTGTACGCACCGGCGCACGGCTACGCCGCTGTCAAGTTCGACGTCGACCTCGACGGCCGCATATTCCGCCCGTGCCCGGCGGGCGTCTAGCGGGGCTGCGCTACACGCCGCCCGGTTCGCGCGGTCCCCGCAGGCTCGGCGCCGGATGCCGACCGCAGCGCGTTCCATACCCGTTGCGGGGTGGCGGGCATGTCGATGTGCCGCACACCGAGGTGCGCGAGCGCGTCGATGATCGCGTTCTGCACGGCCGGCGTCGCGCCGATCGTCCCGGCCTCCCCGATCCCCTTGGCCCCGAGCGGGTTGTAGGTGGTCGGCGTCGCCATGTCCGCCAGCTCGAAGCTCGGAACCTCGGTGGGCGACAGGACGGCGTAGTCGGCGAAGGTCGCGGTCAGCGGGTTGCCGTCGGCGTCGTAGACGACCTCCTCCAGCAGCGCCTGCGCGGCGCCCTGGGCGATGCCGCCGTGCCGTTGGCCCTCAGCCAGCAGCGGGTTGATCACGGTGCCGGCGTCGTCGACGGTCACCATCCGGCGCAGGACGGCCTTGCCGGTCTCGGTGTCCACCTCGGCAACCGCCACGTGCGTCCCGAACGGGAAGGTCGGGCCGGGCGCGTGGAACACGGCGCGCACGAACAGCCGCTCGGGCTCGGCGAGCTTGGCCAGCGGCACCTCGGCCGCCGGGTCACCGGCCACGGCGAAGGCGCTGCGCCCGGCGTCGAAGACCAGGTCGCCGGGGCTGGCCTCCAGTACGTCGGCCGCGCGCTGCCTGGCCACCTCGATGAGCTCCTGCGATGCTTGCTGCACCGCCGCGCCGCCCTGCTGCAGGCTGCGTGAGCCACCGGTGCCGCCGCCTTCCGGGATCAGGTCGGTGTCACCCCACTTCACCGTGATCTTGTCGACGTCGATGCCGAGCTCCTCGCTGGCCAGCATCGCCCACGCGGTCGCGTGGCCCTGCCCGTGCGGGGAGGTCCCGGTCAAGATGGTGGCGCTGCCGTCGGGGTGGACCTCGACCGTGGCGTTCTCCTGCGGGCCGCCCTCGTCCATCGCGGGCCCTGTGATCTCCACGTAGCAGGACATGCCGACGCCGAGCTGGACCACGTCGCCGGCCGCGCGCCGTCTCGCCTGCTCCGCCCGCAGCTCGGCGTAGCCGGCCGCCGCCAGCGCCTTCTCCAGCGCCGCCGCGTAGTCGCCGCTGTCGTACACCGCGCCGAACGCGGTGGTGTGCGGCTCGGTGAACTTCGGCAGCAGGTTCTTGCGGCGGACGTCTGCGGGGTCCATGCCGATCTCGGCGGCGAAAAGGTCGATGGCCCGCTCGACGGCCGCGGTGGCCTCCGGCCGCCCGGCGCCCCGGTAGGCGCCAACAGGCGTGGTGTTGGTCACGCACGCCTTCGCCACGGCCTCGGCGCGGCCGAACGCGTACGGCCCGGGCGCCATCATGATCGTGAGGGCGGGCAGAAACGCACCGAACCTCGGGTAGGCGCCGGCATCCTGCGCGATCTCCAGCCGGTAGGCCGCCGCGGTGCCGTCCCGGCTGCCGCCGATCGTGACCGTCTGCCGCTGCGCGCGGCCGTGCGTCATCCCGACGAGGTTCTCGTTGCGGGTCTCGGCCCATCGCGCGGGACGGCCGAGCCGCCCGGCGACCCAGCACACCACAGCGTGTTCGGGGTCGGCGCCGAACTTGGCGCCGAACGCGCCGCCCACGTCCGGGGTGATGACCCGCACGCTCGCCTGGTCCATCCCGAGCATGGTCGCCAGGACCTCGCGCGTGTCCTGCGCGCCCTGGTTCGGTATCCATGCCGTCAGCCGGCCGTCCTGGCCCCAGACGGCGGCCGCCGCGCGGGTCTCCATCGGCGCGGGCGCGACCCGCTGGTTGACGATGGTCCGGGTGACGACCACGTCGCAGCCCGCGAACAGGTCGGCCTTGAGCCATGCGGTGTCCCCGAACGAGGCGGCGACGTTGGTGCCCGCCTCGGGGAACAGCAGGCCCTGCTCATCGCCGTCGGCGGCATCGGCGAACTCGATCACCGGCGGCAGCGGGTCGTAGTCGGCGTCGACCAGTTCGGCGGCGTCCTCGCCCTGGTAGCGGTCCTCGGTGACGACCACGGCCACCGGCTCGCCGACGAACCTGACGACATCCCGGGCGAGGAGCGGCTGGCCCATCCGGTCGTTGATCATTCCCGGCATCGGCGGCGCCAGCAGCGGGAGGTCGGCCAGATCGGCGCCGGTGAACGCGGCGATCACGCCGGGCGCCTCGAGCGCGGCGCCGACATCGACGGAGCGGATCCGGGCATGCGCGAGCGGGGACCGGACGAAGAACACGTGACACGCGCCGGCGAGCCGGATGTCGTCCGTATAGACGGCACCGGCCGTGAGAAAGCCGGGATCCTCCGTCCGCAGTACCCGGGTACCGAGAATGCTCACGCCAGTTCAGCTCCCTCCCGGCCGTCCAACTCCGGCCAGTGCTGCCCGGCCCGCTCCCGCGTGCCCGGCGACAAGCAAGCGAACTGACTTTATATCAGGCCGTGTCAGCCGCCTGCCTGGCACCTGAGCTGGCCAGCGGCAGGGTCAGCATCCGGGCGGCGACGAGGACCTCGGCGGAAAGGGCAAGCGTGACCGCGATCCGCTGCACGACGCCATTCCACGGCTCGACCACCCGGGACGCGAAGACCGCGAGGGCGATCGCGCTGCCCAGCGCGAGAACCTGCACCGGGCGGCTGACGATCGCCCACTCCGGGTCGTCGCGGAAACGCCGCGCCAGCACCAGCGGCGCTGCGAGCATCGCCCCGTACGCGACGCCGCTGGCCACATCGTGTACCTGGTTGTGCCACGACTCGCCGGCAAAGCCGGGGCCGACGAGCAGCAGGTGATCGCGCCGGAATACCCCGGCGGCCAGCGCCGCGGCGCCCGCCACCACGACCAGCCACGGCCCCGCTGACCTGGGTGTGGTCACCCTGCCGAGCGCGGTGCCGAACGCGATCGAGCAAACGCCAAGCAGCACGAACCCTGCGACCATGATCTGCGGGTCCCTGGCATCGTCCGCGGCCAGGCCGCTCAGCTGTACCTCGGCCGCGCCATGACCGGACTGGCGCAGCGACCCGGCCACCCACGCCGCGGTGAACAGCAGCGGGCCCGCCACACCGCACGACGCACCCACCCTGCCGAGCCACACCGGCCCTGTGCCACCTCCTCAGGTAGGACCCGGCAGCAGTCTCCCACCCGGAGAGTGCACCCGAGTGGCCGGGCGCTCAGGAGGGCTCGCTGCGGGGTTGGCCGGTGAGGCTGGCGAGGGCGGTACGCGCCTGGTCTGCGAGAGGTCCGGCCCGCTGGTCTTCATAGATGCGCAGCGCCGCGCGCAGGAAGGCTTCGGCCTGGCCGCGCGCACCGGCGAGCTGGCTCACTTCGCCTTTGGCCATCAGCACCTCGGCCTTGAGCACCTCCCAGGAGGTCGATGAGAGAAGTACTTCTGCTTCATCTGCGAGCCGTTGAGCGGCCGGGAACTGCCCGCGCCGGGCGAGCAACTTGGCTCGGATGGTCCGCCACCGGGCCTGAGCGTCGATGTCGCCGGGCACAGTGGCTTCCTTGGCTTCCTCGGTAACCTGCTGCGCCTCGTCCAGGCGCCCTTGCGCGTAGAGCGCCTCCGCCAGCCAGCTGGCGACCGTACTGAGATACCCTCGCTCTCCCATGGCGCGGAATGCCTCGCTCGTCTCTCTCAGATGGTGTTCGGCCGCGGCCGGGTCTCCGGCGATCAGTTCCATTTCGCCCGTAACGCCGACGGCCATCGCCCATGCGAGTTTCGCTTCGGAGCGGTCATACACGGACTGGGCGCGTGCGCTGGCCTGCCGAGCGTCGGCGAAGCGGCCCGCGTAGGCATACAGCAGCGAGAGCACCATGAGCAGGTCGGCCTCGGCCCGTGGATCGCCGTCGGCTGACTGGAGCAACTGCTCGGTTCGGTCGATCGCGGCATCGGCCGGAACAGGCAGCAACAGTAGGGTCGCTGCGAGCCAGCCGCTGGCCTGCATCTGGGCGCGGTGGTTGCCGCCTTGCCGCGCATAGGCGATGGCGCGCTCGAGAGCCTCCTGGTCGGCGGGCGATTGACCAACCCAGAACCGCAGCCGGCCGGTCATCGTCCAGGCCTCGGCCAATCCGTCAAGGTCACCTTCCGCATCGAGTACCGCGGTGGCCGCCTCACACTCTGCTAGGGCCTCGGCGTCGGAGCCTCCTTGTATGGTGTGGATGTCTACGAGCCGGACACTGATCCGTGCCCGCATCGCTGGCAGGCCGGCCGCCGCGGCAGTCTCGGCGGCTTCAGTCAGTGTGGCTTCGGCTTTTCCCAGCTCGCCCGTCTCAAATTGCGTGATCCCGAGTAGCCGGAGCAGCCCGGCCCGCTGCTGATGGGCGTCCTCGGGCCACAGCGACAGCGCCGCCCGGTAGAACCCGGCGGCCGACTTGAAGGCGTTCAGTGTGAAAGCGCGATCCCCGGCTGCTTGCAGCGCGGCCCGGGCCCCGGGCGCCAGGCCGCCGGTGTCCTGGTTCGCCGCGCGGGCCAGTTCCAGCGCGCTCAGGTAATGATGCGCGAGCATCTCGGCGTGATCTTCCGCCCGGCCCAGCGACTCGATCCAGCCGGCGGCATTGCTGTGCTTGCCGGCCCGGGCGGCACGCGGGATCTGCGCGTATGCGACATCGCGCAACAGCACGTGCACGAACGCGTACTGGGTTTCGCCGGTCACAGAGGAACGCCGTTCGCGGCGGACGAACTGTTTCCGCTCCAGTGTGTGCAGGTACTCTCCTAGCTCACCACGGCCGACTGGGCCGCCAAGAGCGGTGACCGCACCGGGCCAGAACACTTTCCCGATCACCGCGGCGTCCTGGAGCAGCCGTTTCTCGGGCGGCGCCAGCAGATCCAGCCGCGCGCCGATGATGCCCTGGATCGACTCCGGCAGGGACAATCGCCGACCAGCACCCTGATCGGTCAGCATCTGCACGTACTGCTCCGCGAACAGCGGATTGCCACCGGCGTGGGCCAGCAGCGCCACCTGCTGTCCCGCCTCCACCAGGCCACGGTCCAACAGCAACCCCATCAGCCGCGCGGTGTCATCGTCGGACAGTGGAGGCAGCGACAGCGTAAGCGCGTTCGGCTTGCCGCCGCCCCAGCCCGACCGCCGCGCCAGCAGCTCCGGCCGGGCCGTGCCGACCACCAGCAACGGCACCTCGCCCGCCCAGCCGGCCAGGTAGTCGATGAAGTCGAGCAGCCCATCGTCGGCCCAGTGCAGGTCCTCGAACACCAGCACCAGCGGCCGCTGCTCGGCCAGGGCCTCGAAGAAATGCCGCCAGGCGGCGAACAGCTCGCTGCGGCGGTCATTACCGGCCGACACGCCGCTATCCGGCAAGCCGATCAGAGCGCCCAGATGCCGCCGCACCCAGTCCGCGTCCGGTGTGCCAGGCATCAGGTCCGCGGTCATCTCGGCCAGCTTCGCCTCGCGCTGGTCTGCGGTGTCGTCTTCCAGGATGCCCGCCTGCGCCTTGACCATCTCCGCCAGCGCGAAGAAACTCACTCCCTCGCCGTAGGGAAGCGAGCGGCCCTGCCGCCAGGAGATCAGCTCGGCGTCGGCGTCGACCATCCGCGACAGCTCGTATACCAGCCGGGACTTGCCGATCCCCGGCACGCCGACGAGCGTGACCAGTTGCGGAGTGCGCCCGGCCCGCACCCGGGTCAACGCGTCGTGCAATGCGCCGACTTCGCGCTCGCGGCCTACCAGCGCCGTCCGCGCCGCAAACGGGACATCCACCCCCAGCCGGGCCCGTGCCGCCACCGCCTCCCACACCGGCACCGGTTCCCGTTTGCCTTTAGCAGCTACGGGGTCGGCGTCGCGGTACTCAATCGTGGCCCGCGTCGCCCGGAACGTGCGCTCCCCCACCAGGATCCCGTTCACCGGCGCGGCCGCCTGCAGCCGCGCCGCGGTGTTCACCACATCCCCGGCGGCCATCCCCTCGCCCTGGTCCGGCCGGGCGCCCATCGTGACCAGCGCCTCCCCGGTGTTCACCCCCAGCCGGACCTGGATCCGCTCCTCCCCGGCCACCCAGTCCCGGATCGCCAGCGCCGCGCGCACCGCCCGCTCCGGGTCATCCTCATGGGTCACCGGCGCCCCGAACAGC
>Ga0126382_10001020_pt1 | contig 11309 bp, 9 predicted proteins | sample PanSoiMetPlot_30_FD_92548 | JGI IMG/M metagenome (GOLD analysis project Ga0126382, IMG submission 92548) | Tropical forest soil microbial communities from Panama - MetaG Plot_30 | ecosystem: Environmental > Terrestrial > Soil > Tropical forest > Bulk soil | place: Panama | collected 2016-02-17 | reverse complement strand
GGCTTGAGAGTGATTGCGAGCCGGCCGGCGTTGGGCGTGGCATTGATGGGGCTGACACCGATGACCGATACAACGCCCGTCACATCAGGATCAGACCTGATCGTATCTTCCACGAGACGCTGGCGACGCTGCATTTCAGTAAACGAGACGTCGGTACCCGCTTCCGTAACCGCCGTGATCAGCCCGGTATCCTGCAAGGGCAGGAAACCCTTTGGTACCACGATATAAAGCAGGATGGTGGCGACCAGCGTTGCCAAAGTGACGATCAGCGTTTCGCGCTGCCGGCGCAGCACCCATTCGAGGCTGCGACGATAGGCCTCGACGGTGCGTTCAGTGAGCTCATGGAAGCGCGTAGTAAACGCGTTCTCTGCGCTTGCACCATGCCGCAATAGACGGGCGCACATCATTGGCGTCAGCGTTAACGACACGATAGCGGAAGCGACGACCGCGATGGTGAGAGTCAGTGCGAATTCTCGGAACATGCGGCCGACCAGGCCTGTCATAAAAAGCAACGGAATAAACACAGCGATCAACGATAGCGTGAGCGAAATCACGGTGAAACCGATTTCGCTGGCGCCACGCAAGGCCGCGTCCAGCGCATTTTCGCCACCTTCCATGTGGCGAACGATATTTTCGATCATCACTATGGCGTCGTCGACCACGAAGCCGGTACCAATGGTCAGCGCCATCAGCGACAGATTGTCGAGCGAAAAGCCGGCGAACCACATCACTCCGAAGGTCGCGATCAGCGACAACGGCAGGGCCACGCCGGCGATAATTGTGGCGCGGATAGTTCGCAGAAAAATCAAGACGACGAGGACCACCAAGGCGGTGCTGAGCACGAGCGTGAATTGCACGTCGTGAATCGACGCTCGGATGATCGTGGTGCGGTCATTGACGATGTTCAGGTCGACTCCCGCGGGCATCGCACGCCGCATACGTGGCAGTTCGGCGAGCACCCGCTGCACCGTTTCGATTACGTTGGCGCTGGGCTGACGCTGCACGTCGATTACGATCGAGGGTTGTCCCCGGTACCAAGCGCCGACCTTACTGTTCTCAAGACCATCAATAACGTTGGCGAGGTCACTGATCTTGACCGGCGCGCCATTGCGAAACGCCACCACGATATCCTTGTAGGTATTGACAGCAGTGATCTGGTCATTGGCTGCGATGGTGTAGGACTGATGCGTGCCGTCGAGCGAGCCCTTCGGCCCAGCCACATTGGCGCCAACGATGGCCGTGCGCACGTCCTCCAATGCGAGGCCATAGGCTGCAAGCCGCGACAGGTCGGCCTGGATTCGTATCGCCGGCCGAATACCGCCTTGCACCGAGACGCGGCCGACTCCAGTCACCTCGGACAGCCGCGGCGCCATGATGGTGTCCGCCATATCGCTGAGCGTGCGCAGATCGATGGTGTCCGAGGTCAGTGAGAGCGTAACGATCGGCACGTCGGCCGGATTCACCTTTGAATAGAGAGGCGGATAGGGGAGGGTGCGCGGCAACGTCGAGGCGGCGGCGTTGATTGCGGACTGCACATCCTGCGCCGCGGCATCGATGTCACGGTTGAGATCGAATTGCAGTGTGACCTGACTGATCCCAAACGAGCTCGACGAGGTCATCGTCTGCAGCGCCGGGATCTGGCCGAATTGACGCTCCAGTGGCGCTGTTACCAGTGCGGCGATCGTATCGGGATTGGCGCCAGGAAGCTGCGTGGTGACCTGAATTGTTGGAAAATCGACCTGTGGCAGCGCAGAAACCGGCAGCCACCAATAGCCGAGAATTCCTCCCAGCATCACCGCGACGCCGAGCAGGGAAGTGGCGATCGGCCGATGAATGAATGGAGACGATACGCTCATTGCTGCGAGTTCGACCTCGTAGTGTTGTCGCCTCGGCGCTTACGCTCACCTGTTATGTCCTGACGCTGGCCGCTACGTGGCCGGATCTCTTGTGCCGGTACCATGCTGGAAGTGCCAATCGAAATCTTGCTGCCGTCAGTTAACCGGACGAAACCGGTCGTAACTACACGCTCGTTGGACTCCAACCCGCTCTTCACTACGGTTTGAGTTTCATCCTGCTTTTGCACGACGATGGGCCGCACAGCCACCGTATCGTCGTCCTTGACGACGTAGACAAAGGTTCCGTTCGGACCGCGTTGCACTGCGCCGGTCGGGATCACCACCACCTGCTTGAGTGTGTCGATGAGCAGACGGATATTGACGAACTGGCCGGGCCAGAGCTGCAGATCGGCATTGGGGAATTCAGCTTTTAGCTTCACGGTACCGGTGGTCTGATCAACCTGATTATCGACAACTCTGAGCAGACCCCGGTCGATTACCGCGTCGGTATCCGAGCGCTGGGCTTCGACGTTTAGCGGCCCTTTGGCCGCGGCGGAATTCAATTGCGGAAGTTCTTGCTGCGGGAGGTTGAACAGTACCGATATTGGACGGAGTTGGGTGATCACCACAATTGCAGAAATGACGTCGGCAGCGCGAACGAAATTTCCTTCGTCCACCATGCGGATTCCAGTGCGGCCATCGAGCGGCGCAGTAATAGTCGTGTATCCGAGCATTGCCCGCGCATTGTCGATTGCCGCCTGGTCGGCCTTCACCAGGGCAGTATTCTGCGCAACCAGCGCTCGCTGAGTATCGGCTTGCTGCTTGTTGATGGCGGCGGTGGCGGCCAGTTTTTCGTAACGCTCGAGATCGATCTTCGAATTTGCGAGCTGCGCCTCATCCTGCGCCTTCTTGGCGATCGCCTGGTCAAGTTGCGCCTGATAGATGGCGGGATCGATGCGCGCGAGCACGTCACCCTTTTTGACATCTTCGCCTTCCTTGAAATTAACGCTGAGCAGCTTGCCATCCACTTGCGGGCGCACCGTGACAGTATTGAGTGCCTTGATCGTCCCGACGGCGTCGAGATAGATGGGCACATCAGCACGTGTTGCGGCAGCGACCAGAACGGGAACCGGTCCTTCGGCGGCAAAGCGGCCGGCGCGTCGCTGCTGCGCACCCGGTCCGCCGAAGACATAATAAAGCGCGGCCAGGATCGCGACGAGAATGAACGCAATCGCCAGCGTGCGGCGCGTGCTTCCGCGTGCTTTCGCCAGGAGTTGCTTGGAGAATTCACCGTGCATCGGCGGTTACCACAGGCTTCGGCAGCCAACCGCCACCGAGCGCTTGATAAAGGCTTACGATTGCCAGCACGTGCGCAAGCCGCGCTTGCGCTAGCGCGTCCTCAGCCGCGTAGAGCGTCTGTTGCGTCTGCAGCACGGTTACCAGATCGACCGTGCCCTCGCGCAGCCGCTGCTCTGAAATGTCGAACGCCTGCCGCGAACTCGTCACTGCTTCGACCAGAAGTTTTTCGCGCTCCGCGGTCTTGCGAATGTCGTCGAGCGCGTTCTCGACGTCGCCAAAGCCGGAAATCACGGCTTTGCGATAGACTTGCAGCAATTCGTCCTGCTTGCCCTTTTGCAGATCCAGATTTCCAAGCAGCTGGCCGCCGTGGAATATCGGCTGCGTCAGGCTGGCGGCGGCGGTGTAGATCACCGATTCCGGCCGCAGCAGCAGCTTGAGGACCGCGCTCTCATAACCGCCTTCGCCGGTGAGCCGAATACTCGGCAGAAATTGCGCACGCGCGTTCGCCACGTTGGCATTGGCGGCGGCAAGGTTGGCCTCAGCTTCGCGGATATCGGGACGCTGCGCGAGCAGCTCGGATGGCAACCCCGGCGTAACGCGCGGGTAGGTGATCCTGCGCAAGCTTCCGCCGCGGATCTTGACGTTCTCCGGCGAACGTCCGATCAACACGGCGAGCGTGACGCGGTTCAGCCGCAGCGTTTGCTCAAGCGGCGGAATGGTGGCACGTTGAGTATTGACGAGGCTTTCCTGCTGCGCGGTATCGAGGGCCGAGGCAGTGCCCGCCTGCAGCCGCTGCTGGATCAAATTGAGGACACGCATGGCGCTTGCCACGTTATTGCGGGCGACCTGCAATCGATCCTGCGCTGCCAGAACCTGAAAATACGCATTGGCGGTAGCGACCACCGTTGTGAGGGCGACAACCTCGCGATCGTAACGGCTGGCAACTGCAGTCTCTTCCGCAGCGCGCACCAGAGAGCGATTCTTGCCCCAGAAATCGATCTCGTAGCTGGCGTTTAGCGTAGTTTTCAGGTCGTTTTGAATGATCGCAACGCTGGCGCCGGATCGAGAGACGTTGATAACGTTGGTGCTACCAGTGGTTTTGGATTGCTGACTGTGCTGGGCGTTGGCGTTGAAATCAACGACCGGCAGCAGTGCCGCGCCAGCGATGCGGGCATTCGCGTCGGCTTGCACGATACGGGCGACCGCCGCTGCAATATCGAGATTACCTTCGCGTGCAGCTTCGATGACTTCAGTCAATTCGCGCGAGTGGAAGGCGCGCCACCAGTCGAGCGGCGGAACCGCTGCCTCAGCCGCAACGGGCTTGTGCGGGCCATAAGTATAAAATGGCGGAATATCGAGCGCCGGCTCCGGCTTGCCACCGGTGAGCAGGCAGCCCCCAAGGGGCAGCGTAAGGCTTAGACCCTGGAGCATGGTCCAAAACGGGCGCCCCCACGCTTTCGTTCCCGCCTCCTTTGCCTTCCCAACCCCCTGCATTCCAAAAACTTTCGAAAATCCGGCTGTGGCGCGACCTCGGTCGGGCAATAATACTACTGTTTGTCGCTGACAGGCTTGCGCCCCGGTGGCCAATTGGCCAAGGCCTGCCGCCCGTCGGGCGAAATCTTCGACGCAACAACCGCAAATACGCCTTGAACGGTCTGGTCTGAGGTCAGGCGGGCCGCCCGAGTTTTTGCCATCGCCGCGCGTATGGCCTCGACATCGAACGGCTCCTGCCGCAACACGTCGTGAATGTGATCTTGCGCCGTGTGATACGCGGTCTGCGCGCTTTCGATCGCCGCGCGGTTGGCATTGATCTCGCCACGCAGAATATCGGCATCAGCCGGCGGCAGCGTGGCGGCGAGCCGTTCAACGCGCACAAATACGTTGCGGTCCCAGTACGAGGGGGCCGGTGCTCTCACTACCACGGCAATGGCGACGCCGACGAAAAACAAGTTGAGCGCCAGAGAACCCAGCAACAACCAGCGTGATGACCCGCGCTCGATTGCAGGAAAGGCGTGGGCGACGCTCATGGATGTTCTCCTGTCAGTGTATCGGGTTCGGACACCAGTGCGCCGATATCGCGGTTGCCAACCGTAAACGAAGAATCAAGCCGGTCGAATGGACGATCGAGTCCGGCGATGCCGATAACGAAACCGAGCGCGGCACAGCAGGCAAGGGCAGCCATGCGCGGCCATGCCGGAGCCAAGTCCCAGCTGAGCAACACAGAAGGTAGCCGCCACCACTCGCGCTTCTGCGGGGGCAATGGGCCCGCGAGCCGCTTAAGCACACGGTGAACGGCAGCCTCGTCGGCCGGCGGCGATTGCAAGTGGCGCTTCAACGCGGTTTCGAGAAAATTTTCTAACTGATCGGGGGTCATTTCAGTCATCCTCGTCGATCACACTACCAAGCGCGCGGCGCAAGTTCCGCCTGCCGCGCACCAGCAAAGTCTCCACCGCCGACACTGACGTGTCGAGAATTTCCGCCACCTGCGCATTGCTCATGCCTTCGCCGTAAGTCAACACGATCGCGCTGCGCTGGCGCACGGGAAGTTTTTCAATCGCGGCCGCGAGCATGCGGTCGCGCTCATCGTCCTCTGCCTTCTGGTCGGCGCCAGGCGCTGGTTCGACGATATCGCCGACAGTTTCCAATTCGACCCAAGGGGCGCGTCGCCTGCGGTCAAGGCAAAGATTGGTGACGACGCGCGTGAGCCAGGTCCGAAATTGTGCCAAGGGTTGCCACTGTGGTGCGCGAGTCCATACGCGCACAAACGCCTCCTGTGCGACATCCTCTGCCTCGGCCGCGTTGCCGAGGATGCGCCGGGCAAGTCCGAGCATCGCCGGCAAATGGCGGCGCGAGAGCAGCTGAAATGCCCGCTCGTCGCCGCGAGCGATCCGGGCCATGAGCGCCTCGTCGCTGTCATCCATTGCAATGAGGTTACTGCCATTGGGAACGCTCGTTCATTTTAGCCGTCGGCCTGTCCAATTAACGCGTGAAGCCTCCGAATCCTGTGCCCGCGGTATAGTGGGGAATCCGGGGACAAGCCGACGAACTAAGTCCATAACCTATTGAATTATCTCGCTTTCGCAACTTGCTGCTGGGCCGCGAGTTCGAGCCCTTTCATCAGTCGACACACCGCTTTGCGATTGGGCACCGGCATTTTAAGCCGTTCCCCCTCGCGTACGATGAAACCGGTTAATTATCGATTTCGGTGGGCGCGCCGCGCGCAACATCGAGGGCCATCGAACCGGCATGGCTCGATGGCGGAATCTGGCCCGAGCTATCCTGTCGACATACTCCATGGGCGGAAACGCAAAGCTGCCGCCCAGTGCCTCTATTACCGCCATACATTCTCTCGCCATGTCGTCGATTGGCGCACGCATGTCGGGCGAATCGTACCGCGAGGCATTGTCACCCATCATCAATGCGCCTAGCGGATGCGACCCTTTCGTTCGGATAGAACTACCCGCGTAAAGCCAAGTTGATGCCGCCGCAGGCGACGACGATATCGGCACGCAGGCTCTCGCGTGCTTTTCTGGTGGTAGGTTGCATGAAGATGTCTCCGCCGACAATCACTGCTTCCATTCCGCCGCGCTGGTCGCCGCTCTACAGCGGCTTGACTTCCACTTTGCGGAATTTGATCGCACCGGCGCCGTGCTGCAACACGATCGGACCTTCGTCGAACATGCCGTTGCGTAGCTTTGCCGTCGTCGCGCCGTTGAGCACGACTGTAATGTCGCGACCGTTGGCGGTGACTTCATATGTGTTCCACTTGCCGCCGGCTTTCGGCATCGGATTGACCTCGACGTAACGCGTGATAGCACCGGTGCCATAGCTCGGGTCGGGTCGCTGGTCGAAAATATTTGCCTCGTAACACGTCCGGTCAGTGATCTTCTTGGGATCAAGGCAGCGGAAATAGATGCCGCTATTGGCATCGTCGCTTGGCCAGAACTCGACGCGTACAATGAAGTTCTTGTAGGAATTCTTGCTGACCAGGTAGCCGGCATCCTTGCCTGCCATCTTGTCGACGACAATCGCTCCATCCTCGACGCGCCAGTTGGATTCACCGACCTGGTCCCATCCGTCCAAGCTTTTACCGTCGAACAGCGTGACCCAGCCGGCATCCTGGCTCGCGGCCTCTGGTATGGCGTAGTTGGCGACAAAACCCAGGACGCTCAGTGCGAGCGCAAGCTGGATTGGCCGTCTTAATGTCGTTCCCATCGTGTTTCCTCCTCGAGGTCCTTTTGAGTTTTTCTTTCGATCAAATGGACGAAATCGCTCAGATTCTGTCAACATAGGTTTTTCGCCTGTTATTTCGGGGCGCGCCGAAGCGCGAACCAGGAATTTAGAACGGAACAACCTTGGTTCTAGATTCCGGGTTCGCTTGCTCTGGGAGGGCCTCGGAATGCATTGAGTTAGTGGCATCATCGAACGGGAGGAAACACCTATGGACAAAGCACTCTACGACCGCGGGATGACCATGCGCCGCAAGGTGCTAGGCGATGACTATGTTGACCGGGCCATCGCCAGTACTGACGACTTCAACCGCCAATTCCAGGAATTGCTTACCACCTATTGTTGGGGCGCTGTGTGGGGTGACGATGCCCTCAAACCGCGCGAGCGCAGCATTCTTAACCTTGGCATGATTGCCTGCCTCGGCCGAATGCATGAGTTCGAGGCACACTTTCGCGGTGCGCTCCGCAACGGACTCACTCCTAACGAGCTATCCGCTATTTTGCGGCAGGTCGCGGTTTATTGTGGGTTCCCGGCCGCCGTGGACTGTCATCGCGTGGCCAAGCAGGTTTTGGCGATGGAAGCCAACAAAGCCTGAGGTGGCAAAGCAAAGTCCCGTTAACTAGATAGCCGTAATCTGGTCTTGAATGTGCCTTCATCCCAAGGCAATCAGGGGGTTTGGCGGCTGCTTCGCCGCCGAAGGTGGATAATGATTCGATTTTCTGCGGCTTTGCTGGTAGCGCTGCCGGTTGCGGCGGGTTTTGGCGCAGCGCCTGCACTGGCGCAGTACCCTTTACCACCACCCGGCACCTACTACGAAGAGCGGTTGCCCCCCGTTATGGGCGACTTTGATGACGATGATGTGCTTCCGCCGCCCCGCCGCGCCCTGCGTCCCGGCCAGACTCAGCGCGGAATTCCCAACAGCGCCCTCCCATATCCGGATGACGAACCGCCACTCCCCCCGCCGACTGGGCTATTGGGCACACCCGATCGACGACCGCTCGGGTACGAACCAAGTCCGCAACAGCCGCAGCCACCTGCAGCGCCGGGTGCGCCGAGCAGGGCGAGCAACGACCCGGACGTGTTGCGACCGCCGGCCGCTATCGGCGTAGCGCCGCAGGGGTCAGTGACCGCGGCGCTTCCACCCGATTATCAGCCCGAAACGGGCCAGCCCAAGGAGCTGCCCCCCAACCTTAAAAAGCAGTTAGTCGACTACTCCACTAAGGAACCGGCCGGCACGATCATCATCGATACGGCGAACACCTATCTCTACCTGGCGCTTGGTAATGGCAAGGCGTTGCGCTACGGCATCGGCGTGGGCCGGGAAGGCTTCACATGGTCCGGCACCGAGCGGATCAGCAAGATGTCGGAATGGCCGGATTGGAATCCGCCGTCGGAGATGATTGATCGTCAGCCGTATTTGCCGCGCTTCATGGCAGGTGGCCCGGGGAATCCACTGGGGGCGCGCGCACTCTATCTCGGCAAGACCCTTTACCGTATTCACGGCACCAACCAGCCTTCGACCATCGGAACATTCGTGTCATCCGGATGTATTCGCCTGATCAATGAGGACATCGAGGATCTCTTCGGCCGTGTGCAGGTGGGCACTCGCGTTGTGGTGCTGCCCGGCAGGCCGCCTGAGCATCTCGCTAACACTGGCGCGCCGCCCGCTGCAAATGGTCCGGTGCCCGCCGGCGTTCCTCCGAACATTTCAACGCCAAATACCGTTCCCGCACCACGCAATAACGCGAGCGTAATAACGTCTTCGCCGTTGCCGCCGGTTCGTTAGATCGGTTGGCGCTCGAACTAACATCACCGTCAACCCGATCAATATCCCGCTTCTTAAGCCCTAGCGATCACGTCCTTTCGTGTCGATGCGTGCGAGTCGCGTGATCGCTTCGATCATGGCGCCTGGATCGGCCTGGCCTTTTCCGGCGATATCATGTGCGCTGCCATGCGCTACTGATGAAAACAAAATCGGTGAGCCGATCGCAAGCCCAGCCGTGCGGTTGAAGGCTTGCAGCTTGGCAGCGATATGGCCTTGATCGTGCAGCATCACAATGAAGGCATCGACACCCTTCTTGCGAAACATGGTGTCAGCGCCAAATGGCCCTTGCACATTGATGTCGCTTCTGGCGGCGCGCGCAATCGCGGGGGCGATGATTTCGATTTCCTCCGAACCGAACAGTCCGTCCTCGCCGGCATGAGGATTGAGCCCGCTGACAAAAATTTTTGGTTGAGCGATCCCAAGCTTTTTCAACGAGGCATCTGTAACGCGGATCACACGCTCGACTCGCTCGGGCGTTATCAACGTGACCGCCTCGCGTACGCTCACATGCAAAGTGGCGTGGACAATGCGAGATTCGTCAAAGCAGATCATCAAATAGACGTCGTTGACCGGCGTGCCAGTTTCGCGAGCGACGAAAGATGGATAGCCATCGAAGGCAATGCCTGCCGCTGCAATCGAGCGCTCGGTCTGCGGTGCGGCGACGACCGCTTCTACATCCCCAGCCAGTGCGGCCTTGATAGCCCGGCTTACGCTTTCGAGCGATGCACGGCCATAGGCGGCATCTACTGTGCCAAGTTTTACGGGCGCATTGTTACCGTCGCGAGCGTCGAGCAGATTGACCGCGCCGTCGCTCCAGTCCGCATCGGCAAGGTTATCGATTAGATGGAGATTGATTGACAGGCTCGCTCCGCGCGCATGCAGTTTGACTGCTGCCGGATCGCCGACCAGCAATGGGCGACACAAGCGCCGCACGCGCGTATCGAGTGCGGCCTTGAGCGCGATTTCCGGCCCGATCCCGGCGGGGTCTCCCGTTGCAATGGCGATGCGCGGCAAGGGCATGGTGCTTGGCTTCCGTCATAGGCACGGCCGCTTACAATGATGACCGCTGCCGCGGTATTATATCAATCTGCGCATGACCCCGAAAAGTGGGAATCGGTTTTCGGAAAAGAATCATGCGCCACTTAGAAAAGTCAGGAAAACGTCCTCATGATGTCACGTGAACAAAACGACCAGCTAAGCCGCGTCGGTCCAGGAACGTTCATGGGCAAACTGTTTCGACGCTATTGGGCGCCTTTTTTGCTAACGTCCGAAATTCCCGAGCCCGATTACCCGCCGGTGCGGGTAAAGCTGATGGGCGAAAGCCTAATCTGCTTTCGCGACAGTAAAGGGCGTGTCGGCCTTATCGACGAGTTCTGCGCGCATCGCGGTGTCTCGCTCTGGTTTGGCCAGAATGAGGAATGCGGGCTGCGCTGCCCCTACCACGGCTGGAAATATGACGTGACTGGGCAATGCGTCGATCTGCCGTCTGAGCCTGAAGAGAGCGGCTTCCGCAAGAACATCAAATTGAAATCCTATCCCTGCATCGAGAAGGCTGGAATCGTGTGGTCCTACATGGGCCCGCCCGCCTTGCAGCCGCCGCCGCCGGCGCTGGAATGGACCGAGGTTGAACCGCCACAGCGTTTTGTCTCCAAGCGCTTGCAGGAATGCAATTACCTGCAGGCCTTGGAGGGCGGCATCGATTCCAGCCACGTGTCATGGCTGCACGGTAGCGAGCTCAACAAGGATCCATTGTTCAAAGGCTCGAAGGGCAACGTCTACAATGAGCAGGACCGCATGCCGCTGTTCGAGGTGGAGGAGTTTCCCGGCGGGTTGCTGATCGGGGCACGGCGTAATGCCGACGGCGGCAAGTATTACTGGCGCATCACGCCCTGGATCATGCCGTGGTATTCGATCATTCCGCCGCGCGCCGGCCATCCATTGGGCGCGCATGCGTGGGTGCCGATTGATGACGAAACCTGCTGGACCTGGAGTATCAATTATCACCCCAAGCGCGCGCTGACGAAATCGGAAGTCTCGGCAATGCGCGACGGTGAGGGCATCCATGTCAAATATGTGCCCGGCACTTTCATTCCGCTCGCCAACAAGTCGAACAACTATTT
>Ga0126382_10001018_pt1 | contig 11317 bp, 13 predicted proteins | sample PanSoiMetPlot_30_FD_92548 | JGI IMG/M metagenome (GOLD analysis project Ga0126382, IMG submission 92548) | Tropical forest soil microbial communities from Panama - MetaG Plot_30 | ecosystem: Environmental > Terrestrial > Soil > Tropical forest > Bulk soil | place: Panama | collected 2016-02-17 | reverse complement strand
GTCCGCGTCATTGAGATTGTCAGTTATGCCCTGATCATGTTGATCGGTCTGCGTCTACTGTGGGTGAAAGGTCGCGCCTTCCTGCGTTTGTTGCGCGGAGAACAACAGTCAAAGCATGCGCGAGGCCAAGAACACCATCACCACGCGCACGATCACGACCACGCCCACGATCACCACCACGCGCACGGCCACGATGACCATCACAACGCGCATCACGCGCACGGTCGCGACCGTCATCATGGCCACGCGCATTCTCACGACCATGACCATGAGGATGACGCATCAGCCTGGGGTCACGCGCACGCGCCAGAGCCACAAGAACTGACAGGCAAGCATTGGCTCAGGCGCGGTCTTGCCGCGATCATCGCGGTTGGCCTGCGGCCGTGTTCGGGCGCGATCATCGTTCTCGTTTTCGCGTTGGCCCAAGGCCTCTTCTGGATCGGAGTTGCGTCTACCTTCGTCATGGGATTGGGCACGGCGATCACCGTCGCGGCCATCGCGACGCTGGCGGTTGGCGCGCGCGGGCTGGCCGACCGATTTGCCAAGGCAAGGCCCGGTGCGGGGATGCTTCTGCTGCGCGGATTGGAAACCGCGGCGGCGCTCGTCATTGTGTTTTTCGGCGCCGCCTTGCTGACCGGTTACATCGTAAGCGAACGTCTGTTGGGCGTTTAACGGAAATCTTCGTCCCGCAATTCTATCGGCTGGCCGTGCGGAGTACGGTCGGAGGCGTGGTCCCACGCGTCGCGATAACGATCCAGCGTGTCCTGCGTCGTCACGCTTGCAGGCGAAATCCAGCGCGCGCAGGCGGCCGCCGATCCGGACACCGGCGAGACCTACTATTTGCACTGGCTCAACACGCTGGAGAAGCTCGTGGCCGACAAAGGCGCGCCGCCGCCCATTCTTTCCATGTAAAGACGCCGCGTTCGTGCAGCACCAGCGTCATGGCGAAGGCTTGCGCTTCCCATGGCTCGCGAAACACCGGACCGTCTGCATCGCGCAGCACGCCCAGCACGGCAATGGCGGCGCCCATGCCAGCGCGTGGATCAAGCGGCATGTCAGGCGCGCTCCAGATAAGGCTGCCATGCGTCGACCGAGACTTTGCTCGTCGGATCGCTGTCCGCACCCCAAAGCTCGCGTCCATCGAAACACACGGTGTAAAGCCACTGCGGATCTTCTCCCGCGCCCGTGGCGTTGCTGTCAGGAAACACATGGCAGCCGATCACGCGCTCGATGGTGCCGACGTGACCACGCACGTAAGCGGGAAGGCGGGTGTGTGTTGGGGGATTGATATTCTTGGCCCGGACGCGATCGCCGGGTTTGAACTGGGCTTTCGTCTTCGTGTCGCGTTCGGTCGGACCACCGCGATGGAGCGTCTTGGCAACGTCGGTCGGTGACAGCACACGTTTCACCGGTTTCGCTGTGCGCAAGCTGTGGCCGGCCTCGATCTCATCGTCCGACACCAACCCGCGTTCCTTGGCCATGTGTTCCAGCGCTGCAAACCAGATCTGGTAGTAGCTCATCGACAGGTATTCGGCAGGTGGCCGGTTCTCGCGGGCAAAGCGCGACATATCGATATTCCATCCGCCGGGCATGCCCATCGCCAGCGTCAATGCAAACGCGCGCTTCTCCCATTCGTCGTGAAAAACCGGTTCGTTCGGCTCGGGCTTGACGGGGCCGAAGCCATGTTTGCCGCCCATGTCCTGCGCGCCGTTCATCACAAATCCTTTGGGGATTTTGGCAGCCCGGTGCCGATCATGGAGTCGCGCGTCACCAGTTCCGCGAGTTTCTCCTCGCTCCAGCCTTCAGTGCCGGCAGGGCGCATCGGCACGACGAGATAGCGAATCTCGGCGGTCGAATCCCAAATACGGATCTGGGTGTCCTTCGGCAGGCTCACGCCGAAATCGGCCAGCACGCCACGCGGATCGGCAACTGCGCGCGACCGATAGGGCGCCGATTTGTACCAGACAGGCGGCAAGCCGAGCACCGGCCATGGGTAGCAGGAGCACAGTGTGCACACGACCATGTTGTGCAGCTTCGGCGTATTCTCGAGCGCGACAATATGCTCGCCCCGTCGACCGGCGTAGCCGATTTCAGCGATTGCCGGTGTCGCATCTTTCATGAGGCGCGCGCGATAGGCCGGATCGGCCCAGGCCTTGGCGACGACGCGTGCACCGTTGCGCGGTCCGACTTTCTTTTCGTAGGTCTCGATCAACAGGTCGAGCGCGGCCGGATCGACATAACCTTTCTCGATCAGCACGGTTTCCAGGGCGCGTACGCGCAATTGGGTTTCCGAAAGCTCGGAATGATCGTGATCGTGGTGGTGCCCGTGGTCGTGTTCGGACATGCCCCCACTATAAGCAAAAGGCCCGCCTTTGTGCCATCATCGGCCCCATGAGTTTTGCGCATGTGACAGCGATCGCCGACCGCATTGACCGCGTCACCTCGTCGCTTGGCCGCGCCGTGGCGTGGCTGGCACTGGTGGTGGTCCTGCTGCAGTTCGCGCTGGTGGTCGCGCGCTACCTGTTCGGTCTCGGATCCGTCTGGCTCACCGAGACGGTGATCTATGCCCATGCCACGATGTTCATGCTGGCGGCAGCCTGGACGCTGCAACTTGGCGGCCATGTGCGCGTTGATATTTTCTATGCGGACGCCTCCGTGCGCACGAAAGCGCTGATCAATTTTGTTGGCGCCTTGGTTCTACTCCTTCCGTTTACGATCGTGCTGATCTGCCTGTCGGTGCCCTATGCGGCACGCTCCTGGTCGATCTTTGAGCGTTCGCAAGAAGCAAGCGGCCTGCCGCTTGTTTTCCTGCTCAAGACGCTGATCCCGCTCTTTGCGCTGTTGATGGCGCTGCAGGGGATCGCGCAGGCGATCCGCGCCGCCGCGGTGCTGGCGAGGAACCGCTGATGCCGCTCGCCGAGGTTCTCGCAATCTTCATGGTGCTTGTCGTCATTGCTGCGCTGATGGCGGGCTATCAGGTCGCGCTGACGCTCGCTGGCGTGTCGCTGATTTTCGCGCTTCTCGGCGATGCCGCTGGTGTTATGCGTTTCGCCATTCTCGGTGCGCTGCCGCAGCGAATTTTCGGCGTGATGACCAACGAGGTCCTGCTGGCGATTCCATTGTTCATTTTCATGGGAGTGATGCTCGAGCGCTCCCGCATCGCTGAAGACCTGCTGGAGACGATGGGGCGCCTCTTCGGCACGCTGCGCGGCGGACTCGGAATTTCAGCGGTCGTCGTCGGAACGCTGCTTGCTGCCGCCAAAGGCGTTGTCGGCGCCACGACGGTCACGATGGGCCTGATCATGCTGCCGGCGATGATCCGCTTCGGCTACGACCCGCGGCTTGCTGCCGGTACCGTTGCAGCAACCGCCACGCTTGCCCAGATTTTTCCGCCGGCCACCGTACTGGTTCTTCTGGGCGATCAACTCGGCAATGCCTATCAGGCCGCACAGCTTTCGAAAGGCGCCTTTGCTCCGCGTTCGATCACGGTTAGCGATCTTTTTGCCGGCGCGCTGGTGCCCGCTTTCACCCTGGTTTTCCTGTATCTGCTGTTCCTCATTGCGGTTGCTGTTTTCAAGCCAAAGGCGTCACCAGCACTGCTGCCGGACCCGAAGGCGCCGCGCGGATTTGCTATGGCGGGGCGTCTTGCCGAAGTTCTTGTTGCGCCCCTTGTGCTGATCGTCGCTGTGCTGGGCTCAATCCTTGGTGGCATCGCCACGCCGACGGAAGCGGCATCAATCGGTGCTGTCGGTGCCATCTTGCTCGCGGCACGCAAGACGGCACTTTCGACGCTGCTCAGGCCGGTCTGCGAAACGACGGCTCAGATCGTCAGTATGATTTTCCTGATCCTGATCGGGGCGACGATGTTCAGCCTCGTATTTCGCGCGCTTGGCGGCGACGACATGGTGCATCGTGCGTTGTCAAATCTGCCGGGCGGGACGGCCGGCGCCGTGCTGGCCGTCATGCTGGCGATGTTCCTGCTCGGCTTCGTGATGGATGCCTTCGAGATCATTTTCGTCGTGGTGCCGATCGTCGCGCCGACGCTGCTGACGATGCCGGGTGTCGATCCGGTGTGGCTTGGCATCATGATGGCGGTGAACCTGCAGACCTCGTATATGCATCCGCCGCTCGGGCCGACGCTTTTCTTCCTACGCGGTGTCGCGCCGCCGCAGATCACCACGCGACATATCTACGTGGGGATTATCCCGTTCGTGCTGATCCAGCTATTCGCGCTGGTGGTGCTCTGGTTCGCGCCGGGGCTCGCCACCGCGCTGCCGCATGCGCTTTACGGCCGCTAGGGCCAGAACTTCTCGATCAGGATCCAGAGCCACACCGCACCCGCCGCCAGGAGCGAAAGGCCGACCGCGGCCGAACCCATGTCCTTGATACGCTTGATGACAGGATCGTCGTCGCGGGTGACACGGTCGCACAGCTTTTCGATCGCCGTGTTGAGTAACTCAACGATCATGATGAAAACGATGACGCCGATCAGGGCGAAACGTTCGCCCACGTCCGCCGTCAGGAAAAAAGCGAGCGGGACACCGATGACAAGAACGATGATCTCCTGCCGGAAGGCCTCTTCCGATTGCGTTACCGCAACCAGCCCATTCCAGCTGTTGATCGCCGCCTGCCACAGCCGCTTCACGAAAATTCACCCGCCCCGATGTTCGACGGGGCAAAATAGGCGGCCTGAGATTCATAGTCTATTCATGTGCTTGCTCGGCATGTGTATAAGGTTACTGCATGAAGGCGGCCGAAATGTTCAGCCTCAAAGGCCGGGTTGCGCTGGTGACCGGCGCGTCCAGCGGCCTTGGCACTCAGTTCGCCAAAGCACTGGCGGACAATGGCGCGGTAGTTGCGCTGGTGGCGCGGCGGGCTGAGCGCCTCAAGGCACTCAAGGCCGAAATCGAAGGCAAAGGCGGCAAGGCAATTGCCATCGAGGCCGATGTCACAGATCGCGTGGCGATAACGCGCGCCTTCGACTCTGCGGAAAAAGCCTTCGGCACAGTGACCATCCTGGTGAACAATGCCGGGATCGCGCATGGTGGCCGGGCGGTCGAAATGGCACCGGAAGAATGGCGCCGGGTGCTCTCGACCAATCTCGACTCCGTCTTTTTCTGGGCGCAGGAAGCCGCGCGCCGTATCCTCGCGGCGAACAAGCGAGGCGCAATCGTCAACATTGCATCCGTGCTCGGCCTAGCAGTCTCGAAAGGGGCTGTAGCCTATGCGGCAGCCAAAGCCGGGGTCGTGCAAGTCACCAAGGCGCTCGCGGTCGAACTCGCCTTCAAGGGTGTGCGTGTCAACGCCATCGCTCCGGGCTGGTTCGTTACCGAAATGAATGACGACTATCTGCTGGGCGAGGCCGGTACCGCCATCAAGCGCGAGATTCCGATGGGCCGTTTCGGCAATCCAGGCGATCTCGACGGCGCGCTGTTGCTGCTCACTTCCGACGCCGGCAGCTATATTACCGGCGCGACGATTGTCGTTGATGGCGGCCAGGTGATTCAGATCAAGGGGTAAGTATGGACTTTACGCTTTCGTCCGACATTGAAGACCTCCGCCTTAGTGTGCGCGCCTTTGTGGAAGAACATGTTCTGCCACTCGAGGCCGATCCGGAAAATTTCTCCGAGCACGAGAACATTCCCGAAGCGAGGCTGGCGAAGGTTCGCGAAAAGGCGAAAAAAGCCGGCTTGTGGGCGCCACAGTCACCGAAAGAGTTCGGTGGCATGGACCTGCCGATCGTTGCCTGGGCCGCCATCTATGAGGAGGCCGCACGCTCGATTTTCGGGCCGCTTGCGTTCAATTGCATGGCGCCCGACGACGGCAACATGAACGTGCTCAAGCTGGTCGGAACCCGCGAACAAAAAGAAGAATGGCTGAAGCCGATCGTCGAAGGAAAGGTCCGCTCGTCGTTCACGATGACCGAGCCTGCGCCGGGTGGCGGCTCCGATCCTTCGATGATCAGAACGCGCGCTGAAAAAAAAGGTGACCGATACATCATCAAGGGACGCAAGTGGTTCGCGACGGGCGCGGAGGGCGCCGCGCATTTCATCCTTGTCGCGCGCACCAGTGACGACAAACGTCGGGGTTTGACGGCATTCCTGTTTCACAAGGACCAGCCCGGCTGGCAAATCGTACGCCGCATTCCGATCATGGGGCCGCATGAGCACGGTGGCCACTGCGAGCTCGAATTCGATGGATTGGAAATCCCGTCCGAAAACATCCTTCTGAGCGAAGGTGACGGACTGAAGATCACGCAAACCCGACTTGGGCCCGCGCGGTTGACCCACTGCATGCGCTGGCTTGGCCAGTCGAAACGCTGCATGGAAATCGCGCAGGCCTACGTTGCGGAGCGAGAGGGCTTCGGCATGAAACTGGGCGATCGGGAAAGCGTGCAGATCAAGCTTGGCGAGGTGGCGCAGCAGATTCAGATCGGTCGGCTACTCACCATGCATGCGGCGTGGATGCTCGATCAGGGCGGCCGCGCGCGCAAGGAAGTATCGATGGCGAAAGTTCAGGTCGCCGACACGCTGCACAAGGCCGCAGACGTGGCGATCCAGCTCCAGGGTGCCCGAGGCTTCTCGCAGGATTCGATCGCGCAGTGGATCTATCGCGCAGCGCGCGCCGCGCGGCTGGTGGACGGCGCGTCCGAAGTGCACATGATGGTACTGGCGCGCTTCATGCGGCAAGAGGGTCGGGATTTCTGGCAATGGGGCCCGGGCGAGGGTCGGCGAAACGAGCGTTGACGACTCGCCGCGCGCAAGACTTAGTTGCGGTAGCTTGTGTCGATCTTGTCGAGAACGCGCAGGTAGGCTGCCCAGTCGTGGCTGCCGCGGCCGGCATCGTGATGCTCGTATTGCTCCGCAGTCTTGGCGCAAACCGCGGCCGGAATTTCAATCAGCTCTTTCCCCGTCGCTTCCAGCATGAGCTGGATGTCGGCGGCATCGATCAGATGCTTCATCAGAACAAAGGCGTCACGCGCGCTCTTTCCGACGGTGAGCAGGCCGTGATTGTGCATGATCATCGCGCGATTTTGTCCGAGATCCCGATTAAGACGTTCGCGCTCCGCGAAGTCCTCGGTGATTCCCTCATACGCGTGATAACCGATCCGCTGATAGAAACGTATCGCCTGCTGCGACACCATGCGCAGACCGCCCTTCAGGCCGGCGATCGCCATGCCGATATTCGTGTGAACGTGCATCGCGCAATTCACGTCAGATCGCGCGCTCAGAACGCCGCCGTGTAGCGTAAAGCCTGGCCGGTTGACGCCGGACTTCTCGTCCAGGTCCGCATCCATTGACACCTTGACGAGATTGGAAGCGGTGACCTCGGTGTAGAGCAGATCATGCTTTTTCATCAGGAATTTGCGAGGCTCGCCCGGGATGCGCATGGACGAATGGTTGTAGATGACATCATCCCAACCGTAGTGCGCAGTCAGCCGATAGACGGCTGCAAGATCGACCCGCGCCTCCCATTCCGCAGGAGAAATTTCACCCCGTGAACTTTTGGGAATGCTGGCGAGCTTGTTCATGGGCTTGTCCTCCGTGAATGCGGGCGGACTCTATCACAACGCTTCCGCTTGGCCAGATCGCTCCGCGTCAGTATAGAGAGTGCCGCAACGAGCGAGCGAAAATGAGCAATCCAATCAAGATTCGCATGGGTGGCTACGGCCCTCCAAGCACCGGCTTCAGCAAATCATTGAAATTGATAGGCGACAAACTCGAAGCGCAGTTCGGGAAAAAAGATGTCGCGATCGAGTACGTCTTCAACATCATGGATCACGGCTACAAGGCCGAGAACATTCTCACACTGGTTGAGGATGGCTCGATGACGCTTGGTTACCAATCATCAAGCTACCTCACTGATCGCGTGCCGGAACTCGGGTTTGTCGACTTGCCATTTCTGTTCTCCAGCAACGCACAGGCGCGCGGTGCTATGGATGGCGCGCTGGGAGAATTCCTTGCACGTAAAACCGAGGAGCGTGTCAACTACCGCATTCTCGGTTGGTTCGAGAACGGCTTCCGCCACATCTCAAACCGGCTGCGTCCGGTTCATGTGCCCACGGACATGAAGGGGATGAAAATCCGCGTGCTTCCCAGCGAAATCCACAAACGCACTTTCGAATTGCTCGGTGCGATCGCAATGCGCATGGACCTCGCCGAGGCGATTGCCATGATCAAGGCCGGCACGCTAGATGCGCAGGAAAATCCGCTAGCCAATACAGTCACCTATGGCGTGCACAAATTTCACAAGTTCCACACGCTCAGCAATCATTTCTACATTTCACGGCCGATCTTCCTGCATCGGACGTCTTTCGAAAGCTGGCCGCACGATCTCCAGCGCGCAACGCAGGCGGCGGTCAACGAGGCGGTGGCCCATCAGCGCAAGCTAGCGGTTGAAGAGCACGAGCAGTCGCGCAAGGCGATCGAGGCCGAAGGCTGCCAGATCAACGTACTCACGCCGGCGGAACATGACGCCTTCGTCGCGGCCGTGCAGCCGCTTCTTGCCGATGCCCGCCAGACTTACGGCGAGGCGATGTTCAGAATGGTGCCAAAGGCATAGACTGACTGAAAACTTAACGCAGTTGCTGCAATTCGACGATTTACGCCGCTGAAACGACTCGTGAGGTAAGGAACGACACCTCACCAGGCGGCAGCAGTTCGAATGAAGCAGAATCTTCCCATTGCGCTTGCGCTGCGCGGCGCAGCAAGCGGTTCGACCGTCCCGCGGTCGTGCGCTCGATCTTCCCGTCTATGGCGGTGAGTTTTACGTGCTCGTTGGTCTCAACGGTGCCGGCAAGACGACCACTTTGCGGTGGGCCGCGCTCCGTACCGCGGTCGGGGCATTTGGCGTTTTGGCTGCTGTCTGGCTGATCAGCCCATCGCGGGCGTGAGGCGCAGGTGCTGCCGCCCGACCAGAATTCCAACCAAGAGTAAATTGAGAATGTTGGCGCCGATGCCCGTCGCAAACGCGGGTGCATAATAAGCGAAGTGGTCGTAGAGCAATCCCGCGAGCCAGCCGCCGAGCGCCATTCCGGCGCCGCTGAACAGAAGTAACGTGGGAATGCGCCACGACGCTTCGGATGCCGGAAATAATTCGCGGAGCGCGAGTACGTAGGCCGGAATGATTCCGGAAAATCCGAGTCCGAAAGCGGCGGCGACGGTAAACAGGCCGACCTCACTTTGGGTGAAGAGCAACGCGGTCATTGATGCCGCCTGCCACGCCGAGCCGATCAATACCGTAGCGAGGCCGCCGATACGGTCGGAGATGGCGCCCCAGATCTGCCGGCTCAAAAATGCGGTGCCCAGCAGGACCGACAACATCAGCGCTCCTACGGAGCCGCTGATGTTGAGGTCACTGCAGAACGCGACCAGATGACCTTGTGGCATTGCCATCGGAACGCAGCACAAAACCGCGGCGGCGCACATGACGCCGAACACCACATTCGGCGACCACCCGAGCACGCGGGCCTTTCCAGCAGCGGAGCCAGAGGACGCCGCTGATAGTGCGAGCTCCGGAGGCGCCCGGAAGTAAATCAGCGCCAGCGGAATGATCACGGCAATTTCGGTGAGCGCGTACCAGAGCATTGTCTCGCGCCAGCCCAGGCCCGCGATGGCGCGCTCGAAGATGGGCGGCCACATTGCACCGGCGAGATAGCTGCCGCTTGAGATCAACGCCAAGGCGGAACCTCGCCGGCGATCGAACCAGCGGCTCACGTAGATGTACATCGGCGCGTTTATGCCGCCGAGGCCGATCAGACCGATGAAAAGCCCGTGGCCGATCCAGAGCGGCCAGGGCGGCCCGAACGTTGAGAGCGTCAGGCCGAGGCCGATCATCAGCGCGCCGAATATGACGGTCCACCGTGTGCCGACCTTGTCGGCAATGCGCCCCATCAGGATGCCGCCGAAGCCCGAGCCCAGCCAGGCGAGGGCGCTGGCCAACGCCGGAATCGAGCGCACGCCGTCCACCTCGGCAGCGATGTCCTTGAGCGCGACCGCCGTGATCCACGCAGCGCCGAATGCCATCAGCATCGTGACGAGCGCCACAGTAGCGACAGCCCAGGATGCCTTGGTTTCGATCGAGGAGGGTGGGGATTGCAGCATTATGAAGTTCCGGCGCCCACCCTTCTGGCAGCCCGCACAGAATTTGACCACCCACATCGATGTGGGTCTGCTCTGTCTGTTGCATTGCGCCAAACTGCGCGCGAAGGGCCTCCGCGGAAATTTCCTTCTAGATCGCGCGCCAACTACGAAATTGACCGGAAGTCCCTGCGGTATAACCTTTATCTTCGATCCAACGCTTTGCGTCGTGCGGGCCAAGCCTATATGAGTGGGACTGGCGCCCCCGTATGCCGCGACAAGGCAATCCATGCCGCTTCGACCGGTCAGCCTCGAGGATAAATACGACCTTACCCAGTCGCACATATTTGTGACCGGGTATCAGGCGTTGATCCGTGCCTGCCTGATGCAGAAGGAGCTCGATCGTAGGGCCGGCCTGAACACGGCGGGTTTTGTCACGGGCTACCGCGGCTCGCCGCTCGGCGGTCTCGATCAGCAATTTATCCGCGCGGCACGGCGGCTTGCGGCGTCCGACATCAAGTTTCAGCCGGGCATCAACGAAGAGCTCGCCGCTACCGCGCTGTGGGGAACCCAGCAGGCCGAGCTGCGCGGCGAAGGCAAGTTCAATGGTGTGTTCGGCATGTGGTACGGCAAAGGCCCCGGCGTCGATCGCACCGGCGATGCCTTCCGCCACGCGAATCTTGCGGGTTCATCGAAGCATGGCGGCGTCATCGCATTGATGGGCGATGACCACACCGCGGAGTCATCGACCACCGCGCATCAGTCTGAATTTCACTTCGTCGACGTTATGATGCCGATCCTCAATCCGGCCGGCGTGCAGGAGTTTGCCGATTACGCGCTCTATGGCTGGGCGATGTCGCGCTTCAGCGGCGCCTGGGCGGCGCTCAAATGCATGCACGAGACCGTCGAGTCGACTGGGGTGGTCGATGCGAGTCTCGATCGCATCAACGTCGTTACGCCCGAAGATTTCCGCATGCCGCCAGGCGGCCTGAACATTCGTCTGACCGATACGTTTCTCGGCCAGGAAGCGCGCCTGCATGATTTCAAACGCGACGCCATGCTCGTCTTCGTGCGCGCCAACAAGCTCAACAAGATCATCACGACGGGCGGCAGGGCGCCGAAGATCGGCGTCATCACGACCGGCAAGGCCTATCTCGACGTACGTCAAGCGTTCGATGAGCTCGGGATCGACGAAATCAAGTGCAACGATCTCGGCTTGCGCCTGTTCAAGATCGCGT